>FWWL01001617.1_pt1 | contig 52070 bp, 41 predicted proteins | sample 2228331 | NCBI WGS metagenome assembly FWWL01 (sample SAMEA103939775, study PRJEB20133) | metagenome | reverse complement strand
TGAGTTTTAGTTTTGTGCGGAAAGCTTTGTAAACCATTGTTCCATTTTACCATAAATCCGGCTTCCTTAGTAGGTGAGGAGCGAGATCCAGCATTGTCCGGGTTTTAACCGTATATCAATTATTTAGTTGCGGACTTTCTCGGATATTGTGCCTTATTGTCCGGAGATGTCCGGCAAACCTTAGATTAAATTCTTGCTCCAGAACGATATTTAATTCGGGGAATGGAACCGTCCCCTCGGCGATCGCACAATATCTGATAGTCCTGCCAGGTTCCCGGTAGCCGTACCACACTGCCCGCTGGCAATTTAATTTCTTCGGGGGAAATCACCGCATACATGGCTAGTTTCCTCAATAAAATGGGCAGATTCTCACCAACAATCTTAAATCTTTGAGATGTTTAACTAAACATCCCCTAAACCTCCCCGGTTTCTCGGTACAGATGCGCTCGCCGTCTCTGGATCCGATATGCACGCGGCATCGCGCTTTGATTGACAATCTGTGGTTTCCCGCTTAAATGTAAAGTAATATAAAGTTTAAAGCGAACTCACTCCCTATTCTAAGAATTTCTTTATGAAAGCAAAAAACCAACTGGTAACGCTCGAGCGCATCTGCCTAATTGGTCACATCGCTGCAATGGCTTTTGGATTAGCGGGACTGATCCTAGTGATTCCCAATGCAGAATTTATTTTGAGCTTGTCAAAATTTGGCCAAGATGTTTTCCAAGTGAGCATGGCGAATGGCGGTGTCGGATACATTATCTTAGGAGCCGCCGCCGTTGCCATCTATGCTTATCGAGTATTAGGGGTGCGGCAGTGGTTGGGTTTTATGTTGCCAGCGCTGATCTTGTCCTTAAGTAGTGAACTTTTAGGCACCAGTACAGGTTTTCCTTTTGGTCATTACCAATATTTAAGTGGTTTGGGTTATAAAATTGCCGGTTTAGTGCCATTTACCATTCCCCTGTCCTGGTTTTATCTCGGTTTTTCCGCTTACCTCCTAGCCCGCGCTGGTTTGGAAAATACTAGAATAGCCCCTTGGATTCAGCAGGTTGTCGCGATCGCCCTGGGTTCAATCTTACTCACCGCCTGGGATTTGGTACTCGACCCCGCTATGACTCAGACCGCCGTTCCTTTCTGGCAATTCCAAGAAGTAGGAGAATTTTTTGGGATGCCCTATCGTAACCTCAGCGGCTGGATCGGCACTGGTGTCGTATTTATGACCGTTGCTGCCGCGATCTGGGAGAAAAAACCCTTAAATGTGCAGCGATCGCAGCTAGTGGTTCCCCTGACGGTTTATCTGGTTAACTTCGCCTTCGGTGCCGTAATTACCGTTACTTCCTTAGACTCTCGCTTTTTAATTCCCACCGCCTTGGGCGTACTGGTGGGTGTCGTACCGGCGATCGTCCTCTGGTGGATGGCCGCACCAACTTCTAACTCAGAAGCAGTTGCCAGCAGTAATGCGATCGCACCGGAAAACGCAGAAAATTTAGTGGTAAACCCGGTAAAAATGTTGACAAAATAATTATCATCCCATCAGCATGGATTTGACCATTGATGGCAATACTCATATAGATAGAGGTATAGATAAAGGCACTCTCAGGGACTCTTACGAGAGTGCTTTTTATTGATTTCTTGGATCTACGGATACCCACGGATGTCCATCAAAAGGCCGATCAAAAAGCCCATCAAAAGGCCGAGCCAAACTTTTTGCCCAGATCGAAACCGATATTTCCAGGCAGGAAACCATCCCGGAAACCATTATGATATGCAACGTCTTGCTTAATTAAAGGCTTTCTTGTGAGCATTTACTTTTTATTTTTATTTGCCCAAACATCGATTTTCGCCGATTGGTCAACCAGCGCCTGGGTTGTGCCACTCCTGCTGCTGCAAATCCCAGGGGTGATTTTGTTACTTTCTCGCTTGATCAAAGGCCCATTTAGAATGCCGCCAATTGAACCCGAGTCTGCCAGTCCGGAACAATTGGGCCTAGTCACGGTAGTGCTGCCGACCTTGAATGAGGCAAAACGGATTCAGCCTTGTTTGGATGGCTTGACCCGCCAAAGCTATGAACTCCGGGAAGTGATTGTGGTGGATAGTCATTCCACCGATCGCACTCCCGAATTGGTTCAGGCGATCGCCCACAAAGACCCCCGTTTTCGGTTAATTAATGACGATCCATTACCAAAAGATTGGGTGGGACGCCCGTGGGCATTGCATACAGGTTTTTTACAAAGTTCTCCAGCCAGCAAGTGGATTTTAGGCATTGACGCGGATACCCAACCCCACCCAGGGTTAATCGCAGGTTTACTCAAAGTCGCCGAAGCGGGCGGTTATGATTTGGTTTCCCTTTCCCCGCAATTTATCCTAGAAACCCCTGGGGAAATGTGGTTACAACCAGCATTATTGATGACTTTGGTTTACCGCTTTGGCCCCACGGGGACTAACAGTGGTGGTGAGCAACGGGTGATGGCTAATGGGCAATGCTTTCTCTGTCGGCGATCGGTGTTAACTCAACTTGATGGCTATACCACCGCCCGGAAATCTTTTTGTGATGATGTCACCTTGGCCAGAAATGCGGCCAAACAAGGATTTAAAGTGGGATTTTTGGATGGAGCAAAAGTGCTCAAGGTGCGAATGTATGAGGGGATGAAAGAAACTTGGCAAGAATGGGGCCGCAGTCTCGATCTCAAAGATGCTTCATCTAAACTTCAGACTTGGGGCGATGTATTGCTGCTATTCGCGGTTCAAGGTTTACCGTTGCCGGTGGTTTTGACGGCATTGTTCTCCAGTGTTTTCTCGTTGGGTTTCGTTCCTCAAGCCAACCTACTATTCCTACTATTGTTGGGATTAAATATATTTTTGCTGGTGATTAGATTTGCTTTGAATTTTGCGATCGCCCCTGCTTATGATCGCAGTCGGGCAACGCCATTCGCCAAGCTAATGTTTTGGTTTTCCCCTCTCGCGGATCCCTTAGCCTGTCTGCGGATTTTTATCTCCGCCATCAACCGACCAACTCAATGGCGTGGTCGTATTTATCAATAGTTTTCATGACTTTAGTTATTAGTTATTAGTTGTTAGTTGTTAGTCGTTTAATAACTACCGAAAAACAACTTGACAACTAACAACTAATAATTAGCTTTCTGTATCCTTTTCACTGACCAGATCGACTCTTTCTAACTGCCAGAGAATTTGGTTTCCCTCGCGCCGCACTCTGGACACAATCCAATTACGCCATACCCAATTATCACCACGACTGGTCACGGCACTGGCATTGACATCCATCAAGTCGGCGAGTTCGGAACTGGTAATTAAATACCCTTTCGTAGAAATTTTATCAGCAATTTGCAGAGTTTCGATCAAGTTTCTCAGTTGGTTTACCCTAACCTCACGAGGCAAGGAATCGATGGATTCAGAAGATGCGTTAAGATTAATGTCCATATTTAAATCAGATAGATTATGGTCAGAGTTCCCCGAACATTGTAACGTCTCTATCGGACTCTGGGATTTAGGTTGATACTCTTGAAGCTTAACTTTGTCACCAAATGCATATGCTTTGGCGATCGCATCACATCGTTCATTGTAGCGATCGCCACTATGACCGCGCACATATTGCCATTTGATCCTCTTTGAGTTCAGTTCGTCCAACCTTCCCCACAAGTCTTGATTCAGCACAGGTTTACCGCTGGCAGTTTTCCAACCTCTCTTTTTCCACCCGTGAATCCATTGGGTAATTCCTTTGATTAAATATTCGCTATCTGTATGCAAGTTAACTGGTTCCACTTGTCCGGATTTCTGGAAAAATTCCAAAGCGGCGATCGCCCCTTGCATTTCCATCCGGTTATTGGTGGTACTGGGTTCCCCTCCCCCCATCTCATGGATCTGCCCATCCTGATAACAAATAATTGCCGCCCAACCACCAGGCCCTGGGTTGCCGTTACAAGATCCATCGGTATAAATGCTTTTAATTTTCATGAGAGAAACTCCATATTGTTGGCTCTATGTAATAGATTAGAATCACTTTGGCTTGCTGATTTTAACATTACCAAAGCAAGAAACTGTAGGAAATTCTCTAAAATTTGAACCCCGCCAAAAAATTTGATATCCAACCGATATCTAAATCAGGTAAAATAATCAGAGCAAATCAAATTTTGTTAAGTAGCCAATATGCCAAAATTACCCGTCTATTTTCCCGTCTATAGTATTGCTCTGTTGTTAATCGGCACCTTAGTGATCATGCCGCAACGCCACCCCATTGCCCCGAAATCAGTTTTAGCCAATCAGACAATGGTCAACGCGGGAGAATCTTCTCCGTTCCAGGAAGCCAAAGTTCAGTCATCAGAAACTATTTTAAAAGAACTGGCTAAAGCCAATGTAATTTACTTAGGAGAAACCCATGATAATCCAGCAGATCATGCCGCCAAATTAGAGATTATTCAAGCTATGGCGAAAACCCAAAAAATTGCGATCGCCATGGAAATGTTCCAGCGCCCTTATCAAAGTGTTTTAGATGAATATATCCGCGGAAATCTCAGTGAAGCTGAATTAATTGAGCAAACGGAATATCAGACCCGGTGGGGATTTCCTTGGGAATTTTATGCCCCCGTTTTACGGTTTGCTCAAGCCAATCAAATTCCCGTATTAGCCCTAAATGTTCCCAGTGAAATTACCAGGCAAGTTGCCCGCCAAGGTTTAGAAAGTTTAACCGAAGAACAGAAAAAATTTATTCCGCCCTTTTCAGAAATTCGCACTGACAACAGCGAATATCGTCAATTAATTCGGGAAATTTATGATACAATTCACCAAAATCATGGCCAGAGTGATAATTTTGAAAATTTCTTTTTAGCCCAGGTGCTTTGGGACGAAACAATGGCCGAAGTCATTGCCAATTTTCACCTAGAAAACCCCGACTATCAAATCATTGTCTTAGCCGGAAAAGGTCATATTGTTTATGGTTATGGCATCCCCAGTCGAGTCCTCAGAAGAATCAGTAGCCAGGAAAATAAACCTTTTCGGCATCTCTCCGTACTGTTAAGTCCCGTCCCGGAATTAGAATGGGATACCAACAAACCGCTCGCTGACTTTATTTGGCCAACATCAGCGGAAATATCCGGGAATAAGTAACTGATAAAAACTTGACTTTTCCATGAGCGTTTAGGATCTATTCAGCGATTTTACAAATCTCTTGTCTAGATTTTTGGCATAGCGATCGCCATGAGCGCCATTGAGACCAGTCCCGGAATCTTTTGGTTCAGATGGTTCTATAAAAGCATCGGTAGATGGATATTCTGGTAAAAATTCACTTAAAGTTTCGGCAAAATTGACCGGAATATCCGCCCCATTGATAATCGCACCTAGTATTTTGGTTTCCTCTTGTTCAATTAACGGCTCAATATATTCTGCCAGCAAACTGCTTTGAGTATAGCCCGGTCGAGTCACGAGCACCATGCCATCGGTTAATGGTTCTAACAGAAACGCATCATTACAAACACTCAGAGGCGGTGCATCTAAAATCACCATATCAAACCGACAAGTCGCTTCTTTGATCAGGCGGCGCATTTCATTAGATTCCAGAATAGCCGCGCTATTTGGTAATGGCCCAACACTAGGAATAATATAAAGTTCTTCCACTTCCGGAGCCAAGCGAACGCAATGACTCAAATCGCCATAGTACCGCAGAGGTTCTAAACTGGCTGAAGTATCTGGAGTTAATTTTAAGGAGCGACAAGCAGAAGCCGAGCGCAAATCAGTTTCAATAATCAGAGTCCGTTTGCCCGCTCTCGCTGAAGCGATCGCCAAATTATACGCACAAAAACTTTTACCTTCATCCAGACCCACACTGGTCATTAACAACATTTTGATCGGCTTTTCTCCCAAACGCCGTAAATTACTCCGGAGTTGTTCACAAAAAGTCAAATAGGGAGAACGAGAATCTAAAATTAGTGGCATTAATTTACTCTCAGGATCTGAGGAAATCACCTGGGGCAAAATCCCCAAAATCCGCAAATCCAATCCCTGTAAACCAGCCCTAACCTCCTCCATAGTGTAATATTTGCCTTCCAGCAAAGACAGCACAAAAACAACTCCGCCACCGAGGACAGTGCTAATCACCCCAGCCATCACCAGAGTCAACATGGGGTTGAATGGGGGAGGATTTTTGGCATTGGCATATATTTGTTGTAACACCAAACTACTGACGGTTTCCGCCTCAGCTGCTAAAGCATCAGACAAAGCGGTTTGCATCCGATCGTAGCGTTGTTTATGCAGGGCTACCTGCTGGGCTAACCGTTGTTGTTCTAGCTGCAAATTAGGCAGGGTCGCATATTCCCTTCTCAATTCCTCTTCTCGGTTTGTCATTGCCCTCAGCTGACCTTCTAAGCTTTCTTTCTGGGTCGATAAACTAATCAGCATTTGGGCTAACCGCTGCCGTTCCGGATCCAAACTACTATCTTTTCTAATTTGCGTCCCACTCAACAAAGGCGCCGTAATTCCATCTCCGCCAATCACCTCAGCGGCACGATTTTCTAATAATTGGTTATAAGCCTCTTGCTGCTTGCGTAACTCCACCATCTGAGGATGGGCAGGGCGAAAATTCCTACTCAACAGTGACATCTGAGTTTCAATCTGATGTAATGCAGCGCGGATATCCGCAATAATCGGATCGGCGCTCAAAGCTTGAGACACATAAGCCTGCTCTACCGTTAGCCCCAATCTTTCCTCTAAACTAACAATTTGCCCTTGCACCCCTTCAAGTTGCATGCGGAGTTGAGCTTGTTGCGCTTGATTCGCCACAATTTCATTAGCCAAACTGCCACTCCGGGCGGCTAAAATTGCCACTCCTTGTTGCCGTTCATACTGTTCTAATCTTCGTTCGGCCTGATCTAAATTCTGCTCCACCTCTGGTAATCGTTGATTAATCGTTGCAATCAAAGTCCGCAGTCTTTCCGTATTAATCAACCGACTCTGCGAAATCATTGCATCCAGTAAGGCTTGCATAATTTCCAGCCCTCTTTGTTCGCTGGGGGCACCGTCATAATATACCGTAATCACCGGGGGGGACTCTGGTTTCGGTAGACGGACAGCAAACCTTCTTCTCAGCTTCTTCGGATCTTCCTGAACCTTGGCTGCCGCAGTATTCACCACAAAATCAGACTTGAGAATCTCTTCCGTCAGTGCCTTTCCTTGCTCTTGAATCAGTACTCCCGTATCGGAGAAAGTCACGGGCGGACGATAATAGCTCAAGACGCCTCTAGCATCATAAGTGGTTTCCGGCGTTTCCTTTGTCATCACGACGAAACCAGCACCGGCCAAACAGAGTACCACTACGGCGAATCCAAACCATTTATATTTAGCAAAAGCTATTTGATAACGCTTAACAATTGAAGGAGCCATAAGTCAAAAAGAGGGAGTGTGGGGGAGCTTTTGGAGAAAAGAGGAATTAGGATAGAGGAATTAGGATATAGGAATTTAAACTCTTTTCCAGAAGCTCTTTTCTCTCTACTTTTTCTTTAACCAAAAACCAACAGCTCGACTAGATTAATTAGAGCCCTTAATTAGAGCCGGGTCCAAAAAGAGCATTAGCGCTGCTGCGTAACTGATCAAAGAATAGCAAAAAACCCAGAATATCGCGAAACGGCTGGGTAAACGTATTCAGCGAATAGGTCAACTTGGCCAGGAGATTCCGCCCAATCACCACCACATCATTATTTTGTAGGGGAATATTCTGGGAATTGTCCCCTTCCAGTAATTTTTTCACATCCACCCTTCGGGTCACAGCCCGTCCCTGCTCCGGGTCAAAGCGAATCACCGCAATATCTCTTAAATCCGCTTGACTCAGAGGAATGGTGTTGAGAATATCGGAAAAGGTACTGCCATTACGCAATGTAATTAAACTAGCCCCTTGTGCAGGATAACTTAAAATTCTGATAGTCATTTGCGGATTGGCCAAAGTGGAACGAGCAATTAGCAAGCGGTCGTAATCCTGATCGGTACCTGGTTCAATTTTGGGGACATAAACTACATCCCCATTTCCTAGGCGCAAAGAAGGTAATTCTGCCCCGGTTTGTAAAGGAGTAAATAGGTCTACGATTTCTTCGCTAATGGTGCCATCTTCGAGTAAGCGGCGTACTCGAACGGCTCGTAAATCGGCTTCACTGGTGGTTCCACCAGCAATCAGTAAAGCATTGGGCAGGGGACGGGGGGCAGGAGTCAAAAGATGAAATCCCGGTTGAGCTACTTCTCCGAGTACCGTAATTTGCACTGGTTGCTGGGCGGCTAAGTTGGATCTCCCGACAATGTTATGATTATAGTCTTGATCGTCCCCTAATGGTCGTTTGGGAACAAATACTACATCCCCATTACTTAAGGGAATGGCAGGAAGTTCTTCCCCATTCATTAAAGGAGTGAGTAAATCAACGGTTTCTTCACTGATGGAGCCATCTGCGAGTAAGCGACGCACTTGGATATTTTTTAGGTCGGCGGTGGGACTGGCTCCTCCAGCGGTTAATAAGGCGTCTGGTAAGGGGCGAAGGGATGCCGGGAGGATATGATACCCCGGTTGGGTGACTTCGCCAACAATGGTAATTTGTACAGGTTGTTGGGCGGCAATATTAGAACGACGAGCTAAGTTGTTGTCATAGTCTGGATCTGCTAATGGCAGTTTGGGGATAATCACTATATCCCCATTACTTAAAGGAAAGTCTGGCAAGGTTTCGCCGTTGGTTTGTAAGGCATTATAGATATCCAAAAAAATCGGTTCGGTTAAAGTGCCATCATCTTGTAACCGACGCACGGTGACGCAGCGAAGGTCGGCGGCAGGAGTGGCTCCTCCGGCAATCAGCAAGGCGTCGGCTAAGGGACGAATGGAGGGGGGCAGGATATAGAAACCCGGTTGTGCCACTTCTCCCAGTACGGTAATTTCTACGGGCGACGGAGGGGCTACTAGGTTGGAGCGGTTGATCAGGCTGCGGTTATACTGTCGGTCTTCCCAGGATTCCCTTTTGGGGATAATGATCGCATCTCCATCCTCTAGGGGAATATCGGGAATGGGTTGTCCTTGGGTTAAAGGGGTTAACAAGTTGATTTCTTGTTCTCTGAGAATGCCATCATCTTCTGTCCACCGTAAACGTATTTGCCGTAAGTCAGCATTGGCAGTGGCGCCCCCAGCAGTGGCTAATAAGGTGGCGAGGGTGACTCCGGTTGGGGGGACGGGATAAAACCCCGGTCGGGCAACTTCTCCAGTGATGGTGACGTTGATGGGTCGTGGCACCAGTAGTTGCAGCCTGACGATGGGGTTGACGAGATATTGATTTAATTCAGCTTGGATTTTTTGTTGTGCTTGCGCGGGAGTGAGTTTTTCTACTGAAATTGCCCCGAGCAGAGGCAGTACGATATTTCCTTCTGGGCTGATGGTGGTTTGTAGGCTAAGTTCGTTAAATGGCTGTACTTCTATGTAGATTTGATCCCCAGGACCGAGGCGATAACGTCTTAGTCGGTTGGCGCGTTCGCTTCTCGTTGCGGATGCAACATCGCTTCTCGTTGCGGATGCAACATCGCGCACTGTACTGACCGGGGCATCCCTCAGCGCCGCAGGAGCTGCGGCTGGTTGGCTAGGGTCGGCTGCCGCAGAGACCTGGTTCTCGGAAATACTCGGCGAAATACTCGGCTGGTTCCGCAGTTGGCAGGTATTCGTGGCGGCTAAAACTGGTACGGGTCTGAGGAATTTAGAAAACGGCCACTGAATCACTCCTAAACAAACCAGCAGCAGGATTTTGACTGTTGAATGTTGGCTGTTCATGGTTCATGGTTCATGGTTGGATAGGGATTGACGGTGAACGGTTCAGGACGGGAAAGCATTCGCTTAGATATGCTAAACGCTTCTGTCATTAAGGTCGCTTGAACGGCTTTGGCGAGAGAAGAAATCAGAGGTCGGCTTTGCTCAATGTCCCCTAGTGGAGAAATCGGCATGATGATACATACGGCTACCCAAGGTTCCCGCTTGCCAAAAATCTGGGAGAGGCGATCGCGCCAAAACCAACGGCTGGCTTTAGGATGTCCCCCCTCAGGGAAGGCATACCACTGCATGATGGCATAAGTTTGCTGTCTGGTGACTCCCCGAAAATAACGGGCTGCCACATGAGCTACCTGAGATTGTGGTTTTACCTCCCCCTTTGCGGCTATTTCCACGGTAAATTTAATCCTGGTCTCCGAGTCAAGTCTCCACCGCCAATAGCCATTAATATCCATCCATTCCACTTGAGGTTGTTCCGTCGTTCCCCGTTGAGCTCGCAGGAGCAATAATGCCACTTCATCATCTTGTCGCAGTTCATGGAGCAACCATTTCCGCCCTCCTGGTTCGATTGTCACTTGGTTGACGGTTTCCCATCCAGCCACCTGAATGCCGTTGTCTTGTAATTCCTGTAGTCTTCTCAGCTCGGGAACTGAAGGTGGTTCCTGCCAGGGCTTGATACCTTGGAGATAGCTGGGGATGTTTGCTCCTCCTAATATTAATAACAGGAGCAAAAGTAAGAATATTCTTAAAGATGAATCTGGCTTTAACACTTTCAATATATGTTGGCTGATGGCCAATCTCTAACCATAATTTAAATCTATTAAACCTGAAAAACCGGTTTATGACTCGTGAGGCGGCTTCGCTAAATTGTCTGCCACGTTTTCTATGCCAATTAGCAAAGGAATTAACAAGGCTAACATAGAGGCTGAATATAAATCACCCCCCCAACTTTCATGTAACCAATGAAAAATTCCCTCTCTGCCCGTGCCATAAAAAAATGTCAGCAGACTATTTCTAATAATATTTCCCACCACGCTAATAATCACTGTAGCGGCTAAGAATAGATTTCTTTTAAATCGAGAATTTAAGTCATCCCTCCAGTATAATAACATTAAGGCTACATATAAGCTAGTTAGTAACATTTTTAATCCCGAACAATGAGGGGCTACTTCCACTACGGCATCATTCACATATAAGTAAATATTTTCTACTCTAACATCAATGCCAAATTGAAGTAGAATAAACCCAGCACTGGTGGCAATAAATGCTTGCAATGGAATAATATAAGGGGAGATTAAGTAGGGAATTTGGTTGGGGGTAGCCAGGCCAACCAGCAGTAAAGGAAATCCTTGAAATTTTAATCCATCGATTCCTTTTAACCATAGACAAATTCCCGCTAATATCAGCGGCAAGGATAAATTTACTAAGTCCGGTAAATTACTAAGATAAAATACCGCTGCTAAACCAAGTAAAACTCCTCCTATGGGATGAGTTGCTTCTGGCAATTTGAGCCATTTTTGCCGCCGCTCCCAAGCAATGTAAGCCGCCAAAGGCAGGCCAATTAAGCCGTGGCTAAAATATTCGTGTTCAATACTAATACTTTTATTTAACCATCCATCGTACCAATATATGACTAATGGCGCGTAAGTCATGGTTAATAATCCAAGCAAAATCCACCCGGAATATTGGATAATTAAACTGAATTTGTTTTCCCGAATTTGCATGGCTATAATTTGTTCAATTTGCTTAATTAATCAAGGCTGATTCAATGGCGCTGACTACTTGCTGAATTTGGCTTTCGCTGATGCCCGGATACATTGGTAATGACAAAATTTGTTGGCAGAGCTTTTCAGCGTGGGGAAAGTCACCCTGATGATAACCTAAATGTTGATAGCCCGGTTGTAGATGACAGGGAATGGGATAGTGAATTCCCGTTTGAATCCCTTGATGATTGAGTATGTTTTGTAAAGTATCACGGTCAATGGGACAATCATCGGTGACTTGGATCACATAGAGGTGATAGACATGGCCGGTACTACTTTGATTTTGGATTGGTCGAATGCCTTGGCTGGCTAAGGGCGCTAAGGCGGCGTCATATTGTTTTCCGGCATGGTTACGCCATTGGTTCCATTGGGCAAGATGGGGCAGTTTTGTTCTGAGAATGGCAGCTTGTAAGGTGTCTAGACGGCTGTTGGTGCCTACTTCGGTATGTAAGTATTTTTTGGGGGCGCCATAATTCCGCAGGGTTCGCATTTTTTGGGCGACTTCGGGGTCGGAGGTGACGACGATGCCCCCGTCTCCGAATGCGCCGAGGTTTTTGCTGGGGTAGAAGCTGAAAGCGGCTGCCATACCGATTTCTCCTGCTCGCTTGCCTTCTTTTTCCGCTAGGTGGGCTTGGGCACAGTCTTCGAGGATAATTAGGTGATATTTTTCCGCCAGGGTCTTAAGTTTTTGCGGCGAAACCATTTGACCATATAAATGGACGGGAACGATCGCACGGGTTTTCGGAGTAATGGCTTTTTCTGCTGCTTCCAGATCGATTAAAGCCGTCCAGCGATCGCAGTCTACCAACACCGGAATTGCCCCAGCCCTTTCCACCCCAATTAAGGTAGCAATGAAGGTATTCGCCGGTAAAATTACTTCATCCCCTGGTTGGACACCGCAAGCTTTTAGTCCCAAGGCGATCGCGTCGGTGCCACAAGCTACGCCAATGCCATAGTTTACTCCACAAGCGGCGGCAAAATCAGACTCAAATTCTGTAACCGCTTGCCCCAAAATGAAATCCCCTTGGTGCAGTACAGAGGCGATCGCTTTTTCTAAGTCTGTTTGAATGGGCTGATGAATAATTTGCAGGTCAACAAAGGGGACTTTAACGGTAGGGCTAGACATAAGTAGTGATTTAAAACAATTTTTGCCATTGATAGCGGGCGCAAGCCGAAGCGCCCCTACTATTGTTATGCACGATGTTTCCGCCGCTCCGCCACTGTTACCAATAATTAACAATTAATAATTGACAATTGACAATTAATAGCAAAGTAAATTAATTATTAATTATCAATTATCAATTATCAATTATAAATTTGCAGGAATCAAAGCTTATAGCCGATTTGTCGCAGAAAATCTTTGCGGTGCTTCACGTCTTCTGGGGTTTCTACCCCTTTGGGAGAAAAGCCATCGATGACCCCAAGAATTCCTCTTCCTTGGGCGGTTTCCGCTAAAATCACTTCTACGGGGTTAGCGGTGGCGCAGTAAATTGTGCAGACTTCTTGACATTGTTTGATAGCATTCAAGAAGTTGACCGGAAATGCTTGCTGCATGAGAATGACGAAGTTGTGACCAGCGGCGATCGCCTGGGCATTTTTGGTGGCGATCGCTTGTAGATTATCATCATTTCCGGTAACTCGAATTAAGCAAGGGCCGGAAGCCTCGCAAAAAGCTAACCCAAATTTGACTGACCCAGAAATTCCTACCAGAATTTCATGTAAATCTTCCACGGTCTTAATAAAGTGAGAGTGACCAATGATGATATTGGCACCTGCGGGAATTTCTACAGCTACGGATTTGAGTTCCATTGTTTTTTACCTCGATTTCTGGTAAATTATTTTCATTTTCCACCATTAAAATTGCGATATAATAACAGCTTAGTCAAATCTGCCATCAAAGACTGCCGATATCTAGCCGGAGTATTGCCCTGTGGTGTCCCCTACTTTGCCGAAAATTAAATTTCTCAAACAACCAACTTTAAACGAGTGGGTCGAACAAGCATTATCTAACCTCGATACAATTCTATTAGATCATTCTCACTGCGAACGCAAAGCGGCAGGAGTTGCTTTAAATTTAATGTTTCGTTACCCGTCCAACACCAAGCTAGTCCGACAACTGACGGCGATCGCTCAAGAAGAACTAGAACACTTTGAACAAGTTAATCAAATCTTAGAACAACGGGGCATTCCCTTGGGGCCACTCTCTGCCCCTCCTTATGCCGCTGGACTCAAAGCGGCAATTCGGCGTGATGAACCCAAAAGACTATTAGATTCTCTGCTAATTTCCGCATTAATTGAAGCCCGCAGTCACGAACGTTTGGGATTACTTGGCACCCATTGCCCTGATGCAGATTTGGCGAAATTTTATCGCGGACTAATGGCCTCCGAAGCCCGACATTATGGCATTTATTGGGTATTAGCCAATACTTATTTTCACCCTTCTGAAGTCACCGAAAGATTAGAAGAATTATCCACCATTGAAAGTGATTTATTAGCCACATTACATCCCGAACCTCGGATACATAGTTAGTTTTAAATAAACCTGGTTTCAAACCTGGTTTCTTGGTTGGTGGCAAATATTTATTCTATTTATTTTATTCGGGATTATTTGGGAAAAACCCGGTTTCTGGGTCTGGGAAAAGAAAACGGGTTTCTGCAATAACTTTGGCTATGTTGCTGGCGGAAATTGACTGAATAAACCCGGTTTCTAACCTAAAACTTCGAGCGCTTTCGCCAATACTTCATCGGGGTCAAAAGGCTTGGTCATGTAAAGGTCTGCCCCGGTTTCAATGCCTTTTTGTTTATCAAATTCCTGACCTTTGGCGGTAAGCATAATAATATAAACATCTGTCATTCCTAACTCATTTTTCACTGTGTTACATACGGCAAAACCGTTCATTTTCGGCATCATCACATCCAGAAATACTAAATTTGGCTTTTCCTCTTGGATGATTTCTAATGCTTCTTCCCCATTAGTGGCCATTAACAATTCTACCCCTTCATCTTCCAACTCTTCCAGGGTTTGCTCAAGTAGAATTCTGATGTGGGGTTCATCATCGGCAATTAATATAGTCTTAGCCATGAAAATTTCCTAGGTTTTAGATAATTCTGGTGGCAAATTATCGCCCTGCTGGTCAGCCAGCAAGACAAATAAAACGTTCTCTAGCCCTTTTTCAAAGCGCAAAGTTTTTACCAAGTTATACTGCTGTGACAGCACAGAATCCACAATAATCATATCAGGTTTTTCAGACAAGGCTTTCTGAATACATTCTGAACCGGACAAAGCTTCTACCACACTATATCCTTTGGCTTCTAATACCTCAGTTAGAATCTTGATAGTGGACATATCTTGATCCACTACCATGACTTTCTTAGGGGAACTGCCGCGAGAAATTAACACCTCAATACTATTCAACAGTTTGTCACTGTCAATGGGTTTGATGAGGTAGCGGTCAACCCCCAGTTTCCAGCCCCGTTGTTTATCTTCCACAATGGATAAGATGATAATCGGGATATTCATTGTGGTGGGATTATTTTTCAGTACCGCCGCCACATCAAAGCCGTTGATGGCTGGCATCATTACATCCAAAATAATTAAATCCGGGGGCGACTGTTTGGCTTGAAATATCGCCTCCATGCCATTAGCAGCTTCTTTGACTATATACCCTTGGTCTTCTAATTGTTGTCGCAGCAGCGAGCGAATGGATGGTTCGTCGTCTACTACTAAAATGGTTTTTTGTTCTGCCGTAGATGCCGAGGACTTGGGGACAATACTTTGTTTTAATTGTCGCACTAAGGTATCGAGGTTGATATTTTCTGGTGCTTTAGTCGTAGAAGAACTCAGAGGTAAGGGTAAGGCAAAGGAGAAATTACTGCCAATTCCTAACTCGCTTTCGACCCAAATGCGTCCTTGATGGTGTTCGATAATTTGCTTGCAAATAGGCAGTCCCAGACCAGTTCCCTGGGGTTTGTCGGTCATTACTTCGCCTAGTTGCTTGAATTTCTCAAACACTTTCCCAATATTGTCGGGGGCAATGCCAATTCCCGTATCAATCACACTGACAATCACTTCCGACCCTCCCTCTGGGGACAACTGCGTTGCTGCGGTGATGGTAATTGAACCAGATGGAGTGAATTTGACCGCGTTGGAAATTAAATTTATTAGCACTTGGAGTAAGCGACCTGGATCGCCGTTGACCGTTGGCAGTTCCGGGGGGATTTGTTTAATTAGTTCTAGTCCAGAACTTTGCCACAGACCGGAGGTGACATTTGAGGCGCGATCGATGATTTCCCCCAAGTTGACTGGCTGCATTGCCCATTCAATTTTACCCGCTTCCATTTTGGCAATGTCCAGCACATCATTAATTAGGTTGGTCAGCCTTTCCCCTTCGGAGATGATGATGTTAATATTGTCGCCAATTTGTCGCACCGCCCGCATCGTTTTTTTGTCCTCTGGATTTAAGGCGGGAGTGACTTGTTCGTTAAGTTTTTTATGGATAATTTTGGCAAATCCCACCACGGAGGTTAAGGGGGTGCGAAGTTCGTGGGATACGGTGGAGATAAAGTCGGTTTTCATGCGATCGATTTCTTTTTCCGCCGTGATATCCCGGATGATGACCACACAGCCAATGATTTCAGGGGATTTGTCTGTGGTAATGGCGGTGGCGACTGCCCCACCAATTCGCCCAGAAGTGAGGTTAATTTCTGCACTCAAAACTTCGGTTGGGTTGCTTAAGGTTTGCTGCACCAAAGTGCCAATTTCCACAGTTAATGCTTCGTGGCAATAATGGCTTTCCAGGGAAGCGGATGCAGCTAAACCAAATAGATGGCATAGGGCGGGATTATATTGAGTGATCCGACCAGTGCGATCGGTGACTAATAAGCCATCGGCAATGTTATTGATGATACTTTTCAGGTAGGCTAAGGTGTTTTGCAGTTCGTTGACAGAACGGGCAAGTTCTAAGGAGATAGCCGCTTGTCCCGATAGTAGTTGCAATACTTTCAGGCGATCGCTGGTAAATGCCCCAGTAGTGAGGTTATTTTCTAAATAAATAATCCCCACCAATTTTGACCCTTTAATAATCGGCGCACATAACAAGGATTTGACTTGATGGGCGGTGATATAAGGGTCATTGGTAAATAAGCCTTGAGTTCTGGCATCAGCCAACATGACATAGTTGCCCGTTCGTTGCACATAGTTGATTACTCCCAGGGGCAAATCTGTATTCGGGGGTGTAGGGGGGTAATGCTTAGGATAGACGATCGCCCCTTGGTTGACTTGGGTACTAGCCGCAAGTTCTAATCCGGTTTTTTCTTTTAAGAATAAAAATGCTTTTTCGGCCCCGGCATTTTCCAGGAGAATGTTGACTAATTGGCCGAGTAATTTATCCAGGACAATTTCACTGGAAATGGTTAGGGAGGCTTTCATGACGGTGGCTAAGTCCAGGGCGCCGCTATTGCCTAGGGTGGTTTTGACAATGGTGGTTTGAGTGGATTTCTCCGCCAGAGTTTTGTTTCCTGCCTGTTGTTTAATTTGCTCTAATAATTGAGGATATGCGTTTTCTAGGTCTTGGACTTTGGTGACAGCACCCCATTTGGCGTAGCAGTAGTAGGCATCGGTGATGTAGGTTTTGGCGACTTTTTCTCGCCCTAAAGATAGATAAAATTCAGCGGCTAGTTCGTTGGCTAGGGCTTCTTCCGGAAGGTATTCGTTTGCTTTGGCTCCAGAAATGGCGCGATCGTATAGTTCCATTGCTTCTAAAGTTTGCCCCAAAACTCGCGCTTTTTCTGCGGCTACCAGGTCGGATTTATGCTGGAAATTCATCGGGGCATGGTGAGCCCATTGCTGTAATTTTTGTTGGTTTATTTCTACTTGCTTGAGATATTCTATTTGCTGGTGAGTTTCAGAGCAAGCATACAAAGCCAGCAGAGTGAGAGAATAGTACATTTTGTGGGTAGCAAGATATATAAAACCTATCACAGACTCCACATATGCTTCGGCTTTTTCCGCGCTGACCAGTGCTTCCTGGTAGTCCTTAAATGTGTACGAGAGAATTTCTTGGCTCAAATAAACAGTAAACAGTGACCAGCTATCTTTACCTGCGTGCAGATCAGAGAGGATGTGGCGCTCAAAAATATCACCAATTAGCTGGGATTTATTTGGACTCGAACCTTGTAATTTTTTTACCATTTGATGCCAAACTTTGGCAGAGCAAATCGAGAGATTATTTTTTAATTTAATCATTAAGCCAATATAAGTTTCTTGTTTTCGCCTGATAGTTTCAAGATTGGCGTCGGCGCCAAATAAATATCCACTGTAATTTAGGGCGCAATAACTGGCGTAGATAACATCGCCAGATTCCAGTCCAGCTTGCATACCTTCTACCAGCGGATCTAGAGATTCTCGAATATGTTTTTTCCAGGGTTTAACAAAGCCATACACCAGGTTATATACACAACATTTAAGAGATTTTGCCTTAAAGCGCTCTAGCAACTTGAGGGCTAACTCACCAGCATAATATCCTTTTTCAATATCTCCCATCCCTCCACATAGAAGCAGTCCATACCAAGCATAAGAAAGGGCAGCACTGGCTGCATGACCATATTCGAGATAAAGATTGATCTGGGTTAAGATAATTTGCAGCAATAGCTCCGGTTTACCTACCAAAACAGGCGCCAGTAAGTTAATCAAAATTTTCAAGGCGGCTAGTTTATAAATATCACTCATTTCCGGCAGATTGTCCACCTGAGCTAACTCTGGTAATTTGAGGCGATCGCTATCGGCAACGGAAAATTTCTCTAAGGAAATGCCCAGCATCTCCAAAGCTGTTAATCCGGTGTTAATTGCGTCTATATTTTGGTTTTGAAGGGAAAAAATTTGAATTTTTAGCTCGTAAACCTTAATTCGATCGAGCAAAGTTTTTGCTCTTTCTAAAATAACTTGCCCTATAACTTCGGCGCGGTCAAAGTTGGTAGATAAATATTCCGCTTCCATCGCTTCGGTGTACAGAGCTAATGTCAAGTCATAGTTACTGACCCAACTATCTGCGCTTAATAGATCGATACCCAAACTTAAATACTTGACTGCCGCTTCATAAGCGGTAGCTTCTTTGGCTTTTTTCCCAGCTAAAAGATTTAAAGAAGCGAGTTCATCTTTTTCGGTTTGATTATTGAGTAAATCAATGCCATAATTCAGTTGGTTGACCAGGGCAAAGATATTTTCTTCTCGTTCGGCTGGACTGGTATTTTTTAGCAGCAATTGGCCAATTTTTAAATGGATAGCTTTCTTCTCAGATTCGGGAATCAAAGAATAAGCCGCTTGCTGCACGCGGTCGTGCAAAAACCTGTAGTTGACTTTAACATCCGATAACCGCTGCCCGATTTCCGCATCATCATCATCCCCAAAAATCAGGGGTATTTTATAATCTTTACTCAGGGGTAAAACTAACCCGGTTTGTAAGGCTGACCATAAATATGCGGCGGTTTCTGTCTGGGATTTTTCCGCCACAATTCCCAGAACTTCTAAATTGAATTGGTAGCCAATACAAGCCGCTAATTTTAACAGTTTTTGAGTAGAATTGGGCAGTTTTTGCAGATTTCTGGCGATTAATTCCACTACATTATAATCGGTGATGCCTACAGCTTGAATTTGCCCTAAATCCCACTGCCATGACCCTTGACTATAGTCATAGACTAATAATGATTCTGCATATAAAGTTTTCAGCAGTTGGGTTAAGAAAAATGGGTTGCCTTGGGTTTTGTGAGTTAATAGTTCCGCTAATTCTTCAATTCCTGGACTATTGACTAGGGTATCAGTAAGTAAAGCCCGAACATGGTGGATTTCCAATGGTCCTAGGACGATATTACTTACCGGAGTTCCGGCAGCAGCAATTTTTTCGATCGCCTGAATTGTGGGATGAGTGGAACTGACTTCATTGTCACGATAAGCGCCAATAAATAGCAGATATTTGTTATCAGGATTAGTCAGCAATAGGTGGATTAATTTTAATGAGGCACTGTCAGCCCATTGTAAGTCGTCGAGGAAAATTACCAGGGGATGTTCTTTGGTGGTAAATACGCTGACAAATTGCTGAAATACCCGGTTAAAACGGTTTTGAGATTCTGTGGGTCCGAGGGAGGGCACTTCTGGCTGTTCGCCAATAATTAGGGCTACTTCGGGAATCACATCACAAATTACTTGACCGTTGCTGCCTAGGGCATTTAATAGTTGTTTTTTCCAAGTTTGAATCGCATTTTCTGGTTCGGTTAGAAGTTGGCGAATTAATTCAGTAAAAGCTTGAATGAGAGGAGCATAAGGAATGTTTCTTTTATATTGGTCAAATTTGCCGCTGATAAAATAACCCCGACTTTTTACGATGGGTTTATGGACTTCCGAGACTAAAGCGGTTTTACCAATTCCCGAATAACCCGACACTAGCATCATTTCTGTTGCGCCCGCTGCTACACGGTCGAAGCTTTCCATTAGTTGAGCTACTTCCGCATCTCGACCATAGAGTTTTTGGGCAATTAATAACTGACCGGCGCGATCGCTTTCTCCCGGAATTAGGTTAACAGTTCCGGTTGTTTCTAACTGTTGGCAGCAGGTTTGTAAGTCATGGATTAGCCCGTTGGCACTGCGATAACGGTCTTCGGCTGCTTTGGCCATTAGTTTCAGCACTAAGGCTTCTATGGCTGGGGGAATTTCTGGATTAAACTGACTTAATTTGGGCGGTTTTTTGGCAATATGACAGTGAATTAATTCTAGGGGATCGTCCGATGCAAAAGGCAGGCAACCAGCCAGCATTTCATAAAAAGTAACTCCCAGGGAATAGTAGTCACTGCGATAGTCTAAAGTGCGATTCATTCTGCCGGTTTGTTCCGGGGACATATAGGCGAGGGTGCCTTCTAATTGGTCGGGATTACTTACGGTAGCAATTTCTTCACTGAGACGAGAAGCGATGCTAAAATCGGTGATTTTGACTACTCCAGTTTCCGGGTTAATAATGATGTTTTGCGGTTTGATATCTTTGTGGACAATTTGCCGTTGGTGCAGTTCCCCTAGGGTGGTGGCGAGTTGAATGGCAATAGACAAGAATTCCTTTAAGCTTAAAGGTGATTTTTGTTCCAGGTATTGTTTCAGAGAAATTCCCCCCATGTCATCTAGAATTAACGCCAGTCCATTGCGGTAATTTAATAATTCTATGGGGGTGACAATGCCGGGAATTTCCGGGAGATTTTTACTCAGTTCATATTCGTTTCTGAACTGGGTTAGTTCTTCTAGGGTGGGATAATCAGCTACCAACACTTTCAGAATCACTGGGGTTTGGTCGGCCAGGCGAATTCCTCGGTAGATTTCTGTGTTGATTCCCTGGTGAATTTTTTCGGTAATTTTATATCCTTTGAGAGGGGTATCCATAGGTTTTAATCATCTAAAATAATCTAGAACTATTAATAATAATATTAATTTGAATATTTGCGTTTTACCAGTTTTTGGGTGATTCGGAGCGGTATGACAGCCAAAATATTTCCCTGAAATAGCCAATTCAAGGTAGATTAAACTAGACATTTCCGCTATTTTTAGCCTGGCTTATAGCTTATCAGTTTTGACTAAGTTGTGATTGGCTCATCTTAAGTGTTGGATGCTGCTATAATTATGGTATATGATCATAGTATATAGTGGGAGATAGTGTCAAGTAAATTGTCAGGGCTTTCACTAATTTTAATAATCTGAGTACCGGCACCATTTTGAGGACTCGGACTAGACTTGGCATTGGCCTGGGTTGACTGTGGCTTATTGTGGCTTGTTCGTTGTACTGGTAAGGAAATGGCGAATTCAGTTCCCGCCCCTTGAGTGGAAGTACATTCTAATTTGCCTCCATGTTTTTCTACGATAATTTGATAACTGATTGACAGACCTAAACCCGTGCCTTTGCCCACAGGTTTGGTGGTAAAAAATGGATCAAATAACCGCTTTTGTAGTTCCAGGGGAATCCCCGCTCCATTGTCAGCGATTTTTATAATTACTATATCTGTATTTGATGAGGCAACAGGTGCCATAGTTTCGGGGCTATGGGCATAATAAATCGGCAGTCTAATAGGCACAGCGTTGGCTTTGATGAATTCTGTGCGAATCCAAATTTTGGGCGATCGCTCCCCAATTACTTTCGTTTCTATGGCATTTTCTAGGGCATCAATGGCGTTAGCTAATAGGTTCATAAATACTTGGTTTAGTTGACCAGGATAACATTCGATCTCCGGCAAATTTCCATAGTCTTTAATCACCTCAATAGTGGGATGCCCGGGCTTGGCTTTGAGGCGATCGCGCAAGATCAACAGAGTCGAATCAATCCCACTGTGAATATCCACGTATTTCATTTGGGCTTCATCCACACGAGAGAAATTTCTCAAAGTCTGGACAATTTCTCTAATTCTTTCCGTACCAATTCTCATAGAATTGAGAATCTGGGGTAAATCTTCGATTAAGAACTCTAAATCTATTTCTTGGCTCGCCTTTTGAAGGGCTAATGATGGGTTGGGATATTCCTGTTGATACAGTTTCACCAATTTCAGCAAATCTTTGACATAATCTTGCAGATAATTTAGGTTGCCGTGGATAAAATTAACAGGGTTATTAATTTCATGGGCAACCCCGGCCACCATTTGACCCAAGCTGGACATTTTTTCGCTTTGAATCAACTGGACTTCTGCTTTTTTCAAGTCTTCCAGGGCTTTCTGTAACTCTTCTGCTTTAGCTTGAGCTACTTCTTTAGCGGCTTGACTTTGTTGGTATAGTTCGGCTTGATCCAAGGCGATCACTAACTGAATGGCTACGGACTGTAGCAGTTCCACTTCATCATCACTCCACGGGTGTGCAGACTGAAGGTTGCTACAACTAATTAAGCCAATTTTTCCCGACCGTGTTTCCAAGGGTACAGCTAAAAGTGACCGCACTCCTTGGGCGGTCAAAAAATCCCGCACATCCTGATCTTCTAAGCAGTTAACATCACCAATGCGGAGGGTTTTCATGGCTAACAGTTGTTTCGTCCAAGTGGTTAATTTACCAGTTGGCGGTTCGGCGTAGTAGTGGTTAATTAGTCTAGGTAATTCTGGCTTACTAGCTTCATTTGCTACTAGCCAGCCACTTAAATCTCCGGAGTATTTTTCCTTTAGTGGCGCTAGGTTATTTAAGATGGAATTTGCCGGTACATACCACATAAATAGACAGCGATCCACTTGCAACAACCGGCGAATTTCTTTTAAGGTAACATTTAAGATACAATGGGGGTCTAGGCATAGTCTGATTTGACTAGCTAACCGGAATATTAAGGCTTCTTTGCGGCTTTCCTTCAGCTTATTTTCGTGCAGTAAAGCATTAATCGCGCTGGCAGCTTGGGATGCCAAAGTGGTCATAAGTTTGAGGTCTTCGGCAGTATAGTTTATCGGGGTTTTACTGCCAAGGGCGATCGCGCCAATGATTTTATCTTTGGTTTTCAAAGGGACACAAATCACTGAACTCACCAAGAGTTGACTACCAACTAAGCGCGGATCTGATGACACATCGTTGACAATTTCTCCCCTACCAGAGGTAGCCACATCATAAACAAAATCCTCACTTTTCCAAGGACGAAACGTTCGAGATTCCGTTAAATATGCTGGCTCGGAATCAAATCCCGCGATGCTCTCTAGTTTGCCGGTAGTGTCATCGAATAACATCACCACGCCATTGGTAGCTTTGATAAATTTACGGGCCTCTTCAAGCACTAAGTTTGCGACTTTTTCTGGCTCAACAATACCTAATATTTTGTCATAAATATTATAGAATAGGGTCAGTTCGCGGTATTTATCTAATGCTTCTTGGGCTAGGGATTTTTTCTCTAGTTCTTTGCGGGCTAATAACTCCAATAACCGGGCGATCGCTTTTGCTACTTCATCCCCTTCTACCCAACCAATAACTTTTCCCTCTAAGGTAATCTGATATTGACTTTTTTGGTAGATACCGGGGGAAGCGTCTGATTTATTGCCGCCGCGATCAACAATGACTTTTCCGTCTGAGTCTTTCAAAGTTACTGGAACTCCTAAAGTTTGGATGAACTCATCCACTACTTCCATAATTTCTTTCTTGGCACATAGTTTTTTTAGACTAATTTGAGACATAACATAAGTACCCTCAATTTTATTGTTTGTTTGAGTATAACATTCAAAGGTGACATTTTTTATGAAAAAAGTAAATCAGAAGTGAAGAATCAAATTTTAATCACATCAACTATAGCTCAATTAGCGGCCATTCCACTGCTTAATGCTGCCTAAGGCTTTGAATTAGCAAAAATTAACAATTTGATTTGAGGTCAATTAATAATTGACTGGGGTATTATCGTAGCAAATTGGTGATTCTAGTTGCCGGTTCAGCAGTTGAGCGGGACTACTGACATAAGCAGAGTTTTTCTCTAATTCTTTCGATAGTTTTAAAGGAATTTGAATATAGAACTCTGTACCTATACCCGGTTGAGATAAACATTTGATCGTTCCTCCGTGTTTCTCGACGATAATTTTGTAACTGATAGATAAACCTAAGCCGGTACCTTTACCCACAGGTTTAGTGGTAAAAAAAGGGTCGAATATTCGCGAGCGAATTTCTTCAGGAATACCGAGGCCATTATCGCGAATTTTAATTAGTACGCTTTCGTTGCCATCATGGGACATGGGTTCTCCTGTTGTGGCCAAAAGCCTTGGTTTATGGGGGAGCAACGCAGTCGTAATCACAATTTCTCCAGGTTTTTGTTGTTCTTCTAGGGCATCGATCGCATTGCTAATAATGTTCATGAACACCTGATTCATCAGCCCCGGATGACATTCTACCAGGGGCAGAACGCCGTAGTTTCTAATCACTTGAATATTCGAGCGTCCCGCCTGGGGTTTTAACCGGTGTTGTAAAATCATTAAGGTGCTATCAATCCCCGAATGCAAATCCACGGGTTTAGTTTGGGCTTCATCCAACCGAGAAAAATTGCGGAGGGATAAGACGATTTCTTGAATGCGATCGGTTCCCAATTTCATACTGGAAATCAGTTTTGGGAAGTCTGCCGATAAAAACTCTAGGTCGGTTTCCGCGATCGCCGCTTCCAGGGCTGGGGTCATATTTGGTAGTTCCTGCTGATATAGTCGCAGAATTTTCAACAGTTCTTTAGTATATTGTTCGGCGTGACAAAGGTTTCCGGCAATAAAATTAATTGGGTTATTAATTTCGTGGGCAATTCCTGCCACTAACTGACCCAAACTAGACATTTTTTCACTCTGAATTAGTTGGGTTTGGGCTTCTTGCAATTGCCGCAACGCTTGCTGTAATTTTTCCGCTTGCAATTGGGCTGTAGTTGCGGCGATACAACGTTCTTGATAGAGTTGGGCATTGTCGATCGCTGCTGCTGTTTGGGAGGCAAGGGTATTCATCCGTTTGAGATCCGCTGCGGTATAAGCAATGGGTAAAGCATTGCCCAGGATGATCGCGCCGAGTGGACGATTTTTACTGATTAGAGGTATGCAAATTAGAGCATTCATCGTCGCCAAAAAATTCACACACCGCGGGTCATTGGCAACATCATTGACAATTTCTCCCACGCCATTTTTTATCACCACACCCAAAATACTTTTATTTAAGGAAGTACCGAGGCGATCGCGCTCCCATTCCTGACCAAAAGCTGAGACTACCTTCAATTCCTCAGGGTTATTTGTACTTGACAATAACACCACTGCCCCACTGGTGGCTTTAATTAATTTTTTAGCTTCGGCTAATAATAAGTTAGCTAACTCATTAATATCTAAACTAGCAGTTAGTTTTTCGGACAAATTATAGAGAAAAGTGATTTCCCGGTAGTTATCCAGGACTTCGTGGGCTAAAGTCTTTTTCTCTAATTCTTTTTGGGCGAAACAAGAGATAATTGCGGCAATGGGGGCGACTTTTGCCTCTCCGATCACCCATCCGACGACCTCACCATTCACCTCTATAGGCAATGGATCGCCTGCTTTTTTTCTATCATCACCGAAAATTACCCGCCCTTTAGTATCCTGGATGACAATGGATGTATCCAGGGACTTGACTAAATCGGCGATCGCGTCTAAGAATAGAGAAGAATCGCATAATTTCTTTAAGTTAATCGCCATAATCTTTCCTACTACTTCACTCTGGCTTTGATAATTTGATTATTTATTTAAGTATATTATCTGATTGATTAGTAATTCCGTCATCGGGGAAAATCTTGAAATTTTTTCCGTAAACTCATTCCAGTGTTATTCGTAAAAATACGGTGTTACTTGTTGATAATTTTGATTACTTGTTGTTTACTGGTTATAAATTACGGGGCAACGACTGCCTTGAGGAATTGCTTCTACTGTCGTGGGGTAAGGTGGTGGGTTACGTCGCGGAGGTGAGTTTTTTTGTCAAGTGTCAAATCAAGTGTCAAATATCGATCGCCGCGACTAAAGCACCCTACCAGTTTGGCTACCAGTCTACCAGTTGTAAAATCAATTGGGCAAATTTTTGGGTCGCCCCGGTTTCCCCCCGCAAATTCCGCAAGCGCGATCGCATCTGTTCTAACTTTTCTGGATTAGCCAATAAATCCAAAGCAATATTTGCCACAAATTCTGGAGTTAATTGCCCCACTAATTCGGGAATAACTTCCTCTTTTGCCCAGATATTTGGCCAGGCATATAACTGTTTTTTTCTCAATACCCACCAGTTAATTAACTTGGCAAAATAAGCCCCAAATCCCGGTAAATTGGCTAATAATCCGGGAATACCATCCCAAGCCCGCATGGCATCTAATTGTTGGGTGGGCAATAAAACAATGGCGGGCACCGCTAAAGCCCCCAATTCAGCGGTATTTGCTCCCACAGTAGTTAAACATAACGCACATTGGGAAAGCAGATGATAGGCGGGAGTTTCTGTGTATAAATCCACCCGCAAACCCGTCGAAGTTTCTAAATAATAATTCGCGGTTTTTGCTTGACTTTCTATATTTAAGTCTGCTATATTTAGATTATCTGCTTTTAATTGAGCAGCCGCCAAACCTCTGGGGGAAATCACCGGATTTTGTTCTGGGTCAGCATATTTTGCCAGAGTAACTAAATCTAAAGTTGGGGCTACGGGAATAATAAACCGAGTTTGCGGTCTGGAAGCATGAATTTTTTCCGCGATCGCCAAAGTTAAAGGTACTCCCTGGGAAAGTTTTGCTGCCTTCGATCCGGGCATTAAAGCAATTATTTCATCCCCCCTGCTCCCCCGCTCCCCCCACTCCCCACAGAGGTCTGATGGTCTGGTGGGGCAGAGGGGAACCATGGGATCAATCTGTCTGGGTAAATCAGCAATTAAATCGCCCACAACCGTAAATTTAGCCGCATACTTAGGATTAACTCGTTCAAGAATTGACTGATTCATTACCCCAAAGCGATCGATCCAAGGTTGCCACCGGGCTTCCCATTCCGCATAAACCACCGTGGAATAACCCAAGCGTTTGCCAATGACCACGGTAAAAAATTGGTCGCCTCCTAGGAACACCACGACCCCTTGGGGATACCAGTCCCAATTTTCCGCCGTTTTGCCCCACAACAGAAATGGCCAAAAATCCGCCGCCCCTTGGACGCGATCGATTTCTGGGTATTTACGAGCGATCGCCGCTTCTTGTCCCGTAGCATGGGTACAAGGGGACAAGACCAGAGAAATTCGCACCGTCGAACCATTCTCTCCCACGGCGTAATGTTGCCGCAGTTCTTTAACCACGGGTCTAACCCAAGTGACCAACTCCCCAGGGCCATTGGACAGAATTAAAATATCAACGGGTTGCACAAGCCAAAACCTTTCTCAACCGGGTTTATTGGTCAAATATTAAAGCTTTTGGTCTAAACTTGCCAGAGTAGACACTCCTGGCAAAATTCGTTCCCAGCCCCCCCGAGGAGCGGGGGGTTGAGGGGATTTTCTACGGTATGAAAGCAAGAAGTCTAATCAAAAACCGAGTTTCTGAGTAAAATCTTAAAATGGTCTAAACTTGCCAGAAACCCGGTTTCTCAATTCAAAGGAGAACAGATAATGACAAACCTAATCGATGCCGTAAGAAATGGCGATTTATCCCAAGTAAAAGCCCTGTTAAACAGCGGAGTTGATGTGAATGAAGCCGACGAAGAAGGCACCACAGCCATCATTGCAGCGGCAGAAACCAAAAACCCCGAAATTGTCGCCGCACTTATTGGCGCCGGAGCTGAAGTTAATGCTCGAGATCAAGATGGTTGGACAGCCCTAATGGGTGCAGCCGCTGCGGGTTCTACGGACATCGTAAAACTATTATTAGAGGCCGGGGCTGATATTAATTCTAAAGCGGAATTTGGTATCACCGCTTTAATGAGTGCCGCCGGTCGCGGTCAAAAAGAAGTAGTACAAATGTTAATTGATTATGGTGCCGATATTCGCGCCAAAGATAACAATAGTTGGACGGCGTTAGTTTGGGCTTCTCAAGATGGCCATAAAGAGGTGGTGGAATTGTTAAAAAAAGCCAGAGAACGACAGTCAATTTAAAAGCAGAAGGTGTGGGTAGCGGAGAGGTAGGGTCAAAGCATTACCGCCGAAATATTTCGCTTTAAATTTTGCTTGGAAAAACAGTATTTGGTAATGATTTGCCCTTACCAATCATTTTTTCTCAGAAATAATCCACGTAAACTACCTGATTTAAACTACATATGTTAAAATAATAAAATTGGCGCGCCTGATTGTTCGGCAGTTTTTCAGATTCAAATAATATGCAAAAAAAGTAATAATCTTGAAAAAATTAAAATTATAATGACCTTGAAATTATAACTTAAATAATTATAAATTTTCAAAACCAAGATTAGCAAGTAATTTCAAATTTCAAGAATTCAATTAGATAAATGTTTAAAATTAATAGAATTTATCGAAGAATTATTAGCAAAATAATTAGATTTAGGCAAAAATTTTTAATAATATTTTGCTCAAAAAATAACCAATAATTTATCGGCGGTCAAGCTTTTGCTCTATAAGGCAGGACTAGACCGCCAATTACCGTGGATTGGCCTAAATTATTCAATTGCTTAACATAGTTATGAGTCTATAATCGCCTAATTGTAAATATTTGTAAAGATTTATGGCACTTTTTTTATCGAATTGGGGCAAATTTGGCCAAAACCGCTCATAAAGTCAACATTTTCTGGTAAAAAATTATATGGCAATAAATCTTAAACCCAGGTACATCAAAGGAGTCAAACTGAATGTTCACTCAAGTGAAGCCCACCGTTCGTCATATAGTCCCAGACGATCTCAGGGGCCGATCGCTGGTTAAGGTGGTGTATGTGGTGCTAGAAGCCCAGTATCAAAGCACCCTGTCCGAGGCGGTACAGAGGATTAACCGGGAAAACCCGAGCATCGCCATTGAAATCAGTGGTTATTTGATTGAAGAACTTCGCAACCCGGAAAATTTTGCAGCTTTGAAACGGGATGTGGCTGAGGCCAATATTTTCATCGCGTCTCTGATTTTCATTGAAGAATTGGCCGAAAAAGTCGTAGCGGCAGTAGAACCCTACCGCGACTCCTTGGATGTCGCTGTGGTATTTCCTTCCATGCCGCAAGTGATGCGTCTCAACAAGATGGGCAGTTTCTCGATGGCGCAATTGGGGCAATCTAAAAGCGCGATCGCGGAATTCATGCGGAAGCGCAAAGAAAAATCCGGTTCTTCATTCCAAGATGGGATGCTGAAACTACTGCAAACCCTGCCGAAAGTCTTAAAATATCTGCCCGTAGACAAAGCCCAAGATGCCCGAAACTTCATGCTCTCATTCCAATATTGGCTGGGTGGTTCTGCCGAGAACCTGCAAAACTTCCTGCTGATGTTGGTGGCTAAGTATGTGCTTAAAGAGCAACCAGGAACCGGCAACAATGTGCAGTTTGCTGACCCGGTAGTTTACCCCGATATGGGTATCTGGCACCCCCTGGCGCCGAAAATGTTTGAGGATGTCAAAGAGTATCTCAACTGGTACAACAGCCGCACGGATATTTCTGATGACCTGAAAGACCCTCTCGCCCCCTGCATTGGTTTGGTGATGCAGCGCACTCACCTGGTGACGGGGGATGACGCTCACTATGTGGCGATCGTCCAGGAAATTGAAGCAATGGGTGCTCGTCCTATTTCCGTATTTTCCGGTGGTCTAGACTTTTCTAAGCCTGTAGATGCCTATTTCTGGGATTTCGGCGCGAAAGGGGTTGAACCTTTGCCTTTAGTGGATACGGTGGTTTCTCTGACTGGGTTCGCCTTAGTGGGTGGTCCTGCCCGTCAAGACCATCCCAAGGCCATTGAATCCCTGAAACGGTTGAACCGTCCTTATATGGTGGCACTGCCCCTGGTGTTCCAAACCACGGAAGAATGGGAAAACAGCGAATTAGGCTTACACCCAATTCAAGTGGCGTTACAAATTGCCATCCCCGAATTGGATGGGGCGATCGAACCGATTATTCTGTCCGGTCGGGACGGGGCTACCGGAAAGGCGATCGCATTGCAAGACCGGGTAGAAGCCGTCGCCCAACGAGCAATCAAATGGGCAACCTTGCGCCGTAAGCCCAAACTAGACAAAAAAATTGCTATCACTATCTTCAGTTTCCCCCCGGACAAAGGCAACGTGGGAACTGCTGCCTATCTCAATGTTTTTGGCAGTATCTATGAAGTGGTCAAAGCCTTGAAAAACAACGGCTACGACATCCCCGAATTACCTGAGTCTCCCGAACAGCTGATGGCCGAAATCATCCACGATGCCCAAGCCCAATATGCTTCCCCGGAATTAAACATTGCCTACCGGATGTCCGTAGAAGAGTATGAAAATCTCACCCCTTACTCAGAACGACTGCATGAAAACTGGGGCCCACCGCCGGGGCACCTGAACAGCGACGGTCAAAACCTGTTGATTTACGGCAAAGCCTTTGGTAATATATTTATCGGCGTCCAGCCCACTTTTGGCTATGAAGGCGACCCCATGCGGTTGTTATTCTCCCGTTCTGCCAGCCCCCATCATGGTTTCGCCGCTTACTACACTTATTTAGAAAAAGTCTGGGGCGCCGATGCGGTGTTGCATTTTGGCACTCACGGGTCTTTGGAATTCATGCCCGGCAAGCAAATGGGGATGTCTGGGGACTGCTACCCTGACAGTTTGATTGGTAAGATTCCTAATATCTATTACTACGCGGCTAATAACCCCTCGGAAGCCACGATCGCCAAACGGCGGAGTTATGCGGAAACCATCAGCTATCTGACTCCTCCCGCGGAAAACGCCGGTCTGTACAAAGGCTTGCAAGAACTGAATGAGTTAATCGGTTCTTATCAAACTTTGAAAGATACCGGACGGGGCGTGCAAATTGTCAACACCATCATTGAACAATCCCGGATGGTGAATCTAGACAAAGATATCGCTTTCCCAGAGAAAGATGCCTCTGAGTTATCCCCTGAAGAACGGGATAATATTGTCGGTTTGGTTTACCGCAAGCTGATGGAGATTTCTTCTCGTTTATTGCCTTGTGGTCTGCACGTTATTGGTAAGCCACCCAGTGCCGAAGAAGCGATCGCCACCCTGGTGAGTATTGCCAGTCTTGATCGCGAAGAAGAGCAAATTCTTTCCTTACCTCGGATCATCGCCAACAGTATTGGTCGGGATATTAACGACATCTACGCCAACAGCGATCGCGGCATTCTCCAAGATGTCCAACTCTTGCAAGACATCACCCAAGCCACCCGCGACGCCGTAGCTGCCCTGGTCAAAGAACAGACCGACGCTGACGGACGGGTTTCCCTGGTGTCCAAATTGAATTTCTTCAACATGGGCAAAAAAGAACCTTGGATCGAAGCCTTGCACGCTGCTGGTTTCCCCAAAGTCAACCCAGAACCGATTAAGCCCTTATTTGAATACCTGGAATTTTGCCTCAAACAAGTGTGCGCCGACAACGAACTCGGTGCCCTATTGCGGGCATTAGAAGGAGAATATGTACTCCCCGGTCCTGGTGGCGACCCCATCCGCAACCCGGCAGTATTGCCCACCGGCAAGAATATGCACGCCCTCAACCCGGAAACCATCCCCACGGCAGCGGCAGTCAAGTCCGCCAAAATCGTGGTCGATCGCCTGTTAGACCGGCAACGGCGAGACAACGGCGGTCAATACCCAGAAACCATTTCCTGCGTCCTCTGGGGAACGGACAATATCAAAACCTACGGCGAATCTCTCGCCCAAATTATGTGGATGATTGGGGTGAAGCCAATGCCTGACTCCTTGGGGCGGGTGAACAAAATCGAATTGATTCCCTTGGAAGAACTAGGTCGTCCTCGCATTGACGTAGTGATCAACTGTTCCGGGGTATTCCGCGATTTATTTATTAACCAAATGACCTTGTTGGATAAAGCGGTGAAAATGGCCGCTGAAGCCGACGAACCCCTGGAAATGAACTTTATCCGCAAACACGCCATGAAACAAGCGGAAGAGTTGGGGATTAACTTGCGGCAAGCAGCAACTCGCGTGTTTTCTAATGCCTCTGGTTCTTATGCTGCCAACGTCAACTTGGCGGTGGAAAATAGCACCTGGGAAAATGAATCGGAATTACAAGAAATGTATCTGAAGCGCAAGTCTTTTGCCTTCTCTGCCGACAACCCAGGCAGCTTCACCAGCAGCCAGGAGATTTTTGAGGCTGCTTTGAAAACTGCCGATGTCACTTTCCAAAACCTGGATTCTTCGGAAATCAGCTTAACCGACGTTTCTCACTATTTCGACTCCGACCCCACCAAGGTGATAGCCAAGTTGCGCGGTGATGGCAAGATTCCAGCGGCTTACATTGCCGATACCACCACGGCAAATGCCCAGGTGCGATCGCTCAGTGAAACCGTACGTTTAGATGCCCGTACCAAAATGCTGAACCCCAAATGGTACGAGGGGATGCTTTCCAGTGGTTATGAAGGAGTCCGCGAAATCTCCAAGCGGTTGGTGAATACCATCGGCTGGTCGGCAACAGCGGGCGCCGTGGACAACTGGGTATATGAGGAAACCAACGAAACCTTTATGAAGGATGTAGAAATGCAAAAACGTTTGTTAAACCTCAACCCCCATTCTTTCCGCAAAATGGTGACAAGTTTGTTGGAAGCCAACGGACGCGGTTACTGGGAAACCAGTGAGGAGAACTTAGACCGCTTGCGTCAGTTGTACCAAGAAGTTGAAGACCGCATTGAAGGGATAGAATAAGCCGTTTAGAAGGCAATTAGCAGCCGGGTTTTTTCAACAAACCCGGTTTCTTTTAACAAAAAGGCACTCCCAGTAAACACCCACAAGAAGCCTCAAACGCTTATGATATAATAGAATCTTACCTTTTAAATCCAAGAAATAAAAAATTATGAATGTACTATTATCTTTATTTGAAATCTGCACCATGATTGGTTCTATTGTGGTTCAATATTTAACCGGTAAACAAAATCCTCCTTGGCTATATATCACCTTAGGCTCTATTTATTATTTATCATGATTATTTTGGCAAATTATTTAATATTTAATTTCAAAGTCGAAGAAAATAGATTGATTAAAAAATAATTTTTTGGCTAAGTAAATTATCTATATTATATACTTACTAATAGAGTTAAAAACCTTTTTACTTACTGTAAACTTCTCCAACTGACAATTTTGCATTTTTTCTAATAATTTTGTATTTGGTATAATCTATGTATAATCTCTAATTATATAGAAGTTTCTCTAATAGTTTGTTTGATAATTTGTCTCATAATTTGTCTATTTAGACTACCCAGTTTATACTGGAAATTGTGATTAATTAATCATTAATTAATCATTAAGCAATCATAATTTATAAAATTCCCAGACTATGAGCATTAAAAATAAAAATTTATTGGCGGGGCTGGAAGCCCTGAAAGCCAAGGATTACGAGGAAGCAATTTTTCAGTTGGAAATTGTCTGTGAGACGGAACTGGATCAAACAACCATCGAAAAGGCCCAGATCAATTTGGTGGCGGCTTATCAACAAAATAACCAAATTGAAAAAGCCCTAGAAACCTGTCAAATGGTGATGGATAGCAAAAATCCCATCCACAAAAAATGGGCGAAGGCGGAAATGCCCCATTTGGCCAAAATATATACGGCAATTTTAGCAGAACGGGCGAAAGCCAACCGCAAAACTATTAAACAAAAAAGCATTCACTGGTTGGTTGAATTGATTAAACGCTATCCCCAAACGATTTTATACGCTTATAAAGTTAAGTCGATTTGGCAGAAAGTCCGCGATCGCTGGCAACCAATTCAGGAATTTATGGATCGGATCGGAGAGGCGATCGTTTACAAACTGATTGAATGGTTGCCTAAGTTTACCCAAAAAATTAAGCAAATTATCCACAAACCAAAGTAATATTGCTATACGGCGATCGCCTTGATGATTATTGCCATTGCCAAAATTTTTTATGCCAAAATTTTTTAAAGTTAGCTATTGCCCAGGAAAATATCAGTTCAATACCAGTTCAATGGTTGATTGGGGGGGCGGTGGCAGCGCATTTCGGCGGGGTGGCGGGTTCCGGGGGGTCTTCCTCTGGGAGAGAGGCTATGTTTTGGGTTCAGTATCCGTGCTTTCTCAGCCTAACCATAAGCGTAAAATTGTTTCAATTTGTGACAACTGCTCTGGATCTAATTCACCTATTTTTTTCAGAAGTTTTGCATGAGGAATGGTAATCAGGTTTTGTACGTCGAAAACTCCGGGTTTGAGAAACCGGGTTTTAATCTCAACTTCAAAACGTGAACCTCTAGGACTGGTGGTGTGCGGAATCAATGTTGTTAATGCTCTATCCTGCATGAAGGCAGGAATACTCACCACAAGACAGGGCCTAACCTTGGCGGTGTAACCTAAATCGACAATCCAGACTTCTCCCCGGTTAGGACTACTCATAATCTGCCTCTTGCTCATCTAAGGCTAAAAACAGTTCTTCTGCATTGAGGACTAAATCCTCATCGGTCAAAGGGGGAACGTCAAAATTGATAATGCGCTTGAGTATTTCTGCTGCGATCGCCTGTTGTTCTGTAGTCGGCAACTCATCAAAGTTTTTGAGAATTTCTTGAGCTAGGGTATTCATAACAGTTCAATCCGCTTCGTTACCCAAAATCAGGTTTTAAGGTCAATTCTAATTTTGTCCTAAATTTCAGGGAAGACCCCAGTTGCTCAAATCTCCCCTAACCAGGTTTCGCTCGCAGATATCAGATGCGGTTGATTGGGGGGAAAGCCTTTTAACGGCGCTTCTAGGGGTTCCTCGGTGAGGAAGGTAATTTTCGCTTAGATTTGAGGTCAGTTGATTCAGTTGATTTTTTCAGGTTTTAATCAGGGTTTGTTGACCTAGTTCCAGGGAGATGCCACTAATGCGATCGTCTCCAGGGCGGTAGGATAACACTTCGATGCCAATGGGTTCACCGGTATCTCCATCTTTGAAAAGGATAATATCGTTCTCAAGTTCCGTAGCAATTTGGTTAGGGCGGGGAGATTGCCAAAAAATAGTTAAGAGTTCGGTTTCGGGTTCGTAAAAGACTTTTATTTGGGCCATAATTTTGCTCCTGTTTTGATGGCATCAGTTTGGTAAGCTGTAATCAAGTAACCCTCGCCATTTAAACGCCGCGCAACGGCAACCAGCCACCTTTTGGCTTTGAGGGTGCGATAAAATAGCAAGACATCAATATTGCGCTGACTTTGGTGAATGGCATCGGGTTGATTAAGGGTTTGCTGAATTTCAGTTTCATAATGGGTAATATCGGGATGCTTGATCAGCAGTGTTTGCCAGTAGCTTTCGGTGGTGCGGACGGTGAACCCTAGGGGAGTAGAAACAATAAATTTAATAATTGATTCCATGTTTTAGCTGAAGGCTAGGGTAGGCTGATATTTTAGCGAATTTGAGAACTTGGGATGAGGGTTCGGAAACCGGGTTTCTGGGTGGCTACTCAAATCTCCCCTAACCAGGTTTCAATGGCAGATATCAGATGCGGTTGATTGGGGGGAAAGCCTTTTAACGGCGCTTCTAGGGGTTCCTCGGTGAGGAAGGCAACGGCAATTACCCCCGTCAGTTTTTGGCAAAAGGCCATGAGTTCTGGGGTGGGTTGGGTCGGGGTGGAAATTCGCTACCAAAGAGGATGGCGGGGTGGGAAAACTGCTCGTTGAGTTGCAGTTGATTTCGGAGCGCGATCAGCTATAATTTATGAGGCATAATCACACATTCAGCCTTAAAAATATGACTTCAACTCCTGAATTAATGAACCGAATTACGCAAAATCCCGGTCAATGTGGGGGTCGTCCCTGTATTCGCGGGATGCGAATTCGAGTCACCGATATTTTAGAAATGTTAGCTGAAAATGTTAGCATTTCTGAAATCTTAGAAGATTTTCCCGATTTAGAACTAGCAGATATTCAAGCCTGTTTAGTTTTTGCCGCAAGACGTACTGATTTTCCTAGACTCACCGCATGAAAATTTGGGTCGATGCTCAACTTCCGCCTACATTGGCAATTTGGCTGACAAAAACCTTTGGCTTAGAAGCCAGAGCATTGCGAGATTTAGGCTTACGAGATGCTCAAGATATCGAGATTTTTGCAGCAGCACGGGCTGAAAATGTGGTGATTATCACGAAAGATAGTGATTTCATCGACTTGGTATGTCGTTTAGGAACACCTCCTCAAATTTTGTGGCTAACTTGTGGCAATGTCACGAACCGCAATTTGCGACAATTGTTAATAGCAACTTTACCGAAGGCGTTAGAGCAATTGCAGCAAGGAGAAATGATTGTGGAAATTACGAATACTCCTTAATTTCCTCTAACCAAGTTTCGATTGCCGATATCAGATTCGGTTGATTGGGGGAAAACCCTTTTTACCGAATCACTCGAATTTCGAGGTTAAGATTTAACTGACTCCATTGGCGGTCTGCGGTAATCACGGGTTGATTTCGAACAAGACCCAGGGCTAGACAAGCGCGATCGCCTAGGGATAAGCCTAGAGGTTTAGTCATGGGTCGTAGCATACCCGCAATTTGAGCTTGCGGTTCATCAAAGGGAACAATTTTTAAGTTCAAGTCGGACAAAATTTGCAAAATCTCGGTTTCTGAGATGCCAATTTCGGCCAATTTAGCAATAACTTCCGATAAATTAATGGTGCTAATCGTTGCATTTTCAATCAAGTCTGTTATTTGTTCACTCCCGCTTTCTTGATTGAGAAATGCTAATATGGCAGAGGCATCCATGATGACATTACTCATGGATAGACTCGTGACGGCGTTCTTGAATCAGTTCCTCTGTTAGGTGGCGATTTTTCGCATATTTTTTGACTATTTTTTGAGCCTGGGTGAGGGGGCTGGTGGAGTCAGTTATTAGTGGGCGATCGCCTTGTTTCTGCTGTTGATTAATCGTTTTAAAGGTTTCTATCATTTTCTGAATTTGCTCGATTTGTTCTGGGGTGAGTCCAGTGACATCAAGAGTTTGAGTCATTGTTTAGTCAGGGGTTAGGGGTTGTTGACATTTTAGCTAATTTTGCCGCCAAGGGTCAGAAACCGGGTTTCTTGGCTGCTTAAATCTCCTCTAACCAGGTTTCGCTCGCAGATATCAGATTCCCTTGATTCGGCGGAAAGCCTTTTAAGGGAGCTTCTAGGGGTTCGTCGGTGAGAAATGCGATTTTCCCATGTCGTGCTTTGCTATTAAGATCTGAAAATATTCTCAAAATAATTGTTATTATTCCATTGATAAATACTAAAATCCTTAACATCTAATGATAAAATTCGTCCAGTTTTATATTCTTCTGCCAACAAAACCAGGGATGCGTCAGTAGGGGTCATTCGCCCCTACCAGTATTTATATAGTAGGGTGGGCAAAAGTTAACCATCCTATATAATAGGGTCGGTAAAATTTTTTGCCCACCCTACTATGGACTATTATATTGTCGGGTGGGCAAAAGTTAACCATCCTATATAATAGGGTGATGAAAATTTTTGCTCATCCTACTATGAACTCACCCCTACCTCGTCCTCTGGGTTTAGCGGTTGCCGGGGGACTGCTGCCCCCAGAAACCCCAATTCTCGATTATGCTACTGCCGAATTACGTCATCCTGCGAATATCGTCTATTTTGGTTATCTGCTGAATTCCTTAAATTCTGCCGCAAAACGCCAAAAAGCTTTGGTCAATGCGTGGCAATTAACCCAGGATATTTTAATTGTTGCCGCTGAAGTGATATTAAAAGAACGCGGGGAAAAATATCTGGCTTACGGTGGGGAAAAACCCCGCAAACTTAACCCAAATTATCATTACTATCAGCCCGTAGAACTGAAGCATTATATTGAACAAACCCTAGGGGTTGAAGCTATTCCTTTATCCCTCGGAGTTTATGCGGTATTTAGAAATAGCGATCGCCGAGAAATATTCTCCCAGTCTGTTTGGCGATCGCCTCTCACTCCTCCCAAAATCAAACCGGGAATTTCCGGCTTTAAAGACCATGCAGAAATACTCCAACCCTTAATTGATTTTTACTTAAACCGGGGACGATTACCCCTCAGCCAAGAATTGCCCACGGAACCAGCCTTAATTAATCAATTTGGCAGTCTAACCGATGCTTTTGCCGCTATTTTAGCCGCCACCGATGCTTCATACTGGGAGAAAGTCACCGCCCAACGCAAACAAGATTTATTGATTTATTTAGCCCAGGATTTTCTCAACCAAGAAATCACCGAGGCAAAAATGGCTAAATATCCCAGATTAATCGCTAATGATATAATAACATTTTTTCTCGACTTTGACAAGGCCATAGCGGAAATTAATCAACTAATTCACCAGCTAAAAGAACCGCGATCGCTCATCAATGCTTGCCAAACCAATGGATTAGGCGAAGTAGGCAAAATAGGCAAAAAATTACCCACTGCCTTATATATTCATCCTACCGCCCTGCATCACCTTAACCCGATTTTGCGACTTTATGAAGCCCAAGTGCGGCGGCAAATTGGCCAAATTGATGGGGCAACTTTAATCAAATTTAACTTAGATGAACCGAAAATATCTTACTTATTTTATCCCGACTTTGACACCGACCCGCATCCGCCCTTAAAAGCCAGCTTGCAAGTAAATTTACCGGATTTTGCTCTAACTTATTTAGATTATCACGCCATTGAAAACCCGCCCATTTTGCATCGCAAAGAAACCTTTGTCACTCCAGACTATCCTCTTTATCGAGTATTTGCCCAACTCACCAAAGAAGAAGAAAGATTAGGATTACTTAGTAGTCCCAAAATTGGCACCCAAAAAGGTTGGCAGCGGTGTTTACAAACTTATGGGGTGAAAATATCCGGTCATCAGGTAATACATTGCCCGGAAATCAAAGATACTTTACCCAGTATTATTCCCAAAATTGAACGGCATCGGGCGGCTATTGTGCGCCGTGACTTTTCTCGACCGATGCGATTAGCATTAGACGCGGGAATATTCACCCCAAAAACCACATTTTTTGACTATGGTTGTGGGTATGGTGGGGATATTGAACGCATCCAAGCACAAGGCTATTTTAGTCAGGGTTGGGATCCGTATTATCGCCCCGATACTGGTTTAATTGCAGCGGATGTGGTAAACTTAGGTTATGTAATTAATGTGATTGAAGACCCCGCAGAACGGAGAGAAGCTTTAATCAATGCGTGGCAGTTGACCCAAAAGGTTTTAATTGTTTCTGCTTTGGTGTTAATTGACGATCGCGAACGGGGTCAAGTGGTCTATGGAGATGGGGTGATTACTCGTCGGAATACTTTCCAAAAATATTATGAGCAAGAGGAGTTAAAATTTTATATTGAACAAGTGCTAAATGTGGAAGCAATTCCCGCAGCTTTGGGGATTTATTTTGTGTTTCGTGACCCAGAAATGGCGCAACGAATTCGCGCTTATCGGTTTCGCAGTCGCACCACTACGCCGCGAATTTCTGCCTATTTGCGAAAGTTTACCGAGTATCAAGAAATGTTGCAACCTTTGATGGCTTTTGTGAGCGATCGCGGTAGGTTACCAGTCAAAGAAGAGTTGCCAGAAGCAGCCGAAATTAAGGAAGTTTTTGGGAGTTTAAGAAAAGCATTTCAAGTGATTATTGAAGCGACCAATTCAGCGGAATGGGAGGCGATCGCCGAAAAACGCCGCAAAGATTTATTAACCTATTTAGCGGTGAGTAATTTTGGCAAACCCCAGAAATTTAATCAGTTTAATCCAGAAATTCAGGATGATATTAAATACTTCTTCGGATCTTATGCCAACGCTAAGGCGATCGCCGAACATATCACCTATAGTTTAAATGATATTAACCTAGTGCGCCAATGTTGCCAAAATAGTCAAGTTGGCTATATTTCAGACAATGGTTTTTATGTTCATATAAGCGCGATCGAGCAGTTAGAACCATTGCTGAGAATTTATGAAGGATTAGTCAGTCGGGTAATTGGTCGCATGGATGAAGCAACGGTGGTTAAATTTCATCTACATAGTTCCAAAATATCCTACTTATTTTATCCAGACTTTGACGAAAATCCTCATCCTATTTTACGCCGACGGATGAAAATTAATTTAAAGAATTTAGCGGTAACTCACTATGATTATGAACATTTACCAAATCCCCTGATTCTGACGCGAAAAGAGCGGTTAGTTGCCGCTGATTATCCCCTATATGAGAAATTTAGTTCCCTAACTCAACAAGAGGAAAACAGGGGACTTTTAGAGAATTATGATCTAATGTATAAACGCCAACATTGGCAGAATATTCTGGAAAAAAATTGTACGGAAATTCGCAAACATCGGGTATATTGGCGTAAAGATGCTGACCCGTATCAGGTGAAACTTTTAAAATCTCAGCAAAAAGCAAGGCAGCGAAAAAATCAGTCAATGAAATCAATAGAAAATAAAATTGACTAAGGGCGAAGCATTGGCGTATATATATTGTTGTTTCAAACTTCAGATATCGGCGCCAATGCTTCGCCCCTACTGAAATGGACAATTTCGCATTTCTAGATTTATAAGTTTTAAAATAGATCATTGATCCCACGACTGAAGATAATCTAAAGCCTCTTGAATATCATCAAACTCACGATGCCAAATTTCTCCCCTTTGCCAGAAAATATCTACCCAAACACCGATTACTGGGTTTTCTGGTATGTTGGCGATCGCTTCTTGCACCATAGTTTCCAACTGGGTTGCCACAGGTTCTAGAAGTTTCTTACCCAGTTCTCTAAGTTGTTCTTGGCTCAATTTTTGGTATGTTTCTAATGCGTTTACCGCATAATTAGCTGCTTCCTCGTCTGACCACAAAATCTCCATGCCATAATTACGACAAACTGAAACAATATGTGCTTGTGGCACAAACAAAAGATTTGCCCCACTCGATTCGACCATTCTTAGTGGTTCTGGGGTAAAATCACCAGCTAAAATCACAATCGAGGAACGAAGAGTTGGATGGGCTCGTTTTAGATCGGGATGTTCTCGCGCTGGTTTTGAAGCTTTTTCCGTCGCGTGTTTCGCTTTCTGGATAATTTTACTTTCAATAACTGCGTAAGGTTTTCCCTCTGGATCGACGATCAAGCCATCATGTTGGCAGAGTTTACCATTTAGATCCGCCAGTTTGCCCTTGGGAATAAAATTAAAATCGGTGCCGTACAAACAAGCTTGTATAACCCGATGAATTTCATCTTCGAGAAGTTTACCCAGCTTTTGTCCAAAAGCTCGACCTGCACCACTTGGGTTAATCATATTTCCTCAGTTATCTGGAGCTAATATTTGATCTAAAATTACCCCTGCACCCAAAGCCGTCCTTCATGCAAAGGAACCGAATGCTTACGGTTACGCCATTTAATATTGCGATCGCGGGTTTTCTCAAACCGATAAGACTGAAAACCTGCCGCCAAAGCCAATTGACCCAGCCACCGTTCCACTGGGACATAAATCCCATAAGGTGCTGAGTCACCCACCACAAAACATATCCGGCAAGGACTGGCGGTGACAAGCCTTAAGGTATGCCAAACTTTAGCTAAATCACTAAAATAAGCCGCTATCATCAGATGATAAGGCTTTTTTCCCCCGTGATTTGCGCGTTCTGCCGCCAATTGTTCACAAATTGGCCCCATTTCATCAAGCAACGGTACAAGGTTAAGATCGGCCAGTAAATCATCTAACTGTTCGCGATCGCCTGCAATATGTTGAGTACAAGATCGAACTAAATATTTTCTCACCGTTTGTTGCAGGTCTTTCCATCGCTCAACTTCTCCCCAAAATGACATTTCCAAACGGGTAGCATCCGCATAATCATAATTATTAGTATAAGGAGGAGAAGTCAGGACAAAATTTGCCCAGCCATTCGGGATAGAGGGACAAAATCTGGCATCTTCTTGATACAATTGTGCGGCGACATTTGCCGGATGCCCCTGAGTTTGCCCCATATCGATCGCCATATTTTGAATTTGTTTTTTGTATGCAACCAGCGGGTCTAAAGATTTGGCCTTTTTTTGATTTGGTAATACATATTGCCAAGTGGCAGTCCCCACGGGCGAAGAAATTCGCAGAATTGCGGTAATCGCTAACCAGTGTAATTCTGAGATAGGACTGCCATCAGCCAGATGGTGCCATGCTTGTTTCAAAGCATCTAATTGAATTAAAATATCAGGGGGATAACACTTTTGAATCAGCGGCGGATAGTTAGAGGAAGAACCGGGTAATTTTTTTGCAAGAGACTGGATTTTTTTTCCGGTTTCTAGAAATTGTTCTACTGACTCTAAATAAGCCAGTTTTGCCCTAGCAATTCTGGCAACAAATGGATGGGCTTCCACTCCCAAAGAGGCAACTCCGCAGCGTTTTCCGACAATTAAAGTTGTCCCAGAACCGGCAAAAGGATCGAGTAATTTCACCTCACCTTGTTGTAAGGCAATGTTAATTTCTTGCTCAACCCATTGGGCAGAAAAACCCGCTGAATAGCGAAACCATCGGTGAACCGGCAAACTCATATTATCTACAAAGGAGGAACTCCGTTCATGGATGGCTGGATTTGTCGATTCTGGGAATACTTCTGGAAATAGAGATAATTGTTGCCCATGCATGAAGATAATCCTCTTTTAAAAAGAGTAAATTACAGCAATTTTATATTGAATAAACAACAAATTTTTGTAGGGGCGAAGCATGACCGCAGACAAATTATTGCTGAAAATATTAATCTGAATCCGGTCATGCTTCGCCCGAGCGTGGTTCAGTAATCTGAAAACCGCTGTAAGTAATGTGGGCAATATTTTGTTCAAATTGCCCACCCTACGATTAGCTAAGATTAGCTAAGATTAGCTTAATTCCCGGAAATTTGCCGCCAATGTTCTTGAATTTCCGTAATCGTAAATACCGCTTGAAACTTTAAGCCTTCTTGTTGATATAACTCCGCCCCTCCTTGCAGTCTATCCACCAAAGAAATCACGCGATCGACTTGATAACCGGCTTCTTTGAGACGATTAACGGCTTTCATAGCGGAGGCGCCGGTAGTGACCACATCTTCTAAAACCACAATTTTTGCCCCTGGTTCTGGGGTTGGGCCTTCGATATAGGCCATTGTGCCATGTCCTTTGGCTTCTTTGCGGATAATTAAGGCGGGAATTGGCCGTTTTTCCAGGGCAGAAACGATACTCACCGCAGAGACGATCGGATCTGCCCCTAGGGTCAGCCCCGCGATCGCCTGGGTATCCGTGGGCAACATAGCGAACAATAGCCGACCTGTAGCTAAGGCTCCTTCCGGGTGCAGTGTCACCAGTTTACCGTTGATATAGTAACTGCTGGGTTGTCCGGAAGAGAGGATAAAGTCTCCTTCTTTATAGGCATATTCACAGATTAAATCAAGCAATGCAGCGCGAATTTGATTTAATGAATGATTTAATTGAATCGATGGGGTGTCGGTAGAATATGTCATCTTTCTGGTAATTGTTGATAATTGAAGTCTAAAACTCAGGGTTAATTATAGGTCAACCGGATAGGTCAACCGGGGTTGAGGGTTAGATTTTTCTGCGCTGGCCTTTCATCCCATGAGGAAAATTTTCGGCTAATATCGAGAAAAATATCGGTGTGAAATTATGCAAATTCACTGGAAAAATTGCCTTGTCGCCCTATGGGTCTTAGGTGCCACGACAATGTTAATGCCTACAGAAGCGATCGCCCAATCAAATTCTGGCAACAGGGACGTTCGTTCGCTTCCTGATGCCTTTGAAAGTTCATTCTACGGTTTGCGAGGGCGCTATGGTTTTAGAACCTCGGTCTTTGGGGAACTTGTCCAACGGTTTTTGCTCTATCCTGATAACGCCATTGTGGGAGATAGCAACCGGGTCGCCGATCTTTACAGAGATATGATGGATGTCCAAACCATGAGCGATCCGTTCATTCGTACCCCGGATCTAGAGAGTCCCTTTAATCGTTCTTTGTTAACCGATCCACCGACGCGATAAGCTTGACCCAAGCAAGTTTGAGCCAAAACAACCCAAAACAAAAGAGACGCTGTAATGCGTCTCTTTTGTTTAATCCGTATCGTCTTGTAGAAATGGGCGGTGCAGGAGTTGAACCCGCCTAGGGCGAATTATGAGTTCGCTGCCTCAACCGCTCGGCCAACCGCCCGAGCATATCCCGAAGATATATCCCGAAGATATACGGAGCGGATAATTTACTTAGATTACCTAGATCCGCAGCTGATTTTGACGCGGATTACGCCAAACATACTCTTATTGTATCCTAAAATCATCGCTTTTGTCTAGTTATCACCAAGTGAATTTGAGCCAACCCTGACGGAATTTCTCCGAGTCTTGGTGTAATAAAGTAAAAAGCTGAGATATGCTTGAGCCTGTACTCGCTGACCAGGAGCAGGGAGCCGACCAAAGTCCGGTGGCGGCCACCATAAGGGTTCATGCAGCTTTCTCGGCAATTTTGCAGCCAGACTAAACCCAAAACTAAACTTACATTAAAACGTACATTATTGATGCCGCGAAAATCGCGTTATATTACCAACGATGAGAATTAATCCGACTGTGATTTTGACCTTATTGCTCTTGGGGATGATGTTTGGGGCTGGTGTCACCAGCGCCAAATTGGGGTTAAGTCTAGGGACTGAAGCCCTTAAAGAAATTACCCAGCCAGAAATCAGTCCCACCAGAAACCGCAAAGAACAAGAAGATGCCTTGGGTAAAGGAAACGCCATCACTTTTCTGAGTGAGGAGCAAATTCTCCAACGGGTCAAGGCGATGGAAGAAGGCAAAATTCCCGCTGAAAAGCCCCCAGAAAAAAAAGCCGCCGAGGAAAAGCCCGACCAACCCGCTGCTGAAACCCAGGAAACAGCGGCACCGAAAAAAGCTGAGGGGAATTTTCCTCTGACCAGTAAAAGTCAAAATGTGACGTTTAATATTAATTCGGTGCAAAAAGATGAAGCTTGGCTAATGATGGATGTCAGCTTAAAAAATGACAGCGATCGCTCGGTTCAATTTCTCTATAGTTTTCTGAATATTACGGACGAGCAAGGTCGGGCTTTGAGTGCCACCACCGAGGGTTTACCGGGTGAGTTGCCAGCGGATCAAAAGAATTATGCGGGCAAGATTAAAATTTCTACGGCTTTGCTCGATGATGCCAAACAGCTTTCCTTGACCCTGACCGATTACCCGGATCAACAATTGCAGTTGCAAATTTCTAATATTCCCGTGGTCAGATAATCTTTAGTCTGAGTTAATGTTAGTCAATGGTTGAGGTTTTGGACAAGGGTGGGAATGTTTCATCGATTGGAAAATCTACTTAATCTGGAAGGCATCCATTAATGACGATCGATTTCATGGTTGAGCCTTCCATATTTTTACTAAGATTCTTAATGGCTGCGGCAACAGCTTCACCGCTACCGTCGGATATTCTGCTGCGTTTATTATCGGTGTTAGCGCTGATTGCCATTAATGGCTTTTTTGTCACCGCTGAATTTGCGATGGTTTCGGTGCGGCGATCGCGCATTAATCAGTTGGTGGATTCAGGGAATCTGCCAGCGAAAACCGTGCAAAACTTACAACGAAATATTGAGCGACTACTTTCCACCACCCAGTTGGGGATTACTCTTTCTAGTTTAGCCCTGGGTTGGATTAGCGAAAATACTATGGCTGTTCTGGTCGCTAGAGCGATCGCCCACCTGCCCATACCTGCCCCTTTGAACCAAACCTTAGCCCATTCTTTAGCCATTCCTCTGGCATTTTTGCTGGTGGCTTACCTGCAAATTGTGCTGGGAGAACTATGTCCGAAATCTTTGGCCATGTTGTACTCAGAACAACTGGCTTTATTATTAGGACCATTAAGTTTAGCGATCGCCCGTTTTTTTAACCCCTTCATTTGGATTCTCAATCAATCCACCCGGTGGCTATTGCGTCTGGGAGGAATTCGTTACACCCCAGGTAATTGGTACAATCGGGTGACACCGGAAGAACTGCAAATGATTATTGCCACCGAAAGAGAATCCACGGGATTAGAAGCAGAAGAACGAGAATTACTCAGTAATGTCTTTGAATTTGGCGATGTTTTAGTCGGTGAAGTCATGGTTCCCCGCACCCAAATTCGGGCGCTTGCTTATGATAGCAATTTTAAAACTTTACTCAATGAAGTGGTCAGCAGCGGTCACTCTCGTTATCCCGTCATGGGCGAATCTTTAGATGATATCCGAGGGGTGATTGACTTCAAAAAGTTAGCCGAACCTTTAGCCAGTGGAACTATGGGTTTAGAAACCCCGATCGCTGAATGGGTGCGACCGGCCAGATTTGTTCAAGAATATATGCCCTTGAGTGAATTACTACCCTTAATGCAGCGATCGCAACAAGCAATGGTGATGGTAGTTGATGAATTTGGGGGTACTGCTGGATTAGTCACTATCAATGATTTAGTCGCCGAAATTATCGGCGATCGCCATGAACTAGAAAGACCTGAAACCGCCCTCGTGCAAATGCTCGACGAGCAAACATTCTTAGTACAAGCGCAAATTGACATCGAAGAACTCAACGAGCTACTTAACCTAAATTTTCCGGTCAATGATGAATACCAAACCTTTGGCGGTTTTATCATTTATCAAATGCAAAAAATCCCCAGCCCGGGAGAAACGCTCATCTATGATGGGTTAGAAATTACGGTAATTGCCACCGAGGGTCCACGATTAAACCAAATCAAAATTTACCGTTCCGAAAACACTCAATTGCCTCAAAAAAAAGAAGATTTAGAAAATTTATCTGTCTCTTTGAATCAGCCTAATGTATCATCAGAATTTTCCGAAAAAATCATAGCGGAAAAAATATCTGAAACTGCTTCAGAAAGTCAGAAAACCAATATAAAATGGCAACCGGGGGGTAATTCTGAAGAAATAGAGGTCACCGAAGAGCACAGCTAATTTATCAAATTGGCCAAAAAACTGGCGCTAATAAAATTAACAAAAATCCTTTAAAAAATTCAAAAATATAAAATAAATCAAGCTAAAATTTAGCTCAATAATTAGCCATTATTATCAATGATTATGAATGATTATGACGCCAAAATTATTCATTCAGAATTTTTTTGAGGTTTTGGCATCCGCTTAATATAATCCCGAATCAGTTCGGACATCGAAACTTGACGAGTTTGGGCCGCGACCTTTAACCGTTCTAGTTCCTGTTTATTCAGCCGAATCCGCAGCATATAATCTCTAGCCATAGTCTCTAGCCATATCGCTTTAATTCTCGTTACATTCTCAGGGTAGCAATTTCTGAGAAATGATGACAAGATATCAAAATCACAAACTCCGCAACCAAACACCAAAAGCCCAGACCAGAAAATATGATAATTTTTATTATTTATAAAATATTAATTATAAATTATTACTTATAAGTTATTGGTTATTAGTTATTGGAGGCGGGCGAGCGGCGTTCTCTTCAACATAACTTAATCCTGTGCTAGATTTTTCTCGGTTAAATGTATCTAGGTATCTGGTGTGTTAGTCAGAAAAATTTAATGCGATCGCCCCGAGGGGTTTATCTGTGTTTCGCTTCCATAGAAGTCATCGATAATCGGTTATTTTTTGAGACAGATGAGGCAATGTTTCCTGTAGCGGACTACTAGATCGATGAATTTAACCTTAAACTTAATTTCCTTTCTGGGAATTTTTGCGCTTTGCTTCGTGGCATGGCTGGGAAGTGAAGACCGCCGTGCCCTACCCGTCAAAGTGATTCTTTGGGGTATTGCTCTGCAATTGGTAATTGGACTGTTGGTGTTTCAAGTCCCCATCACTCGTGAATTGATCGTTGGTTTGGGCAACTTGTTTAACGCCTTAATTGACGCTGCCGATGCTGGGGCGCGGTTTCTGTTTGGGGACTTAATTGTACCCAAACTGGGAGAACCCGTCGGGCCGGGAGCCGCCGGACGCTGGATTACCAGAGCATTACAGAATCCTTATGTGGCAGTTCCGGGCGATCGCCTGGGCAGCAACTTTCTGGACCTCGGATATATCTTCGCGTTTCGGGCATTGCCCCAGGTGATTTTCTTCTCGGCGATCGTCAGCTTGTTGTACCGTTTGAACATCATCCAACCGATCGTCAAGTTATTTGCGGTAATCTTTCGCGCCACCTTGGGAATTAGTGGGGCAGAATCATTATCCGGGGCAGCGAATATCTTTGTGGGCATTGAATCAGCGATCGCTGTCAAGCCATTTTTGGCCGAGATGACTCGTAGCGAACTCTGTGCTATTTTAGCCAGCTGCTTTGGCTCGATCGCCTCCACCGTATTGGGACTTTATGCCAGCTATTTGCGCGGCACCTTTCCCAACATCACCGCCCACATGATGTCCGCGTCAATCCTAACCATTCCCGCTTGCTTTGTCATCGCCAAAATCCTGGTGCCGGAAAAAGGAAAACCCAAAACATTGGGCACCATTCCCGAAGAAGTCGAGGATGAAACTAAAGAGAAACCCAGTCCGATGGACAGCTTAATTTTAGGCGCCCTGGATGGAGTGAACATGGCCACCGGGATTGCCGCTGTGTTAATTGCGATTATTGGCTTAGTGGCACTGCTGAATAATATGTTTAGTAGTTTAGCCGGTCTTTCCCAAAGTTCTTTTGGTCCTTGGCAAGTCATCGGCAACCTATTCTCTTTGGTGACGCTGAACAATATTTTCGGGGCGTTATTTCTCCCCTTGACTTGGTTAACTGGGGTTTCCTTAAATCCCGCAGAAATTTGGCAAGCTTCGGTGTTAATTGGTCAACGGGTATTGCAAACCTCAATTCCCCCCTATATTGAACTCGCTCGACTGAATTCACAACAACTGATTAGCGATCGGGCCATGCTAATTATCAGCTATGTCCTCTGTGGCTTTGCCCACATTCCTTCTTATGGCATATTCGTCGGCGGTCTTGCCACTCTAGTCCCCTCTCGACGCAATGAAATCAGTTCTCTAGGTTGGATATCCTTATGGGCGGCTACATTAGCCACCTTAATGACTGGATGTATTGCGGGAGTTTTCTTCTTCGGCGATAGTGCATCCATTTTGGGCAAATAATGGGCAAATAAAATATCAGAGTGGAAAATATGAAACGAAAACAATTTTGGTTCATCGGTTTAGCTTGGATCACTTCCGCGCTCCTAATTTTTGGCACCGCCGAATCCTCTACCTCAGCTAAACCCGCTGCATCACCTCCGACTACCGGAGCTTCCGTAGCCCCAGCTACCACCGCCAACCCGCCTACGGCAACCCTCTCAGCCCCAACCCTGCCACTGAGTGAGGCACCATACAAAGATCCCCAGGGTCGATTTGAAATAGGAATTCTGCAAAACTACAAAGTTAGCGCGATTCCGCAAAGCGGATCGCTAAAGCGAATCGCCGATGCGCCATTAATCGAATCACCCGACGGAAATCTGGCTTACACCGTAGTTGTGCAAAACAAAATTACCAATGAATCATTCACCAATGAAGCATTAGCGCAAGTGGCCAGCAATCAGTTTCAACGGGGAGAAGGATTTCAACCAAATCAGTTAAAAATATTAGCCTCCGGAGAAATATTAATTTCCTGGACAGGTAGCGTCACTATTGGCAAAAATCAACAGCCGATTAGCGGTGAAATCTTGGTGCGACAGAATCAAGAGCAAATCATCATGTTACTCGTATCAGCCACCGCCGACGCCAGTGACAAGATTGCCAGTGCGATCGGCACACTATCGGATTCTCTCAAATTCCTTTAAAACCGGGAAATCAAATCGGGAAATCCTTCAAGACTTACACCAGACTCCTACAACGGCGATTCGTAAATTGCCCCGACCAGGACTGGGAAAAAACCCATTAGACTTCACCTCCCTAGAAAGCCCCCCTTAGGAAGGGGGGCTGGGGGGAGCGAAGCCGTTATTTTGCCAGAATTGTCTAGTACCTAAAACTGGATAAAACTTGCCTAAGTTTATCCAGATTTTCTAAATCACCCACAATTCGGCGCATGGGCAACGGCCAAACTTTTACCAGAGCGGGAGTGGCGGTAATTTGATAGATTTCTGTTTGTTCAGGATGTCGAGAAATATCAATCACTTTCAAAGTGTAAGCTACCCCTAAAGAGTCTTCTAACATTTGATGCAAAATTTGCATAGTTCGCTGGGTAATCGCTGTTCGGCCAGATACAAATAAATTAAATACATACTCTTGATTTAGCTCTTGATTCGACTCTGGCGGCAACGATATCGGCGTTAGAACTGGAGAAAATAATCCCGATTTCGTAGCCGATTTGTGATAATTATAACCCCAAAAATTATCGGGGATATCGTAGCGATAAATAAACTGATGAGTCTGCCAAAGACTAGGAAATTTTTGATGATAATTGCCCAAAACCATTGGCGAGAACAAATCATCAGGCATCCGAGAACAAGTCCAAACTAAATCACCGGTATCAAATAAAATATTCAGTAATGCTTGATGACGAATTACCGGGGGATAAGCTTCCGCAAAAATTTTGCTCTGTTGGGTACGCGGATCGAGCCAACGGTCAACGGTAGCCGTATAACCAGGAACCAGGAAATGTGGGGGTTCAGATAAACCCAGATATTCTTGCAAAGCGGCACATAAATGTAGATGCCATCTATCTTGTTTACTCTCATCGATGCAATAGATGACATCTCCTCCCGGAGTAAATAGGGCAATCCCTTTGAAGAACTGAGGGATTTCTGTAGTTTTTTTCGTAGTCAATGGATTCTTGGTAAATTTCTAAATTCTAAATAATGAGAAAAAAGTTAATAACAAAGTCAATCATACGCAGCAAGTCTGGAAGTCTGACATGCCGCAAAAACTTCCAGGAACTTGCCAGCATAATGCACTTAGATCCGACCCCGCAACATTTGACTCATTTCGTTGGGAGTGGGAGACTGTTCTAAGGCAATTTCTTCGGTAATTTTACCGGCTTTATAGAGTTCATAAAGCGAGCGGTTCATCGTCGTCATACCTTCAAAAGTATCCTTCAACATGATTTGTTGAATTTCCTCATACTGTTCTTTGACGATGTATTCCTTAATCACGTCGGTATTAATTAAAATGTCGTGAAACGCTGCCCGTTTTCCATCAGTGGTTTTACAAAGTAGCTGGGCAATAATTGCCACCAGAGACTCGGAAATTGATTTTCTCAAGGGAGGTTTTTCCTCCGGGGGAAACATATCCAGAATCCGCGTTAGGGTTCCCACGGCACTGTTCGTGTGCAAGGTTCCCGCCACTAAGTGACCTGTAGACGCTGCCTTGAGCGCAATTTGCATGGCTTCCGCGTCCCGAATTTCTCCCACCAGCATCATGTCCGGGTCTTGTCGCAGCGCCCCTTTCAGAGCGTTCATAAATTTCAGCGTATGTCGTCCCACTTCCCGGTGCTTAATTAAGGATTTTTTACTTTCATGGACAAATTCTACCGGGTCTTCAATGGTGATAATGTGATGGGCAAAGTTCTTATTCATGTAGTCAATCATTGCCGCCATTGTGGTAGACTTCCCGGAACCGGTCGGTCCCGTGACCAAAATCAGCCCTTTGTGATAGTGGCAGATTTTTTTAAACACTGGCGGTAAATTCAACTGCTCCATAGTTAAGACTTTTGCCGCAATTAGTCGGAATACCACCGCCGGTCCGGCTAAGGAGTCAAAAGCACTGATCCGGATGCGGACAAAACCAAAGTCAAACACCCCGTCAAAGTCTAAGTTTTGTTGGAATTGCTGAATTTCTTCGGGAGTCATGCATTCCCGCATCCAGTGCATAAAGGTATTTAGGTCGGTTACGGGATAACCGGCGTCGGTGATTTCACCGCGTTTACGAAACCGGGGAACTTCGTTTACACCCAGGTGAACGTCAGAAATGCCTTCTTCATGAGCTCGCCAGATAATATCTCTTAAGGTTGGCTGTCCCGGACTAAGTCCTGAAGCCGGGGCTGCCGGTTGACTGGCTTGAGGTGGGCTGGCTGGGGCTGGGGCTGGGGAGCAGGTG
>FWWL01001616.1_pt1 | contig 52072 bp, 50 predicted proteins | sample 2228331 | NCBI WGS metagenome assembly FWWL01 (sample SAMEA103939775, study PRJEB20133) | metagenome | reverse complement strand
CCCATGCCGGTGCCGCGCCCGCGCTTCGAGACGCAGGCGCAGGCCCAGCCGCTGCCGGCCGCCGCCCGCGCCTATGCGCCGGTGAACACCACCACCACGCCGATCGCGCCGACGAGGCCCGTGGCCGCCAATGCGCCGCCGCTGCAGATCTCCGGCATGCGCCCTGTCGCCGCCACCACGACGCCGTCCGCCATGCGCTGGTCGATCGGCGCGCCCGCCGCCGACGGCAAGGTGCTGCGCCCGCCGGCCAATGTCGATGTCACCTCCTCGATCGCGAAGGTGGCCGAGCCCGACGAGAAGCCTGCGGCCAAGGTCGCGGAGGTTCGCAAGCCCGAGCCCGCCCCGGTCGCCGAGAAGAAGCACGAGGCCGGGAGCAGCGCGATCGCCAAGGCCGAGCCCGTCAAGGCAGAGCCTGCGAAGGCTGCGCCCGCCGCGGTGGCCAGCACCGGCAAATGGATCATCCAGCTCGGCGCGACCGACGACGAGGCCAAGGCCAGGGAGATCATCGCACGCGCCCGGAAGGCCTCGGGTTCGCTGTCGGAGGTCGCGGGCTTCACCGAGAAGGTCGAGAAGGGCGGCGCCACGCTATTCCGCGCCCGCTTTGCCGGATTCGACGATTCGAAAGACGCCAACAACGCCTGCGCCAAGCTGAAGCGCGACGGCTTCGCCTGCTTCGCCACCCGCGGCTGACGGACAAGAAGGACCGCCATCATGACGCTCCAGACGAACACGCAGTCCCTCGTCCAGACCGCCAACCCGGCCTCACTTCAGCAGGGCGTCCTTGGCCTGGTTGACGCGGGCGGCAAGCCCGCTCGATCCCCCGGCGTCCGGATGGATGCGCTTCATCAGGCTCCGATGGGCCTCGCGGATCGCTTCCTCGCCCGCCCCCGGCTGAAGCCCCAGGATCTCGTAGGCCTCCTGCTCCGACATCGCGCCCGCGCCCGCCGCGCGGCGCTGCCCCGCGTCGAAATTTCCCTGAGCGTGTTCACGCCATCCGGGCGTCCGGCGGTCGAGATAAGCCTCTAGCAGGCGCGCGCCGTCGGGGTCGCCGGACAGGCATTCGCGCATCAGCGCCGCGAGTTCCTGCGGGCCGAGCGTGTCGAGATCGCGCCCGGCATAGGAACCGGCGACCACCTTGCCGGTCATGCCGCCGCTGTCATGGTCGAGTTCCATCGCCAGCAGCGCCGACTTGACCTGCGAGCGCGCGCCCGGCGTCTCGGCCTTGTCAGGCCCACCCCAGGGAAAGCGCATGCCGCCGGGGCCGTAGGCGCTCCAGCCCAGCAGCCATGCGCCGATGCCGCCGACGAAGACCGCCATATCGAGCCGGCCGCGCATCATCAGCAGCGCCGCGACGCCGAGCGAAACCACGCCGCCGCCGGTCTTGAGCGCCTTGGCCATCAGCTTCGGGTTGACGCCCGTGAAGAGCTTCGACAGCCACCAGAGCAGGATCAGGACGGCCAGGCCATAGAGCAGCGTCACCGGCGGCCTCCATCCATCGCGGTCAGCAGGCCCTTGACCGCCGGGCTCGACCCGGTGAGCTTCTCCAGCGCCTCGCGGCCGCCACTGGCATAGGCCGCCGCCCCACGCAGCAGATCGAGCAGCGATCCGGGCGCATTCACATCGAAGCGCGCATGCGCCCCGCCGGTCAGCCGCGCCATGGTCGCGAAGGCCGCGCTGGCGGCGGGCTCATGCCCCTCCTGGAACAGGAAGCCGCGAATGCCGCGAAGGCCGAGCTCGCCGGCCAGCGCCGCGAGCGCGTCCACATCCTCTTCCATGGCATCGCCGACGAAGACGAAGGCGCGCACCGGCACGGTCTTCGCTTCGTCGCGAATGTGCTTCAGCACGCGGTGGATCTGCGTCTGGCCGCCCTCGCAGGCGATCCTGCGCATCAGCCCGTTGAGGCGCTGCGGCTCGCCGATCCAACCCGAGGCGCGGCACTCCATCAGCCCGCGGAAATAGACAAGCTGCACTGCGAGTCCGCCAGTCCCGGCCGCGACCTCGAACATCCTCGCCTGCAGCGAGCAGGCGAGATCCCATGTCGGCTGCCGGCTCATCGTTCCGATCTGCGCGAAGATCAGCCGCCCCGCCTGCCCCGTCGCCAGTGGAGCCAATTGCTTCGCCGCGCCGAGGAAGCGGTCGATCTCGCCCGGTGCGGAGGCGCCGCTGACTCCGGTCCCGGCCGCCTTCTGCAATGTCTTGTCCGTCTTTTCGCTCATGCGCCTGATATTGGCGGTTCCGTGCGCATTTGCTACCCGTCCTCGAAACGAGGGAGTGGACGCCATGGCCGGGATCGCGGTTCTCGAAACGGTGGCCGCCATGCGCGAAGCTGTTGCAGACTGGCATGCGGCCGGCGACAAGGTCGCGCTGGTGCCGACCATGGGCGCTTTGCACGAGGGCCATATCGCGCTGGTGCGCGAGGGCCAGCGCCATGCGAAGCGCGTGATCGTCTCGATCTTCGTCAACCCGACGCAGTTCGCGCCACATGAGGATTTCAAGAAATATCCGCGCACGTTTGAGGGCGACCGGGACCAACTCGTCTCGGCCGGCGCGGATGCGATTTATTTTCCATCCGTCGAGGAGATGTATCCGCCGGGCTTCGCCAGCCGCGTGCTGCTGCTGGGGCCGGCCGCCGTCGGCCTCGACGACCGCTTCCGGCCGACTCATTTCGAAGGCGTGGCAACGGTTTGCTGCAAGCTGTTCACGCAGTCGCGCGCCGATCTCGCGGTCTTCGGCGAGAAGGACTATCAGCAGCTCAAGGTGGTGACGCGGATGGCGGCCGATCTCGATCTCGGCATCCGCATCGTTCCGCAGGAGACCTTCCGCGAGCCGGACGGCCTCGCCATGTCCTCGCGCAACCGCTACCTCTCGGCCGAGGAGCGCGCGCTCGCCCCGCTGCTGCACGAGACCATGCAGGCGGTCGCCGTGCGGATCCGTAACCGCGAGGATCTGTTTCGCGCGGTCGGCGAGGCGCAAGGCGAGATCATCGCGGCCGGGTTCGAGCTCGACTATCTGGAGGCCCGCCACGCCGACACGCTGGCGCCCGTGACCTCGCTCGCCGACGGGCCGATCCGGCTGCTGGTGGCGGCGCGGCTGGGCGCGACACGGCTGATCGACAATATCGCGGTGTGACGCGGCGGCGTCACCCGCCGCTTGTCGTTCCTGGGCTTCGCGTAGCGAAGAGCCCGGAATGACAGCGGATTACAACAAGCCCAGTTCCGCCAGTTCCCGCCGCAGCGCTTCCGGCATCGCTGCGAAATCCTCGCCGCGCGCGCCGAGATCGGCCGGCTTGTCCTTGTCGGCGAGATAGCGCCAGCCTTGAAAAGGCCGGCAGGGGCGCGGCGCGACCGGCACCACGACCGGCTCGAGAACAAGATGGCAGCGGCCAATTCCGTCAGCGTCGGTGAAGGGCCGCACCGCCAGCAGCGCCTGCCGCGCCGAAACCTGGCCCTTGATCACCCAGTAGAGCGAGCCGCCATCCATCAGTTCGTCGAGGCGCTTGGGCACCATCCGGGTGGTGTGCGCCTGCTCCTTCGGACGGCCCATGCGCCGGCGCAGCAGCATGTTCTCCTCGATCCACTCTTCGAGATCGCCGATCGATTCGGCCCCGACGCAGAGTTTGAGCAGGTGAAGCGGCATGGTGCGCAAGCTAGAGCGGCGCGGGCGAACCGACCAGCGCCCGAGGCGTTTCTCCACAGATTGCGCGCGTTTCCCGTCTTGGTCGGGCTTCTCGCGACCATCCACGCCTTCGCTCGTCGAGCACTGTGCCCAAGACGTGGATGCTCGGCGCAAGGCCAAGCATGACGGAGAGGGTCACACCGGCTAAGAACGCGCCGACCCCACAAGGAGACCGACTCATGCGCGGACTTTCAGGCAAGGCCATTCTCGTCACGGGCTCCAGCGCCGGCATCGGCTACGCCATGGCGCAGCGGCTGATCGCCGAGGGCGCGAAGGTCATGATCCATGGCCGCGACGCCGCTGAGGTCGAGGCCGCCTGCGCCAAACTCGGCGGAGGCTGCGCAGGCACGACCGGCGACCTGATCGAGCCGGCCACTGCGCAAATGATCGTCGACGCCACGGTGCAGGCCTTCGGCCGCATCGACGGGTTGGTCAACAATGCCGGCATCTATCCGCGCGGCGTGATCGGGGAGACCACGGCGGCCTTCTTCGACCATGTCTTCGCGATCAACACCCGCGCGCCCCTGCTCTGCGCCGAGGCCGCGATCCGCGCCTTCCGCCTGCAGAAATCGGGGGGCTCGATCGTCACGGTCGGCTCGCTCAACGCCTGGTGCGGCCAGTCGAACCTCACCGTCTATTCGATGTCGAAGGGCGCGCTGATGACGATGACGCGCAACCTCGCCAACACGCTGGGGCCGGAGCGCATCTTCGTGAACCAGCTCAATGTCGGCTGGACCTTTACCGCCAACGAGGATGCGACGCAGCAGAGCGAGGGCAAGAAGCCCGGCTGGGAGAAGGTGGTTCCGGTCGAGTTCGCGCCGACCGGGCGGATCATGCAGCCCGACGAGGTCGCGGCGCATACCGCCTTCTGGCTCTCGGAGGACAGCCAGCCGGTAAACGGGCAGATCTACGAGGTCGAGCAGTTTCCGGTGATCGGCCGGGGCCGGGCGACCGATTGAGGCAGCGCTTCAGAGTCCGTCCCGAAACTCGCTCCGGGGAGTCGGCTGGCGTGGCTTTCGAGAACCGGCGCGGAGCGGACTTATTGTCCGTGAGCACCGGAAGCGCAGACAGCCGCGCAAGACGGCCGCCGGAGTAGAGTTTCGGGACGGATTCTCAGCGCGCCGCCCGAGCCGCGCGCCAGATCGTCCATTGCCGCCGCCAGGGCGGCAAGGCGATGATGGTGCGGTAGGGGTCGTAGCCCGGCCGCTCCATCGCGTGCAGATAGGGTTCGACCAGTGCCACGGGCAGGAAAGCCGGCGCGACGGCCGGCGGCACGGTTTCGCGCAGGCCGCGCAGCTTCTTGAGATGCGCGCGGGCGATCTCGCGCAGTTCCTTGAGCGAGTAATGCACGCCCGGCCCGCCGCGCCCGCGCACGATGTCGTCGCGGGTGACGCCGTTGCGGCCGAGAATATCGGCCGGGATATAGACCTGTCCGGCGGCCGAATGCCACGGGAAGGCGCGCATCAGCCCGGTCAGCGCATAGGCCACGCCGGCATGGCCGCAAGCGGCCGCCCCCCCGGGGTCGCGGCCATTGGCGAGGACGAGACAGGCGAGCCGGATCAACGCGCTCGCAGTTTCGCCGGCATAGCCTTCGAGATCGGAGAGGCGCGGCATCGGGTCGTCGTAGAGATCGAAGATGCGGGCCTCGATCAGCGCGGTCAGCGGCGCGATCGGCAGGCGGTAGCGCGCGACCGCATCGAGCAGGGCGGCGGCCACGGGGTGGGACTGCGGCTCGCCTTTCGCCTCCCCTTCGAGCAGGTCGCGCCACCACTGCATCCGGACCTCGCCCGGCAGCGGTTCGCTGACTTGTGCGCGGATGCGGGCGATCTCGTGGCTGAAGGCGTAGAGCGCAAACAGCGCCGGACGCTGCGATTCGGGCGCGTAGAGCGTGGCGATCCAGCGGTCATGGTCATGCTCGCGGATCAGCGTCGCGCAATGGGCGTAGGCCTCGTGCAGCGCGAGCGGCGCGGCGACGCGGCGGTCATCGGTCTCGGTCGTCTGCGGCATCGATGCGCCTTCGGCGATAGCGTCGGTTCGGCCCCGTCCCTGCGGCAGTCTAGGCGAAGCGATGCGGCGCTGGCTACGCCTGATCGGCATGGCCGGAGCGCGTCAATCTACCGCGATGAGAGCGGCCGCGACGCGGCGGTCTTCGGCGACCAGGACGTTGTAGGTCCGCGCCGCCGCCCCGGTCGCCATGCCCTCGATGGTGATCCCGGCCTCGCGGAAGCGGTCTCGCAGCGTCGCCGGGATGAAGGCGATGTCGATGCCCGTGCCGATCAGCAGGAAGTCGATCGTCCCGGCTTCGTCGAGCACGGGCTGCAGGCTCTCGGGCGTGATCTGCGCGAACTGCGTCACCGGCCAGATGCGGATGCCTGCCGGCGTCGCCAGGATCGAGCCGCGATGGCTCATGCCGGCGAAGCGGAAGCCGCCGGCCCGGAAGGCGTCGAGCTGGTGCCGGCCGGGGACGAAGCCGTCGAACAGGGGCACTCAGGCCTTGGCCTTGGCGGGAGTAAGGACCTTCTCCTCGGCCTGGTCGAGCCGGCCGGCGCGGATGTCGAGATAGAGGAGCACGGGGGTCGACACGAACATCGCCGAATAGGTGCAGACCATGACGCCAAAGAGCATCACCAGCGCGAAGCCCTCGATCGCCGTGCCGCCGAAAAGCACCAGCGCCACCAGCGCCAGCACGGTCGTGGTCGAGGTGATGGCGGTGCGCGAGAGCGTCGAGTTGATCGACAGATCGAGCAGATCGGGGATCGACATGGTCTTATAGCGGCGCAGCAATTCGCGCGTGCGGTCAAACACCACGACGGTTTCGTTCAGCGAATAGCCGACGATGGTCAGGATCGCCGCGATCGAGGTCAGGTTGAATTCGAGCTGGGTGATCAGGAAGAAACCGATGGTCAGCACGATGTCGTGCAGCGTGCCGAGGATCGCGCCGATGGCGAGCTGCATCTCGAAGCGGAACCAGAGATAGATCAGCACGCCGACGATGGCGAGCACGACGCCGAGCGTGCCGGCCTGCACCAACTCGCCCGAGACGCGCGGGCCGACGGTCTCGACACGGCGGAAATCATAGGCTGCCGCGAAGGCCTCGCGGGCCTTGACCACGACCTGCTGCTGGGCCGGCTCGCCGCCGGGCTGGAGCGCAAAGCGCATCGAGACCTCGCCGCCGGACCCGAACTCCTGGACCTCGGCCTCGCCGAAGCCGAGCCCGTTGGCGGCCGTGCGAATCTGGGCGATGTCGGGTTTGCCCGACTTGGCCTGCATCTCGATCAGCGTGCCGCCGCGGAAATCGATGCCGAAATTCAGCCCGACCGTGAGGAACAGCACCAGCACGAGGATCGAATAGGCGGCCGAGAATGGGTAGCTCAGGCGTCGCCACTTGACGATCTTGAACTTGGTGTTGTCGGGAACGATGCGAAGCAGACGCATGCGCTTGTCTCCTGAAAGATGGCAGCGTCTAGAAGGGCAGAGCCTTGGGCTTCGCCCAGCGATACCAGAGCGCGATCAGCATCCGCGTCAGCGTCACGGCCGTGATCACGGTCGTCAGGATGCCGAGGATGAAGACGACCGCGAAGCCGCGTACGGGCCCGGACCCCAGCGAGAACAGCGCCACGGCCGCGATCAGCATGGTGACGTTGGAATCGATGATGGTGGCGAAGGCCCGCTGGAAGCCCGCCTCGAGCGCCGAGACGAGACTTCGGCCCTGATGCGATTCCTCGCGCATGCGCTCGTAGATCAGCACGTTGGAGTCGACCGCCGTGCCGATGGTGAGCACGATGCCGGCGATGCCCGGGAGGGTCATGGTCGCGCCCAGCACGGACATCAGGCCGAAGATCAGGCAGACATGGACCAGCAACGCGATCGAGGCGATGAAGCCAAAGGTGCCGTAGGTGCCGATCATGTAGAGGATCACCAGCACCGTCGCGATCAAGGTCGCGATCTTGCCGGCCTGGATCGAATCCGCGCCGAGGCCAGGGCCGACGGTGCGCTCCTCGACGATCGTCATCTTGGCCGGCAGCGCGCCGGCGCGCAGCAGGATGGCAAGGTTGTTGACCGATTCGACGGTGAAATTGCCCGAGATCTGGCCCGAGCCGCCGGTGATCGGCGACTGGATGACCGGCGAGGAGATCACCCTGTTGTCCAGCACGATGGCGAGCGGGCGGCCGAGATACTCCGTGGTCGCCTGCCCGAAGCGCTGCGCGCCGCGGATGTTGAAGCGGAAATTAACGATCGGCTGCGAGGTGCGTGAATCGAAGGCGGGCTGAGCGTCGATCAGGTCCGCGCCCTCGACGATGACGCGGCGCTCGACGGGCACCAGCGAGCCGCCGGCATCCTGCGAGGGCAGCATGTCGACATCGCCGCCCTGACTGTCGGCGACCATTCGGAATTCGAGCTTGGCGGTCTGGCCGAGAATCTCCTTCAGCCGCTGCGGGTCCTGCAGGCCCGGCACCTGGACCAGGATGCGGTCGAGGCCCTGACGCTGGATGTTGGGCTCGGTCGTGCCCAGCGCATCGACGCGGCGGCGCAGCACCTCCATCGCCTGCTCGACGGCGCGGCGAACGCGCTCATTGGCGCCGGCCTCGGTGACGTTCATCTGGACCAGCCCGTCGGGCTGTTCCAGAACCTCGATCGTGGTGTTGCCCGAGGGGCCGAACGCGCCGAGCGTGCCGACCGGCTGGGCGAGCTCACGCAGCTTGGGCAGGAGCCTCGCCCGATCGGCCGCTTCCGGCACGCGCACCTGCACGCCGCGCGCGGTGACGCCGATGCCGCCCTGGAAGGAGACGCGCTCCTCGCGCAGTTTCGCGCGCAGATCGTCGCGAAGCTGGATCACCTGGCTGCGCACCAGATCGGCGCGGTCGATCTCCAGCAGGACATGCGAGCCGCCCTGCAGATCCAAGCCCAGCACGACCGCCTTGGTCGGCAGCAGGAATTTCGGAATCCAGGACGGCGCGCCGCGCTCGATCGCCGTCCGCGTCTCGGGCGAGAGCAGGTTCGGGAAGGCGAGCCCGCAGCCGAAGAACAGCACGAGAAGGACGACGATGACCTTGCGGGCCTGGAAACGAAGCATTGGCGGGAACAGCCTTGATTTACAGCGCGCCGGCCCGTTTCCGGGCCGGGACGATCATGCGGTCTTGACGGGCTCGCCCTTGGCGCGGACGTCCGTGATCATGCCCTTGACGAGCTTGACCTTCACGCCTTCGGCGATCTCGGCCTCGAGCTCGGCGTCGTCGGAGACCTTGGTCACCTTGGCGATGATGCCCCCGGCGGTGACCACCGTGTCGCCGCGCCGGACGTTCTTGATCATCTCCTGATGCGCCTTCACGCGCTTCTGTTGCGGGCGGATGATCAGGAACCACATGATCACGAAGATCAGCACGAAGGGGACCAGCGACATCAGGACGTCGGTGGAGCCGCCGCCGGCGCCTTGGGCAAAAGCAGGGGTGATCACGCAAAGGCTCCTTGGTGTCGATGGCGCGAGGGGCCACCGGCCGCGTCGGCGGCGAAATGCTGGTCAGCTATCAAAATCGCGCGGACTATAGCCACGGACTGCGCGAAATCAATCTGAAGCAGCCGGTCTTTCGGCCGCGCCCCTCACCTATGGGCTTGCCATCATTCGCGCAATGGCCTTGCGCTTTGCGCGCAGGTGCAGTTTACCCGTCGGCAGAACCGTACTGTCGGGTACGGCATGCGACGCTCTCGCCAAAGGCGCTTTCACGATGACCGATTCTGCCTCCGACCAGACGCTCGCGACCCTGCTGCGCATCGCAGCCGCGCTGGAGCGGATCGCGCCGCCTGCGCGCAAGGCCGCCGACCTCACCGCCGCCGACGCCTTCGTCTGGCATCCGGCCGGGGCGGAGCTTGCGCCCGTCGCGAAAGTCAACCGCGTGGCGCTCTCGCTATTGCGCGGCGTCGACCGCGTCCGCGACACGCTGGCGGAGAACACCGAGCGTTTCGCGCGCGGCCTGCCCGCCAACAACGTGCTGCTCTGGGGGGCGCGCGGCATGGGCAAGTCGTCGCTTGTGAAATCGGTCCATGCCGACACCAACGCGCGGCTGGCTCGGCAGGGTTCGAGGATTTCGCCGCTGAAGCTGATCGAGATCCACCGCGAGGATATCGAAAGCCTACCCAGCCTGATGGGACTGCTGCGGCCCGACCCGCACCGCGCCATCGTGTTCTGCGACGACCTCTCCTTCGACGGGCAGGACACCTCCTACAAGTCGCTGAAGGCGGCGCTCGACGGCGGCGTCGAGGGCCGGCCCGACAATGTCGTGTTCTACGCGACCTCAAACCGCCGCCATCTGCTGCCGCGCGAGATGATGGAGAACGAGCGCTCAACCGCGATCAATCCCGGCGAGGCGGTGGAGGAAAAGGTCTCGCTGTCGGACAGGTTCGGGCTCTGGCTCGGCTTCCACAAATGCAGCCAGGACGAGTATCTGGCGATGATCGACGGCTATGTCGGGCATTTCGGGCTCGCGATCGCGCCCGATGAACTGCGGCGCGAGGCGCTGGAATGGGCGACGACACGCGGTTCGCGCTCGGGCCGTACCGCCTGGCAGTACATTCAGGACCTTGCCGGGCGGCTGGGGACGCGGCTGGAGGGGTAACGGTCAGCCTTCCGCCGTCATTGCGAGCGAAGCGAAGCAATCCAGCGGCTCCCTCTACGCCCTCCTGGATTGCTTCGCTGCGCTCGCAATGACGGCGATGTCTCTGCGGCACGCTCACGCCAGCATGCGCGTGTCCCCGCAGACGGAGAACTCCTGACCCGAGATCGTCTTCGCGAAGGGCGAGGCCAGGAAGACGATTTGCTTTGCGATATCAGCGGGATCGACGAACTGCTTGATCGAGACGCCGGCGAAGAGCCGCTCCGTCATCTCCTCATGCGAGACATTGAAGCTGCGGGCCTTGTTGGCGATGACGCTCTGGATGCGCGGCCCCTCGACCAGTCCGGGGCAGATCGCGTTGGCGCGGATTCCGAACTCGCCAAGCTCGGCCGAGAGCGCCTTGGTGAACCCGATCACACCCCATTTCGCTGCCGCATAGGGCGAGCGCAGCGGAAAGCCGTGCTTGCCGGCCTGGCTCGACAGATTGACGATCGAGGCGTTCTTCGACTGCTTGAGATGCTGGATGGCGAGCCGCGTGCAGTTGAACTGCCCGGTCAGGTCGACGGCGACGCATGTGTCCCAGTCGGCCGGATCGATCTCGTCGACGCGGCCGGTCGGCCCGGCGATGCCGGCATTGTTGACCAGGCAGTCGAGCCCGCCGAGCGCGGACAGCGCATCACCCATCAGCCGCGCCACCGCCTCGCGGTCGGAGACGTCGCAGACCGACTGCGTCATGGCCGGATCGCTCTTGGCCATCTCGGCGAGCGCGGCCTCATCGACGTCGCAGATATGGACCTTCGCCCCCTCCGCCGCGAAGGCGCGCGCCGTGGCGCGGCCGATGCCGTTCGCGCCGGCCGTGACCAGCACGCGCAGGCCCTTGATCTGAAGGTCCATCGTCTCTCTCCCGATTTCGCTTACTCGGCCAGACGGCCGGTGCTTTCGATATGGGCTGCGGCCGCCCTGATGTCGCTTTCGAGCGCCGCCCGCGCGGCGGCCGGATCGCGCCGGCGCATGGCGTCGAGCAGCGCCGCATGGGCCTGCACGGCGTTGCCGCCCTTCAGCCGGATCGGCTCATGGCGCATGTCGATGTTGAGGATCGGCCCGGCCTTGAGCCAGAGCCGCTCGATCATCTCGACCAGAGCCGGCATGCTGGCGGCCTCGTAGATGGCGAAATGAAGGTCACGATTCGCCGCGACGCCGTCGGCGCTGCGCGGCGGATCGGCGTTCGCGGCCTCGGCGAAGATCGCCTCATGGCGGGCGACGCCCTCGATCTGAACTGCGGTGGCGACCCGCGCCGCCTCCGCCGCCGCGAAGCCCTCGACAACGAGACGCAGGCGCGTCAGTTCGCGAAACTGCTCCAGCGTCAGCACGGGCACCCGCACCGCCCGGCCCGGCAGCACCTCCAGCGCCTTGTCGGCGGCGAGCCGGCTGACCGCCTCGCGCACCGGCATCATCGAGACGCCGAGCGCTTCCGCGACACGGCGCAACGAGAGCTTTTCGCCCGGCGCGAGGCGCCCTGCGACCAGCAGCGACCGCAGTTCGGCGGTAACGCGTTCGCCCAGCGTCTCGCGCGCCAGCAGGCCGACATCGTCGAGCGCGGAGGGGTCGCGCAGCCCTGTCTCACGGACGAGCCTGGTCGTGCGGGCAAGCGACGGCAGGGGCTGGACAGGCACGATCATGTCTGCCAACCTAACTGTGATCACAGATCACGACAAGCGGCATCAGACCGCTGCGCAAGACCAGCCGACGCCTTAAGGCGCGGCTCACCGTTCTGGGAGGAACGTCATGTCAGAGATCATCAAGCCGACCCGCATGTCGCGCCGCCAGGCCTTGGCCGGGCTTGGCGCAGGCGCCGCAACCGGGCTGATCGCCAGCCCCTCGCTGATCCTGGCGCAGACGCCGGACGCGATCCGCTTCGGGCATCTGACGCCGCGCACCGGCTTTCTCGGGCCGCTCGGCGAGTTCGCGGTGATGGCGGTCGATCTCGCGGTCGAGGAGATCAATGCGGCCGGCGGCATCATGGGCCGCAAGCTCGAGGTGCTGAAGGAGGATTCGGTCAATCCGCAGACGGCCTCGACCAAGGCCGAGCGCATGGTCGAGCGCGACAAGGTCGCCTGCCTGCTCGGCGAGATCTCGTCGGCGTCGTGCCTGACGATCGCGCAGGTCGCGAACCGCACCAAGACGCTGTTCGTCAACACCGGCGGCAATTCCGACGCGCTGCGCGGCGAGAGCTGCAACAAATACATGTTCCACATCGAGAGCCAGAACTCGATGTATGTGAAGAGCTGCGGCCGCTCGCTGATGGCGCAGGGTCTGGTCAAGGGCAAGAAATGGTTCTCGCTGACGGCCGACTACGCCTTCGGCCATGATCTGCTCAAGGTCGCCAAGCGCTTCATGGAGGCCAATGGCGGCCAGTTCGCCGCCGACAAACTGGTGCCGACCGACGCGACCGACTTCTCCGCTTTGCTGCTGGAGATCAGGGCGGCCAAGCCCGACCTCGTGATCTCGAACCTCGCCGGCAACCAGATCACCAATTTCCTGAAGCAGTATTCCGAATTCGGCCTGACCTTCCCGGTCGCGGGCTTCGGCTTCGACACGGCGCTCGCCTGGGCCGCAGGCAAAGACAATTTCGGCGGCGTCTGGCCGGTGGTCTGGCACCATCTGATCGACACGCCGAACACCAAAAAATTCGTCGCCGCCTTCACCAAGAAATACGGCAAGCCGCCGGAGAACCAGGCCTGGGGCGACTACAATATCGTAAAAATCATGGCTCAGTCGATGAACGAGCTTAAGTCGACCGACACGGCCAAGATCATGGAGCACTGGGAGAAAGGCGCGAAATTCGACGTGATGAAGACGCGCGAAGGCTATTTCCGCGCCTCCGACCACCAGTTCATGCATGAGATGTACACCGTCACCGCCCTGCCGGCGGCGCAGGTCAAGAACCCCTACGACCTGTTTACCTCGTCGGCTCCCGTGCCGGGGCCAGGCGAAAGCCTGGAGGTGATCGCCACCACCGGCGACGAGGCGGTGTGCAAGATGGCTTGAGGGTTTCGGGAGGTTTGAACACCCTCTCCGTCATGGTCGGGCTTGTCCCGACCATCCACGCCTCCCTGCGTCGAGCTTTATGCCCCGAGACGTGGATGCTCGGCACAAGGCCGAGCCTGACGGTGTGCTTCATCATATTGTAGTCAAACCGAGAAACGCCTCTTGCTCACCCTCTTTATCCAGCAGGTGCTGAACGGACTGCTCGACGGGGTCTATTACCTCCTGATCGCGCTCGGCCTGTCGCTGATCTTCTCGCTCGGCGGCATCGTCAACCTGGCGCATGGGGCGTTCTACGCGATCGGGGCCTATCTCACGATCGTGCTCGCACCCCATATCGGTTTTGGCGGCGCGATGATCGCCTCGCCTGTGCTGGTCGCGCTGATCGGCATCGTCGTCGAGCGGACGTTGTTCCAGCGCTTCTACCGCTCCGACCCGATCCTCTCGCTGCTGCTGACCTTCGGCCTCGCCATGGTGGCCGAGCAGTCGCTGCGGATGATTTTCGGCGCGCCGCCGCTCTCCTTCTCGATCCCGCCCGCTCTGCGCGGGCAGATCTTCGTCGGCGACTTCATCTATTCGCGCTACCGGGCGATGCTGCTGCTGGTCGCGGTCGCCTGCGTCATCGGCCTCTGGTTCTTGCTCCAGCGCACCGCCTTCGGCCGCGTCGTGCGCGCCGGCGTGCAGAACCCCGACATGGTCGGCGCACTCGGCATCTCGCTGCAGCCCTACATGGTCACGGTCGCGGCCATCGGCATCGGGCTTGCGGGGCTCGCTGGCGTGCTGCTCGCGCCGATCTATTCGATCCATCCAGCGATGGGGCAGGAGATCATCACGCCGGCCTTCGTCGTCGTGGTCATCGGGGGCCTGGGCTCGTTCTGGGGCGTGGTCGTGGCGGCGCTGATGGTCGGGCTCGTCAAGGGCGTCACCATCGGGCTCGGCTACACGCAGTGGTCGACCGCCGTGATCTATTTGATGATGCTGCTTGTGCTGCTGTTCCGCCCGCGCGGGCTGTTCGGCGAACGCATCCAGCGGTTCGAGTGAGCGCCATGACCCCGTCACAGCGCGACCACGCGCCGCTCCTCATCGCCGCTGCCGGCCTGATTGCCCTGCCCTTCCTGATGAACCTGATCGGGCTCGGCACGACGTCCGCGACCGAGGTCGTCGTCTTCGCCATCGCCTGCATGGCGCTGAACATTCTGGTCGGGGCGACCGGGCTGGTTTCCTTCGGCCATGGCGCCTGGTTCGGGCTCGCGGCCTATGCCGCCGGGCTGATCCAGCGCAACTGGCTGCCCGGGCAGTTCGCGCTGCCGATCCTGATGGCGGTGCTGTTCGTTGGAATCATCGCATTCGCCTTCGGGGCGCTGATCCTGCGCCGCAAGGGCGTCTATTTCTCGCTGCTGACGCTGGCGCTGGCGGCAATGACCTATTCGGTCGCCTTCCGCTGGACGGCGGTGACCGGCGGCGAGGACGGGTTAGGGGGCATCAAGCGCCCGCTCTTCCTCGGCATCGATTTCGAGGTCGCCCTGCCCTTCTACATGTTGGTCGCGACGATCGGCATGGCGGTGGTCTACGGGCTCTGGCGTTTCCACCGCTCGCCGGTCGGCACCGTGCTTGTCGCGATCCGCGAAAACGAGCAGCGCGCCCGCTTCCTCGGCTACGCCACCGACCGCTACAAGCTGATCGCCTTCACGCTCTCGGCCGCTCTGACCGGGCTTGCCGGCTCGCTGCTGCTGTTCAACAACCGCATGACCTCGGCCGAACCGATCTCGGTCGCGTTCTCGGGCGAATTGCTGGCCATGGTCGTGATCGGCGGCATGCGCTCCTTTCTGGGCCCGGCGCTGGGCGCGCTCTTCTTCGTCATCTTTCGCGACTATCTCTCCAGCATGACCGCGAACTGGCTGTTCTGGTTCGGGCTGCTGTTCGTGGCCTTCATCGTGTTCTCGCCGACCGGGCTCGTTGGCGTGGCCGAGCGGCTGCTCAAGCCCTTCCGCAAAAAGGTCGTGGGCGATGCGGCGATGTCCGAGCGCAAGGCCGGACAGGTGACGCTGCCGGACTTCATGAAGCCGGTGGACGCCGGCGACGGCACAATCCTGACCGCGACCGGGCTCGCCAAGAGCTTTGGCGGCATCAAGGCGGTCGAGGGCGTCGACATCACGATGCGCGACCGGCGGCTGCACGCGCTGATTGGGCCGAACGGCGCGGGCAAGACCACCGCCTTCAACTTGATTTCGGGGCTGTTCCCGCCCGATCGTGGCGAAGTCCATCTGCGCAAGCGCCAGATCGGCGGGATGTCGCCCGAAGCGATCACGCAGGCCGGCATCGGCCGGGCCTTCCAAATCACCAATCTGTTCCCGACGCTCTCGGTCGAGGAGAATGTGCGCCTCGCGGTGCAGGCGCGCGCGGCCGAGCGGTTCGACACCTGGCGCGCGGCCGGCTCTCTCGCCGAGGTCAACGCGCAAACCACGACCGTCATCGACACGATGGGCCTGCGCGGCATCGAGAGCGCCGAGGCCGGCGCGCTGAGCTATGGCGGCCAGCGCCTGCTCGACATGTCGCTCGCGCTGGCCACCAAGCCGCGCGTGCTGCTGCTCGACGAGCCGCTGGCGGGGCTGGCCGCGGCCGAGCGCGAGCGCGTCGGCAACCTGATCAAGTCGATCTCGAAGGACCTGCCGGTGCTGCTGGTCGAGCACGACATCGACCGCGTCTTCGCCATCGCCGACCATGTCACCGTGATGAACGAGGGGGCTGTGCTGGTCGACGGCACGGTCGAGGACGCCCGCTCCTCGCCGCAGGTTCAGGCGGTCTATATCGGCTCGGGCGCGCATGCGCTGGCGGAAAAGCCGCGCCTCACGGCCGCGCGCCATAGCGTGCTGCTGGGCCTCGACGGCGTCGACACTTTCTACGGCAAAAGCCACATCCTGCGTCAGGTTTCGCTCGACGTGCATGAGAACGAGATCGTCGCGCTGCTCGGCCGCAACGGCGCCGGCAAATCGACATTGCTCAAGACCATCACCGGTATCGCCCCGCCGGCGGCGGGCACGATCAAGCTGGCGGGGAAGGACATCGCCGGCCAGCCTTCGGCGGCGATCGCGCGCGCCGGCATCGCCTATGTGCCGCAGGGCCGCGGGCTGTTCGCCGGCATGAGCGTTAAGGACAATATGGAGCTCGGCCGGCTCAAGCGCCGGACCGGCAACGGCCTGCGCTGGGAGGACGAGAAGATTTTCGCCTTCTTCCCGCGCATCAGGCAGCGCTGGCATTCGCCGGCGGACTACCTCTCCGGCGGCGAACAGCAGATGGTGGCGGTGGCGCGCGCACTCTCGGGCGACACCCGCGTGCTGCTGCTCGACGAGCCCTTCGAGGGGCTGGCCCCGGCCGTGGTCGAGGAGTTGTTCGAGGCTTTCGACCGCCTGAGACAGGAGATCGCGATCGTGATCGTCGATCATCATCTCGATCTGGCGCTGGCGCTGTCTGACAGGACGGTCGTGCTGGAGCGCGGCGCAGTGGTGCATACCGGGCCGTCGCGGGCGTTGAGCCAGGATCTGGCGCTCAGGCGGCAGGTGCTGTGGCTGTGATCGAACGCTCGCCTTTTGATCCTAGCGCCAAGCCTCGCCCGTCATGGTCGGGCTTGTCCCGACCATCCACGTCTTCCGGAGTCGCGCGCTGTGACGAAGTCGTGGATGCTCGCCACAAGGGCGAGCATGACGGATCACGCCACCAAACTCGCATCGCCAACCGGAACGCCTCCACATGACCACCATCGCCATCGTCGGTTCAGGGCTCATCGGCCGCGCCTGGGCCACCGTCTTCGCCAGCCACGGCTGCCAGGTCGCGCTGCATGACGTCGCGCCGGGCGCGGCGGAGGCGGCGCGGGCGCATATCGGGACCAATCTGACCGAACTCGCCGGCCATGGACTCGTCGATGACCCGACCGGCTCGCTTGCCCGCATCAGGGTCGGAGCCGATCTCGCCGACGTGCTGAAGGACGCCGACCTCGTACAGGAGAACGGGCCGGAGACAGTCGAGGCCAAGCGGGCGCTGTTTGCGGAGATGGACAAGCTCGCCGCGCCCAAAACCATCCTCGCCTCCTCGACCTCCTTCATCATGGCCTCGGTCTTCAGCGAGACGCTGGCCGGCCGGGCGCGCTGCCTCGTCGCGCATCCGGTCAACCCGCCGCATCTCGTGCCGATCGTCGAGCTTGCGCCCGCGCCCTGGACCGATCCTGCCGTGGTCGAGAGGGCGAAGGCGATCTACGAGGCTGCCGGGCAGGTGCCGATCACGCTGCGCAAGGAGAAGGCGGGCTTCGTCTTGAACCGGCTGCAGGCGGTGCTGCTGGCCGAAGCGTTCCGCCTTGTCGGCGAGGGTGTCGCCAGCGCGGAAGACGTGGACAAGACGATCCGGGACGGCCTTGGCCTGCGCTGGGCCTTCATGGGGCCGTTCGAGACGATCGAACTCAATGCGCCCGGCGGCATTCCCGACTACTGCGCGCGCTATTCGGCCTCGCTCGACCGCATGGTGAAGTCGTCGGAAGGGCTCGGCAATCCGTTCGACGCGGCGACGGTCGCGACCGTGATGAGCGAGTGGCCGGGCACGCAGTCGGCCGAGCGGGTCAAGCGCCTGAGCGACTGGCGTGACACGCGGCTGGCGGCGCTGCAGGCGCATAAGCGGGCTTCCAACAGTAAGCCAGAATGACGTGTGTTACCGTCATTGCGAGCGCAGCGAAGCAATCCAGAACGTCGGAGCGTGTGGCTCTGGATTGCTTCGCTGCGCTCGCAATGACGGATGAGTCAGAACGCGACACGAAAAGCCGGAAGGACACCACATGGCCAAGAACCGCAAAGTCATCATCACCTGTGCGGTGACGGGCGCGATCCATACGCCCTCCATGTCGCCGCATCTGCCGGTGACGCCGCAGGAGATCATCGACGCGGCCGTCGGCGCGGCGGAGGCCGGCGCCGCGCTGGTGCATGTCCATGCGCGCGACCCGGTCACCGGCAAGCCCGACCAGTCGCCCGCCGCCTTCGAACCGTTCCTGAAGGTGATCAAGCAGCGCTGCGACGCCGTGATCAACATCACCACCGGCGGCGCGCCGACCATGGGCGTCGAGGAGCGGCTGCAGCCCTGCGCCCATTTCAAGCCCGAGGTCGCCTCGCTCAACATGGGCTCGATGAATTTCGGGCTCTACCCGATGCTCGCCCGCTTCAACGACTTCAAGCATGAATGGGAGCGGCCCTATCTCGAAGGCTCGAAGGACCGCATCTTCAAGAACACGTTTCAGGACATCGAGAACATCCTGACGACCTGCGCCGAGAACCAGACTCGCTTCGAGATCGAGTGCTACGACATCGGCCATCTCTACACTCTGGCGCATTTCGTCGATAAGGGCCTGGTCAAGCCGCCCTTCTTCGTCCAGTCCGTCTTCGGCATTCTGGGCGGCATCGGCCCGCATCCGGAAGACGTCATCCATATGAAGCGCACGGCCGACCGGCTGTTCGGCGACGACTATCAATGGTCGGTCCTGGGCGCGGGCCGCCATCAGTTGCCGATCGCGGCTATGGCTGTGTCGATGGGCGGCAATCTGCGCGTGGGGCTGGAGGATTCGCTCTGGCTCGGGCCGGGCCAGATGGCGAAGTCCAACGCCGATCAGGTCCGGGCGGCGCGGATGATCGTCGAGGGACTGGGGCTCGAGGTCGCGACGCCGGCCTATGCGCGCGAGGTGCTGCAGCTCAAGGGCGCGGACAAGGTCGCTTTTTGAGCCCGCCTCACGCCGCCGCCAGCGCCTGCTCCGCCAGAATACAGCGCACCACCCTGCCCTCGCCCAGCTCCACGACCGGCGGCAGCGCCGTGCGGCAGCGCTCCTGAGCGTGCTTGCAGCGCGGCGCGAAGGAGCAGGAATCCGGGGCCGAGTTCAGAGCCGGCGGCGCGCCGGGGATCGCCTCCAAGCGTTCGCCTTTCTTCGCGCCATGCAGGTTTGCGGCGAGCAGGCCGCGCGTATAGGGGTGCTGCGGATCCCGCAGCAATTCGCGCACCGTCCCGGTCTCGACGATCTGGCCGGCATACATCACAGCCAGCCGGTCCGAGACCTCGACGGCGACGCCGATGTCGTGCGTGACGAAGAGCATGCCCATGCCCATGTCGCGCTGAAGCTGGCGCAGCAGCAGCAGGATTTGGATCTGCACGGTGGCGTCGAGCGCCGTCGTCGGCTCGTCGGCGAGCAGCAGCTTCGGCTTTGCCGCAAGCGCGAGCGCGATCATGGCGCGCTGGCGCATGCCGCCCGACATCTCGTGCGGATAGGCCTTCAGCCGCCGCGCCGGCGACGGGATGCGGACGAGTTCGAGCAGTTCGAGGGCGCGCGCCATCGCGGCGGAGTGCGAGACTTTTGCGTGGCGGATGATCGCTTCGGCGATCTGCTCGCCGACAGTGTAGACCGGGTCGAGCGCCAGCGCCGGATCCTGGAAGATCATCGAGGTGACCGCGCCGCGATAATCGGCGAGTTCCTGCGGATTCAGCGCCAGCACGTCGCGGCCGTCGACCTCGACAGTGCCGCCGATATCGGTGCGACTCTCGGGCAAGAGCCGCAGCAGCGTCTTCAGCGTGACGCTCTTGCCCGAGCCGGATTCGCCGAGGATGCCCAGCACCTGTCCGGCCTCAAGCGTCAGCGAGACGCCGTTAACCGCATGAACCACCTGCGCGCCGCGAAAGCGCACGGTGACGTTCTCCATCCTGACGAGGGGGGCGGTCACGCGGCGTCCTCCAGTTTCGGGGCGCGGCTGTGACCGGAGCCCGCCACTTCCATATGGCAGGCCGCCTCGCGCAGGCCCTCGCCGGTGCGGACCAGGACCGGCTTGACCTTGGCGCAGACGGTCTGCGCCTGCGGACAGCGCGGATGGAAGCGGCAGCCATCGGGCGGGTTGATCGGGTTCGGAGGGTCGCCCGCGAGCGGAGCTTCCATGGTGCGGTTGTCGGGATCCATCGACGGCATCGCCGAGAGCAGCGCGCGAGTATAGGGGTGGCGCGGATCGTCATAGAGCTCGTCGACCGGGCCGATCTCCACCACCTCGCCGAGATACATCACCATGACGCGGTCGCTGATGAAGCGAACGACGTTGAGGTCGTGCGAGATGAAGATGTAGGTCAGGCCGAACTCCTCGCGAAGGTCAGCGAGCAGGTTCAACACCTGCGCCTCGACCGATTTGTCGAGCGCCGAAACCGCCTCGTCTAGGATGACGAGGCGCGGACCCAGTGCGAGCGCGCGCGCGATGTTGACGCGCTGGCGCTGGCCGCCGGACAGCTCGTGGGGATAGCGCGCGGCGAATCGCGCCGGATCGAGCCCGACCTTGGTGAGAAGTTCGCGCGCCTTGAGAATCGCAGCGGGTTTCGAGACGCCATGCACGGTCGGCCCAAAGGCGACCGAATCCTCGATGGTCAGGCGCGGGTTGAGCGAGGCGTAGCTGTCCTGAAACACCATCTGCGCCTGCCGGCGATACTCCTTCAATGTCAGCGACCTGCCACCGACGATCTCGCCGTCGAACAGCATCTCGCCCTTGTCCTGCGGAATGAGCTGCATGACGACGCGGGCCGTTGTCGACTTGCCGCAGCCGGATTCGCCGACGACGCCGAGCGTCTCGCCCTTCAGCACGGCGAAATCGACGCCGTCCACGGCGCGGACCACCGCGCCGCCGCCGAGCGGAAAATGCTTGGTGAGCGTCCTGGCCTGCAGGAGCGGCGTGCCCGCGCCGCCGCGATCGGGCGTAGTCGGGAGTTGGGCTTCTTGCGCCATGGTCAGCCCTTCACATCCATCGCCGAGCGCAGGCCGTCGGAGAGTAGGTTGAACGAGATCGAGGTGATGAAGATCGCGACGCCCGGCAGCGCCGCGACCCAGGGCTGGACATAGATCGCGGTGCGCAGCGTGTTGAGCATCAGGCCCCATTCGGGCGTCGGCGGCTTGGTGCCGAGACCAAGGAAGGAGAGACCCGAGGCGAGGATCATCGAGACCGAGATCAGGCTGGTCGCATAGACGAAGATCGGCCCCAGCACGTTGCCGAGCACATGGACGCGGATGATGGTGCCGGAGCCCGCCCCGCTGGCTCGCGCCGCCTCGACATAATCCATCGAGCGCACCTGCGTGGTGACGCTTTCGGCGATGCGCGCGATCGGCGGGATGAAGACGATGGTCAGCGAGATCAGCGAGTTGGTGATGCCCGCGCCGAGCGCTCCGGACAGCGCGATGGCCAGGAGAACCGAGGGGAAAGCGTAAAAGACGTCAACCGTGCGCATCACAACGGTGTTGAAGCGACCGCCGAAGAAGCCGGCCGAGACGCCGATGATCGAACCCAGGAAGAAGGCGATGAAGACCGGCACGACGCCCATGAAGAGCGAGAGCCGCGCGCCATGGATCAGCCGCGAGAGCATGTCGCGGCCGAGTTCGTCGGCGCCGAGCGGATAGCCCGGCGTGCCGATGGGGCGCAGGCGGCGCAGCATCGAGGAGCGCGTCGGATCGGCGGGCGCGATATAGTCGGCGAAGATCGCCATCAGGATGATCAGCAGCACGACGATGCCGGCCGCCACAGCGACCTTGTCGGCCTTGAAACGCCGCCAGACGCCTGCCCAGTAGCCGGGCGATTTCGCCAGCGGCGGGACGACGATCGCGGGCGTGGTCTCGGAGGTGATCGCGCTCATGGCTCAGCGCCTCCTGACGCGGGGATCGAGCAGCCCCTGCACGATGTCGACGAGCACGTTCAGCGTCACGAAGAACATCGCCAGCACCAGGATCGTGCCCTGCAGCAGCGGCAGATCGCGCTGGAAGATGGCGTTACCGAGCAGGAAGCCGGTGCCGGGCCAGGAGAAGACCGTCTCGATCAGGATCGAGCCGCCGAGCAGATAGCCGAGCTGGAGCCCCATCACGGCGAGCGCGGTCGGGGCGGCGTTCTTCACGACATGCTTGAACACGCCGAAATCCATCAGCCCCTTGGCCCGCAGCGCCGGCACGAATTCCTGGTTGAGGATATCGGCGACGAGCGCGCGCACGGTTCGCGCGACGATGCCCATCGGGATCACCGACATCGTGATGGCGGGCAGGATCATGTAGCTGACATGCTCCCAATCCCATTTCCACGCGGCCGAGCCGCCCGGCCCCGCCCCGCCCGGCGGCAGCCAGCCGAGTTGCACCGAGAAGACGATGACCATCACCATGCCGAGCCAGTAATGCGGCACGGAGACGCCGAGCACGGCCAGCATCGAGGCGAACTTGTCGAGGAAGGAGCCGCGGAAATAGCCGGCGACGAAGCCGAAGAAGCAGCCGAACAGGAAGCCGATCACCGTCGCCAGCGAGGCGATCAGCAGCGTGTTGCCGACCGCGCGCCAGACCTCGGCCGCGACGGGACGGCCCGTCGCGATCGAGGTCCCGAGGTCGCCCTGCAGCGCCTTCATCAGCCAGAGCCCGAACTGCACCGGCAGCGGCCGGTCGAAGCCGTAGATGCGGCGCAACTCGTCCTGCATCGCCTGCGAGGCGTCGGGCGGCAGCACCGAGGTCAGCGGATCGCCCGGCGCGATATGCACGAGCAGGAAGCAGAACAGGCTGACGCCGAAGGCGACGGGCAGCACGTAAAGGATGCGTTTGGCGAGGTAGGTCAGCATGAGGGGGCCGTCATGGTCGGGCTTGACCCGACCATCTTGGACGCCAGTGTTTTCTCGTCATGAGGTTCTCGGGTCTGCGCTTCGCTTCGCCCGAGAATGACGCCCATTCGCAACGTCGCCATCATTCCCCTCACTTCGCCATCGTGATCGGCGAGAAATCCTGGAACCAGTTCTGGGCCTGGACGAAGCCCTTCACCTTGGCGCTCATGGCGCGCGGGTTGACGTCGTGGGTGACCATCAGGAACAGCGCCTCGTCGACATATTTCTCATGGACCTTCTGCAGCACCTTGGTCTGCTCTGCTGCGTCGAAGGTCGTGCGAATCTGGTCGAACAGCTTGTCCATCTCCGGGTCGCAATACATCCCCCAATTCGTGCCGGCCGGCGGCACGAGGTTGCACTGGAGATGGCGAACGAAGCCGGTGAAGGGATCCTGGATGAAATAGGTGTAGTTCATGCCCGTCGCCTTGCGCGACGAGTCATGGTTTGCGCCGGCGCGCCAGATGTTGATCAGCGTGTTCCATTCGACGACCTCGAAGTCGATCTTGATGCCGACTTCGGCGAGGTTCTGCTGAACGAACTCGTTCATCGGCAGCGGCTGCATCTGCCCGGAGCCCGATGGCGCGATCAGGATCTTGGTCGTGAGCGGCTTGGCGGGCGAGAAGCCGGCCTCGGCGAGCAGCTTCTTCGCCTCGGCCTGATCGAGCTTGAGCTTGAACTTGGGATTGCCGAACCATTGGTGGCCGGGCGGATAAAAGCCCTCGGCCGGGATCATCAGCCCGCCAAGCAGCTCCTTCAGGCCCTGTCGGTCGACGGCGAGGTTGGCGGCCTTGCGGACGCGGATATCGTTCCAGGGCGAGCCTTCGGCGCGCGAGAGATGCCAGGTCCAGTTGTGCGGATAGGCGTTGGTGACGATCTGGAAGCCGGCGCTCTTCAGCGAGGGGATGAGGTCGGGCGACGGCGCCTCGATCCAGTCGATCTGGCCGGCGCGGAGCGCTGCGGCCCGGGCGTTCGGCTCGGGCAGCGGCAGCAGCACGAGCTTGTCGAGCTTGGGCACGCGGGCCTTGTCCCAATAGTCGGCGTTGGGCGTAAGCTCGGCGCGCTCGCGCGGCTGGAAGGCGGTGAGCTTCCATGGGCCGGTGCCCGAAGGCGTTTTCGCGAAGGCCTCCCAGCTCTTGCCGAGTTTTTCCCAGTTCGCGGGCGAGGACATCATCACCCAGGCGATCTGGTAGGGCAGCGTCGCGTCGGGCGCCTTGGTCGTGATCTCCACGTTGTATTTGTCGATCACCTTGTAGCTCGCGACGGCGGGAATGCGCGAGCGCCCTTGCGCCGCCTGGCGCTGGTCGAACTGGGGGGCGTCGTTCTTGAGCAGCTTGTCGAGGTTCCAGACCACCGCGTCGGCGGTGAACTCCGAGCCGTCATGGAATTTAACGCCCTCGCGCAGGACGAAGGTCCATTTGGTCTTGTCGGCCGCATCCACGGCCCAGCTCGAAGCGAGGCCCGGCGTCAAATCGGAGGCCTTGTCGGCCTTGCTCAGGTCCCAGTTGATGAGCGCGTCGTAGAGCGTGTAGCCCATGAAGCGCATGCCCTCGCCGCCCTGATCGGTCTGGCCGGTGGTCAGCGGGATGTCGCTCGCCGTCATGCCGATGCGCAGCGTGCCCTGGGCCGATGCCGGGACGGTTGCGAACGACACGCCGGCGGCGAAGGTAATGGCGAGAGCGCTGCGGATCATCGGTGGTCTCCGGACTGGATTGGTTCCAGCCTGCGCAGCAAGGGGCGTGCCAGCAGGGTGTCAGGTCGGGCTTGACCCGACCATCTCCAGCCGGAAATCCTCGGGTCGGCGCTATGCGCCGCCCGAGGATGACGACGCCAAAGGCGTCGTCACTCGACCGACATCGGCGCCAGATCGATGAACCAGCTCTTCGGCTGGACGACACCCTTGACCTTTGTGCTCATGGCCCGAGGCCCGACGTCATGGGCGACCCAGACGAACGGGGCCTCCTCGACGATGCGGGCGTGGAGCTTGGCCAGCGCCGCGTCGCGCGCCGCGCCGTCGAAGCTCGTGCGCGCATCGGCGATCAGCTTGTCGAACTCGTCATTGCCGAAATAGCCCCAGTTGTTCGACACCGGCGGGAAGGTCTTGGTCGAGGTGAAGCGCACCATGGCGAAGAACGGGTCCATCGCCGCGAAGGTGACGTTGGTGGCGTTCGCTCCCCGCGCATTGGGGCTTTTCGCGCCCTCGCGCCAGTTGGTGAAGACGGCGTTCCACTCACCGACCTCGAGCTGCACGTCGAAGAAGCACTCCTTCAGCGCCTGCTGCATGAACTCGTTCATCGGCAGAGGCTGCATTTGCCCTGAGCCCGAGGCCGAGGTCAGCACCTTGACCTTCGCCGGCTTGGCGGCCGAGAAGCCGGCCTCGGTCATCAGCTTCTTGGCGGCGGCCAGATCATATTTGATGTCGAAGGAGGGATTACCCCACCAGGGATGGCCGGGCGGCACCGTGCCCTTCGGGATCTCCATCAGGCCGCCGAGCAAGGTCTTCAGCTCTTCGCGGTTGACGCAGAGATTGGCGGCATGGCGCACCTTCTTGTCGAGCCAGACCGAGCCTTCGGCGAAGGAGAGCTGCCAGGGCCAGACATGCGGCTGGGCATTCGTGTAGACCGTGAAACCGCGCTGCTTGATCTGCGGCACCGCATCCGGCGAGGGCGATTCGATCCAGTCGACCTGGTTCGACAATAGCGCCGCGGTGCGGGCATTGGCCTCGGGCAGCGGCAACAGCACGACGCGGTCGACCTTCGGCATCCGCTTGGGATCCCAATAGGCCTTGTTGGCGACCATCTCGAAGCGCTCGCGCGGGACGAGGCGCGTGCCCTTGAACGGGCCGGTTCCGGACGGATCGGCAGAGAAGGCGGCCCAGGCCTGCTTGGCGCGCTCGGCCGGATCGGTCACCGAGGCCGGCACGGCGGCGAGCTTGGCCGCCCAATGGGCGGGCGACGCCATGAACAGGTTGGTCAGGTTGATCGGCAGGAAGGCGTCGGGCTCTGAGGTCGTGAGTTCGACGGTGAGCGGGTCGATCGCCTTGGCGCTCTTCAGCGTCGGCATGCGCGATACGGTGACGCCAATCTGATCGGGCGCAAAATGCGCCGCTTCCTTGTTCAGCACCTTGTCGACGTTCCAGACCACGGCGGCAGATGTGAAGTCCGACCCGTCCTGGAATTTCACCCCCGGCCGCAGCTTGAAGGTCCATTTCGTCTTGTCGGTCGCGTCCACCGCCCATTCGGTAGCCAGCCCCGGAATGACCACGCTCGCCTTGTCGGCGGAGGACAGGTCCCAATGGGTCAGCGCGTCATACATCGGGATGCCGGTGAAGCGGTTGCCCTCGAAGCCCTGGTCGGGCTGGCCGTGGGTGCGCGGAATGTCGGCGGCTGTCATGCCGATGCGCAGGACCTTCTCCTGGGCGAGCGCGCCGGTCGCGAGCGCGGTCGAAAGCCCGAGCGCAAGAAGGGCGGAGCGCGAAAACGTCGATCTGGACACTGGTGGTCTCCCTGTGATTGGCCCGGCGGTCGCACGCAGGGCGAGATCGTTTAGCAACCGGCGTGCCAGACCGGCGATCGCGGCAGGCGAACCGAAATTCGCATGCGCGTTTGAAAGGATTGAAAAAGCGGCAGGCTGAACTGCCGTGAAATTAGGCAAAGCCTGCGCCAGCGCCTGACCCTAAGTCAAGGGACCGGCGACCGGCATTGCTGCCGGTCGCGACGTCACGGCTCAGTTCGCCGTGTAGACCAGCTCCCGCTCGGCCTTGGGCGGCAGGAAGGCGCGCGAGAAGACCTCGGCGGGGGTCGGGGTGCGGCTGAGCTGATAGCCCTCGACGACGATGCCGATGGCGCGGGCCATGCGGTCGTCCTTGATGTCGCCGACGCCGATCTCCTTCATCTCGGGCGAGACGATAAGCTCGCTGAAGGAATACTGCATGCGGCGCTTCTCGACCTTTTCATCGACGAGATTGTCGAAGGCCATGACACCCTTCATGCCGAGGTTCTGGTCCTTGGCGATCTCCAGCATCGCCTTGTTGGTGGCGCGGACGAGGCCGGCGACGAGCTTCGGGTTCTCCTTGAGGAGCTTCTGCGAGACCATCAGACCGTTCGAATAAAGATCGAGGCCATAGTCGCCGAAGGTCATCCAGTTGAAGTCCTTGTCGGGGTCCTGCCGGTTCAGCACGAGGTTGAAATAGCTCGTGATATTGAAGACCAGCGCGCCGTCGATATCGCCCTTGATCAGCAGCGGCTCCTGGAGGTTGGGGGCCATGTTGGTGACGGCGATCTTGGACGTGTCGAGCCCGTTCTTCTGCACGAAGACCGGCAGCAGGCGGGTGGTCGGCGTGCCTTGCGCGCCGCCGAGCTTCTTGCCCTCGAGATCCTTGGGCTTGGTGATGCCGGCGCTCTTCTTGGTGACGATGGCGAAGGGCGGCCGGTTCCACATCTGGTAGACCATCACCGGGTTCTCGCCGGGCTTCAGCGAGGCGTTCTGGATGATGGCGTTGACGTCGCCGAAGCCGGCGTCATAGGCGCCGCCCATGATGCGGGTCACGGTCGCGCCCGAGCCTTCGCCCTGGTCGATGACGAGATTGATGCCCTCGGCCTTGTAGTAGCCCTTGTCGCGGGCGACGAAGAAGGCGGCGTCCGAGCCTTGGGTCTTCCAGCCCAGCGTAAACTTGACCGTGGTCTCCTGCGCAAGCGCGGATGCGGTGAGCGCGAGGCCGGCAACGGCGGTGAGCGTGAGTCTTTTCAGCATCTTGGTCCCCTGTGTTGAGAAAGCGATTCAGGCGGCGAGAAGGTCGTTCTTGCGGGTCGCCCAGCCGGTGACACGGGCCTCGATCAGCGAGAAGGCGACGTAGAGCGCCACGCCCAGCCCCGCGAGGATGAAGAGTCCCGCGAAAACCAGCGGCGTGTTGAAGTTGGACGAGGCCGACATCATGACGTTGCCGATGCCGCGGTTGGACGCGACCGTCTCGGCCAGCACGGTGCCCACGAACGCGTAGGTGACCGCCACCTTCAGCGAGGCGAAGAAGAACGGCATGGTGCGTGGCAGGCCGACATTCCAGAGAATGTCGAGCTTCGAGGCCCCCAGCGCCTTGAGCACGTCCTCCATCTCGGGCTCGGTGGTGGCGAGCCCTGTGGCGATGTTGACCACGATCGGGAAGAAGCAGATCGCCAGAGAGGTCAGCACGGCCGGCACCGTCCCGGAGCCGAACCAGAGCACGAAGATCGGCACCACAGCGACCTTCGGGATCGAGGAGAAGCCGATCAGCAGCGGATAGACCGTGTCATAGGCGGTGCGCGAGACGCCGATGACCGCGCCGAGCAGCACGCCCAGCGCGACGCCGAGCGCAAAGCCGGTCATCGTCGTCGCCAGCGTCTGCAGGATATGGGGCCACAGCACCGGGAAGCGCTGGATCATCGTGGCGAAGATCTGCGACGGGCGCGGCAGGATCAGGTCCGACATGCCCGAGATCAGGCAGAACAGCTCCCAGCCCAGGAAGAACAGGGCGATCAGCCCGGCCGACCAGATACGCTGTTTCAGACGTGGATCGGCCATGTCAGTGATCCCCCGGCACGGCCGAGCGCGCATCGACGATGAGTTCGCGCAGGCGCTGGTTGAGAGCGACGAAGCCGGGCTCGAAGGTCATCGCGATCGAGCGCGGGCGGGCGAAGTCGACGGCGCTGTCGTCGATGATGCGACCCGGCCGCGCGCTCATCACGCAGATGCGGCTGGCAAGAAAACCGGCCTCGCGCAGATCATGCGTCACCAGCAGCACGGTCGGCCGATGCGCCAGCCAGAGCTCCTGCAGGATCGCCCAGAGCTCCTCGCGGGTGAACTGGTCGAGCGCGCCGAACGGCTCGTCGAGCAAGAGAAGGCGGGGCTCGTGGATCAGGGCGCGGCAGAGATTGGCGCGCTGGAGCATGCCGCCCGAGAGCTGCCACGGAAATTTCGAGGCGAAACCCGTCAGGCCGACCTGCGCCAGCAGCGCATGGGCCTTGTCGCGGAATGCGCCGTTCTTCTCCCGGCCATAGCGCGAGCGGTAGGGCTCGACGATCTTGAGCGGCAGCATGATGTTCTTTTCGATGGTCAGCCAGGGCAGCATGGTCGGGTTCTGGAAGGCCATGCCGATGCGAAGCGCCTTGGCCGAGACCTCGCGCCCGCCGACGATGACGACGCCGGTCGTCGGCCGCACGAGGCCGCTTGCCAACCGCAGGATCGTCGATTTGCCGCAGCCCGAGGGGCCGACCAAAGCAACGAACGCGCCTTCTGGAATGCGCAGGCTGGTCTGCGCGAGGGCCGGCACCGAATTTGCTCCGACGCCGAAGGTGACGGACGCCTGAGACAGCTCGATCGCCAGCGCCGGCGCGCCGTCGAGAGCCGCCCCATGGGAGAGCGGCGTGGCGGTGGCAGGGAAAGGCGGCGGCTGGATGCTCATGCAAAAGTGCATGCAAGCGCGATGCCATAGTGTATGCTGCAGCCGGTTTCGTCACGGACCGCACCATGACGTCGACGGATTGCGGCATTCGCTCGGATAGGGCTAAGACGAGACACCACCAGCACGGATTGCCAGCATGGACTGCAACGATGGCGCGTGACGCGGAACAGGGCCGCGCCGGGTCCGACAAGGTCGGAACCATCTGCCGCGCCTTGCGCCGCGCCATCATCGAGCAGGCGCTGGAGCCCGGCGCCAAGCTGCCCGAGGACGCGCTCGGCGAGCGTTTCGGCGTCAGCCGCACGATCGCGCGCCATGCGCTCGGCCAGCTTGCGGCCGAGGGCCTGGTCGAGCTCCGGCGCAACCGCATCGCGGTGGTCGCGACACCGAGCTGGCAGGAGGCGCGCGACGCTTTCGACATCCGCATCGAGCTGGAGCGGCTGGTTGTGCGCCAGCTCGCGGGACGGCTGAGCAGGACGCAGATCGCCGCGCTCGGCGCCCATGTCGACGCCGAGGAGGCCGCGCGCAACGGCCCGGACGCGGTCTCGATCCGGCTGGCGACCGAGTTCCACATCCTGCTCGCGACGATGACCGAAAGCCCGATCCTGATCCGCTATGTCAGCGAGATCGCCTATCGCTGCTGCCTGACGCTGTCGCTGTTCAGCCGGCCGCACTCGTCGGAATGCGCCATCAACGAGCACCGGCTGCTGATCGAGGCGCTGGCCGGCGGCGATGTCGACAGGGTGATGGCGCTGATGCACGACCATCTCGATTCGGTCGCGGGGCGCGCGCTTGTCGCGCAGGCCAAGCCGCGCGGGCGTGACATCATGGATATCCTGGCGCCTTACGCGACTGCGCCTGCTCCGGCGCGCCGAAAGCCGGCGGCCGCGCCTTCCCCGAGCCAGGACGCGGCGGAATAGGGCTGGCGCGGCACATAAACTGCATGCACTTTAGCGGGCCGATATCCGGCCGCCCTGCCCTTTCCCGATCGCCGCCATGCCGACCGACAGCGCCTTCGACCTGATTTTTCGCCGTGCGGCGCTGGCCGGGCGCCCCGAACCCGTGGACATGGGCGTGCGGGCCGGGCGGATCAAGGCGATCGCGCCGCGCCTGATCGCGGACTGCCCGTCGGTCGATATCGCCGGCCGGGCCGTGCTGCCGGGCTTCGTCGACAGCCATGTCCATCTCGACAAGGCTTGCCTGCTCGGCCGCTGCGGCCATGTCCATGGCGGGCTCAAGGACGCGATCGCGGCCGTCGCCGCCATGAAGCGCGATTTCACGGTCGAGGATGTGTATGCACGCGGCGCGCGGGTGCTGGAGATGGCGATCGCCAAGGGCACGACGCGGATGCGGACCCATGTCGAGGTCGATCCGCGCGCGGGCCTGCGCGGCTTCGAGGCGATCTCCGCGCTGAAACGCGAGCATGCCTGGGGGCTCGACCTCTCGATCTGCGTCTTCCCGCAGGAGGGGTTGACCAACGATCCGGGCACGGAAGACCTGCTGGTCGAGGCGCTCCGGCACGGCGCGGACGCGCTCGGCGGCTGCCCCTATACCGACAGCGATCCGCATGCGCAGATCGGCCGGCTGTTCGACCTCGCCGAGCGCTTCGACGTCGATCTCGATTTCCATCTCGATTTCGATCTCGATCCGAGCTGGATGCATCTCGATGCCGTCTGTCGCGAGACGCAGGCGCGAGGCTATGGCGGGCGCGTCGCGATCGGCCATGTCACCAAGCTCTCCATGCTGCCGCCGGACGCCTTTTCGCAGGTGGCGGAGAAGCTGGCGCAGGCCGGCGTCGCGGTGACGGTGCTGCCGGCGACCGATCTCTATCTGATGGGACGCGAGGCCACGCATGCCGTGCCGCGCGGCCTCGCCCCAGTGCATCGACTCGTCGCGGCCGGCGTGACCTGCTCGGTCGCGACCAACAACGTGCTGAACCCGTTCACGCCGTTCGGGGACGCGTCGCTGCTGCGCATGGCCAATCTCTACGCCAACGCCGCGCAGGTTGGCCCCGATGGTTTTTCGACCTGCATCGACCTCGTGACGAGCCTGCCGGCGCGGCTGATGAACCTGAGCGACTACGGAATCGCGGTCGGCAACCCGGCCGATCTCGTCGTGCTGGATGCGGCGAACGCCACCGACGCGCTGGCGTCGATCGCCGAGCCGGTCATGGGCTTCAAGGCCGGCCGGCAGAGCTTTTCGCGGCCGGCGGCGCGGCTGCATGGGCCGGCTGCCGATGGCGGGCTCAAGACCGACCTCGCCGTCATTGCGAGCGAAGTGAAGCAATCCAGGAGGGCGTAGCGCGAGACGCTGGATTGCTTCGCTGCGCTCGCAATGACGGAAAGGGCCGATCCTTCAGAAGCCGATACCTACCGCGCCGCTGCGCCGGCGAAGTTCTCGTCAAAGGAATAACCCGCGCCGCGCACGGTCCGCAGCGGGTCCTTGGCGTTGTCGGGCGTGATCGCCTTGCGAAGCCGGCCGACATGTACATCGACCGTGCGCTCGTCGATATAGACGTCGCGGCCCCAGACGGCGTCGAGAAGCTGGGCGCGGGAATAGACCCGGCCCGGCGCCTGCATCAGGAACTCGAGCAGGCGGAACTCGGTCGGGCCGAGATGCAGCTCCGCGCCGGAGCGGCGCACGCGCCGCGTCGTGCGGTCGAGTTCGAGATCGCCAGCCGCGAGCAGCCCCGCGACATGGCCGGGCTTGGCGCGGCGCAGCAGCGCCTGGATGCGCGCGATCAACTCCGGCAGCGAGAACGGCTTGACGACATAGTCGTCGGCCCCGGTGGCGAGCCCCCTCACCCGCTCGGTCTCCTCGCCGCGCGCGGTCAGCATGATGATCGGCACGCGCTCGGTGTCGCGTCGCGCCCGCAGGCGGCGGCAGAGCTCGATGCCCGACAGGCCCGGCAGCATCCAGTCAAGCAGGACGAGATCGGGCGTGTTGTCGCGCAGATGCATCTCGGCGTCGTCGCCGCGCGCGACGCTGTCGACCTCGAAACCCTCGGCCTCGAGATTGTAGCGCAGCAGCAGCGTGAGCGGCTCCTCGTCCTCGACGATCAGGATGCGTGCAGGCATGTGCCGGTTCCGTCTCTCGTCCCGTCATGGTCGGGCTTGACCCGACCATCTTTGGACCAGTGCTTTCTCGTTACGAGGTTCTCGGGTCTGCGCTTCGCAGCGCCGGAGAATGACGCGCTTCAGCTCCCGACCACCGCCTCGACCGCGATATTCGTGGTGTCGAGCTTGGGCCGGTTCATGTCGAGCGATTCGCCGGTGACGAGATAGTGGATCGTCTCGGCGATGTTGGTGGTGTGGTCGCCGATGCGCTCGACGTTCTTGGCGCAGAACAGCAGATGCGTGCAGAAGGTGATGTTGCGCGGATCTTCCATCATATAGGTCAGCAATTCGCGGAACAGCGAGGTGTAGAGGGCGTCGATCTCGCCGTCGCGATGCCAGACCTCCATCGCCTTCTGTTCGTTGCCGGACGCATAGGCGTCGAGGACGTCCTTGAGCTGGGCCTGGACGAGCCGGCTCATATGCTCCAGCCCAACCACGGCGCGGTGCGGAGGCGAAAACTGGCCGGAAATCGCCACGGCGCGCTTGGCGATGTTCTTGGCGAGGTCGCCGACACGCTCGATGTCGGACGCGATGCGGATCGCCGAGATCAGCTCGCGCAGGTCGTTGGCGAGCGGCTGGCGGCGCGCGATCGTCAGCACGGCGCGCTCCTCGACATCGCGCTGCAGGTTGTCGAGGCGCTGGTCGGCGCTGATGACCTTCTGGGCGAGCTGGGTGTCGCGACGGACCAGCGCCACGGTCGAGTCGCCGAGCATGCGCTCGGACATGCCGCCCATTTCGGCGAGGCTGCGGCGCAGCGCCTCGAGTTCGGCGTCGTAGGAGCGGACGATGTGGTCGGACATGGGCGAAGTCCTCAGTGGCGGCAGACGTCAGGTTGCGCTGATCGGCGGATGAAACTTAGCCGAAACGGCCGGTGACGTAGTCCTGCGTCTGCTTCTTGGCCGGGTTCATGAAGATCGTGTTGGTCGGGGCGAACTCGATCACCTCGCCGAGATACATGAAGGCGGTGTACTGCGAGATGCGCGCCGCCTGCTGCATGTTGTGCGTCACGATGACGATGGTGAAGTCGGTCTTGAGCTGCTCCAGCAGGTCCTCGATCTTGCCGGTCGAGATCGGGTCGAGCGCCGAGGTCGGTTCGTCGAACAGGATCACCTCCGGCTTCTGGGCGATGGTGCGCGCGATGCACAGGCGCTGCTGCTGGCCGCCCGACAGCCCCATGCCCGAGGTCTTGAGCTTGTCCTTGACCTCGTCCCAGAGCGCGGCGCGGCGCAGCGCGCCCTCGACGCGGTCGTCGAGCTCCGACTTCGGCGGCTTCTCGTAGAGGCGGATGCCGAAGGCGACGTTGTCGTAGATCGACATCGGGAAGGGCGTCGGCTTCTGGAAGACCATGCCGATGCGCGAGCGCAGTTCGTTGACATCGACATCGCTGGAGATGACGTTTCGGCCGTCGAGCATGATCTCGCCGGTGGCGCGCTGCTCGGGATACAGCGAGTAGATGCGGTTGAAGATGCGCAGCAGGGTGGACTTGCCGCAGCCCGAGGGGCCGATCAGCGCCGTGACGTGGCGGTCGCGGAAGTCGAGATTGATGTTCTTCAGCGCCTTGTGCTCGCCGTAGTAGAAATCGAGGTTCTTCACCGCGATCCGGATCGGCGCATCGGCATCGAGCGATTGGGGGCTGAGTTCCAGGGTCGAGAGCATCGACGTGTTCCTTGCGAGCGGACGCGACGGGTTATGGCTGTCGAAAATCAGTTGACGACAATCATTTGGAGCCGCGCACGATACGGCGGGCGATGATCGAAAGCAGCAGGATCGACATGGTGATGATGAGCGAACCGGCCCAGGCGAGCTGCTGCCAGTTTTCGTAAGGGGCCGAGGCGAACTGGTAGATCGTCACCGGCAGGTTGGAGACGCCGCCCTGCAGCGTCGGCGAGAACCAGAAATTGTTGTTCAGCGCGGTGAAGATCAGCGGCGCGGTCTCGCCGGCGATGCGCGCGAGCGCCAGCAGGATGCCGGTGACCATGCCGGCCTTCGCCGCCCGCCAGGTGATCGAGGTGATCACGACCGATGTCGGCGCGCCGAGCGCAGAACCCGCCTCGCGCAGCGGACCGGGCACGAGCCGCAGCATGTCCTCGGTGGTGCGCACGATGACCGGGATCGCGATAATGCCGAGCGCGACGCCGCCAGCCCAGCCGGAGTAGCCGCCGAGCGGCTCGACCATGATGACGTAGACGAACAGGCCGATCAGGATCGAGGGGGCCGAGAGCAGGATGTCGTTGATGAAGCGGATCAGGTCGGCGAGCTTCGAGCCCTTGCCGTATTCGGCGAGATAGGTGCCCGCGAGCACGCCGATCGGCGTCGCGACGACGATGCCGAGGAAGGTCAGGACCAGCGAACCCAGCATCGCGTTGGCGAGGCCGCCGCCGGTCGAGCCCGGGCCTGGCGTGATCTGCGTGAAGGTCGCGACGGACAGGCCGCCGAGCCCCTTCACCACCAGCATGCCGAGGATCCAGAACAGCACGAAAATGGCGAGGAAGGTGAAGCCGGCGGCGGTGACCTTCATAACGCGATCGGCGGTGCGGCGCGACTGGCGGACACGGCCCCAGGCGGCGGGCTCGAGCTGGCGCACGGTGGACGGGGTGACGAGGCTCATGGGACCGTCCGTTCTCAGAAGGCTTTGACCCGCGCGACGAGGATGCGCGCGATGACGAGGACGACGAAGGTGACGAAGAACAGGATACAGCCGAGCGCGATCAGAGCATTGAGCTGCAGCCCGAGCGCCTCGTTGAACTCGTTGGCGATGCGCGAGGCGATGGTCGAGCCCGGATCCATGATCGAGGCCGAGAGCCGGTTGGCGTTGCCGACGACAAAGGTCACCGCCATGGTCTCGCCGAGCGCACGGCCGAGGCCCAGCATGATCGCGCCGATGATCGAGACGCCAGCCTGCGGCACCAGCACATGGCGCACCACCTCCCAGGTCGTGGCGCCGATGCCATAGGCGCTTTCGCGCAGCACGGAGGGGATCTGATCGAGCATGTCGCGCACGATCGAGGCGATGAAGGGGATGATCATGAAGGCGAGGATGATGCCGGCCGTCAGGATGCCCAGCCCCGAAGGCGAGCGCGAGTAGAGCACCGTGCCGATGATCGGCATGCCTTCGATGATGTTGGAGAGCGGGATCTGCACATAGGCGGCGAAGAGCGGCACGAAAACGAACAGCCCCCACATGCCATAGATGATCGAGGGCACGGCGGCGAGCAACTCGATGGCGGTCGAGACCGGTTGCTTGAACCAGGGCGGCGCAAGCTGCGTCAGATAGACCGCGATGCCCAGCGAAAGCGGGACGCCGATCACCAGAGCGATCAGCGCCGTCGAAAGCGTGCCGACGATCGCGGGCCAGGCGCCGTACTGGTCGTTCTGGGTGTCCCAGACGCTCGATGTCAGGAAGCCGATGCCCATCTCGCGGAAGGCGGGCCAGCCGCCGATGACCATCGACAGCATGATGCCGGCGAGCAGCACCAGCACGAACAGCGCCGATAGGAAGCTGGCGTTGCGGAAGATCAGGTCGAAGGTGCCCTTGGGCGTCTTTCGCTGAACATGCGCTGCCGGAATGGACATCTGGTCAGTGACGGCGGCCATCGCGGGCGCTCCCCAAGGCGTTCGAAGCAGTCATAATCGCGCGCGTCAGGCTTCTGGAGGCCCGTTCGCGGCAAGGCTAAGGTGGAGGCCCGAAGACCTCCACCCGGTCGCGTCGGCAGGCTTCGATCAGAAGATCGGCTTGCCGGCCGGGTCGGTGACGCCCTTCCAGGCGTTGCGGACCTGATCCTTAACGTTGGCCGGGAGCGGCACATAGTCGAGCTCAAGCGCCATCTGGTCGCCGTTCTTGAAGGCCCAGTCGACGAACTTCAGCGCGGCCTCGACCTCGGCCGGCTTCTCCGGCTTGGCGTGGATCAGCAGGAAGGTGGCGGCGGTGATCGGCCAGGCCTGAGCGCCCTTCTGATTGTTCAGCGAGATGCCGAAGCCGGGAGCCTCGTTCCAGTTGGCGTTGGCGGCGGCGGCCTGGAACGACTTGTCGTCCGGGGCCGGGAAGTTGCCGTCAGCGTTCTGGACCAAGGCGAAGTTCAGCTTGTTCTGCTTGGCGTAGGCGTATTCGACATAGCCGATCGAGTTGGCGACCTGCTTGACCGAGGCCGAGACGCCCTCATTGCCCTTGCCGCCGATGCCGACAGCCCACTGGACCGAGGTGTTCGCGCCGACCTTGGACTTCCAGTCGGCCGAAACCTTGGAGAGGTAGTCGGTGAACACGAAGGTCGTGCCCGATCCGTCCGAGCGGTAGACGGGGCTGATATTGGCGTCGGGCAGGGTCACGCCGGCGTTGAGCGCGACGATCTTGGGATCGTTCCACTTCTTGATCGAGCCCATGTAGATCTCGGCGATGATCGGGCCGGTCAGCTTGAGCTTGCCGGCCTCGACGCCGGCCACGTTGATCGCAGGGACGACGCCGCCCATCACGGTCGGGAACTGGATCAGGCCGTCCTTGGTCAGGTCCTCGCCCTTGAGCGGGGCGTCGGTCGCGCCGAAGGCGACGGTCTTGGCCTTGATCTGGCGGATGCCGCCACCCGAGCCGATCGACTGGTAGTTGAGACCGATATTGGTCTCCTTTTTGTAGGCCTCGGCCCACTTGGCATAGATCGGGAAGGGGAAGGTCGCGCCGGCGCCGGTGATGTCGGCGGCCTGGGCGGCGCCCGAAAGACCGATGGACGCGGCCGCGAGAATGAGAAGTTTGCGCATGAGATATCCTCTCTGGGTCGCAGGTTCTTGGCGCACCCTCCAAATACGTTCTGTGTGACAGTGACATGACATATTCGGCGAATCCGCCGCAATCGCGCCCGGAGTTTGCGCGCACGGACAGGATTATCGCATGAAATCAATGGCTTTTACAGATTAACGAATAGCGGTTCCGGAAGCGCTCCTTAGCTGAATTGTCACAAGCCGCCGGCTCGGCGGCCCCGGCCGAGGCGCTTTGCCGACGGCGATGCGACAGGATCGTCACAAAGCGGAGGCAGCGCGCGAAAGGTGCTCAGCCCTCGGACGGGCGGCGAGCGGCGCGCAGTTGCGTGTAGCGGCCGAGCACCGTGTTGACGCCCACCGCGAGCAGGAACACCACGAGCAGCAGCGCATACATGCGCGGCATGTTGAAGGTCGCATAGGTCTGGATCACGGCGTAGCCCAGCCCCTGATTGGCGAGCTTGGTCTCGGCCAGCAGCGTGCCGATGATGGCGACGCCGAGCCCTATGCGGATGCCGTTGATGACAGGGGCGCGCATCGCCGGCAGGTAGATCATCCGCACCATCTGCGCGTTGTTGAGGCGGAAGCTGAGGCCGACGCGGATCAGCACGGCGTCGATCTCGCGCATCGCGGCCGCCACGCTGATCGCGACCGGAAAGAAGGACGACAGCGCGCCCATGGCGATCTTCGAGCCCGGCCCGACGCCGAACCACATGATCATGATCGGAAAGAAGATGATCTTCGGGGTCGGACCGAGATAGTGCAGAAGCGGCTCATAGGCGCGCTGCAGGAAGCGGCTGCGACCCAGCACGATGCCGACCGCGATGCCGGCCACGCCGCCGATCGCTATCGCCACGGAGACCTCGCCGATCGTGACGCCCAGATTGGCGTAGAAGGACGGCTCGACGAAGAGATGGGCGAACTCGCGCAGGATGCGGACCAGCGACGGCACCACGTCGCGATAGAGCAGGCCCGAGCGCGCCAGCGCCTCCCAGACCAGCAGCACCGAGGCCACGATGCCGAGCCGCGTCAGCAGCACCGCGCGCTGCTCGCTCATCGCCGCCGGGCGGATCTCCGCCCGGTTTGTGGCCACCGTCGTCGTCATCGCGGCATCGCTCCTGGCCGAGCCGGAAGGCTCATCTGAACGCCACTCTCACTTGCGCGGCGGGATCTGGATCAACTCGGCGAGCTGTTCCTTGGTCAGCGGCTGGGCGGTGTATTTGAGCGCGACCGCATCCTGCACGATCGTGTCGAGGCCGATCACCTTGTCGGGATCGAGCGCCGCCTTCGGGAAGAACTCGTCGCGGGTGCGCCGCGCGATCGCCTCCGGAATGCCGACGAAGGCGGCATAGGCCTTGATCGCCTCGTCCGAACCGTACATCGCCTCGATCGTCTCGCGATAGGCGAGCATGTAGCGCTCGACGAGGGCTTTCTTGTTCTGGAGAACGGCGGTGTTGGCCGTGAGCAGGCGGACCGTCTGGTTCTTGAAGGCCTGTGTGTCGTCGCCCGTGGCGATGACGCGGATCTCCTTCTTGTCGATCTGCTCGAGGCCGAAGGGCGGGGCTGCCCAGCCAACATCGATCTGGCCGGACATGACCTGCGTCAGGGTTGGCGCGGGGCCGCCGGTCGCGGTCGGCCGCGGCTTGATGTTGTTTTCCCTGACGAAGGCGTTGACGACGCCATGGGTCGATGAGCCGTTGGTCGAATAGGCGACGCTTTTGCCGTCGAAATCCTTCAGCGTCTTCACCGGCGAGTCGGCCTTCACATACCAGTAGATGTCCTTCGCGCCGGTCGTCTCGGCGCCGATGATGCGTATCGGCGCGCCCTTGGAATAGGCCGAGAGCGCCCCCATGATGCCAACCGCGATGCCGAGATCGACACTATTGGAGAGCACGGCCTGCTGCGTCTCGCCGCCTCCTTGCGTGTAGAGCATCTCGAGTTCGAGGTTGTGCTTCTTGAAGATGCCCAGCCGCGTGCCGATCTCGGAGACCGAGGTGTCCCAGTTGCCGCGCTGGCCGATCGCCAGCTTGAGCTTGTCCTGGGCCAGCGCCGACTGCGCCATCGACATGGCGAGGCCGAACGCCGCCGCCATAAGTCCGATCGCCTTGAATCCTGTCATCGTATCCTCCCTTTGCGCCTGCCTTTGCGGCCGGCTTGTTGTGGTTGCGCGCCTGCTTCTGGTGGCGGGCGTCAGCGTCGAACGATCATCCCCCGGCCTAGATCTTGAATCCCTCCAGCGTCGAGGCGTGGAACAGCTCCTCGATCGCAAGCTGGCGGGGCGACAGGCCCTGATCGTGATGCGCCTTGAGGAAGGCGTCCAGCACGTGCCGGTTGGGGCCGACGCCATAGGACCAGAAATCCGGCCCCATCAGCTTGCGGGCGGCCTGAAGCTGCTCCTCGATGAAGGGCAGCGTCACCTTGGTCGCAGAGGTGTCGCTGAGCTTGCCGAGCGCCATCGCCTTGGACTGCTCGAACGCCTTGAGCAGGGCGGCGGGCAGCCAGGGCTGCGCCTCGACGATGGAGCGGCGCGCGCCCAGCACATGCATGATGGGAAAGATCTTGGTGCGCTCGTAATAGTCCGATGCTGCGGCGGTCGGCTCGGGGAAGAGCCGCGCGATCATCGGGTGCCCGGCCTCGAAGGCCGGCGGCGAGCGCGGACCGATATAGCCGTCGATATCGCCATCCATCAGCATCTGATTCAGGCAGCGATCGGCCGGAGCCTGCTCGACCCGGATCGCGGCCGGCAGTTCGACGCTGATCTTCTCGGCCCGTCCCGGCTGCTCCAGCCCGCCGCGCACCCAGATCACATCGGACGGCCTGACGCCGTAATCCTGCTCCAGCATCGCCCTGATCCAGACGCAGGCGGTGAGCTGGTACTCCGGCAGGCCGATGCGCTTGCCCTTGAGGTCTTCCGGCCTCGCGATGCCGCGATCGGTGCGGATGAAGATCCCCGTATGCCGGAAGGCGCGAGAGAGAAAAGCCGGGACGCCGACATAGGGGTTCGCCCCTTGAGCCGTCTTGAGCGTGAAGCTCGACAGAGAGGCCTCGCAGACATCGAACTCGGCATGGCGGAAGGCGCGGAAGAAAATCTCCTCCGGCACGAGCTTCATGAAGACCGGATCGACGCCGTCGATCTGGACGGCGCCGTCGAGCAGCGGCCGATTGCGGTCATAATCGCCGATGGCGATGGACAGGCGCAGATTGGACAAACATTCCTCCCGGCCGGCGAGGCCCGCAGGCGCGCCGTGATCTTGGCGGGAATGATGAGCCTCCCGCGCTACCGGGACAAAGACTTCCGCGAAATGACTGGGAGATGGCGGCTGTCTGGCAGGGCGGGGTCAGCCGACGCCAGAATCATCCGACACGGTGTGCGAGCTGGCCGAGCGATTCCAGCAGCCGCTCGCTCACGGTCCCGAGAAAGCGGTCGATCGCCTCCTGCTGGCGAAAGACCGGAGGGTTCGTCGGCCTGATCAGATAGAGGGTGCGCTTGGGCGGCAGGTCGGAAATGCGCTGGGTCACCAGCTTGCCGTCGCGGACATCCTCGATCGCCGTGCCATAGGGCATGAAACTCGCCGCCGCGCCGCGCACGACCAGCGCCCGCATCGCCGGGATCGACTGCGCCTCATAGACCACGCGCAGCGGCATGGAGAACTTCGTCGCCGCCGCCCTCAGCAGCTTCTGGACCATGTCGCGCTCGCCCGCCTGCACCAGTTCATGGCTGAGCGCCTCGGCCAGCGTAATCGTCGGCGGCAAGGCCTCCTCCGTCGCCGGCCGGACGAAGAGCAGTTCCTCCTCGAACAAGGCCTGCCGCTCCATGCCGGGCCGCGGCTCGTCGACGCCATAGGCGAAGGCGGCGTTGATCTCGCCGCGCTCCAGCGCCAGAACAAGACCGTTGCTGAGTTCCTCGACGAGACTCAGCGAGACGCTGGGGATCGTGTTCTTGGCGTCGATCAGCAGATCGGGGCCGATCTGCAGCATGATGCTCGGCGTCAGGCCGAGCGAAAGCAGCTCCTGGTCGACGCCGCTCAGCGCCCGGATGTCGCGCTTAGCGTCCTCGACATCCTGCAGGATGCGCCGCGCCCGCTCCAGCAGCAGACGGCCGGCATCGGTCAGCACCACGCCGCGCGAATGCCGCAGCAGGAGCTCGGTGCGAAGATCCTGCTCCAACTGCCTGATCTGGAGCCCCAAAGCGGGCTGGGCGACGTTGAGCTGCTCGGCCGCGCGGGTGATGTTGCCGACCTCGGCGATCCTGACGAAATAGCGAAGCTGTCTGAGATTGATCGCGGCCTCCCGGGCGGCTTTTCTGGTTGGGAGCGATCATGCGGCGCGCGAAGGCCAGCAGCAAGGCTGGCGCCTACCGCGCCGGGCGGAACCAGCGCTCCATGCGTTCGAGCGCCGCGAAGATGACAACGCTGACGAGGACGACGAAGACGATCGTCGCGAACATGGCCGGCAGATCGTATCGTTCGGCGAGGTCGTTGATCAGCTGTCCCAGGCCGCCGAAATTGATCAGGAACTCGACGCCGATCAGGTTGATCAGCGCGAAGACCAGCCCGAGCCGAACGCCGACGAAGATCGTCGGCACGGCGGCGGGAAGCAGAATCTTCCAGAACAATTGCGACTGGCTGAGATTGTAGCTGCGCCCGACATCGATCAGGCTCTTCCTGACGCCGTTCAGGCCCTCCAGCGTCTTCAGCACGACGGGGGCGAGTCCGGCGGCAAAGCCCATCGCCACGATCGTCGCTGCGCTGCGCCCGAAGATCACCAGGAACAGCGGATAGGCCAGCACGATCGGCGCGGCCGCGACCGCAGCGACCCATGGCTCGGTCGCCAGCCGCAGGATGCGGAAGCGGTAGAGCACGACGCCGATCACGATGCCGAAGACCGCGACGAGGATGCTCGCGGCCAGCGCCTCCGCTCCTGTCTGCAGCAGCCGCGCGAGCAATTCCTCCTCGGCGAAGAGCCTGCCGAAGCTGCCGAACACCGCCGAGGGGAACGGCACCACGAAGCGGTTGAGCAGGCCGAGCCTCAGCATGATCTCGACGAGACCGAGCGCCAGCGCGACGGTGCCGAAGCCGATCAGCAGCGGCGGGACGCGAAAGGCTTTCATGACTCAGCCCCTGCCCTTGCGTGCGCCGGCCTCGGATTCGGCCATGCCGCGCGACGCCTCCTCGCGCAGATCGTTCCAGATCTCCGCAACGTAACGGCCGAAGGCTTCGCTGCCGATGACGCCGCCGTCGCGCGGGCGCGGCAGGCGGATATCGACGATGCGCTTCACCCGGCCGGGCCGGAAGGTCATGATCACGACCCGGTCCGAGAGCTGGACGGCTTCGGTGATGTTGTGGGTGATCAGCAGCGTGGTCTGCTTCAGATCCTGCTGAATCTTGAGCACCTTGTCGCCGAGCAGCAGGCGGGTCTGCTCGTCCAGCGCCGCGAAGGGCTCGTCCATCAGCAGGATTTTTGGCTCGAAGACCAGCGTGCGGGCGATGGCGACGCGCTGGCGCATGCCGCCCGAGAGCTCGGAGGGGTAACGCTGCTCGAAGCCGGCGAGCCCGACCATGTCGATGAAGCGCCGCGCCACCTCATGGCGCTCGGCCTTACCGATGCCCTTCACCTCGAGCGGGAAGGCGACGTTGTCGATGACTGTGCGCCAGGGAAATGTCGATTCCTCCTGGAAGACCATCCCGACAGACGGGTGCGGCCCGGTGACGACCTCGCCGCCGACGCTGACCGTACCCTCATAGCCGCCGATCAGCCCGCCGAGGATGTTGAACACGGTCGACTTGCCGCAGCCCGACGGGCCGATGATCGAGACGAACTCGCCGCGCTCGACCGAAAACGAGACGCCGTCGACAGCCGTGATCCGACCCTCGCGCGTGTCGAAATGCATCGAGACATCGTCGATGACGAGATCGGTCTCGGCCGACCGCGATGCGGCGAGACGCAGCTTGGCGTTTGCGGCGACCATCCTGGCTTCATCCTCCCGTTCGCCGTCCCTCATCGCGTCATCCCGCGAGCCATGCGCCGGCGCGGCTGGGCGCGGAGCCAGGGGCAAGGCCCGATCGAGGCGCGGTGAGGCGGCATGTGTTTCTCGTCCCGGACGCGGCCTTGTTATGGTGAGGCGGCCTGCTTGAGGCTGAACCTAGAGAGGGCCCTGTGTCGAGGTCCAAGGCTTTCTCGCTTGGCCTGTCAAACTTTTCGGGATGGACGCGTTCGGACCCGCTTGAGGCTATGATGGACGCTTCGCAACGACCGGCCGAATCGGAACACGTCATGTCCGGGACAGAGAAGCCCCCTGCCCCTCCCCTGGCCGAACCGAAGCCGGAGCTGCCGTTCGAAAGCAGCGTCGGCTACCAGCTGCGCATGGCCAACCGCGCCACGCAGCGCTATCTGCAGGTGCGCATCGAGCCCCACGGCGTGACGCCGGGCATGTGGTATTTCCTGCGCGCGCTCTGGCAAGAGGACGGCCTCACCCAGCGCGAACTCTCCCGGCGCATCGGCACCATGGAGCCGACGACGCTGACCGCGCTCGCGGCCATGGAGAAGGCCGGGCTGGTCACGCGCGAGCGCGACGCGCAGGACCGGCGCAAGCTCAACGTGCGCCTGACGGCGAAGGGCCGTGCGCTCAAGACGGAACTGCTGCCGCTGGCACGCGAGGTCGTCGAGCAGGCGACGACAGGCTTCACGCCGGAGGACCGCGAGCGCTTCCTCGGCTATCTCGCCGCCGTCCAGCGCAATCTATCGGACCTGCCGGATGACGCTGGCCCGCAGGACTGACGAGCGCGTCCGTCAGCCCTTGGCCGTCTCGCCGCCATGCCGCGTCATGCCCGCCGCCATGGCCGGGTTGTAGCCGGGCAGGACGCGGGCATCGATCACTACCGACGCGCCGGCCTTCGCCGCCTTCACGCCTTCGGCGACCGCGTCGGCGAGCGCCTGCACGGTCAGCACCGGACCGATTCCGACCAGACCCTGCGCCCGGGCAATCGCGGCGATGTCGATGTCGGGCTCGTCGATGCGCTGGCCGATCCATTTGTTCTCGACCGGTCGCTGGCGCTGTTTCGCGACGCGCTCCTGATGGACCTCGTCGTTGAAGAAGGAACGGTTGTTGGAGACGATCGCGACGAAGGGCAGCTTGTAATGCGCGGCCGTCCAAAGCGCCGAGACGCCCATCATGGTGTCGCCGTCGCCGAGCACCGCGACCGGCAGCCGACCGGTCCCTTTGAGCGCGAGCGCCGCGCCGACGACCATGCCCGGCCCGGACGCGATGCCGCCGCCGCCGTCGATGCCGAGATAGTCGAGAGGATGCCGGAAATGCCAGGCGTCGCCGGCCCAGCCGAGCGGCAGGCGGATCAGGCTGACGACCTCGTCGCGCAGCGCGTGGCCCATCGCGCCGGCGAGCGAGACGACGTCGAGCGGCCGGTCGGCATCGAGCGCGAAGCCCGGCAGCGCGGACAGTGCGTCAGGCTCGATCCCGGCCGGCGCGCCGAGCGCATCGGCGATCAGGTTCAGCGCCAGATCGGGGTCGCTCGCCAGATGCAGGTCGGCGGGCGCGAGCGCCTGATGGTCCATGCTCCAGCCATTGTGGAGATTGTGGTCGAGCGAGACGTTGACGATCGTGGCGGTCGCGCCGCCCGCCTGCCGCATCGTGCCGCCGAGATCGATCCAGTCCAGCGCCAGCACGACATCGGCGGCGCGGATCGCGTTGGCGGCCTGCTCGTCGAGGAAGTAGCCGGGCTTGGCGGCATGGAGTTCATGGTTCGTCGGGAAGGCCGCGCCGACCTTGATGTCGGTCAGCACGGCGGCGCGCAGATGCTCGGCCAGCGCGACGCGGCGGGCCCAGTCGGACGGACGACGAGAAACCCGGCCGAACAGGATCAGCGGGTTTTTCGCATCGCGCAGCAGCGCTGCCGCCCTGTCGATGTCCGAGCCGGACGGGATCGCGGGCGAAGCCGGGGCGAAGCGCTTCGGGTCCGGCAGCGGCGGCATCTCGTCCAGCCGCTTCTCCTGCATCGAAACGTCGAGGCAGACATAGACCGGAGCGTGCGGGGCCATGCGGGTCAGGTTCGCGGCGCGGATCAGCGAGTCGATCGCGGCCGGCACGGAGACCGGCTGGTCATCCCATTTGACGTAAGGCCGGATCAACGCGCCCTGATCCTTGGCCGTGTGGAGCCAGTCGATCCAGGGCCGTCGCTCATTGGCATCGACCGGGCCGGTCGCGCCCAGGATCAGCATCGGCACGCGGTCGCACCAGGCGTTGTAGATCGCCATCGTGGCGTGCATCAGCCCGACATTGCTGTGCAGGATCACGCCCATGGGCGTGCCGGTGACCTTGGCCCACCCATGGGCCAGCGCGACCGCATGCTCCTCATGCAGGCAGAGCAGCATCTGCGGGTTCTGGTTGCCGAGATGGTTGACGAGACTGTCGTGAAGGCCGCGATAGCTGGAGCCGGGGTTCAGCGCGAGGTACGGGATTTCGAGCCGGCGCAGCATCTGCGCGACGACGTCGCTGCCCCAGACGCCGTTGTCGGTTGACGCAACAGGGGTGTCGATCCCGGCGAGAGGCAGGTCTGTCATGGGTGTCCTCAAGCCTGCTTCAGGCTGATGTGGATGTTCTTTTCCTGCGTGAAGGCGATCAATTCGCCGAGGCATTCCTCGCGGCCGATCCCCGACTGCTTCCAGCCGCCGAAGGGCGCGCCGAGGAAATGCTTCGAGACCTCGTTGATCCAGACGAAGCCGGCCTCGACCTCCATGGCGGTGCGATGGGCGCGGGTCAGGTCGTTGGTCCAGATCGAACAGGTCAGCCCGTATTCGACGCCGTTGACGGCGCTGAGCATCGCGGTCTCGTCGCTCCAGGGCGCGACAGCCAGAACCGGGCCAAAAATCTCCTCTCGGGCGATCCGCATCGTCGGCGTCACGTCGGCGAAGATCGTCGGTTCGACATAGAAACCCTTGCCGAGCTTGGGATCGGACGGCGCGGCCCCGCCGGTGACCAGCCGTGCGCCCTCGGCCTTCGCCGAGGCGATGAAACCCATGATCCGCTCATGCTGCACGCCGCTGATGATCGCGCCCATTGTCGTTGCATCCTCGGTGGGGATGCCGGGGACGAAGCGCGCGACCTTCGCCGGCAGCCGCGTCAGCACGTCCTCGTAGATCGCCTCGTGGACGAAGGCGCGGCTCGTCGAGCCGCAGGACTGGCCGCACCAGGTGAAGTTCATGCCGGCGACCATGGCGCTGGCGACTGCGTCGAGGTTCGCATCGGCAAAGGCGATCAGCGCGTTCTTGCCGCCGAGCTCGAGCAGCACCGGCTTGATGCTGTCGCTCGCCGCCTTCATCACGGCGCGGCCTGCGCCTACGCTGCCGATCAGCGCGACCTTGTCGACGCCGGGATGGGATGCCAGCGCCGCCCCCGCCTCGCGCCCTCCCGGCACGACGCTGAAGACGCCCGGCGGCAGCAGGCCCTCGACCAGCTCGGCCAGACGCAGCGAGGACAGCGGCGCCTGCTCCGGCGGCTTGATGATGATGGCGTTGCCGGCCGCCAGCGGAGCCGCCATCTTGCCGGCGCAGAACATGAACGGGTGATTGAAGGCGAGAATCCGCGCGACCACGCCGAGCGGCTGGCGCACCGTCAGGTTCAGCGCGTCTGGCCCCATCGGGATCGTGTCGCCCTTCATCTCGGTGACGAGCCCGCCGAAGAAATCGAGCTGGGCGGCTGCGATGTTGGCGTCGCCCATCATCTCCGTGACCGGATTGCCGCAGTTTAGTGCATCGAGCGCGGCGAGTTCGCGCGCGTGACTGCGGACCAGTTGGGCGATCGCCTTGAGGATGCGGCCGCGCTCCAGCGGCACGACCTTGCGCCAGATTTTGAAGGCCTCGCGCGCCGCTGCGACAGCCGCATCGACATCGGCCGCATTGGCCTCGGCGACCTCGCAGATCGGTTCGTTCAAGCCAGGGTTGAGGGTCTCGAGATAGCGGCCCGACTTCGGGTGACGCCAGCCGCCGCCGTAATAGAGGCTGCGGCCGATCGGAGGGGGCGTGTCGGGCATCGAAGACCTCGGGTGCGTTTCCGGAGGGCTCTTGGACTGGCCCGTCATGCGCGAGCTTCTCCCGGCTTGGCCGATCTTTCCAAGACTTTCGCCGTTGAGGACCTAAGCCGAAATGGCTTGCGTTGCCCCTACCCTCGCGCCGCGGCCATCTCGGCTTCCGTCTCGTCCTGCTCCATGCCATCGATCAGCGCCGCCTCCTGCGTCGAGGCGCCGAGCTTGCGCCAGTCCTCGCTCTTGGGAACGATGCCCTGATAGGAGCGCAGGTTCGCCTGCGGGATATGCGGTTCGACCAGGCCCAGCGGCTCGCCTCCGGCGGCGTGCTTGCGGGCTGCGTCGATCATCACGCGGCGAAACTGGACGATGGCGATGTCGCTGGCGCCGAGCCGCTCGCTCGTGCGGTCGGCGATCGGCCCCATCGATTCCCACATCATGATGTCCTGGTTCGGGATGCCGGGCACGCCGGTGAAATCCCCCAGCTTCATCGCCTTGCGGTCCTGCAGGTAGTTGTTGGCCTTGTTGCGCAGCATCGGCCTGTAGGTCTTGTCGAGGTCGATGCCGACCTGAGCCACGCAGAATTTCCGCCAGCTCTCCTGGTCGATGCAGTCGTCATTGCCCCAGGCGATGAAGTGGAAATAGCTCGAGACGTCGTCCTTGGGCACGATCACCGTGGCGACGTTGTAGGAGGAGTTGGGCGGGATCAGCGCCGTGAAGGGCGCGACGAAGACGGTCAGCCGGACATAGTCATGCGTCTGCGCATTGGTGATCGGCCGGCGGATCGCGGCGTAGCGGAAGCCGTAATTGGTGAGCTGAACCTGGATGCGCGGGTTCTTGTCGGTCGAGGGCCGCGTCCAGTGCGTCGCCGTCGCGCCGGCGGTGGCGACGCGGGCGGGCTTCATGTCGGAGGAGTGAAGGCTGGAGGAATGGGCCGAGTCGATCTGCCCCTCCATGATCTGCGCCCAATTCACGGGCAGGTCGATCTTGACGATCGAGACCTTGGCTTCCGGCGTCGGGGCCCAGGCCGGCGGCTCGAACTCCGGCATCGCATCCTTCGGCCCCATATAGACCCAGATGAAGCCGCCGGCTTCCTGCGTCGGATAGGCCTTGTGCTGCACTTTGTCGGCGAAGCCGCTCTCGGCCGGTTCGGAGACCATCTCCAGCACCCTGCCGTCCACGTCGAACTTCCAGCCATGGTAGAGACAGCGCAGGCCGCATTCCTCGTTGCGGCCGAAGAAGAGCGAGGCCTTGCGATGCGGGCAGAACTCGCCGAGCACGCCGATGCGCCCGTCGGTGTCGCGAAACGCCACGAGGTCCTCGCCGAACAGCCGCACCCGGACCGGCGCGCCGTCGCTCTCGACCAGTTGCTCGGAGAGCAGCGCCGGAACCCAGTGGCGGCGCATCAGCGCGCCCATCGGCGCATCGCCCTCGACCCGGCAGAGCAGTTCGTTTTCAGCGTGGGTCAGCATGGTCGGTTCCTCCCCATATCGGCCGGCACTAGCCAGCGTCCAATTACTTAGTTATCTAATCCTTAGATTAATCCGGTTCGAAACGCTTGTCGAGAGAGACCGGCGGAGGCAGCGATGGCAGAGGATGCGGTGAGTGTTTCGGTGAGGATCACCGAGAAGCGCATGGTGGCGCAGGATATCTGCCTGTTCGAGCTGCGGACGCCGGATGGGGGGCCGCTCGCAGCCTTCACGCCGGGCGCGCATCTGGGCGTCCGCGTGCCCAATGGCGAGATGCGGAAATACTCGCTCTGCAACGACCCCGACGAGACCGACCGCTATGTGATCGCGGTCAAGAAGGAGCATGGCGGGCGCGGCGGCTCGATCAGCCTGATCGACGGGGCCGGCGAAGGCGACGAGATCGCCATCACCGCGCCGCGCAACGATTTCGAGCTCAAGCCCGGTCCTGCGAGCTACATCTTCATCGCCGGCGGCATTGGGATCACGCCGATCCGGGCCATGATCAAGCATTTGCTCGCGACGCGCGCAAAACCGTTCAAGCTCTACTACTTCACCCGCACGCCCGAGCTCATGGCCTTTCGCGACGAGTTCTCCGCGCCGGAGTTCCGCGGCAAGGTGGTGATCCACCATGACGGCGGCGACCCCGACAAGGCCTACGACCTCTGGCCGGTGCTGGAGGAGCCGAAGGGCGCGCATCTCTATTGCTGCGGGCCGCGCGGGCTGATGGAGGCGGTGCGCGACATGACCGGTCACTGGTCGTCGGCCGCCGTGCATTTCGAGGATTTCGGCGCGGCCAAGGCCCGGCCGGAGGACAACACGCCCTTCGCGGTGACGCTGGCAAAGAGCGGCGAGCGTTACGAGGTGCCGGTCGACAAGTCGATCCTCGAGGTGCTGCGCGAGGCCGGCAAAGTGCTGTCCTCGTCCTGCGAAAGCGGCACCTGTGGCACCTGCAGGACAAGGCTGGTCTCCGGCGAGGCCGACCATCGCGATCTCGCGCTGGCCGAGCACGAACGGGCGCGCAACATCATGATCTGCGTCTCGCGGGCGAGATCGCCCGAACTGGTGCTGGACCTGTGACGGGCGCAGAGCCGCTTCGGCTCGGAGTCATCGGGCTCGGCCGCGCCTTCATGCTGATGCTGCCGACGCTGTCGCGGCACCCGCTCGTGCGGCTCGTCGCTGCGTCGGATCCGCGCGAGGAGGCGCGGCGGCAGTTCGCCCAGGATTTCTCGACGCCGGATCAGGTCGCGAGCACCTATAAGGACATCGAGGCGCTGTGTGCCGACGGTAGCGTCGAGGCGATCTACATCGCCTCCCCGCACCAGTTCCATGTCGCGCATGTCCGCTTGGCGGCGGCGCACGGCAAGCACATCCTCGTCGAGAAGCCGATGGCGCTGACGCTTGCCGATTGCGAGGCGATGATCGCCGCCGCGCGCGAGGGCGGTGTGCATCTCACGGTCGGGCACAGCCATTCCTACGACCTGCCCTATCTCCACGCGGCGGCGCTGATCCGCAGCGGCCGTTTCGGCGCGCCGCGCATGATCACAGCGGCGAACCACACCGATTTTTTGTATCGCCCGCGCAGGCCCGAGGAACTCGACACCGCGCAGGGCGGCGGCGTCGTCTTCAGCCAGGGCGCGCATCAGGTCGATGTGGTGCGGCTGCTGGCCGGCGGCATGGCCCGGACGGTGCGCGCCGTCACCGGCCGGTTCGACCCGGCGCGCCCCACGGAAGGCGCCTACCAGGCCTTTCTGACCTTCGATGCCGGCGCAAGCGCCATGCTGAGCTACAGCGGCTACGGCCGCTACGACAGCGACGAACAGATGGGCTGGATCGGCGAACTTGGTCAGCGGCGCGATCCTGAAAGCTATGGCGCGGCGCGGCGCGCGCTCGCCGCCATCGCGTCGCCCGAGGCGGAAGCCGCGCTCAAGAACGGCCGCGCCTATGGGCTGGCGACGGCGTCGGCTGCCGCCGCGCCTGTCGCGCACAATCATTTCGGCCCGGTCCTCGTCTGCTGCGACGGAGCCGATCTCAGGCCGCTGGCCGACGGCGTGATGATCTACGAGGATGAGCGGCGCTGGCTCGCCCCCCTGCCCGCTCCGCAGGTTCCGCGCGCCGAGGTGATCGACGAACTGCACGCGGCGGTGAGGCGAAACATCGCGCCGCTGCATTCCGGCGCATGGGGCATGGCGACGCTGGAAGTCTGCCTCGCGATTCTCGAATCGGCGCGCACGGGCCGCGAGGTCGCGCTGCGGCATCAGGTTGCGCCCGGCATCGGCTAGCGCCGGTTCGGCGGCTCTTCCGGCGCGGGGTTGTTGGCGGCGGCGGCCAGGATCGCGATCGTGTCCTGCTCGGCAGCCGCCGCGCTCTTGTAGCGCGGCGCGGTCGTGACCAGCGGCCGCTCGGCGTCGGCCGGATAGTAGATCTCGATCGCAAAGCGCCCAGACTGGCGGTCCTCGACCGGCTCGATACGGATCAGCGGCATCCAGTCCTCCCGTCGATGGCGCAGTCCTGCCTGCCCTCTGCTCGGATTAGACCGTGCGGCCGGCCGAGGGTCCAAGACTAAAAGGCTTTGCGTCCCATGCGGTTGCGATTTGCCGCAAGCGGAGGCGGGAGCAGGACATTAGAATTCGTCTAAAACACTGTGATTGCACAGCTATTCCTGCCGAGCTATGTCCGTCTCCGCCACCCAGGAGCGGGATGACGCCGTGCCAGATCGCCCCACCAGGATTCTCGCGCCATGACGCCCGCGCTGCGCGCAAGGTGCTGGCCCGGCCTGCTGCGCTGGAGCGCGGCGGCGCTGGCGGTCGCCGCGGCGCATGTCGGGGCGCTCTGGATCGCGCTCAACTGGCAGCCGGCCCATGCCGAGGCGGCCGCGGGCGCGCCCGAGCCCGCAATCATGATCGAACTCGCCGCCGTCTCGATCGCGCAGGAAGCGCCGGGCGAGACGCTGCCGCCCGCGCCCGAGCCCGTCGCGCCAGAGGCCCAGCCCGAGCCGGTCGAGGAAACACCTTCCCCTGAGCCCGCCCCTGAGCCCGAGCCGCCGCGTGAGTAAGAGCCGCAACCGACGCCCGTTCAACTGCCCGAACCCGAGATCAGGCTGCCCGAACTGCCGACGATACCCAATGCGCTCGCCGTGCTGGCCCCGCCGCCGCCCGAGCCGCTGAAACGGATCGAAAAGCCCGTCGCGCGCAAGCCGCCGCCCAGGCCGCGCGTCGTCGCGCGCAAGCCGGTCGAACGGCCGCGCCAGCGTGAAGCTGCGGCTCCCCCGCCCGCGCCGCCG
>FWWL01001613.1_pt1 | contig 52123 bp, 45 predicted proteins | sample 2228331 | NCBI WGS metagenome assembly FWWL01 (sample SAMEA103939775, study PRJEB20133) | metagenome | reverse complement strand
CGCCGCCGGGATTGCCGGGCGCCGGCGGTGGCGGCGCATAGGGTTTGCCAAGCGGGTCAGGGTCGGAGAACGATGGGTGTTCCGGCCACACACCGCTATCGAGCACACCGAAGATCACCCCTTCACCGGCGAAGGCTGAGCCGCCGCCTCTCCCCCAGGCAGTGGTAGCGCCGATGAAGGCCGGTGTGCGATACGTCTCGATCCGCTCGATCCGGTCATTGATAATATCCACGACATTTGGCAGGCGCCGCAATTTGTCGATCTCGCCGACCGGTGCAACAACAGAGACGCCGCCGACAATCAGGTCGAACCGGTGCGTGACGCGCAAGCCGGGAACACGCTGCTTCGCCTGGGCAACCAGTGCGTCGAGTTCGGCGTTCAACTGGCGCAGATAACTCTGAGCAGCGGGCGCATTCATATCGGTGATGCCATTCTGCGCCATGTATGTCGCCAGCGAAGGCGAATTGATCTTGAGGAACACGCTTGCCAGCGTTCCATCGCGCGATACCGCCAGGTTCTTGTTGACTGCAAGATCCTCACGGCTGACCATCGTTGCCGGTTCGATCGTAAGCGGCGTTCCGGGTGTCGGACGGTTTGGACGGGTTTGAGCCTCGACAGCGCGCAGCGGAGACAGCGCCGACAGAATAAGCGCCAGCATCAGCGCCATCAGTGCAAGACTTGTGCGGAAAGGATAGCGTTTCATAGACCCTCTTTTGTCTGCTCGACAACGAATTCGAAGGCGACCCGTTTTACGTGGCAAGCACAAAATGCCGCGCCCACCTCCTTTCGTTGAGCGCACAACCATACCCTGCCGCGAACACAGGCATTCGCCGGACTTGCGGTACGTGGCTGACAAATATGCTCGGTTTACGATCCCGGATGCGGATTATCATAAGATAAGCCTCGCAAAAATTCAAGTTCACGACGACCGCGCCGATCACATCGTTTTATGGCATCAGGACGCGCATCGTGGGGGTTCGCCAAATTCTTGATGAAAAGATTGTTATCAGGAAAAGTGTCATGAACGTGAGCATAACTTAAAAATCTTTTCATCTTGTCCTCATAAGTGTTCACTCTTACCGTAAAAATGGTGTTTTTGCATCACCGGGGCCTTGCGAAAGCCATACCGCCGTCGACTCTTGATTTCGAGGGCATCCCCCGAACCCCCAATCGTGAACAGGCACTTGTCCTCTAACCTTAACAAGTGGTTTTGGCAGTCAGGAAGCCAGAATGTACTGTGCTCCACTCCTCAAGGGCACGTTTAGAGGGCTGGTCATTACAGGTATAATATCGCCCCCGTATATCGTCGGCACGCCTTCGGCGGCGCGCAGTGCGCTCTCGGTGGCGCAGACGGCAGTGCCGCGCGATAAGGTGTTCCCGATTACGGTAAGCGGTGTGACAGTCTATGGCATTGCGCAACCATGGGCGCCCGAACCGATAACGGTCATTACCGGCAATCTGATCTATGGCGCTTCTCTCGGCAACGCACTTGGTTGTGAACCGTTCCCGGACGGCTCACTGACCGGGAGTGTGCTTCTGGTTGACCGCGGCGAGTGTGCAGTGAGTATCAAGGGAAGCAATGGCGCCGCAGCCGGCGCGGTCGCGGTGATCGTGGCGAACAATGTTGCCGGCATTGTGCCGCCATCGTTCGGATTTGGCGGCGGTGCCCCAACGGTTCCAACCCTCTCCATCACACAGGCAGCCGGAACTGCGCTCAAGACAAGAGTTGAGGATGTCGCAACCATCGACGGCGCCAGTCCAGTAAGTGTAGTGGGCAGTGTGGTCGGAACATCATCGCGCGGTCCGGCAATGGGCCAGATGTTCTACGGGAATCAGGTGATGTACGGCCAGATCATCAAGCCGGAAATCGGTGCGCCTGGCGCTTCGATTTCGGCGGTGGCCGGCAGTGGCGATGATGTCGAACCATTCGGCGGCACATCCGGCGCGGCGCCGATGGTTGCCGGTGCGGCAGCGTTGCTGATGAATGCCACCGACTGGCAGCTTTCGCCATGGGAACTGAAGGCGCGTCTGATGAATACGGCGGAGACCGGTATCCTGAACGGACCCTCGGTCTTCATCGGACCGGCTCTGGCGCCAATCACGCGCATCGGTGTATGTCGACTCTTTCTATCTGATACCAATTGGAATTGAACAAGCCGCATGCGCACGCTCATCAGAGCGCATCACAACGCCATCGCAGCAATCTCCAATCCAAAATCTACAATCTAAAATGGTATGAGTCCTTCGGGTTTTGGTACGGTACCGGCCAGCGGCAGCGCTTCGTTGAGCATCTTCCCAACCGGCTCGACGGCAACCACCACCGAGTCCGGCATTCTGCTGATGTTCTACTACGCTCCGTCCGGCAATGAGGCGCGTGCAATCAGGGTGCGGTAGCGCCGACGGTTGCACCTTCCGCCCTGATCGCGCCAGTGATGCGCGATCAGGGCTTTTTTCTGCGATGGAACAAACTGCACGGGTTGAACGTTGGAAAGACAGTACGTCGATGGCACGCAATGCCTTTCGCGGTGATGGGGTGAACGATGCGTCTCTTCTTGTTGACCGGAGGTTTGCTGATTGCGCTGGCGGCGTGCGGTGCGCCTGCCGCCACGCTGAGCGATACTCCTGCGCCTGCGACCGGTGAACCGTCACTGCCGCCGTCTGCGACGCCGCTTCCCACCGGAGCGCCTGTGCCTGACCTGTCTGCTGAACCCTCTCCCACCCCCGTTACCGGCACATCGGCGGCGCTTCCGTCTGCTACCGAGCGCGCGCCAACACCTGCTGCCACCTCTGCTCCTTCTCCTGTGCCGCCAACGCCGGTTGCAGCGTCGGCGACAGCGTTTCCCCCGCCACCGACACAGGTCACAGCGCTGGCGTTGCCGATTCCCGAGGTGCAGCTGCCGCCGGTAACCATCGGCGAGCCGGCGATGCTCCCTGCAGACCTGCTTGCCCGCCTGGTCGGCGATCTGGCGTCGCGCAGCGGGAGCGATCCGTCGGCGATCACGCTGATCGGTGCGGAGGCGGTGCTCTGGAACGATGGGTCGCTCGGTTGCCCGCAGCCTGGCATGGTCTACCCGCAGGTGCAGATCGAAGGGTACCGCGTCATTCTGCGGATCGGTGACCGCGATTACGATTATCGCGTCGGAAAGGGAGGTTCATTTATGCTCTGCGACCAGGCGGCGCGCCGTCCGTGATTGACAGACGAACATGATGCGCGGTACAATCGCTGACCGACGCAGTTTGCCGCAATGAGACGCATGAACCGGTTTCCGTCACAGCGTCCGAATGTTCGGTTGATCCTCGCAGCGCTTGCCTTTCTCGCCGGCGTGATCATCCTGGTGGTGCGTTTTGGCGGGACCCTGCCGGCGCCGCAGGAGGCAGTCGTGGTTGCGCCCGCGAGTCCGCCGCCGGAGGTTCTGTTTGCCACCTCGCCGCCATCACCCACAGACGCGCCCGCCACCAACACGCCGACAGCAACGTCTGCACCGCCGTCGCCATCGCCCACTGCGCCGCCATCGCCCACTACGCCGCCATCGCCCACTGCGCCGCCTTCTGACGCACCGGACGCGACGCCCTTCGCTGCAACGGCTACAACTACCGCAACACCCGCTCCCGTGGTTGCCCAACCCGCCCCTCCAACAGCGACAGCTACTGTCTCACCCACCGTGACGCCGTCTCCGTCACCGACGACGCCTGTTGCGTCTCCCACACCTGTTGCAACCACAACACTCCCAACACCGACGTCCACCGCGCCGCCAACCGTTCCGACTCCAACCGGAACGAGCACTCCCACGCCATTGACCGTTACGCCAACCGCAACGCCAACCACGCGCGTGACCGGAACCGGCACCCCGTCACCGACCCCGGGAACACGCACATTGACCCTGCTTGTCGAAGGGACGCAGCCGCAGGTGGAGATTGCTTACGAAATCGGCGATACCGAAATCGTGGTCGGTGATGTGGTCAGCTTCCCATGGATCCTGACGATCCAGGTGGCATTCGACCTCGATGTGCGTCTGACAGCAGCAGGAACGGCGGAGTTCGGCGATGTACGGTGTCAGATCACCGGCGATGCCATCCCAAACCCCGGCATTGTTCAGTACGACTCCAATCCGTACCCTGCGGTCGAATGCGTGGTCAGCGGACTGTAATTGCGCTATGTGCTAGAATTGGGAAAGGAGCGGCAAGCCTGGATTTTTGATTTTTTGGTTCCTGGTTTTCATACAGTGCACAGCATTAGCGACATCATTCAGGCGATTGCGCGGCAGCGCGGGCGAGGCGATGCGACCCCGCTGATCATGCTGCGCACGCTCGATGATATGCCCGGCGAGCGCGTCAGCCATCTGCCGATCGACCCGCAACTGGCGCAGGCGTGGCTGGCATACACTGGCGAACCGTTTCGCCCGCATCAGGCGCACGCGCTGGCGGCGCTGCGGCGCGGCGAGCCGGTGGCGTTGCGTGCGTCGTCCGTCGATGTTGCTGCAACAGTGCAACTGCTGGCGCGCGCGACGCTCGCCGAGGCGCAAAGCGCAACAGTGCTGATGCTGGCGTTCAACGACAACCACGCGCGCGCGCTGCATACCGCGTTCGATGAAGCCAATCAGGCGCTTCCACGCTCCCTTCAGGCGCCGGCAACCACGACGGCAGCGCTGCGCGTCGATCCATTCGCACGAATGGTCATCGCAACGCCGGAAGCATTGCACTATCGGGTGCTGCGTCATCACCTCCGGGCATGGAACGCCTTCTGGAACAGGGTGCGCCTGATCGTCATCCCCGACATACACCGGTTCACCGGAGTCGCCGGCGCTCACCTCGCCGATCTGCTGATGCGCACGTATCGGGTGGCAGCAGCGCATGGCGCATCACCCGGGTTTCTGGCGTCCCTGATTCGTTTAGACGATCCGACTCCTGCGCTGAACGCCCTGCTCGGCAGGTCCTGGCGTGTGGTCGATGCCGACGACGGACCGCGCCAGGCGACGATTACAGCGATCTGGCAGGGAGGCGACGCCTGGCTGCGCGAAACGGTCGAACTGGTGACCCTGCTGCGGCGGCAGTCGTACCGGGTGCACGTCCTGTGCGACGCCCTCGTGCGCGTGGCGCTCGCAGCTGCCATCGGCGAGTCGGCAGATGTCACGGTTGGCGCCGACCCGCAACCAGCGCAGGTGCTGGTCTGCGCCGGGTTTCCTGGTTCGATCAGCGCCTTCCGACGCCTGCTGGCATCCGGCTACCAGGCGGTGATCGCCGTGCTCAGCGATTTGCCGCAGGAACAGGCGCTGGCGCGCCAGGTAACCGTCACGCTTGACGGACCGCTGACCACGTGGGTTCCGCCGCCGGCAAACGTCTACGTTCTGGCGCAGCACGTCGTGTGCGCCGCCAGTGAACTGCCGCTGACCGCTGCGGATGTCGATGCATGGGGATGCGCCGACGTCGTGGCACGGATGGCAGCCAGTCAGCAGATGATCGAACTCCCCGATAACGAACCGCTCTGGATTCCGGCAGGCGAGCACGACCCGTATGCAGAGTTTAGCGTGCTCGCAGCCAGCGGCGGCGCGATCACTGCGCGCTCGGAGCAGCCACACATCCGCGAACGTCTCGACCCGACCCTGTTTGAACGGTGGGCATGTGCGGGTGCAGCGCTGCCGCCTGGCCTCGGCGGGTTGCGCGTGGTCATGCGCGATGAGGAAGAGGGCAGTATTTCACTACGCCTGGAAACCAGCGGTCGGCGGACGTGGCCCTTGCGCCGCGGGCAGATAACGATCCGCGATGTACACGAAGAGCGCGCGCTGTTCCACAATCAACGGATGGCGTGGGGGCGAGTCGTGGCGCAGGAGACGATCTATGCTTGGCGCGAGTGCTCACCCAACGCATCGCCGGCAGACACGGCGCTCACTGCGCCGCTCGAAAGTCGCTGGGTCGCGCCTGCCTGCTGGTTCGAATTACCGGTGGCGCTCCAGGTGCAGGGGCAGTTCATCGGGTGGTGCCTGACAGCGGCAGTGACGCTGCGCGCCCTGGCTTCCTTTACCGATCTCGTGCCATTGTACGACCATGAGCGACAGCGGTTGTTCTTCGTCGACGCGCAGCCGGGAGGGAACGGTCTGGCGCAATGGCTCTACCAGAACGCCGAGGAGATATTGCCCGTCGCCTACGATGTGGCGCTGGCGTGCCGCGCCGATCCACTGCTCGAACCGTTGAGCCGTATCGAGCAGGACTGGCTGCTCGCCCTGCTCGGTCGGGCGCCGGTCGATACGTCACAGCGCAGTGAACGGTCGGTTACGGTTCCGCCACCGACGCTGCAGAGCGAACATCGCCAGCCCGTTGAATCGCCGAACATTCGACAGGCGCAGGGAGCACGTCCGGATCGTCGTCAGCCGTTCACACCATCCGAACCGCCGCCGGCGCCGCGCGTCGAACCAGTGCAACCCGTGCAGGACGATCGTCGGCCGGGGCAACGCGAAGCGTCGTCGGCATCGCAGACGACCAGGCCATCGAATCTGACCGCTCCACAGAACGATCAGCACGGCGAAGCGCCCGATGCTGCTGCGTTGATCGAACGGTTGCGACGGCAACGCGAACAGCGTGAGCGAACGAAAGAGCGCAGCGTGCGTGCGACGCCGACGCGCGAGACCGAGGTACAGCCACGGTTTGCCGCCGGCGACCGTATCTTCTGCCTGCCCTACGGCGATGGCGAAGTGCTCGACAGTCGCATCGAAGATGGCCGCGAAGTGTTGACCGTCCGCTTCCCTGACTACGGCGAATTGACGATCGACCCGGCGCTCAGCCTGGTGCGCAAACTTGATCCGCCGCAGGCGTGAACTGTCATCATACCATTTTAGATTTTCGATTTTGGATTGGAGATTATCGCGCAGGGCGTTCTGATGCGATTTGACGGAACCCCGTCTGCGGAGTATTCAAGTGAAATTGGCATCACAACATCACAACGCGCACCTGTTCACGATTGGGGGTTCGGGGGATGCCCCCGAAATCAAGAATCGGCGGCGGTATGGCTTTCGCAAGCGCCATGAGACGTCGCCCCGCCGACGCAAAAACACCATATTTCGCGGTAAGAGTGAACATTTACCATAACGCTTCCTCTTGCTCTTGCCCGATAGCCATGCTACAATCTCACGAAATATGATCATATCTCACGCGCCCTGTCAGACTTCAACTGCACCCGGGTCTTTTGCGACCCGGCGCGGTCATAGCGCAGTTCGTGCGCACATCACACCTGTGAGAGGCAGTATGGTGCGTCTTGAAAGCGCACACCCGTAAGGAGTAGCCACCACAGATGCAACACGAACGCATCGACTACCCAGAGTTGCTCCGTTCACTTGGGCAATTCATTCAGCAGCAGCATCTCAACGAAGTCGCCATTCTCGAGTTCGATCGCGGCTGGATCATTTCAGGAATCACGTATCAAAGTACAGCGCAGGGGTTCATTCGAGTTGCAGCCGATTTTGTGCTCTCACACGAGGAACTGCGCCATATCATTCAACACATGCGCGACCAGCGCAAAACAGAGCCGCCGCACAAGGGGAGGTGGCTGGGATGAAACTGTTTCGCGGGCTGGAGAAAACCGACTATCAGGATGTGCTGCGCGCGATCGGATTGTTCATCGATGAACACGGCTATACCGATGTGCGCATTATCGAGATCGAGGACGGACTGGTCTTTCAGGGGCGTGTACGCGAACAGAAAGTGATCGGCGCGTCAAGTTACGAAACGTTTCTGATCACCGACGACGACTTGAAGGAAATGGTGCGCACCGCCGCCGAACGGCGCGGACAACAGCCGCCGGCCTTCACTCAATGATAGGATAGTGACCTGTGCCTCTTCATAACACCCGCCTGACGCGCCGTCTTGGTGCAGCATTGGTTCTAGCTCTCGTCGCCGGTGCAGGCGCGCGGTATCTGGTGAACCGCGCCGCAAGCGGCATGCCGCGTCCACCGATGATCGACTGGCTTCAGGCGCGCAATGTCGGTGTGGCTGTCTCGCAATCGCACCTGATGCCGGTGATCGACCGCGCGGCGCGCCAGGAACAGTACCGTCGCATGGTGCAGCGCAGCGAGCCATTGATCGCCGCTTATATGGACGTGCGCCTGCCGCAGCCAATTGATCGGATCTATGTCTTCGATCGCGCAGAGTGGATCGAAGCAAACCTCTCGGCATTCCAGGCGCTTTTTGCACCACTGGAGGAATTGTACGATGAAGTGAGCGCACGCCAGGGGGTGACCGGCGTGTTGATCGGGCAACTCAACAGTCAGCTGGTCGGCATACAGATGGGAGCGCTGATTGGCTTTCTGGCCCGGCGCGTTCTCGGACAGTACGATCTTGGTCTGCTCTCGCCCGACCCCAACCTTCGCGGCGCACTCTACTTCGTCGAACCAAACATCGCGCGCATCTGTGCACAGCTGGGTTTCGATGGCGACGACTTCCGCATGTGGATTGCGCTCCACGAAACCACGCATGTCTTCGAGTTTGAAGCATTCCCCTGGGTGCGCGACTACTTCCAGGACCTGCTGCGCCAGTTTATTGGCCGGGTGAACGATCAGGCGGCGATGCTCAGCGTCGGCATTGTACGATTGATCGAACGTCTGCTCCAGGGGCAACCGATCGACCGGCACTGGATCGAGCTGATGCTGACTCCTGAGCAGCAGGAGATTTTCACTCGCATGCAGGCGCTGATGTCGGTGGTAGAGGGGTATTCCAATCACATCATGAATGTGATTGGCGCCCGGTTGCTGCCCAGTTATCAGTTGATCGAAGCGCGCGTGCGCCAGCGTCAGTTGCGCCGTCCCCTGATCGAAGAGGCATTCAACCGTATCACCGGCATGGACCTGAAACTGGCGCAGTATCAGCAGGGTGAAGCATTCATCAACGCGGTTGTCGCCGCGCGCGGTGCAGCATTCGCCAACCGCATCTGGGAAGGCCCGGAGAACCTTCCGACGATGGATGAAATCCGCGCACCGCAGCGCTGGATCGCGCGCATGGATTGAGGTTTAATTGTTGAAAGACGTGCAGGCGATACACCCTTATTCGGGCATATCGCCTGCCGACAATGTTACTCAACCCCCCTTCCAGCGCTTCCTGAGGAAGAGGCTCAGTTCTAGGCGCTGGCCCGCTTCCCGCTTGCGATGTTGGTCATCAACTCATCATCGAGTTCGGGGCTGCGCAGGTGATCGACCAGGTCCTGGATTTCCTGCGACGGCGCCGCCGTCAGTTTGCTGACAATGTAGCAGAGCAGGAAGTTGACCGGCATGCCGAAGATGCCGGCTGCCAGGTGCGTAATGCCGAGCACGTTGAACGACGGATCGAGGTAGTTCATGTACATGTAGAAGAGCGTTACCGACAGACCGCCGACCATGCCGGCAATTGCGCCCGGACCATTGCAGCGCTTCCAGAAGATGCCCAGCAGCAAGACCGGGAAGAACGAGGATGCTGCCATCGAGAATGCCCACGCCACCATCTGGGCGATCAATGCCAGACGCGGCAGCGCGAGCAGTGCCGCAATCACCGCCGCCACCACAAGCATCGTCTTGCCGAGCCAGATACGGGTATTCATGCTGGCTTTCGGGTTGAGGATGCGATAGTAGAAGTCGTGCGCAATAGCGGACGAAATAACGACCAGCAGACCATCAGCGGTCGAGAGAGCAGCAGCCAGACCACCGGCAGCGATCAGCGCTGCAACCGTGTACGGTAGACCGGCAATTTCCGGCGTGGCAAGAACGATCGTATCCGGATCGATGTTCAATTCCCCAAACTGCAGGATGCCATCGACGCTGCTCTTGGTGATTGCTGTTCCTGACAGTTCACCAAACGTGCCGACCTTCTTGCCATCGACCTCGGTTTCACTGAAGGTTGCGCCGGCCAGGTCGATGATACCATTACCATTGGCATCATTAATGACCAGCGCGCCACTCCTCACCTGGGGCGCAGCCCATGCCGGGAGCGCATCGACCTTACGCCCATCGAGCGTTGTGTAGTCGCGCTGGGTGATCAGACCCAGGCGGCTCCAGTTTTGCGTCCACTCTGGCAGCGTGCTGATCTCCTTGCCGACCACGTTCTGCAAGATCTCCCAGCGCGCAAATGCCGCATAGGCGGGCGCCGTAAAGTAGAGCAGGAAGATGAAGAACAGCGCCCAACCGACGCTTAGACGGCTCTCGCGCACGCTCGGAACGGTGTAGAAGCGGATCAGAATGTGCGGCAAACCGGCGGTGCCGACCATGAGACAGAATGTGAGCGCCAGGAAATTCCACGGCGTTCCGCGCCAGTCGGTCTGAATTTCATCAGCAGGTTTGCTCGTATTGGGGATCGAGACAGCAGGCGGCGGCGTGATATTCACCCCAAAATAGGAGTTAATCTGACCGATCGCAGTCACCGCGGCAGCATTGCTCAACCCTTCATTGTAGGCGGGAACATACCCTTGCTGAATGATGCGTCCGCTTCCATCACGCGCCGGCGCTTCGGACGCAATCTTCAACTCGGTTTCCAGGCGGGTGATGTTCTGGAGCGCCGTGCCATAGCTGAGCTGTGGCATCGGGAAGCCGGTCAGTTTCAGCGAAAGGAAGGTGACCGGGATCATGTACGCGATGATCAGAATGATGTACTGCGCCACCTGGGTCCAGGTGACCGCTTTCATCCCGCCCAGGAATGAACAGACGAGCACGCCCGACAGACCAATAACCACACCCCACTCATACGGTACGCCGATGAAGCGCGACATGATGATGCCGACACCCACCACCTGCGCCGTCACATACGTCAGGCTGACGATGATCGCAGAGATAGCCGCCACCAGGCGAGGCCACCGTCCACCGTACCGCGTGCCGACGAAGTCAGGGATGGTGTACTGACCAAACTTGCGGATGTAGGGAGCAAAGAGGAGCGCCAGCAACACATAGCCGCCCGTCCATCCCATGATGTACGCCAGCGCGTCATAGCCGAGCGCATACAGCGTTCCCGCCATTGAAATGAACGACGCCGCACTCATCCAGTCTGCGCCGGTCGCCATACCATTGAAGACAGCAGGCACGTTACGCCCGGCGACGTAATACTCATCGAGGATTTTGGTGCGGCTCATGATGCCGATGAACGCATACATGCCCATCGTCAACATCAGGAAGGTCCAGCCGATCCACGCTTTGGGCATGCCTGCGCCAAGTTCCAGCGCGCCCATAATGAGACTGAAAACAATCAGTCCAACAGTAAACATGCCGTAGTACTGCGCCAGACGGTTGTTGCGCAGTTTGACCGCTTCATTGACTGCCATAGTGGTTGCTCCCTCCGCTGTTACTTATCCCGGTCTTTCAGGTGGTACTTTGCGTCCAGTTTGTTCATCGCGTAGGCATAATAGAAGATCAGGACGACGAACACAACCAGCGAAAACTGGCTGCCGAAATAATAGCCAAGCGGGAAGCCAGCGATAACGATGGAGTTCAACTGGTTGACGAACAGCGGTGGAATGTAGGCGACCGAGAACCAGATGACTAACAGGATGGCGATCAGGCGGTTGTTCTCTTTCCAGTATGCATTGATTCGTTCCTGACGGCTCATGTTTTCGACGTCAGACATATTGCCTCCTTGCTCTTCACTCAGGCGTCATTGCTCATAAACGGGACAGGTTGTCGCCTTATCTCTGATAAGCCGGGTATGCGGAGAGATGCGCGCGTTTTCACCTCCTTTCAGACACGCGAGGAAGAGCAACGCCAGACAGCCGGGTGATGCTGCATGGCAGCCTGGACCATGCAGCGCGCGACAACCCGCAGTCGGGGCGGATGCCCGGCTGCCAACGCACGAATTGCTGCAAACGCTCACTGTTTGCGCGGCGGAGATCTTCCTCAGATCTGGTTATCTGGCGGTATTCAGGAATGGTATGGGAATAATACGCGGTCTTTTTCAGCGTATGATAAATCTGGTGTAAAGTTTCTGTAAAATATGGGCATTTCTAAAGCGGCGCTTCCGCTGCGCGCAACATCCGCTCAACGTCGTGGGCCAGCGCAACATCGCTCGCCAGCGCTATCGCGAACGAGTCTGCCAGGAGATACTGGAGCACAGTGGCATCGAAGACCAGATTGCCCGACGACCGGAAAAATTGAACCACCGGTCGACGACTCCAGGCGTCGATCCACGCAGAAAGCGCGTGCGCGTTGTTGTGGCCGAGCATACGCGCAGCATCACCGGGGTCAATGCGGGTGGCAGGCGCGGGCAGCAGCAGTGGAACCAGGCGGACTGCCATGCGCAACGCGGTCAATGCCAGATGTGCGCTGTCAGGCGCAATAGCCGGTGGCAGTGGAACGACATTGATCAGCGGCTCGGTCTGTGGCGCGGCTCTGGCGGGTTCCGTCGCGGTGGAAGCCGGTACATCGGTGTGAACAGACGGTGGGGACACCTCGATGCGGATCGATGCCGACACACGTTCATCGGTGAGGCGACGGCGGCGCACTACCAGCGCAGCAAGCCGGCTTGCCGCCGCAGCGCGCTGTAAATCGGCATCCGAAGCGCGCCGGACAGGCGGTGATGCTGGTGTGTGATCCCAGGCAGTAAGGCGTTCGACAACTGACGAATCGGAGGCGCTGTTGGTGAAAGCGGTCGGCGGCGGCGGATTGACATCAGGTGGCGGGTCAGTGTGAGCGAAGAGGGCGTACAGATCGTCGGGACGTTCGTAGACGGCGGTATCGTCCGCCGGCGAGCGATGTGATCGGATGGTGCGAAGTTTGACTGGCGCCATTGGTTGGTATCCCGACATGTGGTTCTGCATGGAAATCGCCGGCGCCGCACCAGAAGGTGCGCGACTATCGGTCGTATTCTACACTGCGCCGACGTCGGCGTAGACCGCGCGCACCCGCCGGTAGACCTGTTCCCACGTCAGGTGGCGCAGAGTCTTTTGCCGTCCGGCGGCGCCCAATCGTTGCGCCAGCGCACGGTCGCCGAGCAGCAAACCAATCGCCTGCGCCAGCCCGACGACATCGCCAAACCGCACAAGCAGACCATCCTGCCCGTCGATAATGACATCGGGAATGCCGCCGGCGCGTGCGCCGATCACCGGCACGCCGTAGCACCAGGCCTCCAGAAAGACAATACCGAACGAGTCGGTGCGCGATGGAAGGGCGAACACATCTGCCGCTGCCAGTGCATCGCGCTTGACCGGGTCGGGAGCGTAGGGCAACAGACGGATGCGCGCCCGGTCCGCCGCCGGAAGACGCGCATAGAATGTGTCGAAGTGCGCCAGCGGCGCGCCAATGAGCGCCAGCGTTGCCGTATGCCCGTTGCGCCATAGACGCTGCATCGCTTCGATCAGATGAATGGCGCCTTTATCGTATGCCAGTGCTCCAATGAAGAGTACGAGCGGTCCGTCGATGCGCTGGTCGATGCGAAACCGTTCACCGTCACCCCCCTGAATCTCCTCCGGCGTCACCCCGACGCCAACGATCCGCAATCGGTCGCGCGGGACACCCTGCGCCGCCAGGAAGTCGCGTTCCACACCGGTCATGACGATCACACGATCACTCCGACGCAGCAGATCGATCTGGTGGCGCATGCTGTAGTAGCGCACGATTGCGCGACTACCAGGCTCGCCGAGGTGGATGAACGGCGTGCAGATGAATGGAATGTTGCGCTGCTGCGCATACGCAAACACCGGCAGAATGGCAAAGTCGAGCGTGATGTTCGTCGCATGCACCAGGTCGAACGGTCCGTACTGCTCGAAGAATGCCGCGACGCCGGGCCACTGCGGCGTCCACAGCGCGAGACGACGGAGCAGCGACGTCGTGTTGGGCAGACGTGAGATCTCGGTCATCAGGCGACGCAGCGCCGGGTAGAGAACCGGCGGTCCTGGTCGGCGGCGGATGGGCAGACGAACGATCTGCACACCGTTGAACGTTTCGACCGGTCTTTCGATGCGGCGGCGTCCTGGCATCCAGATATGTTCGAGGTCGCAGGCATCGGTGGCGAGAACGGTCACACGGCGCCCTTCCGCTGCAAGTCGCTCGCTGATCTCGCGGAAGTAGCGACCCGCTCCGCTTGCCACGGGATGGTAGAGTTGAACGCTATGGAGGATGCGCACTACTTTCCCCAACTCAAGCCAGAGGCGGCGTCGGCGCGCAATCCGATGCTGACCTGGCGCGGCGTGGATGCCTGCAGGCTATCGCCGATCACGCGCAGGTCGGCGACCCACAGATCGAACCCGATTTCGCCGGGAGCGACCGCCAGGAATGCGATCATCCGTCCGTCGGGCGAGAATGCCGGGGCGCGCGCCATGCCGATGCTCGTCAATCGCACAACTGCCCCGCCAGATGCCGGCACGGCAAAAATGTCGGTGCGGTCGCCATCGCGCCCGGCGAACGCCAGCCAGCGTCCATCGGGCGAGAACGCCGGGTCATAACTCTGCGGCGGGATGCCAGGCAGCGGCGTCGTTGCTCCGGTTCGGCGGTCGTGGCGCAGGATCTGTGCGGCGCCGCCGGCGGTTGCCGGTTCGAGCACAAACACGATCGCCGAACCGTCGGGAGCATATGCCACCCGCCCGACGTGTCCTGCATCATCGGCATAGATCAGCCGACGCTCACCGCCAGCCTGCGCCGGAATGGTAAAGAGTGCCAGATGGTACTCGGCTGCCGGCGAACCGGACGGCGGACCGTACTGTGATGCAAACGCAATACTTGTTCCATCGGGAGCGAACGAGGGATAGAATGCCCAGATGCTTTCACGGATGCGTTCAAAACTGTTGCGCGGACGGTCGGACCTATTATTGGTCAGGCGCAGCGGCGCGCCGCCATCCAGCGACAGCGCCATCAGGTCGCTGAAACTCTGGTCGCGCTGCACGAAGACGATCCGGGTTCCATCGGGCGACCAGGCAGGATGCAGCGATGCGCCATCGCTGGTCAGGGGGCGGCCCGTTTGATCCTGCCACATCCAGACATTCCCGTCGCGCACGAAGAGGAGGCGTCCGGGCAGCCGCGCGCCGGCTGCGATAATCGTTGGTTGGGGAGCGCCAGGTTGCGCCGACGGCGGCGTGACCGGCAGCAACACTGACGACGTTGGCGCGGCATCAGGCGCAGGGGTTGCACAGGCGGTCAGAAGGGCAAGCAACAGGCAGATCAGAGCGCAGCGCATGGTCATACCTGATGGGGAACGGCGGGCGCGCCGCGCCGCCCTGCCGCATCGGACAACACAGCGCGTCGAACAATCCAGCCAAGCATGCGCTGCCACATCCGGCGTGTACGAGGCGGCGCGGCGCGCAGCAGATCGTCAGCGGAAGGGGTGTGCGGCAGCAGCGCATAGAGCGCCCCCGGAGCCACGGTAAACGTCATCGGTGTGAACCCGGATTGATCGCCATCGACCTGCACCGGCAGCGCGCCACGAGTATCGATATGGATGGTGCGCGCGCGATGATATTCGATACGCGGATCAAGATTGTAGCGCTGACGCAGGATGGAGAGCAGGCGCAATGGCGCTTCCGCCAGGCTATCGCCTTTGATGATGCACACATCGAGCAACCCGTCGTCGATGCAGGCGCGCGCTGTTATCTTGAAGACCCCGCCATACAACTGGCTGTTGCCGATAACCACCAGCAGCACCCGCCCGCGAATACCACGTCCATCGAGCGATATCCGCGCCCGGCGTCCGCGATAGCGCAGCGCCAGGTCGAACGCGCGCACCACATACGCCAGCGCTCCCAGGCGTCGCTTTTCGTCGCTGCGCACTTCACGAACGACCGCTGCATCGAACCCGACGCCAGCCATCAACAGGAAGAAGCGATCACCGGCACACCCCAGATCGATGCGTCGTCGGCGCGCCTGGAGCAACACTTCGGCGGCAGCGCGCGGTTCGAGCGGCAGCCCCAGTTCACGCACCCAGACATTGACCGTGCCGACCGGCAGCGCCGCGAGCGCAGCGCGCGTTCCCGCCAGACCATTGATGACCTCGTTGATCGTGCCATCGCCGCCGGCCGCCGCCACAACATCGTACCCGCTCAGCGCCGCTTCACGCGCCAGTCGCGCGCCATCGCCAGCCTGGCGGGTCATTTCGACATCGACCGTCCATCCATGCGCCAGCCAGACATCGCGCGCAGCGTCGACATTCTGCCGCAGCGCAGCAGCCTGCCCGGCAAATGGGTTCAGCACAATCAACGCACGCGCGTTCTGCGGCAACGTCTCGTGTTCATCGGCTGGCGCCGGCGCATGCGGTGTGACAGCAGTCAGATCACTCATCCTCATCATCATCCTCAACGTCGGATGATGGCGGTTCGCTGCGGAGCGTGCCAGGCGCTTCGATCCAGCCGCGGCGCAGTGCGTAGAGCACCGCCTGGGTCCGGTCGTTCAGCGACAGTTTGCGCAGGATCGACGAAATGTGGTTTTTCACCGTCTGGGTGCTGATATGCAGCGCCTCGGCGATCTCGCGGTTGCTGCCACCCGCCGCGATACGTTCGAGCACTTCGATCTCGCGGTCGCTCAGGGGCGTGAAGAGCGGGAACTCTACATCTTGCAGATTGGTCATATCCTGTGGAAGATTGCGAAACTGCGACAGGACTCTGCCGGCGACCTTTGGATCATCGAGCACCACATCGTTGATGACATACTCGCCGCGCGCAACACGGCGGAGAACGTCGGCCAGCTCGTCCGGATGCACGTCCTTCGAGCGATACGCCGAAGCGCCGGCGCGTAACGCATTGAACGCCTGCTCATCACTCTCGTATACACTCAGGACGACAACGCCGGCGCCAGGGTAGTTGAGGCGGAGCTGGCGGGTCAATTCCAGCCCGCTGATCCCTGGCAGATTCAGATCGACCACGACAGCATTGGGCTCCAGGTTGGGCGGAGCGTTATTCATCCACTCCAGCGCCTCTTCGCCGGATGATGCCTCACCGACCACGACAATATCGCGGCACATGGAGAGCGCCGCGCGCACGCCCTGACGAAAGAGCGGATGGTCATCGACGATCAGCAGTTTCACGGCAGGGTTGGCGGACACGGCGGGGCCTCCTTTCCCAGATCGAGCAGCCAGCGCCGATAACTCTCCGCCGGATCGCGCAATCCTCTGATTCCAGCGGCGCAAAGGAGACGCCAGGTCTCGACCAGTGGCAGTCCGACGACGCAGGTGTAGCTGCCGGCGACTGAACGCACCAGCTTGCCTCCCAATCCCTGAATGCCATAGGCGCCGGCTTTGTCGAGCGGCTCGCCTGTTGCAACATAGGCGTCGATATCGGCATCGCTCAGCGCGGCGACGGTCACCCGACTGGCAACGAGAGCGAAGAGCGGCGGCGCGTGTATCTGTCGGGCATCGATGACTGCCAGCCCGGTATACACGGTATGCGTTTTTCCCGAAAGGCGACGCAACATCCGCCGCGCATCGTCGGGATCGACCGGTTTGTTCAACACATCCCCTTCCAGGGTCACAATCGTATCGGCGCCGATGATAACACTATCGGGCGCGGATGCGCAAGCGGCGCTGGCTTTGCGCCAGGCGCGCAGTGTCGGATGGTCGAACAACGGCAATGCCAGCGGCGGCAGCGCGGCGACGATCTCCGGCGGCGGGGGATGGTCGTGCTCTTCGGCATCGGTGACAATGATTCGGAACGGCACGCCAAGGTACGCCAGTAATTCGCGCCGTCGCGGTGAAGCTGATGCCAGCGCCAGCGGCGGGGAAGGAACGTTGTCCGAGTCAGTCCTCATTGCGCTCTGCGTTGTTCGGCGCGAAACGCTTCCAGTTCCGCGCGCCGCGCGCGACTCATGGCGTCCAGCGCGCGGCGCCAGTCGTCACGGTAAGGGCGCAGCGTTTCGACCAGCACCTCGCTGATCGCCAGGTCGCGGTACCATTTGCGGTTCGCCGGTATGATATACCATGGCGCGTGATCGGTGCTGCAGCGTGTCAACGCTTCTTCATACGCCGCCATGTAGTCGCTCCAGCGTTCGCGTTCGCGCCAGTCGCCAGCTGAGAGTTTCCAGGCTTTCGTCACATCCTGCTCGCGCGCCAGTAATCGTTGCTCCTGCTCTTCCTTGCTGATGTGCAGGAAACACTTCACGATAATTGTACCGGTTTCTGCCAGCAACCGTTCGAAGGCATTAATCTGCTCATACCGCGCCCGCCAGACCGGTTCGGGAACGAGTGCGTGGACACGAACCACCAGCACGTCTTCGTAGTGCGAGCGGTTGAAGACGCCGACCATGCCGCGGCGGGGGACGACCCTGTGCACTCGCCAGAGAAAGTCGTGCGCCAGTTCCTCGTCGGTCGGAACCTTGAACGACTCGACGCGGCAACCCTGCGGGTTGAGGTTGAGCATGACGTTGCGGATCGCGCCATCCTTGCCTGCCGTGTCCATCCCCTGAAGAATGAGAAGCAGCGCATGGGTTCCGGCAGCGTACAACTCCTCCTGCATCATATCGAGTTCGGCATTGAGTTCGGCAAAACGCGCCCGACCTTCTTCTTTGGTCAGCCCACCGTTCGCGTCTGGGGCAATGTCGCGCAGCCGGACATGGACACCAGGCGCCACTTTATGCGCATACATGGATCATCTCCTTTCCGCTGCTGGAGTGCGCCGGCATCGTCGAGATCTGCGACAGCAGCGGGTGCCGGGCGATGCGTGACACTCTTCAGAGCGCATATGCACCATCAATCTAAACGTGCCGGCAGAACGCCATGGTTTCCCAGCGCCAGCAATGCCGACTCGATCCACGGAGCGCTCCTGTGACTTCAGGTATTGCGGTGGCGGCGACGGCGACGCGGGCGCTGCGGTGCGGCAGGCGACGGCGACGCGGATGATTGGGATGCGCTTTCGCCAGGGAATGCAGCGAGGTCCCCAGCTCGACCAGACGGACGTTTTGCCTGAGGCGCAGAGGGCGATCGACCCGGCGCGGCGCGCGTGTCCGATGGTTCGACAGACAACAGATCGAGGACATCGTCATCGAGCAGGTCGAGCGGCGGATCCTCGACGCTTTCTTCGAGCCACGCCAGCACATCGAGCACATCGGGGTTGTTGATCGAGTCGCGCAGCAGTCGTTTTTCGCCCTGTCGTCCCTGACCCTGATCGGTGCGGCGTTCCTGGCGCTCGGCGCGCATTCTGGCGGCAGGTGTAATCCCTTCGGCATTACGACTGCGCGCAACTTCACCGACGTGCCGGGTCGCTTCCTGGATCTGCGCGGGCAGGAACTCCTCCTGTAAACCGGTGCTGGCAAGCGCCACAATGACTGTCTCGCGCAAGACATTGACCCCAACCACCTCACCCGGCCCGTCGGGAGTCTGCACCCACGTCCCCTTGCGCGGCATCCGGCTCTTGACGGTGACGTACTGTTCATGTTCATAGGAAAGGCAGCAGAGCAGACGACCGCACACGCCGCTGATCTTGGTCGGGTTAAGCGGCAGGTCCTGGTCTTTTGCCATTTTGATCGAGACTCGCGCGTAGTCGGGGAGAAAGGTCGCGCAGCAGAGGAGACGACCGCATGGACCGATGCCGCCGAGAAGTTTCGCCTCGTCGCGTGGTCCGATCTGGCGCAACTCGATGCGAGTGCGGAAGGTGCGCGCCAGGTCGCGCACGAGGGCGCGGAAATCCACCCGTTTTTCGGCGGTGAAATAGAACGTCAGCCGTGAACCGTCAAACGAATACTCCGCCTTCACCAGGCGCATTGGCAGGCCATGCTCCTGAATCTTTTCGGCGCAACGCGCCAGCAGCTCATCCTGGCGACTGTTCAGCCGGGTCAGACGCTCGAAATCGAGCGGTTCTGCGCGGCGCAGCACCGGCTTCAGTTCACCGACGATCTCTTCGGGATCGACCAGACGCGGCGCATGTGCAACCTTCGCCAGTTCCGGCCCGCGCACGGTTTCGACGATCACATGGTCACCCTGCGCCAGCGCCTCGATGCCATTCGGATCGAAATAGTACGTTTTACCTGAGTCTTTGAAACGAATGCCAACTACAACAGGCATACCAGCCTCGTCATCTCCATTGCCGCTTCTTACGGCGTATGGAACACTCCCGTCTCGCGGGCGCGTCGCTGGGCGCTGCGCCCGATCACCTTGTAGGTATGGACGAGTTGCACTTTGCCTTTCAGCTGATAATCGCCCATTTCCTGCACAATGAACGCATCGCCGACAGCATTGCGCGTCGCTTCCGAAATCAGCACCGAGTTGAGATCGGCGCGGTTCTCGAGGCGCGACGCAGTATTGACCGTATCACCAATCACGGTGTACTCCAGGCGCTGCCGCGTCCCGAAAAACCCGGCATACACGGGACCGGTGTTGATCCCGATGCGAAAATCGAACGCCTTTGATGGATCGAGTTTTTCGATCAGACGACGATGCGCCGCGATCATGTCGAGCGCGGCGTCAACCGCTTCGATAGCGGTTGTGCGATAATCCTGATAGTCATGCACCTGCGGCGCGCCGAAAACCGCCATAATCCCATCGCCGATGTACTTGTCGAGCGTGCCGTTGTGCCGGAAGATTACCTCCGTCATTTCGTGGAGATACTCATTGAGCAGGTCCTGCACATCACGCGGCGAGAGGCGCTCGGAAAGCGACGAGAACCCTTTGACATCAGCGAACAGGACGGTGACGATCAGTTCCTGCGGCTCGCGCAGGCGACCATGCTTGGAAAAGTAACTCGCCACATCACGCGCAACACTGGGAGAAACGAAGCGTTCGAACAGCTGGCGGCTCGCCTCCTGCCTGCGCAACTCTTCGGTCAGGCGTGCGCGCTCGATGGTAATTGCCGCCTGGCTCGCAATAGCTGCCAGCAGGTCGCGTTCACGCGGACCGAACCGGTCGCGCCCCGGCGAGTCGAGATAGATCAACCCGATCGATCCATGCTCGACAAGCAGCGGCGCACACAACGCCGAGCGAATATTCGCGCTGATGATACTCTCGGTGCCGCCGATTTCGATGCGCGCGTCGCGCGTCAGCACCACTTCACCGCCATCGAGCGCTTTACGAGCGATGGTCGAACTGATGACCACATCCTGCTGTGCAGGCGGATAGATGACACGCGGCACGAGTTCATTATCGCGTTTCAGGAGGAGGAACGCACGTTGCGCCGGTATCAGGCGCAGCACCTCTTCGATCACGGCGTCGAGCAATTCGTTCATTGTGATAATCAGGCTCAGGCGCCGGGAAATGCGGAAGAACTCGCGCAGATCGATCGCCAGTTCGGGCACATCACCGGTTGAGACGCCGCGCGCCTCGGCAGCGACTGGGAAGTAGCGGCTGTCGTCGAGCACCACATTCTGTGCAGCACGCTCTTCGAAATGAAGTTCGAACGGCCCGATCTGCACAGTGTCGCCGTCGTGCAACTGCTCTTCCCGAATGCGCAGACGATTGACGAAGACGCCATTGCGGCTGTTGGTATCGCGCACCCAGACATCGCGCCCGCTAAGGAAGATCTCGGCATGGTGGCGCGAGACCGTCGCGTGGTTGAGTACGATATCATTCTCGAGCGCCCGCCCGATGCGCAACCCACGTGCCTCGACCGGGTGCGTTTTGAGTTCACCGTTGATGTCAAGGGTGATCAATGCCATAGGCAGGGTCTCCAGCGTCGCACACGACGCAGACATCATCTGGTTAAACGCGCTTCCGTTCCGTGTAGTATAGCAGACGCCACAACGCGCGGCAACATATGATGGCGCGTAGCAGTCTGAACACCGAATGAGCAGCGGCAGCGGCGCGCACAAACGGGCAACCGCGCCTGCCACAACAACGAGACTTCTCGTGTACTACCAAGGTGAGCGTTCAGGCGTATCGTAACCAGGGTGTGTTTGCGTCGGCGGGGGCGGCGTCTCGTGATGCTTGCGAAAGCCATCCCGCCGCCGATGCCTGATCGCGGGCGCCTCCCCCGAACCTCGATCGTGAACCGTGACCTGCGGTGGACTTTTTGCCTTTGTGGTCCGAATCATCAGACGACGTCTCGTTGTCGTTCTACGTTCGCTCCGCCACTACCACCGTCGCGCGACGACCGAGGATGAGCACCGGGCAGGTCTCCCGACGGGCGAACCGGTCGTTCCGCCGCAGCGCGTCGTTCAGGGTGCGCGCATCGCCGCTGAGCGCCACGAACCGTGCACCACGCTGCAGCACCCGCGCCGCTTCGCGCAACAATGCCGGGTAGAGCGTGCGATTTTCCTCGGCAGACCCCATCTGCGCCCCAAACGGCAGATTGACCGCGAGCGCCGTGACCGAACCCGCATCGAGCGGTACATGGCGCGCGTCCCATTCATGAATGGCAATCGGCTTGTAGCGTGATCCGATGTTCGCCTGCGCTGTTGCCACCGCTTCAGGATCGATGTCGCCGCCGATCAACTCACGGTAGCGACCCAGATGCGCCCGCTCGATCAGGATGGTGCCCGCGCCACACATGGGGTCGAGGAAGACATCATCGTCGCGCGGCGCCGTCAGCCACGCCAGCGCCGCCGCCGCCGCCGGACGGAGCGATGCCGGAAGATGTTCGATCTTGTACTCGCGGTGGCGCATACGTTCGTTGCTCAGCCGCACCATGAGGAGCGCCTCACCGGGCCACTGGGTCAGCCAGAACTCGATCCCGCCGTCGGAAACGAGCCGCCAGCGGTGATCCGGGCGCGCGGCAATCCCGCGTTCTACGGCAGTCTGCGCATCGACGCGACGGTACGGCGTGCGCCCCACCTGCCGCGCAACGACGCGGTAGTGGATGCGCCCTTCGCCGCCGCGCCGCGGATCGATCAGGCGCGCCAGACGGATGGCGCGCTCGACGCCGGGCGCCGTCGCCGCCAGATGATCCAGCTGGCGCAGCGCCGCAAAACCGGGAGCAAGATCGCGCGTCTCCGCGGCAACCACAAAGACATCTTCCACCGTCCGTAATTTCAGCAGATCGCGCGGATCGCCGGCGTAAGCGAAGCGCGCCATGCCATTCTTGTCGGCGACGGTGCGCAAATCGATGATCTGCGCGCCGTCGAGCCGCGCCGTGATCTCGGTTGCCGCGATCGCCTCGAAACCAGGCTGCGTCTGGGCAACGTAGATTTGACGGGTAGAGGGCATCTCAACCTGCCTTCACCATCTCGATCGTTGCTGCGCGCACCGGATTGACCACGAACAGCAACGCTCCGATCAGACGCATACCAGCCAGGATCAGCACCAGCGTCTGTGCACCAACGAGATCGATCAGCGGTGCGCAGGCAAGCGTGGCAACGAAGAACCCGGCGTTCATCACCGTCACAAACACGCCCATGTAGAAGGCGCGTCGTTCGGGCGGGCACACTTCCAGCAAAATGTTGAAATGGCTGATATCGACGCCTGGACTGATCGCACCAAACAGGAGCGCAAACAGCAGAATGAGCGTCAGATCGGGCACAGCGCCGATAAGGAAATAGTACAACGCGCTGGCAACGGTTGCACGCACCAGCACCCAGGAATAGCCGCATTTCTCGATCAGGCGAGGCCACACCAGATTGCCGATGATCTGCCCGCCGCTGATGATGGCCAGCCATACGCCCAGCCAGCCATCACTCGCCCCCAGTTCGCGTACAAAGTAGATCGGTTGCAGTGGAGCGCCCATCCAGAAGGCAATATTGAACACCAGCGTGTTGATCGTAATGTTGGTGAAGGGACGCTGCTGAAACAACAGCGCATGCACCTCGCCAAACGTCGGGCGACGACGTCCCGGTGCGCGTTCGACCACCGGCGACGGCGGAATAACCAGACGCGCCACATAGACGGTGCTCAACAGACTGGCAACGAGCGCCAGCGCAAACATCAACTGATAGTTGAACGGAAAGGGAGCTGCATCGAGCCAGCGCCCCATCAGAAACGTGACTGCCATCACCGTTACGCCCATCGTCATATTGCGCGCCGAGAACAGGCGCGCCCGCTGCGCCAGCGGCACAATATCCCCCAGCATGGGCAACCATCCGGCGTTGAACAGCGCAACCGGCACATTGATCAGTAACATGAGCGCCACCATGACCTCCGCTCGATACGCCGGCAGAAAAGGAATGAACACCAGTCCGATGTGACCCAGCCGCAGAGCAAGCAAACTGCCGACGATCCAGGGACGACGGTCGCTTACCCGCTCAAGAACCATCGCGAAAGGGATCGATGTCAGTGCATTGACCAGTGCTGCTGCCGAAGTCAGCAGACTGACCATCAGGTTCGAGCCACCCAGACGGATCAGGAACGCCGATGCGAACGAGTAGCACGCAATTGCGATAGAAGCCCAGAAAAGCTCAATGACCAGCAGGCGAAGATTGCAGTTGGTTGTTTGCCGATCCACGGTGGTGCGCCCCCTGACGCAGAAACGTCGGTATGATGATGACCGGAACAATAGCGCAGAGTATATCACGACAGATGCCGATATCTGCACGCAACCCATGCTACAATGGGATCGTCATCATAACGGGTGGTATCGAGCATTGGGCAGGGAACGGCGAGGTCCCAAACGATCAATCCGGCGCGTAGAAAGAGGATTGATACCAGATGAACAAGAAGCATCAACCGACACACCCGCGGACGGCGCGCATGCTGGCGTTGCTCGCACTGTTCCTGACCGTGCTGGTTTCGCCTGTGCTGGCGCAATCGAATCCGACCATCGTCGATGAAACCGGCAATCTCGATGTAGCCGCCGTCCAGCGTGCAGCACAGCCGCTTGTCGCGCGCGGCGCACAGGTCGGCATCTTCCTAGTGCAGCGCGGCGGTGAAGACGACGCCCTGCGGCGCTACCAGCGCGCCGGTCTTGCCAGTGGCAATGCAATCAACCCCGATGTCATCGCGATCTACGTTTCATTCGACCCACGCTATTCCGAAATCGCCTACGGTGATCGCTGGAACGCAGCTCTGCGCACCAACAACAACAGCGAAACCATTCGTCAGAACCAGTTGAATCCCGGACTGGCGAGCGGCAATGCAACTCGCGGCGTCGTCGATGCCCTGACGCAGATCGAACGTTCAATCGCCGCGCCGCCGGTTCCTGCCGGTGGAACGACCGTCAACATCAATCCGGTTCCAATTGTTGCCGGTGTCATCTTCCTCGTCCTGCTTGCAGTCGCCGGTCCGATGCTGTGGAGCAGTTTTCAAAAGCGACGCCGTGCAGCGCAGGCGTTGCAGGCATCACGCACAGCCGCCGAAGAGGCGCGTCGTACCACAAGTTCGGTCATCGTCGATTTCAGCCGCGAGGTGCGCAACGCACAGGAAAAAGCGAAGTTCGACCGGGTTTCCTACGCAGAGACGGACGCGCGTCAGCTCGCCGCATTGCAGAGCGAGGTCGAGCAACAGTTTGCCCGCCTCCAGGAGCAATTCGCCGGGGTCGAAAAGAGCCTCGTCGTGCGCCAGAAACCAGGGCAGACCGATTACGACACGGCGACGCAGCAGTATCGCCAGATTGCACAGGAGGTGAATGCCCTGCGTGAGCAGCTGGCGCAGGTCGAAGCGCGCCGCGCCGAACTCGACCGGATCGCGCAGGCGGCTCCAGGTGAGGTGGACAAAGCAAAAAAAGCGCTGGCTGACGTTGCCGCGCACCTCAGCGACCTCAGCGTCGATCTCCAGCCCGAAGCGACGTTGCGCTCGGTCGAATCACTGGTCGAACGCGCTGAACAGTTGCTCCAGGAGCGTCGCGCTGCCGATGCAATCGCGGCAGCCGAGGCAGCGTCAGCCACTATCGCCAGACTTGCCGGTGCGATTGCACGTATACGCGATATTCAGGATGGGATCAACGCCGGTCGTGCTGCCGCTGAACGCGCTGCAGCCGAGGGGTTCCGGGTTGAAGCAGGACTGGCATCGTTCAACACTGCCGAAGGGTTACTTCGTCAGGCAGCAGCGGCGTTGCCGGTGGTCGGACCCGACGGTATCGCAGGACTGCTCGACCAGGCAGACAAAGCGCGTGAACTGGGGGTCATTCGTGGCGGCGGGTTGCCGGCGCGCTACCGCGCCAACCTCGAGCGGCTGGAGAAGATCAGGGCTGCCGGTGAAGCGCTGGCGGCTTTCATCGACGAAGGATGGCGCGTCTTCAATATTGTCGATGAATTTGCCGAAAGCGCCTGGGATGATATTCGCGGCAACGGCAGCGAAGCCGAGCGAGCCGCCGACGAAGCGCAGGAATTGTGGGAACGAGCTGCGGAACGAAACTCGATGGAACGGCAGGAGTTCATCGAAGCCAGCGCCGATCTCGATCAGGCGGAAGAACGAATCGCGTATGCGCGAGCGCTCATCGAAGCGATCATCAAGCGTCTGAAAGACCTGGAAGCGGCGCGAGACGCAGCACGCGACGAAATCGCCGCTGCCGAGGCGGACATCATGCAGGGGCGCGCATTCGTTGCAGCGAATGATCCTGATGTCGGCAAAGAGCCGGAAAAACTGCTGGCGCGCGCCGAGTCGGCGCTGGCGCAGGCGCGCGCCGAAATACAGCAGGAGCGTCCGGACTGGCTCCAGATCATTCGCCTGGCGCACGAAGCCAATCACCTGGCGGATGAAGCGCTGCGCGGCGCGCGTTCCGAGGTCGATGCGATGAACCGTTTGCGCGATCAGCTGAAGCGCATGCAACAGGTTGCCACAGCCGAAGTGCAGAAGATTGTGCAGTTTATGACGGTTCACCCGCGCGACCTTCCCGTTGGCGCACAGGACAGGATCAACGGTTTGCGGATCAACCTCCAGGCTGCCTATGCAGCCGCACAGAGCGCCGAACAGAAAGAAGAAGAAGCGCGCGCCGATGCGTTGCGTGACGCTATCGAGCGCTACACTGCACTCGAACAGCAGGCTGCCGAGATCTATGCCGACATTCAGAACCACTACCGACGCATCGAGGCGCTGCGGCGGCAGGTGCGCACCGAAGCCGACCGCGCCAGGTCGGCGATCAAGCGCGCTGAACATCTCTGGAGACAGGCGGGAACCCTGGTATTCCAGGATGTTGGTGGTTTTGAACTTCTGAAGGAAGCACGCACCGCGTACAGTCAGATCGGGGATGTGCACAGCGAAACTGACGCGCAGCGCGCGCTCACGCATGCCCGTGACGCTTACGACAAAGCCGATCGCGCAGCACGCGCCTTTGAAGAACAGATCCGCCTCGCTCACCAGAGACGCGATGACCGTCCCGGCGATTTTATCGGTGGTGTGCTGGTTGGTGCACTGCTTGACGCTATGCTTGACGATAGCAGATCTGGCGGCAGCGGTTGGGGTGGCAGCAGAAGTTCAGGCAGCTGGAGCGGCGGAAGTCGCAGCGGTGGCGGATTTGGCGGCGGAAGTCGCAGCGGCGGTGGGTTTGGCGGCGGCGGCCGCAGCGGTGGCGGGTTTGGCGGCGGCGGCCGCAGCGGTGGCGGATGGTAAGGTCACTTTGCGGCACGCTCACCGGCGTGCATTTCCCACGGCATGATCACGGACGAATTTCCATTGGTGCGCGGCTCACGAAGCACCAGACGGGGACCGTAGGCTAAAAACAGGCTGTGGTGGCGCTCAGGGCAGTCTGGTGCGGTGCAACGCAGGTGGTCGCTGTCGGGAACCAGTTCGCTGCCACAGGTTGGACAGTGGTACGTCTGATGGGCGTTGTTGTTCTGAGACATGGCATTTCTCCAGGATGTCAATATATAAGAAAGCGCCCGCCTCTACAGGCGGGCGGCATATGCCCTCTGTGGCATTCTTTGCCTGTCATTCTGTCTCCTATTTTAACATCGTATGACGATTTTGTAAAGCAATGTCCGCGCAGGGCGCACACATTTCGTTCTCATGGCGTCTGCGTCGGCGGGGCGACGTCTCATTGCGCTTGCAGAAGCCATCCCGCCGCCGATTCTTGATTTCGGGGGCATTCCCCGCACCCCCGATTGTTAACCGTTACGTGCATGCTTCATACCATTTTAGATTTTAGATTTTGGATTGCAGATTATCGTGCAGGGCGTTCTAATGCGCTTTGACGGAACCCTGCTTGCAGAGTATTAAAGTGAAATTGGTATCATTTCTTGCCGCCTAACATACCATGTGTGAGTTACAGACCTGCAGCAGCATGCACCACTATCGCCTATCGCCTATCGGCCATGCCAACCGGCGGGCTTTGCCCCGTTGGGGCACGGCGGCACCGTGCCCCTATCGCCGATCGGCTATCGGCTATCGGCTATGCCAACCGGCGGGCTTTGCCCCATTGGGCGCGGCAGCGCCGTGCCCCTATCGCCGATCGGCTATCGGCTATCGGCTATGCCAACCGACGGGCGTCGCCCCGTTGGGGCACGGCGGCGCCGTGCCCCTATCGCCTATCGGCTATGCGCGCGGCTGGCGCCTGCAGAAGCCATCCCGCCGCCGATGCCTGCTCTCGGAGGCATTCCCCAAACCCCGGATAGTGAACAGTTACGTCGTCTCCCAGCTCCCCTCTTCCCAACCGTACTCGATGCCATGCCGCCGTAACAGCGCCTGTAACCGATCATCGGCCTCGATCAGTTCCGTGATCCGGCTGACCGCTGCGTTCAACGCATCGCGCAGGACCGTGTTGTTCGCCGCCAGATCGGCGGGAACATCGAACAGGATGGTAAAAGTGTGGCGGGTGTAATCATCATTGATGGTCATTGCGTCTCCTTCCTGAACGATGACCATACCTGCGCCAGAAGACTCGCAAGAGTGCAAAAACCGGCTCCATGCGCCGTCATCGGCTCGCTGTGCATCTTCCGGGTGACAGTCATCTGCACCAGCCCTACGGTGCAACCACGGTAAACGACGCGCCCGCGCTTCTGCCGAACTCTTCCGGCGCATAGGTGCGATACGCTGTCGCCGGCGGCGCTGCATATGCGCCAGGAACGGTCGCGCGCGCCAGATAGGTGTAGGTATAGGTTCCTTTCGGCAGGTCGGTGGCGAAGAGCGCCACGCGCCCGGCACGCACTTCGGTATGGTTGAAATACCACCAGTACGGGAGCGTTTCCCCTTCGATCTGCGGCGCCAGTTGCGCCTCGCGCGCTGCTGCCGTCGTCGTCTTCAGACTGGTGTCGAGCGCCTCCAGCCCGCCAGGCAGGAAGTCTTCCACCGTCAGGTAGCGCACATCGGCAGGGACGCTCAGGGTGATGCGCACCTGGACGATCTCCCCCTGACGCGCCTGGGTGATCAACTGACCCGTCGGGCTGAGCGTGTCGCTGGCAACAGCGATGTACTCGCGTCGCACGCCGAAGCCCCGATCGAGCGCCTGCGCGCTGGCGGCATCTTCGCTGTAACGCAACCGCAGCGTGTAGTACAACCGCCCTTTGCCGCTCTGATCGGCGCCGGACTGCCGCTGCAACAGCACCTGGCTCCCTTCCTGCTTCAGATCGGTCCCGGCAATCGTCACCCGGTCGGTCTCCCGCAGAGTCGCCGGTGAGACCACTGCTTCACGAATGGTCTGCCCGTCGAGCGCGACCCGGTAACGATAATCCGCCTGCAGATCGCCGGTGGAGGCGGCATATTCACTGAGCGCAAGCACCGCGCCTGCCGAGTCGTATGCTGTGCGCCAGATGTCCCGCTCGCGCTCCCCCATCAGCCAGCGCGCCGCGTTGGGGATCAGAAAGTTCTGCGGGTCGGTGCGTATCAACGCCCGCATTGCCAGTCCGGTTGCTGTGATAGTGCTGTCGAGCCCCCAGCGCGACATCCCGCCCACCTCCCAATGCGCGTCGGATGCGGTCAGCACCGCGCTGCCCATCAGTTCGGCAATCAATGTTCGGATGCGACTCTCTTCGCTGCCGGTCGCCTGAAGCGCCATGAGCAGGTGCGCCTTCCCTGCCGCGTGCAGTTTGCTGCGTTCGTTGTACAGGTTGACTGCCCGTCCACGGTCGGGCTTGCCCGCTTCTCCGAGCACAAAGAGAACATAGGCGCGGACATTCGGGTCGCTCAGGATCGATGCCGTTGGAGGTGCATCGAGCGTCTCACCCAGATAGACGACGGCACGGTCCAGCATCGCCTGATCGATGGCGAAACCGGCACGCTGCGCTTCGACCAGTCCCTGGATGGCGTAAGCCGTGAGGTAGGGATCGCTCTTCTCACCCCGCCACCATCCCCATCCGCCATCGAGTTGCTGTAAGGCCGCGAGACGCTGCATGCCGCGCTGCAGGCTGCGCTCGAGCGTCTCGCGTAACTGCGGGTCGTCGAAGCCTGCCTCTCGGAGCAGACGATAGGCGGCAGCGGCAGGCATGAAACTGCTGACGGTCGCCTCACAGCTGAGGTATGGCGCCCGCGCCAGCTGCTCGACACCCTGCACAATGCCCGCTACCAGCGATGGGGTCAACTCCAGTTCGACGCGTGCATCGCCTGCCGCCTTTTCTGGTGGAAGTTTGACCGTCTCGATCACCTGGTCGAGCACCTGACCGGCGCTGGCAGTCGCTTCCATTGTGGTCAGGAAGCGCACTGGCACACGCGCTTCGACAGCATCTTCATAACCACTGCCGTTTACACGCAACGTCAACACAGCGTCGTCACTCTCGCCTGGTGGAGGATTGACGCCAGCCTGCCAGCGCACCAGTGTCGTGCCATTCGCCGGAACATTCACCTGCTGCTCGACAGGTCCTTCGATCGTGATCGCAGGACCGGGCACAATCCGCACCGTCGCCTCGATCGCCGCGTTCGTGGTGTTCTGTACGACTGCCTGCAGCACCGGACGGTCGCCGACCGTCAGCGCGCGCGGCAGTGTCGGGCGCAATAGCAGCGGCTTGCTGGCAACAATATCAACCACCCGCTCGCCAACCAGGGTGTCGGCAGTAATGGCGCGCGCCGTCAGCCGCCAGGTCGTCAGATTGTCCGGCAGGGTCACACTGAACACTGCCGTGCCATCATCACCGGTGACCAGCGACGGATTCCAGAAGGCGGTGTCTGGGAAGTCGCGTCGCACGCCGGGTGGCGCTTCGAGACCACCGCCGCCTCCCTTGTCGCCCGGCTGCAACCGCAGCGTCACCCGATCCACCAGCGCGGTCAGCGGGTTCGAGGTGAACACACCCAGCGCGCGCTGGTCGTAGAACGCCTGGCGTAACGACGGGTTGGGGTCATCAACCAGGGTCAACACAGCTTTGTCAACCAGCGCCAGCGACACCTCGGCGCGCACACCCTTGCCGGTATAGTCGGTTGCTTTGATCGTATAGGTCACTGTGTCGCGCGGACCAACCTGCGTCTTGTCAGGCGTGAGCGTAATGGTCAATTCCTGGCGCTCGGTCGAGACCGGCAGTTTCACGATGCCAACCCGCAGATCGGGCGCAGCCGGCGCATCGGGTGTGCTGCCATCACCTGGCGCTTTGATGAGCGTCAGTGACGCATACACATTGGGTGTAAATTCATCACGGATGGGCACCTGGATGACACCGGTGGTTCCCTGGAGCGTAAAGGTCTGGTACTCGATCACATTGCCCCGTTCGATCGTAAGGAGCGCCGTCATATCGGGGTATGGCGCCGTAACCAGGATCGTCGCCGTCTCACCCGGTTTGTAGATTCGTCTGTCGGCAATCAGATCAACGCGGTTGCTGTCATCGACACCCCAGAAGACATTGCTGCCCGACACCCAGGTATACGCACTGGTTTGCACCACCCGTCCGGCGTCGTCCCTGCCTTTCGCCACAATGCGGTACGTCCCTCCCTGCGATGGGGTGAACTCCACCTTCCCACGTCCCTGCCCGTCAGTCGTCGCCGTTCGTGTTTCGACCAGGGTATCGGTAAACGCCGATGTCCAGTAGAATCGCCCATCCGCGCCCTGTTCGCGCACCACATACCACTCACGCTGGTAGATTTCCACTTCGAGCGAACGGTTCGGCGCCGGGTCATCCTGCGGCGTCACGGTTATAATCGAAACCTGTTGCGGCTGCCCGATGCGCGCAACATACCCCTCTGGACGCAAACCGATGTAGAAAGCGCCAGGGTGAACGGTGATTGCAGCCTGCGAAGCGATGACCTGTCCATCGACGTCGGTCACCTCCACATCAACGGTCAACGCCTGAGCGCCGGTGCGCGATGCGCCGTCCGGCAGCGGTCGGTCATAGACCGAAGATGGCAGGGTCAGAGTGAAACGACCCTGTGCATCGGTCGTCCCTTCCCCTTCAGCAATCAGTTCACCGAAGAAGAACTCCGGCTGAGACAGATACCAGGCGTAGGCGTCTTCAACATCGGTGAAACCGAAATCTGGCGCGTTATCGCTGAAGAACAGGGAAGGTTGCGCCAGCAGACGCCAGCGCACCGGCGCCCCCGCCGGCGCTCCGCCGGCGAAGTAGGCTGCCTGCACCGCCACATTCAGCGGATTGCCACGTAACAGATCGGTGGTCGAGGGGGTGACGGTCACCTCGAAGGCGGGCACGCGATACTCGGCAACCAGGAAACTGCCGAAGACCGGCGTCCCCATACTGCCGGTTCCCTGAGCATCTCCCAGCCGCGCCACGATAGAGTACGAACCGAGTGGTGCACCCTGTGCCAGCGGCAGATCGGCCGTAAACGTCCCGAACGGGCTAAAGGTCAGCGTTGTCGAAAAAATGAGACTCCCTTCCGGATCGCTCACCTCGATATAGGCGCGGTCGCCGGCGCCAGGCAGCACATACCGCTCCGCCTGACCCTGACCGGCGCTCACGGCAATGCCCCGCAGCGCGCCGCGCAGGTGGACGGTCTGTCCCGGTCGATAGATCGGTTTGTCGGTGAACAGGCTCCCGGCGAATCTGCGCGCCTCATAATCCGCCATCAACCCGAAATTCCAGGGACTGATCCCCATCTCCCAGTCGCCGGTCGTGAAGGTCAGCGGGTTCCCACCATCCGATGACCAGACGAACAGGGTTCCGTACTCCTGACCTGCGAACGGCGCAACCAGGACGCCATCCGCTCCTGTGCGCCCAAGGCTGGCAGGCCGCACAGAAGCGCTGTCGTCGCCGTAGCGATACACCGCAGCGCTCAGCGCCAGATCAGGAACCGGTCTGCCGGTTGCCAGATCGACGGCCCAGATGAACAACTGGTCTGAACTGCGTTTGACTGTCAGCGCATACGGGCTGACAACCATAACCTGACGGTCAACCAGTCGCCCAAATGCACGCAATTCCAGATAATAGACACCCGGATCAAGGGCGCCGACCTCAACGGTTCCGACCTGTCCGCGATTCCGTTCCCCGGCCAGCTGCTGCGTTCCCTGGTTCACGACACGCTCCGCTGGCGGCGCGTAGGACTCCCACGCCTCATAGCTGGAAATCAGGCTGACTGCAGTTTCTGGCGCCAGTTGCGTGATGCGCCAGTCCACTGCCGGCACGTTGACCCACTGGAGCGGGACTCGCACCGGATTGACTGCGCGGTAGAAACCGGCGCGGTAGGCGCCGATCAGGCTGACGGAAGGCTCAAGCGAACCGGTGCGAATGGTCACTGTTGCATCCTGTCCGAGCGTGACGCCATACGGATCACGCGCAGCAGCGCCAACAGTGATACGGTACTCCGCCTCGGGTGTCATCGCAAAGTAGAGGTAGAACGATGTCCCATACGACGAGGTGAACACATCAGTCGGTTTTGGTTCGATCACCAGCGCACGACCGACAGAGTCCCAGTCCATCGGCGTGCTGAAGACCAGTTCCAGACTGCCAGACTCCGGCGAGATAGGAGCGTCAGACGGCGGGCTGGTCGTCACCAGGGCAGGCAGCGGTGCGACACGGAAGGAGGATATAAACGGCTGATCGAGCGAGCCGCTGCCGCGCGCCGACCGAACCCCGGCGTCAACATTGACGATGTACGTAGCGCCGCGTTCCAGTGGCGCATCCGGGCGAAAGATCGCATCGGCGCCACTGACGACGACTGAACCGGCGACCGGCGCCCCATCGCTGCGCGCCACACGCAACCCGCTACGGAGCGACGCCAGGTCCATCGCCTGGTTGAATGTCACCGTTATCGGTGTCGTCGGGGCAGCGTACAACGAATCGGGCTGCACCAGATTGACTGCCGGGTTGATCGTCCGAAACGACCAGACGTAATCGCTGCGCAGCGCGCCGCCTGTCTGATCGGTCAAACCTGCGGCAACCCGCACCTGATAGTCAGTCGCCGGATCGAGCGGCGCGGTCGGTGAAATAATGAATGTTGACGTATCGATCCAGCGCGCAACCCCCTGGATCGGCGGATTGATCGTCGCTGCAATCGGTAACCCGGCGGTTGAAGCGGTATCGACGACCGGCACGACCGGATGGTTGAAGCGCACACTGATGCGCTGAATATCGGTCGGCACATCGCGCGTCGCATCGGCAGGTTCGACCTGAACGACTTCCAGATCGCCGATCACGACGAATGCCCATTCGAACGGTTTGGTGTTGAGAATGGCGCCGTTCCGAGCGCTGACGCCTGGTTCAAGGATTGCACGATAGCGCACGCCGCGCTGAAGCGGCGCAGCCGGCTTGAAGAGCACACCGCCCTCAAACGACTCAACCGTCCCGGCAACTGCCGCGCCGCCTGCGTCGACCAGTCGAAAACTGGCGCCGGCTGATGCCGGGTCGATGTCGCGATGGAGGCGAATTTCGATTGGACGATCGGCAGCGACATCGGTTTCACCATCGAACGGGCGGGTATCGACCAGAAGTTGCGCTGCGGTCGTAAAACCCCAGCTGAATGGCTGTTCCAGGCGCGCCGCGCCGTCGGGCGTCAGATCGGCGCGCACCGTCACACGATAGGTTGTTGCCAGGCGTAATCCGCCATCGGGTGAAAAACCAAAGCGCGTCGGCGAGAGCCAGCGCCCAACGCCGCCGAGCGGGTTCGGGTCGCTGCCTGCGGTGAGTGTCAGCGGCTGCGGCAACTCATCGGCGCGGCGAGGATCGTCAGCCGCCGCCGCGACTGCCTCAGCACTCACGACCGGTGCATCGAACTCGACCACGATGAGTGTTGCGAGCGGAATATCAGTGCTGCCATCGGCAGGAGAAACATCGCGCACGACAACATAGGGCGCCGTGCGAAAGCGCACCGTCTGCGCGCTCTCGGTCGCGCGCCCAAGCGCATTGCGCACCCCCGCACCGATGGTCAGCGTGTACTCCGCGCCGTACTGCAATCCGCCAGTCGGACGGATCAGCGCAACATTCCCCTGCATATCGATGGTTATGTCAACCGATGGCTCGATAGTCAGCGCCGTTACGAGCGAGTCTTTCTGCACCGGCTGACTGAACTCAATGCGCAGCGGCGCCTGCGGGTTGACCATCTCCGCCCCATCGGACGGCTCGATACGCACGATCTGCGGCGCGCTCACAAGAAGCGGTCCGACGAGAACAGCGACAATGACCAGGATCAGTCCAGCGCCTGCCGCGATGATCGCGCGCAGCGGGAAACGTGGAGTCTGTTTCATGGGTTCATTCCCCTTGCGTCATCAGCGGATAAACGCACGCCTTGCGCCCGTCTGTCGTTGCTGCGCGCGACGTGCAGCGCGCAATGTCATCGAGATGGGGAATGGCAATGTACCATCTCAACGTTCGACATTCCTCATGGTGCACTGCGAACTACGAACTCAACCACCGGGCTGCGCACAACCCGTCCGCTGGCATCGCGCCCCTCCGCCCATACCCGGTGGATGCCCGGCTGTGCCTGCCAGAATGCACGTTGCGCCGTTGCAACCGGCTCACCATTGACGAAGACGGTCACCTCTGCGATCTCCATCGTTGCGCCTGCAGTGATGGCGATACGTTGATGTTCGCGAGGAACGCCCTGACTCATCGCAAATACTGCGCCATGCGCCGGAGATGTAATCACCAGAGGAGACGATTGCCGAGAGGAGGCAGTCGTTTCCGTGCCCATCGGTATGCCGCCAGCCGGGTCGGCATCATCGCGTCGTTCTCCGGCAATATCCGGCAACGGCGAGCACACGGTGCGCGGCGGACGCGGCACACCGGCGTTCGATGCCCACGGCTCGGCTTCGGGCGGCAGCAGACGATAGATGCGCAGCACCGTGCGCGCCTGTGGGTAGCCGTCCGGCGCGCGGCATTCACGCACCGGATCGACGCGCACCATCACGTGCGTGTCATCGGGGCGCTGCGGCACAGTATTGTCAATGAACCGTTCGAGCCGCGTTGCCGGGCAGACTGGCGATGGCAGCAGCCCTCCTTCGGCGCAGATGGTCACCTCGACAATCCCCGGCGGACGAACAAACGCACGCGGCGGCAACCCTTCGTGTGCTGCCAGCATCACCCGCCGCCAGACCGGTGCAGCGCCGGTGACGCCGCTGACCGCTTCCATCGACCGACCGTCGGCGTTCCCGATCCACACGCCAACCACACGATCCGGCGTGTAGCCAATCGTCCAGTTATCGCGCCAGTCGGTGGTCGTACCGGTCTTGACCGCTGCCGGACGATCGGTGTCGAGCGCGCCGCCGAATGCGCGCATACGAGCGTATCGGTCGCTCAGGATGTCGCTGATCAGGTAGGCAATCTGCGGGTCGAGGGCGGGCGACGGCGCTCTCTGCATCGGCGCCGGAGTTTCAGATAGCGATGCGCCGCTGATGTCACGAACGGCATACGGCGTCACCCGCATACCACCATTCGCAAATGCCGCATATGCACCGGTCAATTCCAGCAGAGTCACCTCACCGCCACCAAGGGTCAGCGCCAGTCCAAAACGTCCCGGTTCATTGCCGAGCGACGCAATCCCCAGGCGCGACGCCATGTCCAGCAGCGCCGGAATGCCGACGAAATCGAGGGTGCGAACAGCAGCGACGTTCGAGGATGTCGCCAGCGCCTCGCGTAACGACAGCGGACCGTAAAACGCGCGGTCGTAGTTCTGTGGTGCATAGATGCGCCCCTGCGTGTCGGTAAATGCAGACGGCACATCGAGGAGGGTTGTTGCGGGAGTCCACCCACGCTCGAGCGCTGCTGCATAGGTGAGCGGCTTGATCGCCGAACCAGGCTGGCGGAGCGCCAGCGCTGCATTGACCTGACCCTGAATGGCGTTGTTGGTGAAATCCGGGCTGCCGACCATCGCCAGAATCGCGCCATCCCGCGGGTCGAGCACGACCACCGCGCCGTTGCGCGCACGCCGGTCGGGGCTGCCATCGAGAGGTCTGGTCAGGGCGGCAATCTGGCGGCGCAGCGCCAGTTCCGCCGCCTCCTGCAGCCCCAGGTCGAGGGTCGTTGTGATCGTCAGCCCGCCGCGCGCCACAGCGTCGGGACCCAGTTCCGCCGCCAGCTGTTCCAGAACAAAAAAGACAAAATGCGGCGCACGCGGCAGGCATCCCGGCATCGTGCAGTTGCTCCTGAACTGCAATGGCTCGCCGGCAGCGCTTTCGGCTTCGGCTGGCGTGATGAAACCGGCGCGCACCATTGCTGCCAGGACATCACGCTGGCGAGCGCGCGCCGCTGCGGGGTTGGAAAAAGGGTCGTAGCGCGACGGCGCCTGCGGCAGACCGGCGATCAGCGCGGCTTCCGCGAGGTCGAGATCGCGCGCCGGCTTGCCGAAGAACCGTTGTGACGCCGCCTCGACGCCGTAACTCATGGCGCCATAATAGGTCTGGTTGAGGTAGAGTTCCAGGATTTCGTCCTTGGAGAGAACCATCGTCAGTTTGAGCGCCAGCGCCATCTCGCGCGCCTTACGTTCCAGAGTGCGCTCCTGCGCCAGCGATGGGTCGATCAGAAACGACCGCGCGAGTTGCTGCGTGATGGTGGAACCGCCGGCGACAATCTGTCCGTGTTGCAGATTCAGCCAGAGCGCCCGCACGATGCCACGGAGATCGACGCCCGGGTTGGAGTAGAAACCGGCATCCTCAACTGCAAGCGTCGCCTGGATCAGAGACGGCGACATCTGGCTCAGGGAAACAGGACGACGCTGCGCACCAAGCGGATCTGGCGCGCTGTAGAGCAGACGACCGTTGCGATCCAGCACGCGGGTGGCGCCGGAAGCGGCGCGCGCGCGCAATCGGTCGGGGGAAGGAAGGTCGGTCGAAACCCATAACCAGATGCAGAGCAGCGTCAGCACTGCAGCGCCAGCGCCCGCAGCGCGGACTGTCATGCGGAAGAAACGACCCAATCGCTTTCCATTGGACCGCTGCGCCATGCCTTTTCCTTCCCGCGCTACGGTGGTTCACCTAAATCATAGCACATTCGTCACGCCCATGGAATGAACAATGGCTGACGGTTGCAACTCAGGGATGATGCAAAGACGCAAGGGAGATCGCCTTCTCACCACCCTCAGAAAAAGATGATCTGCAGACGATGTGATACCAGTTATCGTTGATAATGCCGCATGACCATCTTACTACAGTTGGAGATTCGCTCTCCATCGGACTGAATGGTCTTTCAGAAATTAATCCGGGGTACGTCTGACGCCGTGGGGCTGAAGCCCTCGGCGAGCAGGGCGAAGCCCGCCTGCGCGGGCTCGCGAGGATGCTGGACTGGAACACTATCAAGCCTGCGGCTACATCTGGCAAAGCGCACCTTCGTGGACTCCACAGGTCATGGAGGTGTCCTTCGCACGCACGAGCCGAGGCGTTTCCGCCCACGGAAACGGATCATCCGGCGAAATACAACTGCAGGAATATGCGGTTTCAGGCTTTGTGATGCTAGGCGTAGTATTCCAAAATCAAAAATCAACAGAGGAACACGTGAACGATGTGCGCAGAAATGAGGGCTTGCCACACTGCGGCATGCGCGGTATCATTGACTGTAAACGTATTATCTGAACATGGACGTTCAGACCATGCGCATCATTGTCACAGCCGATCTCCACTACCGCCCGGCGCAGCGCGACGCATACATGGCGTTCGCCGGGTGGGTGCGGCAACGCAATCCCGACTGCTTCATTATTGCCGGCGACATCGGACACCCGCTTCGCCTTTTCCGGCGCGGATTGCAACTCTTCCGCGACCTGACCTGCCCGCGCGCCGTGATCGCCGGGAACCACGATGTCTACCGCAGCGACCACGACAGCCGGACACTCTGGGAAGCCTGGCTCCCGCGCGTTGCACGCGAGGAGGGGTTCATCTGGCTCGAGGATGACGTGCTGACGCTGGGAACGCTCGGCATCTGCGGCACCATGGCCTGGTACGATTACTCATCGCGCGCGCCGCATCTCTCGCTCGGAGATCACGAGTATCGCGTCTTGAAAGGGAGCGTCAACCACGACGCCGATTATGTCGATTGGCCCTGGAGCGACCGCGCGATGGCGCGGTATCTGGCGAAGGGATTCGCCAGTCGTATGGAAACGCTGATCGGCAATCCAGCCGTTTCCCAGATACTGGTCGTGACCCATGTGCCAATCATCGAGGCAGCCGTGCCGCGCCACCCCGAAAGCGACTTCTGGAGCCTGATGAGCGCCTATCTGGGCAATCTCACACTGGGGAAATTCGTGCTCGACCAGCCCAAGGTCAGCCATATCGTCAGCGGTCATTTGCACCGCGCCGGTCAATGGACGATCACAGGGCGGTATGGCGCTGTCGAATGCCACGTCGTCGGCAGTCGCCCCGGCGCACCCAAGGCAGTGGAGCTGAACTTCTAGCACGACAACGAGATTTCCCGGTTCCTGCAAAGGTACGTGTTCAGACGCATCATCCATGGGTGCATCGGCGGTTATACCATTTTAGATTGTAGATTTTGGATTGGAGATTGCTGCGATAGCGTCGTGATGCGCTCTGATGAGCGTGCACATGCGGCTTGTTCAATTCCAATTGGTATTATTCGTTGTTCATTCGTTGACCGACGGGCGCCCGCGTCGGCCCCGCCGCAACCGCACGCCACAGCATTCGGTTATGCGTTGCTCATTCGTTGACCGACGGGCGCCAGTGATCAACGCATACGCAGCCAATAGCCGATAGTGCTGGCAGCGCCTGGGAAAGCCATGCCGCCGCCAGTTCGCAATCTCAGGAGCTTCCCCCAAACCCTTGACGTGAACCGTTACCTGAGAAGGTGCAATGAGCTGGAAAAAGCAAGAGCTCTAAGAGCCTATCCGAACAACTGCCCCTTCGATACGCGCTGCCCCCGTACGGGGGCGCTGCACGCTACTCAGGATGCGGTTGTTCGGTATCCTGCGTTATTCGGATAGGCGCCAGGCGAGGCCTTTGTGAACTTCGTGCCTTTGTGGTGTGATCATCACGCGATGTCTCGTTGTCATACTAGGGCGCCTGTCTTCGCGCTTCCATCCAGTGATGCACGCGCTCATACACCCACGCTGCATCGGCAGGAAGGAGCGGCGGCGGAGGAACCGGTCTCGTATAATCGACCGAGTCGGCGTAATGTGCACGTGTATACACTGTATCGAACACCTGCTGCATATCGAGCGTCACGTCGCCATAATCATCGGTTGTGGGCACGAGAATGGTTGGCAGTGTGTCGCGCAGATCGATGAACCAGGCTTCATAGCGATAACCGGTTGAACGCTTGAGCAGCACACAGTAGTCACTCCTGCCTGCCACAGCGTCAAACCGTTCTCCAGCGCGTAACAGGTCGATTTCGATCCAGCTGGTGCGCGAGTCGAAAACAATTGATCGCTTGCGTCCGAAAGCGATAGCGCTGGGGACGCCAGGCGTTTTATCTGCCGGGGAGAGCAATTCGATAACAGTAACAACGTTGCGGGTGCGCGCATCGCGAATTTCGATGAACCGTTCCCGCACCTCCGGTTCGAGCAGTGGCTCGATCAACGCAGGCGCCGTATAACCGGCGTCGAGCGGCGCTGTCACACCCGGGCGGGCAGGTGTGACGATCGCCAGATCAGGGATCATTGTGCCGATCGACACCAGAGAGTCGTCTTCTGAAATGATTAACCGTTGCTCGACGGCAACAATGAAACGCGGACTCAACTTCTCCGCCAGAACTTCGCTGATACCGACGATCAGGCGCGTATGCACGTCGGGCCACAGTTCGGGCGCTTCGAGAAAAGGATCCATGCCTGGAAACGGCGAAAGCACGGCAACACCCCGCCTGGTGTATCATTATGTCAGTTCAGTGTAGCACACAGGAGCGACCCGTGCAACGAATCGAGTGTCGGGTTGGATGCGGCGCGTGTTGTATCGCACCATCGATCTCGTCCCCGATACCGGGTATGCCGCACGGCAAACCGGCGGGCGTGCGCTGCGTCCAGTTGAGCGCCGACAACCGGTGCATGCTGTTTGGTCGTCCCGAGCGACCGGCGGTGTGCACATCGTTGCAGCCGACTGTCGAGATGTGCGGAACAACGAACGAGGAAGCGTTTATAATACTGACTGCCCTGGAGCATATGACATCGCCAGGGTAGTGGAGGATTGCATCGATGCCCAACGTCCCTGAACCGAAGATCGCTGCGTGGCGCCGCTGGCTGGCGCACCTCTGGTATGTGTGGGGCAATAGCCTGACGTACTGGGGGCTGCGCACGACGGACGTCGGTTTCTTTCGTGCGGCGGAACGGGCGTATAGCCGCGCGATTGCGCTCTGGCCCGCATTCAGCGGCGCCTATTTTCAGCGCGGCATCATCCGCGAGCGCGAACTCAATCAGCGCGCCGCCGGTCTGCGCGACCTGAGCCAGGCGATCGTATTGTCGCCGGAATGGCCCGAACCATACCTCCGTCGTGGTCTCATCCGCCGATTCCACGGCAATCCGCACGACGCCATCGCCGACCTCGAACGCTATCTTGCATTGAGCAGCGACTCTTCCTGGCGCGATGAAGCCGAGCGACAGATCGCTGCGCTGCGGGCGGAATGCTGAGATGCATGAACAACCGCCGCGCAGCGTCGCTTCACACGCAGCGCTTCCTCGCATTAACACCCTGACAACCGCACATCTGGCGATTGTGACCAGCGGTCGTCTGGCGCTGGTAGCAGCATTTCGCATCATTTATCCGCTGCAACCATTCCTGACCGATGAGCTGAACGTCGATCTGCGTACAGTCAGCGCCTTGATTACGATGCAACTGGCGGCGTCGATGCTCAGCCCGATCGGCGGGGCGCTGGCGGATATGCGCGGCGAGCGCGCAACGATGAGTGGCGGGCTGGCGATCTTTGCGCTGGGAACGGCATTGTGCGCGCTGTCACCTTCGTTTGCCGCCTTTTTGATCGGCTATGCGCTGGTGGGACTGGCAGTTGCGCTCTATCAGCCGGCAGCACAGGCATACCTGTCGGCGCGCACGCCATATGCGCGGCGCGGGTGGGCGCTGGGGGTGTTCGAGACATCCTGGGCATTGGGAGCGCTTGTGGGAGTCGCGCCGCTCATGCAGATCGTTCAGACGACCCGGCAATCAGCGCCGGTCTTCTGGATGTTGTCGGTTGCCGGGCTGGCGTCGCTGGCGCTGGTGTGGACGCTGCTGCCGGACGGATCGCGTAACCGTCGCGAAACGGCGCGCCGGATCGACTGGCAGGCGCTGCGCACGCGAGGTGCGCTGATGGCGCTGCTGTTCATGGCCCTGACCCTCTGTGCATACGACCTGATCCAGATCGTGCAGGCGCCATGGCTGCGCAAAGCACTTGCCGTGAATGAGGCGCAACTGGGGCAGCTGGTGGCGCTCGCAGGCGTCGGCGAACTGATCGGCGCCTTGGGGGTCGCGCTCCTGGGGGATCGACTAGGGATCCGGCGTTCGACCGCGGCTGGATTTCTTCTGGCGGCGGTGTGTATTGCTGTGCTTCCCTTTGCCGGACAGGAATGGGCCTGGCTGCTGCCGACGTATCTGCTGTTGTATCTGTCGTTCGAATATGCGATTGTTGCAGCGTTTCCGCTGATATCGGCAGTGGCGCCGGCAGCGCGCGGGACTATGCTTGCGCTCAGTGCAGCCGCCAGCGGCGCGGGGCGCGTCGTCGCCTCGCTGAGTGCCACATCACTCTGGCTGACATTCGGGATCGGCTGGACGGCGACAATCGCAGCGGCGATTATTTGCGCGTCGCTCCTCTGCCTGCTGGTGGTGAAACCGGGGGAGTAACACCATTTTAGATTGGAGATTTTGGATTGGAGATTGCTGTGATGGTATTGCAGTGCGCTCGCAGGGAACGGTTCACGATTAAGGGTTCCGGGAAAGCCCCGGCGATCAGGCGCAGCGGCGGGATGACTATGGAAAGAATGCATCCGGCGGCAATGGCGCGACATCCGCCAGTGTCACGTGCAATGCCAGCGCCTCGCGGCGCACCTCGACGACACGCCCCTGTATCCAGCGCTCCTCCTTCCGCCAGCGTACAACGTCTCCCACGCGCACATCGATATGTTCCGGGCGAATGTATGCGCCCTCGAAATTGATGCTGAATCCATCCTGACGCAATTCGTCGACCGGCAGACTGGTATAGCGCCGACCATACCCGCGCCGATCGATGTCAACGGTCAACAGACGACGCTCGGTCCGACTCACGTGCATATTCCCGAAAGCGGATCACCACCCGCGCTATTATAGCATCACCTTGACGCACAGATCAGACTGCGGTATACTCGCTGGCGATATCCGCGCCTGCACAAGACATCGCCCGCCTGGCGGCTCCCGTTTCCGAGCAATGGTTCTGTGTACGACAATGCAGTCGTGCAGTTGCACATCTCCCTCCCGGATGCTGTACGTTCTGCGCCGTACCTCAGCGCCAGCTCTGCACAACGCCGCTTCGCCCGCGATGAGGAGAGCTTATGACACGTCCACGAGTGCAACACGTCAGTCTGCCGCGTCCGCCTGGCAGCGATGCAGCGACCCGCGCCTTCTATGGCGAGCTTCTTGGATTGGAAGAGATCCCGCCTCCCACATCGATAGTGCACCTCGATGTGATCTGGTATCGCCTGGGTGAGGCTGAACTCCATCTGTTCGCCGAAGAACCGCATGCCGATCCCTCCGGGAGGCACGTATGCATTGAGGTCGATGATCTCGAAGCGACACGTGCGCGACTGGTCGCCGCCGGGTATACGCCCGAGGACACCATCGCCATCCCCGGTCGTCCGCGCTTCTTCTGCTGTGATCCGTTCGGCAATCGGATCGAGTTCACCACGATTGTCGATGACTATCTGAAGTATCAGGCATAACACGCCAACCTGTTTTGAAGCGGAAGGGGTTTACGATTATGTCAAACACGATTGGCGTTGGGCTGGTCGGCTACAAGTTTATGGGCAGGGCGCACTCGAATGGCTATCGCCAGGTCGCTGCGTTCTTCCCCGATGTGGCGTTGCGCCCGGTTATGAAGGCGATCTGTGGGCGCGACGAGTCGGCAGTGCGCGCCGCAGCAGCGCAGTTCGGCTGGGAAGGGCACGAAACCGACTGGAAGAAACTGGTGACCCGCGATGACATCGGACTGATCGACGTCTCGACGCCAGGCGACACACACGCAGCGATCAGCATTGCCGCCGCCGAGAACGGCAAACACGTCTTCTGTGAAAAACCGCTGGCAAATACGCTTGCCGAGGCGCGCCAGATGCTCGATGCGGTGCAGCGTAACAATGTCATCGGCATGGTCAACTTCAACTACCGCCGCGTCCCGGCGGTCCAGCTTGCGAAAACGCTGATCGACTCGGGTCGCCTGGGGACGATCTACCACTGGCGCGCCGTCTATTTGCAGGACTGGATTATGGACCCGAACTTCCCGCTGGTCTGGCGTCTGCAGAAGGATGTCGCCGGCGCGGGAACGCTGGGCGATCTGGGGGCGCACATTATCGACCTGGCGCGCATGCTGGTCGGTGAAATCACGGAAGTGACGGGATTGACCGAGACGTTCATCAAGCGCCGTCCGGTGCTGGCGGCGACAACCGGCGGGTTGGGCGCTGCGGCAGGCACGGACATGGGGGAAGTGACGGTCGATGATGCAGCGCTGTTCCTGGCACGCTTCGCCGGCGGCGCCGTCGGCACGTTCGAGGTGACGCGCTTCGCCAAAGGACGGGCGAACTACAATAGTTTCGAGATCAACGGCAGTAAGGGAAGTATTCGCTTCAACCTGGAACGCATGAATGAACTCGAAGTGCTGCTCGACGACGACATGCCCGATGTAGCCGGCTTCCGCACCGTGCTGGTCACCAACGGCAATGCGCACAAATACCTGAGCGCCTGGTGGCCTGCCGGTCACATCATCGGCTGGGAGCATACGTTTACTCACAGCATCTACGACCTGCTGAACGGTATTGCCGCCGGTACGTCTCCTGCTCCAACTTTCGAGGACGGTCTGCGCTGCCAGGCAATTCTCGATGCGGTGGAACGATCGGCAGGAAGCAAACAGTGGGTCGAACCGGAATATTAGACCGTTTAACGTTGAACGTTCACACGTTCAACGTTCACACGTTCACACGTTCACACGTTCAACGATGAAGGAGCATACCTATGCCGCGACCGGTTACGCTGTTTACGGGTCAGTGGGCGGATCTGCCGCTGGCAACCCTGGCTGCCAAAGCCAAAAGTTTCGGCTATGACGGATTGGAACTCGCCTGCTGGGGCGACCACTTCGAGGTCGATAAGGCGCTCGAATCCGACCGCTACGTCCGCGAAAAACGCGAATTGCTCGAGCAGCACGGTCTCCAGTGTTTTGCGATCAGCAACCATCTGGTGGGGCAGTGTGTCTGCGATCCTATCGACGAACGCCACAAGGCGATCATTCCAGCGCGCATCTGGGGTGATGGCGATCCCGAAGGAGTGCGGCAGCGCGCTGCCGAGGAAATGAAAAACACTGCGCGCGCCGCTGCTGCGTTCGGCGTCAAACAGGTCAACGGGTTCACCGGCTCCTCGATCTGGCATCTGATCTACTCCTTCCCGCCGAATATTCCAGAACAGATCGAGGCGGGGTACGCCGACTTCGCCGCGCGCTGGAACCCGATCATGGATGTGTTCGATGAAGTCGGCGTTCGCTTCGGACTCGAGGTGCATCCAACCGAGATCGCCTATGACATCGTGACAACTGAAAAGGCGCTGGCCGCGATCGGGCGCCGACCGGCGTTCGGGATTAATTTCGATCCCAGTCACCTGATCCATCAGTTTGTCGATCCGGTGCTGTTCATCGAAACATTCGCCGACCGCATCTACCATGTGCATGTGAAGGAGAGCCGCCGCAACCTGAACGGGCGCACAAGCATCCTGGCATCACACCTCAACTTCGGCGACCCGCGCCGGGGATGGGATTTCGTCTCCCCGGGTCATGGCGATATTCAGTGGGACCCGATCTTCCGTGCGTTGACCCGCATCGGCTATACCGGTCCGCTCTCGGTTGAGTGGGAAGACAGCGGGATGGATCGTGAGTTTGGCGCTGCCGAGGCGTGCGCGCTCGTCAAGAAGAGCGACTTCCCGCCCAGCGCGGTCGCTTTCGATGCAGCATTCCAGAAATCCTGAAGGCGCGTGGTAAGGTATGAGCCGTTCCCTTGATGGAAGAGTCGCGATTGTGACCGGCGCCAGCCGCGAAATCGGCGCGGCAATGGCGGAGACGCTGGCAGCGCGCGGGTGTGCGGTGCTGGCGGCGCATTTTGGCGAGGCGGAGCGTGCAGCGACCGTTGTTGAGCGTATCCGCGCGCGCGGCGGGCAGGCGCTGGCGCACGACGCCGACCTCGCGCGTGTCGAGGCGAACCAGGCGCTGATCGCACGTGCAGTCGAAGCGTTTGGACGTGTCGATATTCTGGCGGCAAACGCCGGTCTCACAATCAGCGCGCCATTCCTCGAGACAAACGAGGAACAGTGGGATACGCTCTTCAACCTGAACGTCAAGGGGTCGTTCTTTGCCGCGCAGGCGGCGGCGCGCCGGATGATCGCCCAGGGAAGCGGCGGGCGAATCGTCTTCTCCGCCTCGGTGACCGGTGTGCAGGCGATTCCTGGTCTGAGCGCCTACGGTATCACGAAGGCAGCGTTGCGACACATGGCAAAAACGCTGGCGTGTGAACTCGGTCTGTATGGCATTACCGTCAATGCGCTGGGGATCGGCGCCATTCTCAATGAACGTAATCGTAACGACGATCCGGATTACGAAGGGCACTGGAGCGGTGTGACGCCGACCGGTCGTGTTGGATTGCCCGACGACGTGGCACAGGCATTGCTCTTCCTTGTGTCACCGGAAGCGGCGCATATCACCGGTCAGACGCTGATCATCGACGGCGGCTGGACGCTGACCAGCCCGCTGCCGCCGTCTTCCTGACTCCTGGTATCATGCGCGCGGCGCGGGGGCGCCAGAGGATGCGTTCCAAATAGACGGAACAGGCATCCGGGCATGTGACAACCAGGAGAGAGGAGGACAGAATGAAACTGGCGCAGGTCGCAGGACTCGAACCGGATGTGATTGCCCGCCTCAGTACGATTGGCATCGATACAACCAGTGATTTGCTCACTCGTGGCGCCGAGCCGACCGGCAGAGCCGAGATTACCGGCGCTTCCGGGTTGAGCGAAACAGCACTGCTTGCCCTGCTGTTCCGCGCCGACCTCGAGCGGGTGCGTGGCGTCGGGTGGGATTACGCCGGACTGCTGGTGGAAGCAGGTGTCAGCACCGCCGTCGATCTGGCGCACCGCCAGGCTGAAGAACTGCGCAGGCGAATGGCAGCGATCAACGCTGAACGCAGCCTGGTAAAACGGGTTCCGTCCCTGGCGCAGGTGAGCGGCTGGATCGAACACGCGCGCACACTGTCTGCCATGTTGCGATTCAACGGCGGCGGTGAAACCTATTGAACTGTTGGTTCTGCACCTTCCGGTTCGCCCACCCGCCAGCCTGGAGGGTGCACCGTTCTTCATACAAGCGAGTGATCTATGAGCGACATGTACGAACCCAAACCCGAACACAAATTCACCTTCGGTCTCTGGACAGTCGGTAACATCGGGCGCGATCCATTTGGGGAACCGGTGCGCCACCCGCTCTCGCCGGTTGAAATCGTGCATCTCCTGTCAGAGGTCGGCGCGTATGGGGTCAACTTCCACGACAACGATCTGATCCCGATCGACGCCACTCCTGCCGACCGCGATCGCATTCTGCGCGAGTTTAAAGCAGCACTGCAGGAAACTGGTCTGGTCGTCCCGATGGCGACAACCAACCTCTTCACCGATCCAGTCTTCAAAGATGGCGCATTTACGTCGAACGACCCCAAGGTGCGCGCGTATGCACTCCAAAAGACCATGCGGGCGATTGACCTGGGAGTCGAATGTGGCGCGAAGGTGTATGTCTTCTGGGGTGGACGCGAGGGAGTGGAAAGCGACGCGGCAAAAGACCCGCTCGAAGGCGTCAAACGGTACCGCGAAGCGATCAACTTTCTCTGCGCCTATGTGAAGGATCAGGGGTACGATCTGAAGTTCGCCCTGGAACCAAAACCCAACGAACCGCGAGGCGACATCTACCTGGCAACCGTCGGGCACGCGCTGGCATTTATCAATACCCTCGACGACCCCGACATGGTCGGGTTGAACCCCGAAGTCGCCCACGAGACCATGGCCGGGCTGAACTTCCTGCACGGCGTGGCGCAGGCATGGGACGCGGGCAAACTGTTCCACATCGACCTGAATGACCAGGTGATTGGACGCTACGACCAGGACTTCCGCTTTGGCGCAGTCAACCTGAAGGCGGCATTTTTCCTGGTGCGTTTCCTGGAGAACGTCGGCTACCAGGGGAGCCGGCATTTCGACGCGCACGCCTACCGCACCGAGGATTATGAGGGGGTCAAGGCATTTGCGCGCGGCTGTATGCGCACCTATCTCATCTTGAAGGAGAAGGCGCGCCGTTTCGATGAGGACGCCGAAATTCAGGCGCTCCTGGCTGAAATCACTGCCGACGACGGTTCGATGGCGGCGTTCCAGGGCGCGTACAGTGCAGAAAAGGCGGCTGCCCTCAAAGCGCATCCGTTCGATCGGGTTACGCTTGGGCGGCGCGGGCTGGCATACGAGCGCCTCGACCAGCTGACAAACGAAGTGTTGCTCGGAGTACGGTAAGCAGCAGACCTCAGATAACAATTTCTTCACCCTCGAGCGCGCTGACAGTCAGCGCGCTTCGGTACGAATCAATGCTGGCGATGGGACACCCGAGCAATCAATATCTTCGTCGCCGGACGGCATATTTACATTGAGTCATCAGTACCGGCGCAGCGGAGTATACACCATCACCCTGACCGTGCGCGACTCGGAGTCAACCACGATTGCAACGCACACTGTGCACGTCATCAATGCACCGCCGGTTGTTGCCATCAGTGCACCAGGGCAGGCGCGCATCGATCAGGCGTTTACCGGCGCAGGATCATTCACAGATATCGAAGAGGTCGCCGCGAGTGCGTGGAAGGCAACTGTCGATTATGGCGACGGCAGCGGATCGCAACAACTGACACTCTCAGACGATAAACGTTTCGTTTTGAACCACACCTACGCTGCGGAAGGAACCTACACCATCACTGTGCGCGTGACAGACATCGAGGGAGCGGTCGGAACCGCATCGGTGACCGTCCGCGTCTCTCGCTTGTTCTTACCCATATACCTCTGGTTGTGCGATGATCGATGTCTTGACGGTATGCCATAACACCATCAGTCACAAGTTTTTGGTCAACCTGATCTGTGGGCTGATTGCGTATTGCCGTCAACCCAGGAAACCTTCCCTCGGGCGTGGCACGCTCCCTGCTCTCATTGTCTGAAACGTCTTCATCGCTGTTCACCAAGCGAGCTCTGGACGCCGCGACCGCCACGGTTGAGCACGTGGGTGGAGATCATCGTCGTCTTCACGTCGGCGTGCCCGATGAGTTCCTGGGCTGTGCGAATATCATATCCGTCTTCCAGCAGATGGGTCGCGAAGGAGTGGCGCAGGGTATGGCAGGTGACCCGGTTGGTGAAAGCCAGCCGTTGCGCTGCGCGCCGCACCGTTTTTTGCAGCCCGCTTTCGTCGAGGTGATGGCGACGGATCACCCCGCTTCGTGGGTCGGTGGAGCGCTGCTGCGAGGGAAAGACATATTGCCAGGGCCATTCCCGCTCGGCATTGGGGAATTTGCGGGCCGGCGCATCAGGCAAAAAGACTATGCCATAGCCCTGCCTCCGGCGGCTTTCCGATTGACTGTTTGCCCATTCTTGGCTATAATCATCCCCAGACATCTTTCCAGGTCGTTGTTTCGCCCCTTCATCGTGTACCAGAATTTCCAGATAGTGGATCTTGTCTGCTATCTACGGGCTTAGTTCAACTCCAGATTATGTGGCGGCTTTCTTCCTGAACCACTGTCAGCCATCCCGACAGTCGGCCTTGCTAACACCGCTGTCCGTTTGACACCAGCGCGCCACAGGAATCTCTTATTCGTCGGTACGCCCTTTGCAAAATAGAATCTGTATGGAAAAAAAACAGTTGAAGCGAAGTAAAATTAGTGGTGGACAGAAGGAGTAAATATGACTCTCCGGCAAATTACGATTGAGATACCAGACAAGGTGCTTCTTGCAGAAAAGACGGATGCCGAGTCTTTTGGGCGTGAAATCCGCATGTTGGCGGCTGTCAAGTTGTATGAAATGGGTAGGCTTTCCTCTGGGCGAGCCGCTGAACTGGCAGGAATGTCCAGAGTTGAGTTTTTGCTCAGTTTGAATCGCTATAAGGTTTTTCCCTTTGCCGCAGAACTTGACGATTTAGAAAGCGACCATGCTTAAAGCCGTTAGCAATACTTCGCCGCTTCTTTACCTATATCGCATGGGCGGTATTGAGTGGCTTCCCCAATTGCTCGATGAAGTTTGGATGCCCGAAGCCGTCAAAAATGAATTGCAGTCAGGAAGAAGCAAAGGTTACGATGTTCCCAATCCAGATGACTATTCGTGGCTGAATGTTGTCAATCCAAAATCTACCCCGTCAGAATGGCTTGCATCGGATTTGGGCGTAGGCGAAATTGCGGCGATGGCTTTGGCACTGGAAAATCCAGATAGGGTTGTTTTGCTTGATGATATGCTTGCCCGTCGAACTGCACAAGTAGCAGGCTTGCAAGTTTGGGGAACACTGAAGGTTTTATTGGAAGCAAAATCAGACGGCATTATTGAGAAGGTCGAGCCGTATGTCTCAAAATTGAATGATTCAGGGACGTGGATTTCTGCTGAAATTAAGGAGCGTATTCTCAAATTGGCAGGCGAGTCTTAAGGTCAAAAGCGTGCCAACAAAGCGTGCAGCGGACGGCGGGGATTCTGCGGCTTCGAGAGGCAGTTTCTACGCCCAAACATTTATCTGCTCTTGGAGTTTTTTCTACCCCGCCCCGCCGCCGCTCACGCAAACCGTTATGCGGGCGGCACGTTGGACCGTTGTTGCAGCAGATGGAACCCTGTCAGGACTCTGCTGGAGGGCATAGCGGCGCTGCAAACAGGCAATTCATCCAAGATGCCCCTCCTCGAGTTGTGGTAGAATATCAACGTATCAACGGTCGCTCCTCATCTTCGACAGCAAAGGCGATAAGCGGTGAAGGTTCGAGATGTGATCAAGTTGATCGAAAGCGACGGTTGGTATTTGGTGGCAAGCAAAGGCAGCCACCGGCAGTTCAAGCATCCGGTCAAACCAGGTCGTGTCACGATTGCTGGACATCCAGCGGACGATCTTGCGCCCGGCACGCTCAACAGCGTGCTCAAACAGGCGCAGCTAACCAGGCCTAAGGCCGAACAGGGTGAATGAGATGTATCGGTTTCTAGTTGTGGTCGAAAAAGCGGATGGCAATTACTCGGCGTATTCGCCAGATCTGCCTGGCTGTGTGGCGACTGGCAAGACTCGCGATCAAGTCACGCGTAACATGCACGAAGCGATTGAGTTGCATGTGCGCGGACTGCTGGAAGACGGGCTCCCGGTGCCCCAAGCGCATTCGTTTGCGGAATACATCGCCATACCCGCATAAGTTTATCAGTGGTAGCCGTAGTCCACCGCGGTAGGTGGGTCACGCGTGGGGTGGAGGGTGTCCTGGACGGGGGCCTGACACAGCGTGAAGCTGACGGCTGCGCCGGTGGGGCGCGGTTGATGGCAGGTAGGTGAGGCGCAGCCGCAGCTTACGCGGGCCGTTGGGCAGTTCCTTTGCAATGCAAAGTCGGTAATTTTATCAAAGGTGAAGTTCGTTTAAGTCTATGTTGAGTCCAATTATTATTCCTGAAGCAACACCCGCAAGAAAAGTAAAAGGATACAAAATGCCTGAAACGAATGAAAATCTCGTTTCATGGGATTTTGTATCTACTCAAATGTCGCAATCTCGATACTATTGGATTTGCACAGTATTTCCCGATAGCCGTCCCCATGTTGTCCCTGTTTGGGGTATTTGGTTTGAGAATCGCCTACATTTTGAAGGAAGCATGGAAACGGCGTGGGGCAAAAATATTTTGAGAAATCCGAATATTGCTGTTCATCTGCCTGACGCTGATAAAGTGGTTATCATAGAAGGCACTGCTCACATTATTCAAGATGACGAAATTGATAATGAGACATGGAATATTTTAGACAACGCCTTCCAAAAGAAG
>FWWL01001529.1_pt1 | contig 52126 bp, 55 predicted proteins | sample 2228331 | NCBI WGS metagenome assembly FWWL01 (sample SAMEA103939775, study PRJEB20133) | metagenome | reverse complement strand
CTGGAGTGGATGGCCGGGTGGGGAAGCGGGCCGGTGCCGCAGTACCAAGCAGTCAGTCGAACAGGCTCGACACCGAGCTTTCGTCCGCGATGCGGCGGATCGCTTCGGCGAGCAGCGGGGCGATGGTCAGGTGGCGAACGCGTTGCGATTCGCTGACGACATTGTGGTTGCCGATCGAGTCGGTGATGACCAGTTCGCGCAGCGCCGATCCGTCGACACGCGCGACCGCGCCGCCCGAGAGCACGCCGTGCGTACAATAGGCGACGACATCCTCCGCCCCCGCAGCCTTGAGCGCGGCGGCGGCGTTGCACAGCGTTCCGGCCGAATCGACGATATCGTCGATCAGGATGCAGAAGCGGCCTTCGACCTCGCCGATGATGTTCATCACTTCGGATTCGCCGGCCTTTTCACGGCGCTTGTCGACGATCGCGAGCGGGGCGTTGTCGAGGCGCTTGGCGAGCGCGCGGGCGCGGACCACGCCGCCGACGTCGGGCGAGACGACCATCAGATTCTTGTCCGAGAAGCGCGCCTTGATATCCTCGCTCATCACCGGCGCGGCGAAGAGATTGTCGGTCGGGATGTCGAAAAAGCCCTGAATCTGCCCGGCGTGGAGATCGACCGAGAGGACGCGGTTCGCGCCGGCGGTGGTGATGAGGTTGGCGACAAGCTTGGCCGAGATCGGCGTGCGCGGGCCGGGTTTGCGATCCTGACGCGCATAGCCGAAATAGGGGAGCACGGCGGTGATCCGCTTGGCCGATGCGCGGCGCAGCGCATCGATCATGATCAGCAATTCCATGAGGTTGTCGTTCGCCGGATAGGCGGTCGACTGGAGCACGAACACGTCCTCGCCGCGGACATTTTCGAGGATCTCGACGAAAATCTCTTCATCGGCGAAGCGGCGCACATTGGCCTGCGTCAGGGGGATTTCGAGATAGGAGGCGATCGCCTGGGCGAGCGGCAGGTTCGAATTGCCAGCCATCAGTTTCATACGCGCGTCGCTCCCCAGCGAGTGTCATGGATTTGACTTCCCCTTAGGCACGTGGATCGCTCGCGAAAAGGGGGCGTTTAGGGTAGCGTGTCTACGCATCGGCGTCCCGTGTGGGCACAGGTGAGTCAGGACAGCATTGCTGACCCATCTCGACAGGTCCGTTGAAACAATATAATCGGGCGCTGAAATAAATGTCCGCGCGCCGCAGGGCGACCCGGACGGCCTTTAGCTGCTGGAGAGTGTATGGCGGACGTCCCGCGCAACCTGCCCCCGCTGAGCCTGCATGTGCCGGAGCCCAAGTTCCGGCCGGGCGATGCGGTCGATTTCGCAGCCGTGGAAGTGCCGCCCGCCGGCGCGCAGCCCCGCCCCGATACCGCCGCCGATCCGGCGAGCTTCCACGACCTGGCCTACACGCTGGTCCGCGTGCTCGACGATGAGGGTCGCGCGGTCGGGCCGTGGAACCCGCGCCTCGATCCCGATACGCTGCGCACGATGCTGCGCGACATGGCGCTGGTGCGCGCGTTCGACGAGCGCATGTTCCGCGCGCAGCGGCAGGGCAAGACCAGCTTCTACATGAAGTGCACCGGCGAAGAGGCGGTGGCGATTGCCGCCACCCACGCGCTGAGCCGCGACGACATGTGCTTCCCCAGCTATCGCCAGCAGGGCATCCTGATCGCGCGCGGATACAGCCTGGTTCAGATGATGAACCAGATCTATTCGAACAGCGGCGACAATCTGCAGGGCAAGCAGCTGCCGATCATGTATTCGTCGAAGGAGGACGGGTTCTTCTCGATCTCCGGCAACCTCGCCACCCAATATCCGCAGGCCGTGGGCTGGGCGATGGCGAGCGCGGCGAAGGGCGATACGCGGATCGCCGCGACCTGGTGCGGGGAAGGATCGACGGCGGAGGGCGACTTCCACTCCGCGATGACCTTTGCCACCGTCTACAAGGCACCGGTCATCTTCAACGTCGTCAACAATCAATGGGCGATTTCGAGCTTTTCGGGGTTCGCCGGGGCGGAGGCGACGACCTTTGCCGCGCGCGCGATCGGATACGGCATGGCGGGCCTGCGGATCGACGGCAATGACGCGCTGGCGGTCTATGCCGCGACTTTATGGGCGGCGGAGCGCGCGCGGACCAATCAGGGGCCGACGCTGATCGAGCATTTCACCTATCGCGCCGAGGGCCATTCGACCTCCGACGATCCGACCCAGTATCGCAGCGCGGGCGAGCCGGGTGCGTGGCCGCTGGGCGATCCCGTTGCGCGGCTCAAGGCACACCTGATCGCGTTGGGCGAGTGGGACGAAGAGCGCCACGCGGCGATGGATCGCGAGGTCGCCGAACTGGTCAAGGCATCGCAGAAGGAAGCAGAGAAGAACGGCATCCTGGGCCATGGCCTGCACCAGCCGCTCGATTCGCTGTTCGACGGGGTGTTCGAGGAAATGCCGTGGCATCTGCGCGAGCAACGCCAGCAGATGCTGGACGAGGAAGAGGCGAGCGGGCGTCCATGGGCGAGGAAGGCATGAGCGACGTGATCGAAACCTCCGCCACCGGCGAGACCGGCGACACCGTGCGGATGAACATGATCCAGGCGATCAATTCCGCCATGGACGTGATGATGGCGCGCGATCCCGATGTGGTCGTGATGGGCGAGGATGTCGGCTATTTCGGCGGCGTGTTTCGCGCCACGGCTGGGCTTCAGGCCAAGTACGGCAAGACCCGCGTGTTCGACACGCCGATCACCGAATGCGGCATCATCGGCGTGGCGATCGGCATGGGCGCATACGGCCTGCGCCCGGTGCCGGAGATCCAGTTCGCCGACTATATCTACCCGGCGCTCGACCAGCTGGTGAGTGAGGCAGCGCGGCTGCGCTATCGTTCGGCGGGGCAGTTCACCGCCCCGCTGACGGTGCGTTCGCCGTTCGGCGGCGGCATCTTTGGCGGGCAGACGCATAGCCAGTCGCCCGAGGGCATCTTTACCCATGTGTCGGGCGTCAAGACGGTGATCCCGTCGACGCCCTATGACGCCAAGGGGCTGTTGATCGCGTCGATCGAGGACAATGATCCCGTCATCTTCTTCGAGCCCAAGCGAATCTACAACGGCCCGTTCAACGGCCATTGGGATCGGCCGGCGGAAAACTGGTCGAAGCATCCCGGTGGTGCGGTGCCCGAGGGCTATTACCGCATCGAGCTGGGCAAGGCGGCGATCGTGCGGCCGGGCACTGCGCTGACCGTGCTGGCCTATGGCACGATGGTGCATGTGGTGAAGGCGACGGTCGAGGAAATGGGCGTCGATGCCGAGATCATCGACCTGCGCACTTTGGTGCCGCTCGACATCGACACGATCGAGGAGTCGGTAAAGAAAACCGGGCGGTGCATGATCGTGCACGAGGCGACCCGCACGGGCGGCTTCGGCGCGGAACTGTCGGCATTGGTGCAGGAGCGGTGCTTCTATCACCTCGAGGCACCGATCGAGCGCGTCACCGGCTTTGACACGCCGTATCCCCATAGCCTTGAATGGGCTTATTTCCCCGGGCCGGTCCGTATTGGACAGGCTTTGAAAAAACTCCTGAAGGACTGATCGGCATGGCGCGCTTTACGTTTCGTCTTCCGGACATTGGCGAAGGCATCGCCGAGGCCGAGATCGTCGCCTGGCACGTCAAGGTGGGCGACCGGATCGAGGAGGATCAGCAGGTCGCCGACATGATGACCGACAAGGCGACCGTCGAGATGGAATCGCCGGTGTCGGGCGTGGTGGTCGAGCTGGCCGGTGAGGTTGGCGATCAGGTCGCGATCGGCGCGTCGCTGATGGTCGTGGAGACCGAAGAGGCGGTGGCGGAGGAGGCTCCGGCTGCGGAGGCTCCCGTAGCCGAGGCGGTCGAGGAACAGGTCGAGGCGGAGACGCCGGGGGTTCCGGAAGTGGTCGAAGAAAAGCCCTCTCCCCTTCAGGGGAGAGGGTTGGGAGAGGGGAACTCTCCTCAAGCCCCGTCGCCCGTGGATATGCCCCTCTCCCCGCCCCTCTCCCCTGAAGGGGAGAGGGAGATTAGGCACGTCCTCGCCTCCCCGGCAGTCCGCGCACGGGCCAAGGATCTGGGCGTCGACCTGGCCGAAGTGAAGCATGACGGGCAGCATATCCGCCATTCCGATCTCGACGCCTATCTGCGCTATGGCAGCGGGCAGGGCTATCACGCGCCGCACGCCAGCCGGGCGCGGGAGGACGAGGCGGTCAAGGTGATCGGGATGCGCCGCCGGATCGCCGAGAATATGGCGGCGGCGAAGCGCGCGATCCCGCACTTTACCTATGTCGACGAGATCGACGTGACCGCGCTGGAGGCGATGCGCGCCGACCTCAACGCCAATCGCGGCGCGCGGCCCAAGCTGACGATGCTGCCATTCCTGATCGTCGCAATCTGTCGCACCCTGCCCGACTTCCCGATGCTCAATGCCCGCTATGATGACGAGGGTGGCGTGGTGACGCGCCATGGGCGCGTGCACATGGGCATGGCGACGCAAACCGATGCGGGCCTGACCGTTCCGGTCATCCGCGACGCGCAGGACATGAATGTGTGGCAGCTGGCGAGCGAGATCGGCCGCCTCGCGGAAGCCGCGCGCACCGGCAAGATCAAGTCGGAAGAGCTGCAGGGCGGGACGATTACGATCACTTCGCTCGGCCCGCTCGGCGGAATCGCGACGACGCCGGTGATCAACCGGCCCGAGGTCGCGATCATCGGCCCGAACAAGATCGTCGAGCGGCCGGTGTTCGTCGGCGACGACGTCGTGCGCGCCAAGTTGATGAACCTGTCGATCAGCTGCGACCACCGCGTGGTCGATGGCTGGGACGCCGCGAGCTATGTCCAGGCGCTGCGCAAGCTGCTCGAGACGCCGGTGTTGTTGTTCGCGGATTGAGACCCGCTAATCCTCCCCCGCAAGGGGGAGGTGTCAGCATAGCTGACGGAGGGGGAGGAAGCACGACGGGCGAGAGGACGCAGCCGTCCTCCCCCTCCGTCGCCTTCGGCGCCACCTCCCCCTTGCGGGGGAGGATTTTCTTACTCCACCCAGTCCTTGCGCAGGGTGCGGACGGCGAAGAGCATCAGCACGGCGGCGATGACGTAGAAGGACAGCGCCGTGACCGCCGAGTAGCGCAGCGCTTCGTTGCCATAGCTGGCAGTCATCGCGTCCGACATCGCGCCCATCGCCCATGAGCCCGCGCCCAACCCGATCAGATTGTTGATCAGCAGGAAGCTGGCGCTCGCCGTCGCGCGCATCTGCGGGGGCACGAGGTTCTGGATCGCGGTGGTCACCGGGCCGAGCCACAGGATGTTGAGGCCGTTCGGGATCAGGAACAGGAACCAGGCCAGCGTCACATTGTCGGTCAGGAACCCGCCGGCGAACAGCGGGACGCAGACCAGCCAGGCAATCGCCGGAAGCTTGGCATAGGCGCCGCGGTCGCTTCCGCCGAGCCGGTCGGCGAGTACCCCGCCCATGAATACCCCGATGGTGCCGCCGACCAGCAGGATCGAACCGAAGAAATAGCTGGTGGTCGTGAGGTCGAAGCCGAAGCTGCGCACGAAGAAGGTCGGCGCCCAAAACGCTAGGCCATAGCCGCACATCGAGCTGAACCCGGCGCCGATCGCCATCAGCCAGAAGCTGGGCTTTTTCGCGAGGATGCCGAATACCTGCCCGATCGGCGCGCGCGTGGCGGCGGTGGTGGAGACGGGGCGCGGTGGTTCCTTGACGATCATGCGGAAGAAGGGGGCGATGACGACGCCGGCCAGACCGACGACGATGAACGCCCAGCGCCAGTCGACGGTCTTCGCGATCCACGCGCCAAGCAACGTGCCCGAGGCGAGGCCGATCGGGATGCCGAGCGAATAGATGGCAAGCGCGCGGGCGCGCTGATGCTGGGGGAAATAGTCGGCGATGATCGCGTAGGACGGCGCAACGCCGCCCGCTTCACCCACCCCGACGCCAAGACGGTAGAGGAACAGGGTCCAGAAGCTGTTGGCGAGGCCGCACAGGGCGGTGAAGCCGCTCCACACCGTCAGCGAGATCGTCACCACCCAGGTGCGGCTGGTGCGGTCAGCGAGCAATGCCAGTGGCACACCGAGCGTCGAATAGAGAAAGGCGAAGGCGATGCCGCCGAGCGCGCCGAGCTGGGTATCGGTGAGGCCGAGGTCTGCCTTGATCGGCACGGCGAGGATGCCGAGGATCTGCCGGTCGAGAAAGTTGAAGGTATAGACCAGCAGCAGCATCGCCAGCACCACCGCGCGATAGCCCGGCGTGCCATGGCCCTGCGTCGTCGGTGCCGCCCCGTTGGTGGCGCTCATACCCTCTCCCCTAAAAAAATGGGCCGGACGCCCCCTTTCGACGCCCGGCCCGATCAGTCTGGCAAACTCAAAGCACGAAAGCGATCAGAACTTGATCTCGAACGTGCCGGTCACGGTGCGCGGCGGGCCGTAATAGCCGATCACCGAGTTGCCGGTGAGCGCGCCCGGGAAGTTGTAGCCGCCGACCCGATAGCGCGCGTCGGTCAGGTTGCGTGCCGCGACGCCGAGGCGATAGCGGCCATCGCCCGAGGTCCAGTTGAGCGAGGCGTCGACCAGGGCATAGCCGTCCTGATCCAGCGCCGGGGTCGCCAGCTCAAACATTTGGGTGTCGCTGCGCAGCGAGACGGCGGGGGTGAAGGCGAGCACGCCGCCCGCGACATCGTTCGACCAGGTGAACGAGGCATTGGCGGTCCATTCCGGCGTGTTCTGGAAATCGCGCGCGTTCGACACGTCGACCGGGGTGGTGCCACCGCCGATGAAGGTGAAGAACTCCTTGTAGTCGGCATTGGTGTAGCCGACCACGACGCTCGCCTGGAAGTGGCGCGACGGGACCATGCGGGTTTCGAGCTCGAAGCCGTAAATCTCGCCCTTGCCCGCGTTATCGACGAAGCTGGCGATGCCGCTGGGCAGTGCCGGCACCTGGATCGTGACCTGCTGATCCTTGTAGTTCGAGAAGAAGCCCGCGACGTTGACGAACAGGGTGCGGTCGAGGAACGCGCCCTTCATGCCGAGTTCGTAGCTGTCGATCGTCTCGGGCGCATAGCCGTTGACGGTGGTCGGCGTCAGGATCGCGTCGCCGCGCATATCGAACCCGCCCGACTTATAGCCCTTGCCATAGCTGGCGTAGATGTTGAGGTCGGCATTGGGCTGATAGCTGAGGCTGACACGCGGGGTCAGCTTTTCGAAGTCACGGCTGTTGGTGTAGTCCGACCGGATCAGGCCGGGGATCGCGGCGGCGTTGCCGAAGCGGGGCGAGCGGATGCCGGTATAGTTGCGACGGAACACCGTGCCGGTCTTTTCATCGCGGGTGTAGCGCAGGCCGGCCGAGATCTTGAACTGATCGCTCACGTCGAAGCTGAAATCGCCGAACGCGGCATAGCTCTTGGTAAACACCTCACCCGCAGTCAGCGTGGTCAAATTGGCGAGGCCGACGACGGTGTCGAACGCGCCGCTGGCGCGACCGTTGAGGTAATAGACGCCGAACACGCCCTGCAGACGATCGCCTTCATACAGCAGCTGGAGTTCCTGGGTGAACTGGCGGTCCGAATATTCCGCCGGGATGTCGAGCGTCGGCAGGATCGTGTTGTCGAAATCGATCACGGTGTCGGTGTTGCCGTCGCGCCAGGCGGTGATGGTCTTGAAGGTCAGTTCGTCCGACAGGCCGATTTCGCCGGTGACCGACAGGCCGCGCGTTTCGACGCGGTTGTCGTCGCCGATCCCTGCACGCGTGTCATAGACGCTTGCGGTCGGGGCGTAGATCGGGTCGGTGCCGTTGGGCAGCAGGCGGGTGCCGTGGCGCGGGTTCGACCGGTCGAGCACGCGATCGCCCGCGACGCGGACGAAGATGGTGTCGGTCGGCGTGAATTCGGCCGACAGGCGGGTGGCGAACACGTCCTTGTTATAATGTTCGGCGCCAGTGGTGAGGTTGGTGCCGAAGCCGTCGCGCCAGTACTGCGCGACCGCTGCGCCGAGCGACAGCGAGTCGCCGACCGGGACCACGACCTGTCCGACCAGATCGATCTGGTTGTACGAGCCGTACGAGCCGCGGAACGAGGCCTTGAAGTCATCGCCGAGACGGCGGGTGACGTACTTCACCGCACCGCCGATGGTGTTGCGGCCATAGAGCGTGCCCTGCGGCCCGCGCAGCACTTCGACCCGCTCGACGTCGAAAATGTCGAGGACCGCGCCCTGGGGGCGGGCGACATACACATCGTCGATATACAGCGCGACGCCGGGTTCGAAGCCCCACAGCGGATCCTGCTGACCCACGCCGCGGCTGAACGCGATCAGGGTGGAGTTAGAACCGCGCGCGATCTGCAGCGTCAGGTTCGGGGTCTTGTCCTGCAGTGCGGTGATGTCGGCCGCGCCGCTCTTGACCAGCGAGTCGCCAGTGACGACCGACATCGAGATCGGCACGTCGATCAGGCTTTCTTCGCGACGGCGCGCGGTGACGACGATTTCGCCGCTGTCCTGCGTTTCGGCGGCTTCGTCGACGGGTGCTTCCTGCGCCATGGCAGGGACCGAGGCGAGCGCGCTCAATGCGGCGCCGGCGGTCAGAATCGTGCGGACAGACGGATAGAGACGCTTCATGCTTTCCTCCCCAAAAGCGGCCGACGAATCCCGGCCTTGTCAGTGGTTGAGCTTGCCTATAGTGAAACCTGAACCGGGTTTCAACTTCCGGATGAAGGAGGGGATAAATGACGCAAGAACGTGGCACGTCCGCCACACTGCCCCCTGCCCTGCATCTGGGCGACAGCGCGGCGAGTGAGGGCAAGGAGCCGCGCACCGCACGCGGCCGCCGCACGTTGCGCGCGATTTTGGACGCCGCTGCCGCCGAGTTCGGCGAGAAGGGATTTCATGACGGGTCGGTGAGCGGCATTACCCGCCGCGCCGGCGTGGCGCTGGGCAGTTTCTACACCTATTTCGATTCGAAGGACGCGGTGTTCCGCGCGCTGGTGCGCGACATGAGCGATCAGGTGCGCGAACATGTCGCCCCAGCGATCCGCGCCGCCCCGGAGCAGATCGCCGCCGAGCGCGCGGGCCTTGAAACCTTCATCGGCTTCGTGCGCAAGCACAAGGAAATCTACCGCATCATCGACGAGGCCGAGTTCGTCGATCCCGAGAGCTTCCGATTGCATTACCAGACCACCGCCGAGCGCATCGAAAAGCGGCTGAAGGCGGCGGCGGAACGCGGCGAGGTGCGCCCTGACGTGTCCGAGGTCCACGCCTGGGCGATCATGGGGATGAACGTGTTCCTGGGCCTGCGCTACGGCGTGTGGAGCGAGGATGCCGAGGCGGGCGAGGTCGCGGATACGGTGGCGGAGATGCTGGCGCGCGGGTTGGGGGTTCGGTAGCTTCCGACCAACCATTTGCGCAACGTCCTCAAAAGCCCTCCTAAATTTTCAGCGCCTTTCAGTTTCTCGGCGAGAATATTTAACACCATCCAAGTTCACGACTGGGCGATTCTTCTCATCAAACTCAACGACAGTGCCCGAAATGACAGCGACGGATGTATCAGTTCCATAAAAATCGGTATAAATCTCACCCTCGGGAAAATTCGACAAAGAGCGTACAATTACAGTATCCCTCGGACAATCAGCCGACGCGATCCTTGTCGGATATTCCTTAAGATATAGAATTAAAACCTTACCTTGCACTTTGTCATTAACGCCCCACTTGTCAATATTCCAACACCCCTTAAGATCGATATTTTTGACTTGCCGGCATCCAACCGTAGCGGCAATGAAAAACAGAAGCGTCGCCAATCGAACAAGTCTGGATGATTGTTCAATTCGTGGTGACATGGATCTATTCTCCTACTCCCCAGCACCTTTCGTTATCCCGCAGCCGAGGTTTTACGGAATCTGGATGGTGTAGTGCGGCAGATCATTGGGGTCGCCGCTGAACGATGCACGAACAACAAAGTGCGTAACCGCCCTCCCCCTCCGTCGCCTTCGGCGTCACCTCCCCCTGCCGGGGAGGATAACTGGGGCTCTAACCAGCTTCCGCGATCCAAGCCGCCGCCGTCTCGCCGTCCCACTCCATGTCGCCTGACACGCGCCACACTTCCTTGCCCTCCGCATCGTAGAGGATCGTCGTCGGCAGGTTGACGCCATAGCCGGTCGAGAACTTCACATCGGGGTCGAGATAGGGCTGGAGCGCGGCGAACTTGGCCTTTTCGAAGAAAGTCGTGACCTTGGCCGCACCGTCGAGGTCCTGGCTGATCACCAGCACCTGAAGCTTGTCCTTTTCGCGCACCGCGAGCCGGTCGAGCGTTGGCATTTCGCGGACGCATGGCGCGCACCAGGTCGCCCAAAGGTTCACCAGCAGCGGCTTTCCGCGGAACGCTGCCAGCGTCACCGGCTTACCCGTGGGGTCGAGGAAGCTGTAGTCGGGCGCGACCGCGCCCTTCTTGCTGCGGTCGACCGTGCCGACGCGTTCGGGTTCGTCGGTCGCGTTGTCGGCCGCAGCCGCGCTTTCGGCTGCGACAGTTGCGGTTGCTTGCGGGTCGGGTTGCTTGCCACTATCGCAGCCGGCAATTCCAAGACCTGTTACGAGGAGAAGCGCGATCGTCGAGCGCAAGGGAAGCTCCAATTCCATGTGGGGCGGGCGCTTTGCCGAAGGCCCGTCGTCGGTGATGCGTGAGATTAACGCATCGATCCCGTTCGACAAGCGAATGTGGCGCCAGGATATCGCCGGGTCGAAGGCGCATGTCGCGATGCTGGGGCAGCAGGGCATCGTGTCGGCGGAGGACGCCGCGACGATCTCTGCCGGGCTGGATGCGGTTGCGCAGGACTATGCGCGCGACGGGGTGCCGGAGGATCTGGCACTCGAGGACATCCATATGCTCACCGAATCGCGGCTGGCCGAGAAGATCGGGCCGGTTGCCGGGCGGCTGCACACCGCGCGCAGCCGCAACGATCAGGTCGCGACTGATTTCCGGCTGTGGGTGCGCGACGCGACCGATCAGGTGCTCGCCGCACTCGACGCGCTGCAGGGCGCGCTGCTGGCGCGGGCGGAGGAGCATGCCGACAGCGTGATGCCGGGCTTCACGCACCTCCAGAGCGCGCAGCCGGTGACGCTGGGGCATCATCTGATGGCCTATTTCGAGATGATTGCACGCGATGTGTCGCGGTTTTCCGACAATCGTGCGCGGGGGAATCGCTGCCCGTTGGGGTCGGCGGCGCTGGCGGGGACGGGGTTTCCGCTGGATCGTGAAATGACTGCCGCTGCGCTGGGCTTTGACGGGCCGACGCGCAACTCGCTCGATGCGGTGAGCGACCGCGACTTCGCGCTCGATTATCTGATGGCGGCGGCGCAATGCTCGCTGCACCTCAGCCGCCTCGCCGAAGAGTTCGTGATCTGGGCGAGCCAGCCGTTCGGTTTCGTCAAGCTGAGCGACCAATGGTCGACCGGCAGCTCGATCATGCCGCAGAAGCGCAATCCCGATGCCGCCGAGCTGGTGCGCGGGCATAGCGGGCGGATCGTCGGGTGCCTGACCGCGCTGATGATCACGATGAAGGGCCTGCCGCTCGCCTATTCAAAGGACATGCAGGACGACAAGCAGCCGGTGTTCGAGGCGCATGACCTGCTGGCGCTGTCGATCGCGGCGATGACGGGCATGGTCGAGAGCGCGGCATTCCGCACCGACCGGATGCGCGGCCTTGCCGAAAGCGGCTTTGCCACCGCGACCGACCTGGCGGACTGGCTGGTGCGTGAGGGCGGCATTCCGTTCCGTGAGGCGCACCACATCACCGGCCGCGCGGTCGCGGCGGCGGAGGCGAAGGGCGTGCGGCTCGACCAGCTGGCGCTGGCGGAACTGCAGGCAATTGACGGGCGTATCGATGCGCGCGTGTTTGACGTATTGACGGTCGATGCTTCGGTCGCGAGCCGGATGAGTTTTGGTGGTACCGCACCCGCGCGGGTGCGTGCGGCGATTGCAGCCGCCCGCGCTGCAAGAGGAGAATGAATATGCGAACCCTGGTGGTCTTCACGGCGCTTCTGCTGGCCGCATGCGGCAATCGGGGTGACCTGAAACCGGCCGCCGGGGAGTCGCTGCCCCCCAAACCCTATGGGGCGGTGGCCACGCCGGCACCGGCAGACCTGACGAAGGCGCCGCCCCAGACGCGACCGACGCGCAGCGACGAAGTGCTGCGCAGCTCAGAAGAACGGCGCAGCGACGAATTCGACCTGCCGCCGCAATAAGAAGACCGGTTTCATGGATCATTTCAATCGCAAGAACGGCGTGCTGCACGCCGAAGACGTCGCCATTCCCGCCATCGCGGCGCAGGTCGGCACGCCCTTCTACGTCTATTCCACCGCCACGCTGGAGCGGCATGCGCAGGTGCTGAAGGCCGCGCTGGCCGACCTGCCGCGCGTGCACATCGCCTTCGCGATCAAGGCCAATCCCAACCTCGCCGTGCTCGGCGTGCTCGCCAAGCAGGGCTATGGCGCGGACGTGGTTTCGGGCGGCGAGCTCAAGCGCGCGCTGGAGGCGGGGATGAAGCCCGAGGACATCGTGTTTTCGGGCGTCGGCAAGACGCGCGGCGAGCTGCAGCTGGGGCTGGACGAGGGGATCGGCCAGTTCAACCTGGAGCTGGAGGAGGAGGGCGAGGTGCTCGCCGACCTCGCGCATGCACAGGGCAAGACCGCGCCGGCGGTGCTGCGCGTCAATCCCGATGTCGATGCGGGCACGCATGCCAAAATTTCGACCGGCAAGGCGGAGAACAAGTTCGGCGTCGCGATCGACCGCGCGCCCGCGATCTTCGACCGGCTGGCCAAGCGGCCCGGCATGAACCTGCGCGGCGTGGCGATCCATATCGGCAGCCAGTTGAAGACGCTCGCCCCGCTGGAAGCTGCCTACAAGCGCGTCGGCGAACTGGTCGCGCAGCTGCGCGCGGCCGGGCACACGATCACCCATGTCGATCTGGGCGGCGGACTTGGCGTTCCTTACGAGCCTGATGACAAGGTTTCGACCGCCGAGGAATTCGGCGCGATGGTCAAGCGCGTCACCGCCGACTGGGACGTGACATTGATGTTCGAACCGGGCCGGTTCATCTGTGGCAATGCCGGGGTGCTGGTGACCGAGGTGATCTGGGTCAAGCCGGCGAGCATCAACCCCTATGTCATCGTCGATGCGGCGATGAACGACCTGGCCCGCCCGGCGCTGTATGATGCCTATCATGCGTTCGAGGCGGTCGAGCCGACCGGTGAGAAGTTCGTCGCGAACATCGCTGGGCCAGTGTGCGAAACCGGCGATACCTTTGCGATGGGGCGCGAGATCGATCTGGTGAAGTCGGGCGATCTGGGCGTGTTCCGCACGGCGGGCGCGTATGGCGCGACGATGGCATCGACCTATAACAGCCGCGCGCTGGTGCCCGAGGTGCTGGTGTCGGGCGACAAGTTCGCGGTGGTCGCGGACCGCATCCAGCCCGAAACGATCATGGGGGCCGAGCGCGTCCCCGAGTGGGTGCGGTGAAACGCTCCGGCCTGCCCGTCTTTGTGCGGCTGGACGGGCGGCCGGCAATCCTGGTGGGCGACGGCGCGATGGCGGAGGCTAAGCGGCGGCTGCTCGAACGCGCGGGCGCGGTGATCGTGGGCGAGGATTCGCTCGCGCAGATCGCTTTGGTCGCGTGCGAGGATCCGGAGCCGGTGGTTGCGCGGCTGAAGGCACGCGGGCTGCTGGTCAATGTCGCCGACCGGCCCGATCTGTGCGACTTCACCTTGCCTGCGATCGTGGAGCGCGATCCGGTGACGATCGCGATCGGCACCGGCGGCGCGTCGGCGGGGCTGGCCGCGGCACTGCGCCAGCGGTTCGAGCCGCTGGTTCCGGCCAGCCTTGGCGCGTTTGCCGATGCGCTGGCCGCGGCGCGGGGGGCGATGCGCGCACGTTGGCCCGATGGCGGCGAGCGGCGGCGGGCGCTGGGTGCGGCGTTGAACGGGCCGCTCGATCCGTTGCAGGCGCAGGACGGTGATGCAGTCGCGCGCTGGATTGCCGGGTCGGAGGCGCCCGGCGACCGGATCGAGACAATCATGCTGACCTCCCCCGATCCCGACGACCTGACGCTGCGGCAGGCGCGCTGGTTGGCGCAGGCGGATCGGGTGACGCATCGCGCCGATGTGCCCGCCGCGATCCTCGACCGCGCGCGCGCCGATGCCGATCGCATGTTGTGCGACGCGCCGCCTGAGGGCTTGCCCGGCCTCACCGTCGATGTTTCAACCACGCGATGAGTGGATTTGCCTATCGGGTCACGGCGGACGCCGTCGAGGAGATCGCCCCGCGCGACGCGCTGGCATGCGCGGCGGAGTTCGTGTGGATCCACCTCACCTCGCGCGATGAGGAGGTGCAGGCATGGCTGCGCGATCACGCCACACTCGACCATTTCACGATCGACGCGCTGACCGCGCTGGAAACGCGCCCGCGTTGCGAGCAGGTCGATGGCGCGGCGTTGCTCAATCTGCGCGGCATGACACAGGCGCAGATGGCAAGCAGCGATCCGCTCGCCTCGATCCGGATGCGCGCCGATGGGCGCCGCGTGATTTCGGTGACCCGGCTGCCGCTCGACGCGCTGGATGCGGCGCGCGCAGCGATGGAGGCGGGGCAGATCCGGGACGCGGGCGATCTGATCGCGACGCTGGCGACCGCGATCACCGAACAGCTCGATCCGCATGTCGCGCAGCTTGGCGATTCACTCGACGATTGCGAGGAGCAGCTCGATCCGCGCGCCGCATTTGAGCTGCGCCGCAGTGTCAGCGCGGCGCGGCGCAAGGCGATCGGATATCGCCGCTTCCTCTATCCGCAACGGGTGGCGCTGGAGAAGCTCGCCGGGCTGCCGGTCGCATGGCTGAGCGACGAGGACCGGCTGCACATCAACGCCGCCGCCGACCGCGCGGCACGCATGGCGGAGGAGCTGGAGAGCATTCGCGAGCGCGCGGCGCTGATCCATGAGGCGCTGACCGATTTGCGCGCCGAGGTGATTGATCAGCGCTCGCTGCTGATCGCGGTGGTGGCGATGATCTTTTTGCCGCTGACGTTCATCACCGGGCTGTTCGGGATGAATGTCGATGGCATTCCCTATGCCAGACATCCCGAATCATTCTGGGTGATCACCGGCTTCAGCCTGGCGGTCGCGGCCGGGGTCGGCCTGTATTTCGTCAGGCGACACTGGTTCCGTTGAGCGGCACGACGCGGCCGGCCCGCGCGTCGATCGATCCCTGCAGCCGCGCACAATCGGCACGGGTGACGGCGAGTTCGCTGCGCGTCTCGCCCAGTTCGATCGCGCGCGCGGCGATTCGCGCGTCGAGCGAGGCGACGGTGCGCTTGAGCTCAGCGATTCGCCCGGCGCGCTCCAGCGTGCGTTCGATCCGCGCCTGAAGCACACCGAAATCGAACGGCTTGGCAAGATGGTCGTCCGCCCCCGCCGCGAGCGCCGCAACCGCGCCGTCCGTATCGTTGAGCGCGGTGATCATGATCACGGGCAGGTCGGCAGTGTCGGGCGCAGTGCGAATTTCCGCCAGCGCCTCCAGCCCCGACATGCCCGGCATCACCATGTCGAGCAGGACAAGGTCGAAGCCACGCCCGGAAATCAGATCGAGCGCCTCGCGACCGCTTTGTGCCAGCACAACCATATAGCCCATCGCGCCCAGCCGTCCGCCGATGACGTGCAGGCTGGTCCGGCTGTCATCGACGACCAGGATCGTGCGCGTGTGACGCCGGCGCGAATCGCCTGTCTGGGTGTCAGGGCTCACCATGACACCCAATCTATGCCGGGAGCGTCACGATCCTGTTAACGCTGCGCTGGTGCCGTTTAGCGCTACGCTGGGCGGCGGCATCGGCCCGCTCCCCCACCCTGCCACCCAGCGGTAGCATGATATGGGTGGCCGGGTGGGGGAGCGGGCCGGTGCCGTCTTACTTGGGCTACTACTCAGCGCCGCAGAAACCACAGGATCTGGTCGACCATCATGCGCAGCTGCGCGTCGGCATCGGCCAATGGATCGCCGGGCGCGCCCATGTTGATCGCGACACCCAGCGGGGTCGGCCAGCCGCGCAGCGCGTGGACCACCGTGCGCAGCGCCGCCATGGTCGACACCGCAGCCTGCCATCCGCCCGCCGTCGCGACCATGCCCACCGGCATCCGGTCGAAATAGACGCGATCGTCGCCGCGCAGCAGCTCGACATGGTCGAGCGCGTTCTTGACCAGCCCCGACAGCGTGCCGTGATAACCGGGCGAGCCGACGATCACCGCATCGGCGCTGCGCAGCACCGCGACGAACTGCGCGATATTGCCGTCCGGCACCGGGTCGCACAGCTCATAGGGCGGGAAGTTGATCGCCTCGCCCGTCAGCAAGGTCGTGCGCGCACCGGCTTCTTCCGCGATCGTCAGGCAGCGCGCCAGCGCGCGGCCGGTGCTCGATTCGGGGCGCGATGTTCCGCCAAGGGCGACGATGTGCGGCTTGCTCATGGCGCGGGGCTAGCGGAAACCACCGGGATCGGCCACCCTGATCGCGCGGGACGGCGAAGGAGGGACGGGGTGCAGACCAAGGGACCGCTGGCGGGGGTGCGGATCGTCGAGATCGACGCGATCGGGCCGGTGCCGTTCGCCGCGATGCTGCTCGCCGATCTGGGGGCGGACGTCGTGCGGATCGTCCAACCCGATGCGAATGCGAGCCATGTCGTCCCCAGCCTGTATCGCGGGCGGCGCGAGCTGGAGCTAAATTTCCGGCATCCGGCGGCGATCAACGAGCTGCGCGACCTGATCGACCGCGCCGACGGGTTGATCGAGGGCATGCCCCCGCGCTCGATCGATGCGCTGGGGATCGGCCCCGATGCATGCCGGATGCGCAACCCGCGGCTGGTCTATGGCCGGGCGAGCATGTGGGGGCAGGACGGGCCGATGGCCGAACGTCCGGGCAGCGACATCAACGTACTGGCGCTGACCGGCGCGCTGCATGCGATCGGCACGCCTGACCAGCCCGTGGTGCCATTGACCCTGCTGGGCGACCATGCCGGGTGCGGCATGTTCCTGGCGCTGGGCATGGTGAGCGCGATCCTGGGCGCGCAGGCGAACGGCGAGGGCCGGGTTGTCGATGCCGCCGCGTCGGATGGGGTCGGCACGCTGATGGCGCTGACCCAGAGCCTGGCGCAGAGCGGGCGCTGGCTCGATCGACGCGAGGCCAATCTGGTCGATGGCGGGGCGCCCTTTTACCGCACCTATCGCTGCGCCGATGAGCGCCATGTCGCGGTCGGCGCAATCGAGCCGGCGGCCTTTGCCGATCTGTGCGCGGTGCTGGGGCTGGAGGCGTCGAAAATCCCGCAGTTCGACCGTGCGGGGTGGCCGCACATGGCGCGCGAATTCGCCCGGCGCTTTGCCAGCCGGACGCGCGACGAATGGGTCGCACGCTTCCCCGATGGTGCGGCCTGTGTCACTCCGGTGCTGAGCCTGACGGAAGCGGCGCGGCATCCGCATGCACTGGCCCGGCGTCCATTGGCGAGTGGCCCGGCGGGCGGCCCGACCGCGCCGCAATTCACCCCGCGCGCGACGCCGGTAGGACCGGCGGTGGTGACGAGCGTCGGCGAGATGCTGGGGCGGTGGGTGGATTGAGGTCAAATCTCCCCTCCCGGAACGGGTCGGAGGAGGGGCGTGCGTCTGCGCGCTTCAAAGGATTCAAAGCGCATCGGCAAAACAGCGACGTGCGAGGCATCGAGCCTCGCTCGCCGCTAAACCCTCCCCTAGCCCCTCCCTTTCAGGGAGGGGAATAATAGGGGTTCAGGCCGCGCGCGCTGCACTCCACGCGCCGGCAATTTCCTCAAGGTCGTCGGCGACAGCGCGGAACGGCGCGGGGTCGCTGCCGATGCTGGCGTGGACGATCTGGTTGCGCAGACCGTGATAGAGCGTCGCGAGCGTCCGCGACACCTCTCCTCCGCGTTCGAAATCGAGGCCCCCTTCGAGCGCGAACAGGATCGCGGTGGCGCGGGCGATGCGCTCGCTCTTGACCGGGAACTGGCCGTTTTCGGTCGCGAAGGCTGCGGAGCGGAGCGCGGCGATGCACTCCTTGTACATGAGTTCGACCAGCTGGTGCGGATCGGCGGCGGCGGTGCGCCCAACCGCGTCGATGTTGCGATAGGTGGCGGCGGCGTCGGTGGTGAGGCGGATTGGGCGGGTCATCGCATCAATTCTGCTTGTTCCAGGCTTCGACCTGCGATTCAAGGAAGCTCATCGTCGATTTATAGACCGCGACCTTGGCGTCCATGCTGGCGAACTGGCGGGTCATGCGCGTGCGGGTGTCCTCGACCTTGGCGAGCACATCGGCCTTGTCCTCGTCCAGATCGGCCTTGGCGCGGGTGTAGCTCGCCTCGCTTGCGCCCAGCCCGCGCGTCGTGCTGGCGGCGGTGGCGGAGATCGCGTTGAGCGCCCCGGCGATGCCGTTGCCGGTGGCGTTGGTGCCGACCGGTTCGGCGAACAGCCGCTCGACCGCTTCGGGATAGTCGACCAGCGCCCGGCTCAGCGCGGCGGTGTCGACGCTGAGCGTCCCGTCGCGTTCGGTGCGGATGCCGATCTGGGCCAGCGTCGTCGGCTCACCCGCAGCGCCGGTCGCGACCTGAGCGATCGTGATCTGCTGAAGCTGGCGCTTCACCGCCTTCGCCGCCGCATCGCCGCGCAGCGCGCCGTCGAGCGGGTCGAGATCCTTGTTCAGCGCCGAGAAGACCTCGTTATAGGTCGCGACGAAATCCTGTGCGGCCTGGAGCAAGGCGCTGGTCGGCGCGGCCTTGCCAATCGTCACGATCGTGCCGGGCTGGGCCGAGGACAGGTCGAGCCGGACGCCGGGGATCAGATCGGAAATGCTGTTGCCATCGCGGCGCAGCGCGATGCCGTCGACCGCGACGATCGCGTCGGCGGCGGCGCTGCCGATCGTGGTGCCGGTCGCACCGATGCCGACATTGAGCGCAGCGAGTCCTTCATGGCCCGCCGTCTCGGTCGCGGTGAGGGTGAAGGCGCGCGCCTCCCCGCTTGCGCCCTTGACCACCAGCCGCGCGCCGCCGCTGTCGGTGACGACCGATGCGGTGATCCCGGCCTTGGCCGCGTTGATTGCGGCGGCGATGCCGTCGAGGCTGCTATTGTCCGGGCCGATGGTGATGGCGACCGGGGCGGCGCTTCCCGCCGTGAAGCCGGTCATCGCGCCATCAGCGACCGTCGCAGTGCCGAAGGTGAGGGTGAGCGTCCCCTGCCCGATCGCGGCGGTGCGGTCGGTCACGGCGGCGCTTGCAGCACTTTGCGGTGCGGCGAGCTGACGCACCTCGACCTTGGCGTTGAGCGTAGCCAGGTTCGCGCCCGACAGGCGGGTGACGCCTAGAATGCTGGAATGTGAGGTCGTAGGCTGCGTCGCGAGCGTCCCGCCGCGCGTGAGGTTCGCCAGCGCCGTGGCGAAGCTGGTGATGTTGCTCTTGTGCGTCGCCGCCGCGGTGATCTGCGCCGTCAGCGTCTCTTCGCGCTTGGTGAGCGCTGCGTTCTTCAGTTCGAACTGCGCATCGACCAGGCTCTGGACGAGCGCGGTCGTGTCGATGCCCGACCCGGTGCCGATCGTTTTCGCAATCGATTCAATGGCCATGGCCGCATTCCCCCATGCCCTCAAGAACGGCCATCACGGCCTGCCCTTTAGGCCGAATTGCACGCCGTTTTCGTCGAACAGCGCCGTTTCCGGCACCTTCACCGCAGGCATCGCCGCCCCGGCACGCTTGTCGAGGCCGAACACGAACGCCAGCACCGTCGCGACCGCGAGATACAGGTCGTCGCGAATCTCCTGATTCTCGCGGCTGGTGAAATAGAGCGCGCGGGCGAGCGGTGGCAGCTCGATCCGCGGCACCGCGAGTTCGTCGGCCAGCTCGCGAATCGCCAGCGCGATCTCGCCGCGCCCCTTGGCGACCACCACCGGCACCTGATCCTTGCCCTGATCATAGCGCAACGCGACCGAGAAGTGGGTCGGGTTGGTGAGCACGACATGCGCGGTCGCGACGCTCTTGCGGAGGCCACCCTTGGCAAGTTCGCGCTGACGCTGGCGACGATGGCCCTTGGCCTCGGGCGAGCCTTCGGTTTCCTTATATTCGTCCTTCACTTCCTGCAGGCTCATCTTGAGCCGCTGCATATGGCGGAAGATCTGGATCGGCAGGTCCACGCCCGCGATCAGCAGCAAGCCTCCGGCCATGACAAGGACCAGCGTCGCGAAGGTATCGCCGAGCGACTTCACTGCCGTGCCGAGGTCGGACGAGACCAGACCCATCGTCATCGGCGCAGATCCCCACAGCAGCCACGCGCCCATGCCACCGAGCAGCACGACCTTGAGCAGCGACTTGCCGAGTTCGATCCAGCCGGTGGGGCCAAAGATGCGCTTGAGGCCCGAGCCGGGATTGATGCGGTTGCCCTTGGGCGCCATCAGCTTGCCGTTGAAGCGCAGCGCGCCGAGCGCTGCCTGGCTCAGCACCGCGCCGCCCAATGCGATGGCGAGCAGGGCGCCCATCGACGGGGCGAGCTTCCACCCGGCGGTGGCGAGCGGCTTCCATGGCTGGAAACTCTCGATATCGGCGCGGCCGAAGCTGAAGCTGGCCGCCATCACCTCGCGGATCGCCGACAGCAGTTGCGGCCCCATCAGGATCATCCAGCCACAGCCGAGCAGCATGATCAACGCCGCGCCGAACTCGCGCGATTTGAGCAGGTCGCCATCGTCGAGCGCCTTTTGCTTGCGCTTGGGTGTTGGTGCTTGTGTCTTTTCGCCCGCGCTCTCCGACATCAGCCCAGCCCTCCAAGGACCAGCGCCTGCGCCGCGTCGAGCGCCTCACGCACGATGACGAGCATGTAATCGCCCATCGCGGGCATGCCGGCGAGCAGCGCGAGGACACCCATGGCGAGGCTGGCGGGAATGCCGATCGCGAACAGGTTGAGCGCGGGGGCCGAGCGCGAGAGCATCCCGACCACGATGTTGAGGCACAGCAGCAAAAAGCCGACCGGGAGCGCTAGCAGCAGCCCGGCGAGGAAGGCGTAGCCACCGAACAGCACGATGTTCATGAGCTTGCCCGGCGTCAGCCACGCGCCGCCGGGGGGCAGCAGTTCGTAGGAGCGCACGATCAGCTCGACCAGCACCAGATGCCCGTCGACCGCGAGGAACAGCAGGGTGAGCAACACGGTCAGGAACTGCCCTAGCGCGGGGGTGGACTGGCCGGTCTGCGGGTTGATCGCGGTGGCGAAGCTGAGGCCCATCGACACGCCGATCACCTCGCTCGCCACCAACGGCGCGGCAAAGGCGATCTGGAGGATGAAGCCGAGCGCGAGGCCGACCAGCGCCTCTGCCGCGACGGCGAGGATGGTGGTGAGCACGAACACTTCGCCCGGCACCGCGATCGGCGCGGCCTGCATCGACAGGATCGAGACGGCGGCGGTCAGCAGGATACGGACGTTGAGCGGCACTGCGACTGCGCCGAATACCGGCGCGGCAAGGAACGCCGCACCGACTCGCACCATCGTGAACAGCAGCGCCCACAGCTGCGGCTCGATCGCGAGGCCGAAGCCGAGCATGTCAGTGGATGCTGACCGAAGTCGGAGCCCAGCGCGTGGGCCGTGCGTCGCCGCGCGGAGACTGCGGCATGCGCACGAACGGGCGCGGCGGCAGCTGGGGCGGGGCTGCGGGGACCGGGGCAAAGGTCACTTCACCAGATCCGGAATGCGTTCGAAAATCGTCGTGGTGAAATCGCCGAGCAGGGTCATGATCATGCCGCCGAAGATCACCAGGCTGACCCCGACGATCGCGAGCTTGGGCACGAAGGTCAGCGTCTGTTCCTGGATGGACGTCGCGGCCTGAATCATGCCGAGGATCAGGCCCGACAGGAGCGCCGGGATCAGGATCGGGGCCGAAGCCAGCGCGAGGATCCACATCGCCTCACGCGCGACCGACAGGAAGTAATCTGCGTCCATATCCGGCTATCCTGAAAAGCTGGAGGCGAGGCTGCCCATCGTCAGCGCCCAGCCATCGACCAGCACGAACAGCAGCAATTTGAACGGCATCGAGATGATCGTCGGCGACATCATCATCATGCCGAGACTCATCAGCACGGTGGCGACGATCAGGTCGATGACGATGAACGGCAGGAAGATCAGAAAGCCGATCTGAAACGCGGTCTTGAGCTCGCTGGTGACGAAGGCGGGGAGCAGGATCGAGAAGGGCGTGTCCTGCGGATTGGCGATCGGGCCGGTCTTGGCGATGCCGGCGAACATGGTGATGTCCTTCACCCGCGTCTGCTTGAGCATAAAGGCGTGGAGCGGCTTGCCGGCCTCTTCGATCATCTGCGTCGCACCGATGCGCCCTTCGGCATAGGGCTGGATCGCGGTGCGGTTCATCTGTTCGATCGTCGGGGCCATGATGAAGAAGGACAGGAACAGCGACAGGCCGACCAGCACCTGATTGGGCGGGGTCTGTTGCAGCCCCAGCGCCTGACGCAGGATCGCCAGCACGATGATGATCCGGGTAAAGCTGGTCATCATCAGCAGGATGCCCGGCAGCACCGTGAGCAGGCCCATGATGATGAGCACCTGCAGCGACAGGCTGAGCGGCGCGTCGCCGCCGCCAAGGTCGCCGAGCGCGCGGTCGATGGCGTCGCCCGCTCCGGGGGTGGCGGCAGCCGTGGGCGCGGCGACAGGCGCAGCGGCAGCGGCTTCCTGTGCGAACGCCGGAGCGACCGCGAACAAGGCCAGCGCCAGCGCGCCGAGCAGGAGCATGAGGTGGCGCAGCATCGGGCTCATCCGTCGATCCGGTCGATCAGGGTCACGCCGTTGCGACTGACCGAGACGAGCAGCCGCTTGCCCTCAACCTCCAGCACCGCGATGCGCGTGCCGGTCGAGACCATCATCGTCTCCTTGACCTTGAGCAGCCGGTCGCCCTGATTGCCGGGCAGCCGCGCCTCGAGCTTGCGCCAGAGGTAGAGGCAGCCGATCAGCAGGCCGCAGACCAGCGGCAGCAGCACGACCAGCTTGAGGATGTAGGACCACATCATGGTCGATCAGCCCCGCTTTTCGGGCGCGACCAGTTCGGTCATGCGCACGCCGAATTTCTCGCCGACCGTGACCACTTCGCCCCGCCCGATCAGCGTGCCGTTGACGAACACGTCGAGCAGTTCGTCCGCCTCGCGGTCGAGTTCGATCACGCTGGTTTCGGCGAGCGCGAGCAGTTCGCGCAGCGTCAGCGTGGTCGATCCGATCTCGACGGTCAGCTTGACCCCGACATCCTGAAGCAGATGGAAATTGGCGGCGGCCGCGGTCTCGGCGGCGAAGCTGCCGGTCATGTCGTTCATCGTGCGTCCTCGAGCTCAGGGGTGTCGAAACGGGTCAGGCGGATGGCGGCGCGGCCATTGGCGGTGCCGACGGTGCCGCTTCCGATGCGGCGCGGACCGACCATCACCGGCACATCGGGGCCGAAGCTGATGGGAATGACGTCGCCGGGCTTGAGCGCCATCAGCGTCGAAGCGGGCACGATCGGCTCGGCCAGCACCGAACGGACCGGCAGGCGCACGCCGAGCGCGGCGCGGGTCAACGCATTGCGCCAGTGCGGCTCGACCTCGGGCTCGCCGCCGATCACCTTGGCGGTGAGCGCCGGGCTCCACGGTTTGAGCGCGCTGACGGGGTAGAGAATGTCGATCCAGTGCGGCTTGCCGCTGCCCTGTGCAACGCCGATGCGGGTGACGACCATCGCGTCGCCGCCATCGATCTCCGGCGCAACCGACAGCGGCGTCGGCGCGGGGGCGAAGCTGAAGTCGATCTCGGCGAGCAGCTCCCAGGCCGGGCGCAGCTGTGCCGCGATGCTGTCGGCCACCCGGTGCAGCAGCGTTTCCGCCGACCCGGTAAAGTCGGTCGGCATCGGCTGCGGTGCCTCGCCATCGCCGCCGAAGAAGCGATCGAGCATTTCGTAGCTGAGCTTGCCGTCGATCAGAATGAAGGCACGGCCCCGCCCCGGCGACATCGCCAGCGGCAGCCACGCGGTCAGCCCGGCGGGCCGTTCCGCGCGGTAATCGGCGTGGCGCTGTACTGCCAGCGGCTCGGCCCAGACGCGCAATCCTTCGCCGAGCAGTGGTTCGAACACCGGCTTCAACGACTTGGCGAGGCGTGCGGTGAGGTGCTGGACCCCGTGCAGGTCACCGAACGGGTTGAGGTTCGCGGCCCCCAATGCGGGCGCGTGTTCGGCGCCAGCGCGCGAACGCTCACGCCGATCCGACGCGTTTCCCTGAAGGGTCATCTCTGAAGGGCCGTTAACCATGCCCGTTCACTGAACGATGAAATTGGTAAAATAGACGTTAGCAATCCCGCCAAATCCCTCTTTTTCCTTGAGGACGCCGTTGATTGCGGCGGCGAGGCGCTTTTGCAGGCGGGTTTTGCCGTCGGCGGTGAATACATCGTCCTCATTGGTTTCGCCGAGCGCCAGCAGAATCGCCGAGCGCACCGCGAGTTCGTGCGTCTTCAGATTCTCGATCACGCGGTTGTCATAGGGGGTCGAGATCGCGACGCCGACCTGGACGAAATGGACACTCTCACGGAGGTTGGAGGTGAACTCCTTCTCCATCTGATAATAGGTCGAGGCATATTTGTCGCCGCCTTCACCCTTGGGGGTGGGCTTGCCTGCACTCTCGCCGCCCTCTTCGCCTTCCTTGCCGGCGGAGGCGCGAACCTCCTCGCTCTTGGGGACGAGGCGCGGCGTATCGGCATCGGCGCTCTCGCCCTGCGCGGCGCCCCCGCCGAGCAGGCCGGAATTGGCGGCATAGAGGCCGCCACCGACGCCGCCGCCGATCAGCACGACCAGGCCGGTGCCGATCATCAGCCATTTCATCATCCCGCCCTTTTTCTTCGCGGGCGCTGCGGTTGCTTCGGTATCGCTCATCTCAAATCCCCCTCAGGATGGTTCAGGCGACCCGCGCGTCAGACGCGGCGCCGGTGTCCGCGCGCGCCGATGCCGGGCGGGCGGGTGTGGATGGGTGGTTGGGCTGCTGTTGCTGGCCGCGCTCGCCGCTGCCGCTGTCGACGCTCGACTGGCCGAGCTTCAGCCCGCGCGCTTCGGCGAGTTCGGCAAGGCGCGGGGCAGCGTCGGCGAGCAGCTGGCGGGTTGCGGGGTTCTCGGCGGTGAAATGCACCTGGAGCCGATCGCCATCGCGGCGGATCGAGACATCGACCGCGCCCAAATTCTCGGGCGCGAGGCGGATGCGCGTGTCCGCCGCCTCGACGCCCTCACGCAGCGCGGCGATGCGTTCGATCATCTTGCCGGTCCAGTCGTCGCGGCTGAGGTCGAGCGGGGCCTGATCGGCTTGCGCGGTCGCCTGCACCGTGGTGCGCTGAAGCTCGACCGAGCGCAGCAGCTGGATTTCCGGGCTGGTCGGGTCGGCCGGGGTGGCTGTGTCGAGCGGTTCGACCAACGGTGCGGCCAGCGCAGCGGCGAAGACCTGTGCAGCGGGCGCGGCTTGCACGACCGGCGGCGGCGCGACGGTCGCGCGCGCGGCAAGCTCGGGTGCCGCGGCGGTGGCGCGGTCGATCCGCACCTCCGCCGCAGCGACCCCGCCCCCTGCGCCCGGCTCGGCTTGGGCCGGAACCGCGCGCAGGGTGCGAAGCGGGGTGGAAACTGGGGATGTCGTCGGAATATCGGACGCCGGTGCCAGCGACGCGGCGAACGCATCACCGTCAGCCGCACCCGGCGTTTCGCCGGGGAGCGGTGCCGCCTCGGGCAGATCGCCCGGGAGCGCGGCGGCCTCCACTGGATCGGTGATCGGCGCAGCGACCGAAGCGGCGGGCATGCCGACCGCAATGCGGGCAGGCAGCGGCGCTTCGAGCGGGAGCGGCATCAGCCCCTCCGGCATCCACGCCAGCAGCGCATCATCCGTGTCGCTATCGTCGCCCGTTGCCGCGCTATTGCCGGGTACCGGCAAATCCTTGCCGCCCGCGGCAACCAGCTTGCCGGTCGCGGGCGCGAGGCCGGGCATCACGCAGTCGAGCGCCAGCTTGAGATCGAACCCCCCGGGACCCGTCGCAGGCACGGCGCGCGGCGCGATTGCGGACGGAGACAGGGCGATGGCGGTCGAGGCGAGCAGGTCGGTCACGTCGGGCGAAACTCCTTCGCCCGGTGATCAGCAAGGATCGTGCCGTTTTCTCGGGATGGCCGGCATGTCCTCCAGCGCGCGCATCGCGCGGCGGGCGGCATTTGCCTCGGCACGTTCGATCAGCTTCTCGATCGCGCTCTGGTCGCGCTTCGCCTCCTGCGTCGCGCTGCGGGCATGGTCGAGCCCGCGCTGCGCATCGGCGACGCGGCGTTCGGCGGCGAAGGCGGACTGGTGCAGCCGCTCGCGATAATGGGCGGCGGCGATCAGGCTGGTCGCGCTGCCGGGCAGCGGGGCGGGCGCCGGCGCGACCCCTTGCGCCAGCGATTCGATGCGGGCACGCAGCGCCTGTTCGGCGGCGACCTTCTCGCGCGCCGCAACCTCGCTTGCGCGCACCATGTCGAGCTGGAGCGTGCGGACGCGATGCAGGCGACCGAGCTTTTTAGTGTGTTTGTCCAATCAATCCTCCCCGGCACGGGGAGGTGGCAGCGCGCAGCGCTGACGGAGGGGGCCCGAGGCATCGGACTCCCTTGCCTCGGGCCCCCTCCACCAGCCTTCGGCTGGTCCCCCTCCCCGTTCCGGGGAGGATCTTATCCGGTCACGCATCCCCGAACACGCCGACCAGCTCGGTTACCGCTTCGTCGAGGCTGACCGTCTCGTCATAAGGCTGGCGGATATAGTCGAGCACGGTGTCGTGGCAGGCGATGGCGGCATCGATCTGGGCATCGGCGCCCGCGCGATAGGCGCCCATCAGGACGAGATCGCGATTCTCTTCATAGGTCGCAAGGTGACGGCGCAGGACACGTGCCGCTGCCACGTGCTTCTTGTCGGCGATGTCGGTCATCACGCGGCTGACCGATGGCCCAAGGTCGATCGCGGGGTAGACGCCGCGTTCGGCCAAGGCGCGGCTCAGCACGATATGGCCGTCGAGGATCGAGCGCGCGCTGTCGACGACGGGGTCGTTGCCGTCGTCGCCATCGGCGAGCACGGTGTAGATCGCGGTGATGGACCCGCCGGTGTGCACATCGGTGCCCGCGCGCTCGATCAGGCTGGGCAACATCGCGATGGCGCTGGGCGGATAGCCGCGCGCGCTGGCGGGTTCGCCGAGTGCCAGGCCGATCTCGCGCCCGGCATGCGCGACGCGGGTGAGCGAATCCATGATCAGCAGGACCTTCTTGCCCTCGTTGCGAAAGGCTTCGGCGATGGCGGTCGCGCGCAGCGCGCCGCGGATGCGAAGCACCGGCGAGTGGTTGGCGGGAACCGCGACCACCACCGACCGCGCGCGCGCCGCGCCGGCAACCTTGGTCTCGAGAAAGTCGGACACTTCGCGCGAGCGCTCGCCGATCAGGCCGATGACGATGACATCCGCCTTGGCGGCGCGGACCATCATGCCGAGCAGCACCGATTTGCCGACGCCCGATCCGGCCATGATGCCGACGCGCTGGCCCTGACCGATGGTCAGCAAGCCATTGATCGCGCGCACCCCGACATCCATCGGCTGAAGCACGCGGCCACGGTCGAGCGGTGACTGGATCTTGCCGGCGAGCGGCCATTTGCCTGCCCCGCGAATCGGGCCGAGCCCGTCAATCGGCTTGCCCGCGCCATCGACGACGCGGCCGAGCAGCGCCGCGCCGACCTCTGCCTCACCGGGCGGGCCGACCGGACGCACCGGGGCGTTAGGGAGCAGGGCGGCGGGACCGCCGAGGTTCATCAGCAGGGTCTTGCCGCCGCGAAAGCCGATCACTTCGGCTTCGACGCGATGCTCGCCGGTGCCGATCGCGCAGACCGTGCCCACGGGCAGCGAGAGGCCGACCGCCTCCATCAACAGTCCGTCATAGGACGACAGCCGCCCCGAAACCTTGGGCTGCGGGCGGAACGCGCTACAGGCGAGGCCGTCGAGATAATCGGCACTGAACTCGTTGAACATGCGCCCTCAGATCGCGGGAGGAATAGGCACGCGGTCGATCGCCTGCGCCAGTTGGTCGAGCCACAGGTCCGGCCCGTCCTCGACAATGGTCGAGGCGCTTTCGATGACGAAGGCCCCGCGCTTGAGCGTTGCGTCGCCGACCGGGAAGACGGTCTTGGGCAGGTGGTCCTGCACCAGCGCGACATCGTCGGGATGGAGCCGCAGGATCGCCGATTCGGCGCTGTCGGCAAGCAGGTCGGTCGCCGCCTCGATCCGCGCGGCGAGGATGTCGGGGGCAACCCCCGCTTCACCGATCATGCGGGTGACGAGGTGCAGCACGGTCTGGCGCAGATGGCCGGCCATGCGCGCGCGGTCGAAATGCGCCCCGCGGGCCAGCGCGTCGCTGACCTGGGTCAGCAGCGCAGTCTGCGCCGCTGTAGCCGCGTCGGCCTCGGCACGACCGGCGGCGAGCCCTTCGGCATAACCCGCTGCACGCGCGGCGGCGACCGGGTCGACGAATGGTGCGGGTTCGGCGGCGGCCTTGTCCGCCTCGAACATGTCCCACCCTTCGGTAGGCTTGTGCCCCGGCGCTTCGGGCGCGAAATGGCGCGGTGTGGCGGGTGGGCGCGGCGCGATGGCGCGCGCGGCGAAGGCATCGGGCGGGGCGAAGGCGCGCTTGAGCGCGTCCGCAATCCCGTCGCTGCGTGCGGCCAGGCCCGGGACGAAATTAGACATAGTCGTCGTCCCCGCCACCGCCCGGCATGGTGATCGTGCCGTCCTTCACCAATTGGCGGGCGATTCCGATCATCGCCTTTTGCGCGTCGAGCACCTCGGCCATCTTCATCGGGCCGCGCGCTTCCAGTTCGTCGCGTATCGTGTCGGCCGCGCGGCTCGACATGCACGACAGGAAGCGCGTGCGCGCCGCCTCGTCCACGCCCTTGAGGCTGCGGACCAGTATGTCGCTGTCGATATTGCGGAGCAAAGTCCCCATATTCTTGTCGTCGAGCTCGAGCAGATTGTCGAAGACGAACATCGCCTCCTCGATCGCGCGGGCGATCTCGCGGTCGATCTTGGCGAGCTTGGGCATCACCTTCTGCTCGGTGATCTTGCGTGCCGAGGACATGATCTTCGCCGCCTCGCGCGCGCCGCCCATCTGGACGCCGGCAACCCGCTTGGGCTGGCCAGCATGGCGTTCGAGGACCTGGGTCAGCGTCGCGATCGCGTCCGGAGTCACTGGGCCAAGGCGGGCCACGCGGCGCAGCACTTGCGGCTGGTTCGCCTCGGGCAGCATTTCCAGCACCTGTGCCGCGACGGCGGGATCGAGATGCGCCAGCAGCACAGCGGCGATCTGCGGATGCTCGTCCTCGAGCATCCCGGCAATCTCGGTCGCGTCCATCCAGGCGAGCGCGCTGATCGATTCGGCGGGTTCGGGCGGCAGGATGCTGGCGAGCACGGTCCCCGCCCGCTCCGGCCCCAATGCCTTAGTCACCACCGTTTCGAGCTTGGGCCGCGGATCGAACTGGATCGCGCTGCGCTCCTGCGCGCGGCCGGTGAAATCGTCGAGGACCTGCGCCATTTCCCATTCGCTGACATCGGCCACGGCCATCATCGCCGCGCCGAGCTGACGCACTTCATCCGGATCGAGCTTTTGCAGGATCGCGGCGGCCTCTTCGTCGCCGACCACCATCATCAGCACGGCGGCGCGTTCGACGCCCGTAAAGCGGCGCGGGGCGTTCATCTCACTGGCCCTCCGTGCGGATCATGTCGCGCACCGCGAGCGCAGCGCGCGCCGGATTTTCGCGTGTGAAATCGCGCACCAGCCCCACCCGGTCGCCGAGCGACAGGCCGGACCCGGCAAGCATCTGCGGGCTGACCGGCGTCGGCAGCTGCACGCCATCGGCGGCGCCCATCGGCGCACCGGCCACACGCGCATCGTCGCGGCGGCGCATCAGCGCGCGGGCGAGCGGGCGTACGCCGAGCAGCAGGACGAGCAGCGCGATCACCAGCGCAGTGACGTTGCGCGCGACCATCGCGAACCACGGCGTCTCGTAGAAGGGAATGCCCTCCGCCTCGGCAGCGGCGTTGGTGCTGAACTTGCGGCTGACCACCGTGACCTGATCCTGGCGCTCCGCCTTATAGCCGACCGTCGCCTTGACCAGTTCGTCGATCTGACGAATCTCGACCTGACCGCGCGGCTTGCCCGGCTCCTCGCGCAGCAGCACCGCGACCGACAGCCGCTTGATGCTGCCCGGCATGTTGCGGGTGACCGAAACCTCACGGCCATTGCTGTAGGTGCGGGTGAAGCTGTCGCTCTGCTTCATGCCGGGGGCAGCCGCCGGAGTCGCGGGCTGGCCGGGCTGAGCGGGAGCGCCGGGCGTCGGCGTCGCAACCGTGCTCGGCGGCGGGGGAACGTTGGACAGCGCGCCGGGAATACCGCCGGGGGCACCTGCACCATCGCGCGGCGCACCGGTCCAGTTGCCCTGCTCAGCGCGGACCACCGTGCCTTCCTTGTCATAGCTTTCGCGGGTGGCCTGGTTCTCGTCCAGATCGACCTCGGCCTGCACCTCGGCGCTGAAATTGCCCGCGCCGAGCAGCGGGGTCAGCAGCGTCACCAGCTGTTGCCGCACCTTGTCCTCGACCCGGTTCTGGAAATCGATGCGCGCGTCGCCGGCGCTCGATTCCTGACCCGATTTGCTGAGCAGTTCGCCGAGCTGGTCGACGATGGTCACCGCATCGGGCTTCATCCCCGGCACCGACGAGGCGACGAGGTTGACGATCGATCGGACCTGCGCGTCGCTGAGCGTGCGGCCGGGCTGGAGCTTGACGATCACCGATGCGCTCGGCTCGGCCTTGTCGCGCACGAACACGCTGGCTTCGGGGGTGGCGAGATGCACCCGCGCCTCGGCCACCGTGTCGATCGCGCCGATCGAACGGGCCAGTTCGGTCTCGCGCGCCTGGCGCAACCGTTCCCCCTCGACCGCGCGGCTCGCGCCCATTGGCATATTGTCGAGCAGGGCGTAGCCGCCCGGTGCAGCCTTGGGCAGGTCCTGTCCGGCGAGCAGCATGCGCGCCTTGTGATAATCGTCCTCGGCGACGGTGATCGAACCCGACCCGTCGATGCCATTGGCGATGCTCGCGGCGTCGAGCGCCTGTGCCACCGCCGCCTTGTCGCTTTCGGGCAGGTTGGCGAACAGCACGCGCTGCGGCGGGGTCGACAGCATCATCCAGGCCAGAGCGGCAGCGCCGATCAGGCCGAGCATGAAGATCAGCGGCAGGCTGCGCTTGACCGCCGGCTGGGCGAAGATGTCGCCCATCTGCTTGAGCGGGTTGGCCGCGCCGCCGCTCGTGGCGGGGACGGGGGCGTCGGTGGTGGCGATGGCGTTGCTCATGGTCAGACCGGCATGCTCATGATGTCACGATAGGCGGTCAGGAGTTTGTTCCGGACCTGAAGCGTCGCTTCGAACCCGACCGACGCTTCCTGGCGGGCGAGCATCACCTTGGCGATGTCGACCGTTTCGCCGCGCTCGTACGAGGCGGAGAGTTCGCTGGCGCGGGCCTGCGCTCCGTTCACGTTCGCCACCGCCTGCTGCATCGTGTCGATGAAGCTGGACGGGCCGGCAGGCTGGACGCCCGGCGTTCCGACCGGAGCGGCGGCACCGCTGGTCGCACGCTGGAGCGCTTCGTTGCGTTCGAGGATCTGGGCGCGCAGCTGCATCACCCGGTCGACGCCGCCAGCGCCGCCCACTCCGCCGATCCCGCTCATGCGCTAATCCTCCGGACCAGGTCCTCGCCCTGCTCGCGCGCCTTGGCGAGGCGGTAGCGCAGCGTGCGTTCGGAAATGCCGAGCCGCTTGGCGGTCTCGATCCGGCTGCCGCCGCACGCCGCCAGCGTCTCGCGGATTGCGGCGAATTCGCTGAGCTGGACGATATTGCTGAGCTGTCCGGGCTCGGCCTGCACCGCCGCCGCCGAGACGCGCGGACGATCGAAGATGAGGTGATCGGGCGTGATCGCGTCGCCCATGCACAGCAGCAGCGCGCGCTGGATGACATTCTCAAGCTCGCGCACATTGCCCGGCCAGTCATGCGACTGGAGCACCGCCAGCGCCTCGCGCGTCACCCAGGGCAGCTGCGCGCGGCCCGCGCTGTGACGCAGCACCATCGCCGCCGCTAGCGCAGCCACGTCGCCGGGGCGCGCGGCGAGCTGCTTGGTCGAGAGCGGGAAGACCGACAGGCGGTAGTAAAGGTCGGCGCGGAACCGGCCCTCCATCACTTCGGCCTGAAGATCGCGGTTGGCGCAGGCGATGACGCGCACGTCGATCTTTTCAGCGGCAGTCGCGCCGATCGGCACGACCTCACGCTCCTGCAATGCGCGGAGCAATTTGGCCTGGAGCGCGAGCGGCATTTCGGCGACTTCGTCGAGCAGCAGCGTGCCGCCATTGGCCGCACGGAAAAAGCCTTCGCCCGACGCATTCGCGCCGGTGAACGCGCCCTTCTGATGCCCGAACAGCAACGCTTCGAGCATCGTCTCGGGCAGAGCGGCGCAATTGACCGCGATGAACGGGCCGTCGCGGCGGGTGGAGCCGTTATGGATCGCCTTGGCCAGCACTTCCTTGCCGGTCCCGGTTGGGCCGTTAATCAGCACGGTGATGTCGGCGGCGGCGACCCGCTCGGCCAGGGCGTAGAGCGCGAGGCTTTCGGGATCGGCGGCCACCGGGGCATGCGCGCCGCGCAGCATCGCGCTGGCATAGCCGGTGGCCACGGCGGCGTCATCGGCCCCGAACGACAGGCGGGCGGGGTTGCCGTCATGGAACGGGATCGCCGCGACCGGCCCCTCGGCCAGCACCAGGGTGCGGGCGGAAACCGGGGGCGCTTCGCCCTCGACGATCATGAACAGGTCGCCGGGCATCGGCTTCACCTTGTCGGCGGCACCGATCGTGAACCCTTGCGAGCGCAGCGCCGAAACCAGCGCATAATTCTGGCGAAGGACTGCGGCCGACGGAAAGATGGTCTGCATTTGAAACCCCCTGTTGAACGGGGGAATGCGGGATTGGTGGTAAACGCCGAGTAAACCAATTCAAAAAAACAGCATTTTTCGGCTCCAGTTAGCCGCGCGTGCCTCTACGCGCGCGCGAGACCCGCGAAAATCTGCGCAGAAAACTGCTTAATCCGCCGCGCACCCTGCCGTTCACCCCTGTGGCGGCTCGGGCTCCTTCGCATTCAGGGGGGAACGGGGAGACGCCGGATTGAACGGAGACAAGACATGACTGTTATCGGAACGAACATCGCGAGCCTGCGCGCCGCGAATGCTTCGAAGATGGCGTCGGCCTCGCTGCAGACCGCCATGGAGCGTCTGTCGACTGGCAAGCGCATCAACACTTCGAAGGACGACGCCGCCGGCCTCGCCATCGCATCGACGATGACCTCGTCGATCCGCGGCATGAGCCAGGCAATCCGCAACGCCAATGACGGCGTCAGCCTCGCCCAGACCGCCGAAGGTGCGCTGAGCGAAGTCACCAACATGCTGCAGCGCATCCGCGAGCTGTCGGTCCAGTCGGCTTCGGGCACCTATTCGGACAGCGACCGCACCAACCTTCAGTCGGAAGTGACCGCGCTGACGTCGCAGATCTCGTCGGCGCTGACCACGACCAAGTTCAACGGCGTTTCGCTGTTCACGACGACCTCGGGCGGCACGGGCACCAGCACGACGATCCAGACCGGCTATAACTCGGGCGAGACCGTCGCGATCGCGATCGGCAATATCGACCTGAGCACCATGTCGGCCGGCACCCGCGCCGCCACTCAGGCGGATGTCGATGCCGGGACGACCCGCGAAGCGACTGCCGACGACGTGACGGCGGGCGCAACCCGCGCCGCCACCGCCGCGGACGTGACCGCCGGTGCCACCCGCGCCGCAACGGCGGACGACGTGACGGCCGGTGCGACCCGCGCCGCGACGCAGGACGATGTCGATGCGGGCGTGACCCGTGAGGCGACTGCGGCGGACGTGACGGCCGGGGTGACCCGTGCAGCAACTGCCGACGACGTGACGGCGGGTGCGACCCGCGTCGCGACCCAGGCTGACGTTGACGCCAACCTGATGCGCCCGGCGACTCAGGAAGATATCGATAACGGCTTTGGCGGCGCGGTCGGTGACGACATCGCGGTTGCAGTCGGCGACGAAGTCCTGGCCGAGGAAGGCGATCAGATCGTCGTGAGCGAAGGCGATGAGATCACGGTCTCGGTCGGCGACCAGGTCGCTGCCGAGGAAGGCGACCTGATCGCGGCGGAAGTCGGTGACCAGATCGCAGCGGAAGTCGGCGACGACATCGTGGTTTCGGTCGGTGACGATATCGAAACGACCGGTCTGTCGGTTGCGACGTCGGCAGCGGCGACTGCATCGCTCGCCACGATCGACGCGCTGCTGACCACGGTGAACACGGTCCGCGCCGGCCTTGGTGCCAGCCAGAGCCGCCTCGAATCGGTGGTCAACAACCTGACCAGCAACGTCACCAACCTGACCGAAGCGCGCAGCCGCATCGAGGACGCCGACTTCTCGGCCGAAACGACCGCGCTCGCCAAGGCGCAGATCCTGAGCCAGGCATCGACCGCGATGCTCGCCCAGGCCAACCAGTCGCAGCAGAACGTCCTTACGCTGCTTCGCTAAGCGTGTGCCGGTCGGGGTGTCACCCCCCTGACAGGCGCCACGGCCGGTCACCCTTCCCTGTTGGAAGGGCATGCGAGGAAGCCCCGGTGGTCGCAAGACCACCGGGGTTTTTCTATTTTGTTGGCTATTCCTCCCCCAGCTTGCTGGGGGAGGGGGACCGCGCCCGTAGGGCGTGGTGGAGGGGCGGCTGCGCAGACAGCCTTGGACAGCTCGGCAATTCCGCCGCTTGCAGCGGCGGCCCCTCCGTCAGCGCTGTGCGCTGCCACCTCCCCTGAGCAAGCTCAGGAGAGGAATTGATGCCTTACTCCCCCGGCTTGCCGCCGGGGGTCCAGTCGGGGCGGTAGTCGCCGTCGGCGAGCCAGCGCACCGGGCCGATCAGCGACTGGACCGCGCGCGTCATGAACGGGATGTCGAGATTGGCGATCGTGTCCTGCGGCGAGTGATAGGTCGGCGTCACCGCCCAGCCCGAAATGGTGTGCGCCACGACGCCGCGCAGCGCGAGCTGATAATTGTCCGAACGCGCGAAGAAGTTCTGCTCGGGATAGGGGTCCTTCGCCACCAGCGCGCCGCGCTCGACCAGCGCCGGGCCGAGTGTCGAGCGTTCGAACCCGGTCATCATCATCGTGCCGGCGGGCAGTTTGGGATCCTGCGCGCCGATCATCTCGAAGGCGAGGTTGGCGACGATGTCGTTGAGCGGCACTGGCGGGCTGGCGGCAAAGGCGCGCGATCCGAAGCCGCCCATCTCCTCCGCCCCGAACGCCGCGAACAATATGCCGCGCTTGTGCCGCTTGCCGCTGCTCAGCGCATGGGCGAGTTCGAGCACGGCCGCGACGCCCGACGCATCGTCGTTGGCGCCATACATCACTGTCCCGTCGGGCTGGACGCCAAGGTGATCGACATGCGCGGCGAGCAGGATCACCCCCGCCTTGGGATCGGTGCCGGGCAGATAGCCGATCGCGTTGGTGGTCTCGACCTCTTCGCGGATCAGGTTGAGCTGCATCGCGACCGGCTTGCCCGCAGACTTCGCCGCCTTGTCGAACGCCGCAGCGGGGAGGACGATCACCGACAGGCCGTCCTTGGGCGGCTGGCTGGCGAGATAGGAGGTCAGGCGCGGCTGCTTGCCGATCTGCTCCCATAATTTCGCGGTCGCCTCGCTCGCGCGGAGCACCAGCAGCTTGGTCCCCTTGCCGCGCGTGGCGCGGATCGCGGCGGAGGGTGAGATCTTTGCGCCCGCCACGAACACGATGTCTCCAGCGGGGAGCGTGGCGGCATCGTCCCCGGCATGGACTGCCGCAGTGCCCGCCACGCGATCGGCACCGCCAAGAATCAGCGTCGCGCCTTTGATCGCCTTGCCGGCGATCGTAACCGCCGGTTCGCCGTCAAGGCGCGGACGGATGACCTTGACCTTCTGCACATAGGAGTCCGTGCCCGGCGCGGGCTGCAGCCCATAGCCCTGAAAGCGCGCCGCGACATAGGCGGCGGCAATCGCCTCATCCCGCGTCGCGCTGCCGCGCCCCTGCAGCTCCGGCCCGGCGAGGAAGCGCACATGCGCCGAAACCCATTCGGGCTTGACCGTCCAGTCGGTCGCCGGCGCCGCGCTGGTGACCGGCGCGGGTGCGGCGGTCTGGGCGATGGCGGGTGCGGCGAGCGCGGTGCAGAGCAGTGCGGCGGCGAAGATACGCTTCATGGTGACCCCTCAAACTGATCGCGCGACCCTAACGGGGACTGCGCGCAGGGCAAGGCATCAGGCTTCAGGCCGGGTCCATAGCCAGCCACCGATTACCACCGCTGCGCCGATCGGGATCAGCGGCCAGGGCATCGCGGTCAGTGCGAGGGTCAGCGCGATGCTGACGGCAAAGGCGATGCTGGCCGCGACCTTGCCGCTGCGGCTGACCGCGCCCTTTTCGCGCCAGCGGACGATGTGCGGGCCAAAGCGCGGATGCTCGATCAAGCGGCGTTCCAGACGCGGCGAGCTGCGCGCGAAGCAATAGGCCGCCATGATCACGAACACCGTCGTCGGCATCACCGGCAGGATCGCGCCGATCACGGCCAGGCCGAGACAGATAAATCCGGCGATCAGATAGAGATGGCGACGCACCCCGCTTGCGTAGCACGCCAGTCGCGACTGTCTCGCATAAAGCGCGTCACCCCAGTCGCCGCATCAGCCCTTTCTTCAGCCGATCATGCGCGCTCTTCTTGATCTGGCAGATCCGCGCCGCGCCGACGCCCAGCACCTGGCCGATCTCCTCGAGGTTCAATTCCTCGACATAATAAAGCTGCACCACCAACTGCTCCTTTTCGGGCAGTTCGGAGATCGCCGCAATCAGCGCCTCGCGCTGGTCCGCGTCGGCGAGCTGGTCGAAGGCGTCGGGTTCGTCGGACATGAACCACGGGCCTTCGTCGGAATAGACATCGTCGATCGAGTCAAACCGGACCGCTTCGGCGCTGGCATAGTCGCTGCGCAATTTGTCCACCGTCACGCCCAGCTTGCTCGCGACTGCAGCCTCATCGGGGCGGGCACCATCGGCGGCCAGCGCGCTCACCGCATCCTGATAAGCGCGGCGGCGTTTCATCGCGCCGCGCGTGATCGTTGCCTGCCGACGCAATTCGTCGATCATCGCGCCGCGCACGCGGGTGTGGAGATACTGGTCGAAACTGACCAGCCCGCGATCCTCGAAACTCGCCGCAGCCTCGACTAAGGCGACCAGCCCGATCTGAACCAGATCCTCGACATCGATCAGCGTGCTCATCGACCCATGGACATGCCACGCCAGCCGGCGGACCAACGGCATATGCTTGCGCACCAGTGCGTCCATATCGCGCCGCGTGTCGCCACGGCGATCATAGGTGATCGCGAACTCATTGGGGGCAGGCTGATAGGTCATGCGGCAAGTGCCTCCGGTGCGCCGATCACGGCGACGACCTCGACCGACTTATCCTCCGGCACTTCGAAGAAGCTCATCACCGGGGTGTCGGGCAGGACGGTGCGGACGAGTTTGCGGATTGCGATGCGGATCGTCGGCTGGACGACCAGCGCGAACGGCTTGGCCTCGGCGACGAGCGGCTGGGCGGCGCGTTGGAGCGCGTCGACGATGCGGCGGCCAAGGTCGGGTTCGATCGTGTGGCGCTTCGACGGGTCGGAGCGGATCGCCTGGCCCAGTAGCGCCTCGAGCTGCCCCTCCAGCGTCATCACGCGCAGCGGTTCGCGCACCCCGCACAGCCGCTGGATGATCAGCGGACCGAGTTCGGGGCGGATCAGCTCGATAATCTCGTCGGCATCGGCGGTGCGCTGCGCGGCGAGCGCGATCGCGGCGGCGATGCGGCGGAATTCCTTGAGCGGGATATTCTCCGCCAGCAACCCGCGCAGCACCTGCGTGAGCGTCGTGATCGGCAGTGGGTTGGGCGAGAGTGAGGCGACCAGTTGTGCCGCACGTTCGCGCAGACCGTCGAGCAGCGCCTGCACCTCGTCCGGGCCGAGCAGGTCGGACGCGTTCGAGATCAGCGCCTGATTGAGGTGCGTCGCCATCACCGTGCCGGGATCGACCACCAGCCAGCCCTGCCCGGTCGCGGCATCGGCGTCGGCGGGCGAAATCCAGATCGCGTCGAGCCCGAAGGTCGGGTCCTTGGCGTGCTTGCCGGGCAGCGAACCGACCGCCTGGCCGGTGTCGAGCGCCAGCATTTCGTCGGGCGAGACGCTGTCCTCGCCGATCACCACGCCCCCGACGACGATGCGATAGGCATAGGGGGCCATGTTGATGTCGTCGCGTACCCGCACCTGCGGCACGACGAAGCCGAGTTCCTTCGACAGCTGGCGCCGCACGCCGGTGATCCGGCCCATCAGCGCGCCGCCGCGCCGCTCGTCGACCAGCGGCACCAGCCCATAGCCGATGTCGATCATCACCTGCATATTGTCGGTGACCTCGTCCCAGCCGATCCGCGAGGGATCGACCGGCTCGGCGGCCTCTACGATGGCGGGCGGCGGCGGCAGCTTGCTCGCGCGCCACATCTTCCACGCCATATAGCCTGACCCTGCGGCAGCGGGCAGGATGATGAAGGCGGGCATGCCGGGCAGGAAGGCGAGCAGGCCGGTGATCGCCGCGACCGGGGTCCAGGTGCGATGGCTGGCGAACTGGCTGCCGATCTGACCGGTCAGGTCCTGATCCTTGTTCGCGCTGACGCGGGTGACGATCGCGGCGGCGGCGATCGACAGCAGCAGCGCGGGGACCTGCGCAACGAGCGCGTCGCCGATCGCGAGCAGCACATAGGTTTGCGCCGCTTCGCCCAGCGACATGCCGTGGCTGACCGGACCCAGGATCAGGCCGCCGATGATGTTGATGAACAGGATCAGCAGGCCGGCGACGGCGTCGCCCTTCACGAACTTGGACGAACCGTCCATCGCGCCGTAGAAATCGGCCTCGGTCGAGACTTCGACCCGCCGCGCCTTGGCTTCGTCGGGGGTGATCAGACCGGCGTTGAGGTCGGCGTCGATGGCCATCTGCTTGCCGGGCAAGGCGTCGAGGGTGAAGCGCGCCGACACTTCGGACACGCGCCCGGCGCCCTTGGTCACGACGATCATGTTGATGATGATCAGGATCGCGAACACGAACAGGCCGACGATGTAGTCGCCGCCGATCATGAACGTCCCGAACGCCTCGATCACATGGCCGGCGGCCGCCTCGCCCTCATGACCATGACCCAGCACGACGCGGGTCGATGCGACGTTGAGGCCTAGCCGGAACAACGTCGCGAAGAGGAGAACGGTCGGGAAGGCCGAAAAGTCGAGCGGCTTTTGCGCGTTCAGCGCCACCATCAGCACGGCAAGGCTGATGATGATGTTCATGATGAAAAAGGCATCGAGCAGAAAGGTCGGCACCGGCACGACCATCATGCCCACCAGCACCAGAATAGCGACGGGCAGCGCGAAGCTGTGCAGGCCCGGGAGGATACCGCCCTTGAGCGAAAGTGCGTTCATTGCGGGTCAGGCCCCCATCTGCGCGAGCATGAGATAGGCAAGCCGCGCCGTTTCCGGCGTCGGGCGCAGCGGATTGACGGTTGGCAGCGTCGACGCCTTGAGCCGTCCGGCGTTTTCCAGCCGGTCGAGCGTGGTCAGCCAGCCGCGATCCTGTCCGACCGCGTCATTGCCGAGCACCACTTCGACATCCTCGCCGAGCGAGGCGACGAGCGTCTGGAACCGGGCGTCGAGGCTGCCCGAAGCCGCACCGGTCGCGCCGACCGCAGCGGCTCCGCGATCGAGCTTTCCGGCGAAGCGCTCATAAATCTGCCCCAGCGAACGCTGCGACCCGTCACTGGCGTAAAAGATGTTGCGATTGGCGCGCGCGGCGGCGGGGAACAGGCTCGCCGCGCCGCGGGTCGGATCGGCATCCATGGCGCGCAGAAATTTGCGCGCGCCGCCAAGACCCAGGAAATGCGCCATATAGAGGTCGGTGCCGGTGGCTTCGCGGCCCAAAGATGCTTCCAGCGCGTCCTTGTTATCGCTGGCATGTTCGGCCGCCATCAGCGATGCCGCCTGCGGATCGTTGCGCAGCGACAGGATCGCCTGGCGCGTCGCCGGGTCGGATACGGTGTAACGGCCAGTAGCGGTCTGGCGGATGCTGTCCGCCGCCCAGCCCAGGCCATGTTTCTCGCCATGATCCTTGATCACGCCGAGCCAGCTTTGTTCGATGAACTGATAGAGGCCAGTGGCGCTGGAGGTGCGCGCGCGCGCATCGGCGCGCATGCCGCTTTCGACCTGTGCCTGGCCGAGCAGATAGTTGAAGTCGATGCCGGTCTTCTGGCTCGCCGTCGCAATCGCCGTGGTGACGTTCGTTCTGGCTCCGATCGAAGGTACGGTCATAGGCCTTGCTTCTCATCCCCTTGGGTCCGGAGAGATCAGCAAGAGCCGTGCCAGAATAAGAAAAGTGGGTTCGCGCACGAAGACACAAAGCCACGAAGATTGAATGCCTGCGGCGCTAGCCGCCCTAGGCAGGAGCCGGCGCGATCACCTGAAGATTAGCGCACTTTGTGGCTTTGTGCGCGCATCTTCTTTCTACCCGGCGGCAAGTCCGGGCCGGTAGGACGGCAAATCATTGCCGGTCAGTGCCGTCAGCCGCCGCCGCACATTGGCGGCCATCAGGTTGACATAGATGCGGCAGCTCTCGTTGAGCCGGTGCGCTTCCTCGGCGAGCGCCCTGAGCTCGCCCGACAGCGCGGGATTGTCGTCATTGGCGGCCCCCACCGCCTCGATCCCCATCAATTTCTCGCGCGTCGCGCGTTCGAGCGCGGCGACGTCGTTCGCCTTCAACGCGGCGATCTCGGCGTGGAGCGCCTCGATCACGCGGACCAGGGCGTCATGCCGCGTCATTCGGGTTCCACTGGAGCTTGAGCGCAAGCAGCCGGTCAGCGATGGTCGAGGGGACCAGCGGGAAATTGCCATCGGCAATCGCCTTCTTGATCCGCGCGACCCGCTCGGCATCGACCGGGGCGCTGGCCGCCGCCGACTGCGTCAGCGACGCGGCGGCACTGGTCGTGGCAGCTTGCGTTGCCCCTTCCACCGAACGCACGGGCGCGGCAGCGGCCACTGGCGTGAGCCGAGGGGCGAGTGATGCAGGCTTAAAGCCGACTGGATCCACCATGTCTGCGACCCTTTTTCTGCGGACATACGCGAAAACGACGCTTTGACGGGGAGCTTTAGGAAAAAATGCAGGGGCGGCGAATTTTTTGCCGCCGCACTTCACAAGCCTCCCCCGCAGGGGGAGAAAGGGCGACGGCAAGAGGGGCAAGGACACAGCCGTCCTCCCCCTCCGTCGCCTTCGGCGACACCTCCCCCTGGCGGGGAGGATTGGATTAGATCAGTCCCCGAAACCGGGCAATTTCGCGCGGCCTGGGGCCAGCGCAATTGCGGCAACCGGCGGGCGCTTGTCGTCGGTCTTGACCAGCACGCGACCACCGACCGCAGCGTCGGCCATCGCCAGCCCTTCGCGCGTGATCGAGAAGCCGGCGGCACCCGCCTCCAGCATCACCGGATCGCCGCGACGAATCACGAATTCGACCTTGGCCGCGACCGGGGCGGGCGTGGCGGCGGTGGGCGCAGCAGCCTTGGGCAGGGCGTTGACCGGCACGAACACACGCCATTGCTGCGGACCCTGACAGCGGATCACCACCGCATCCTCGGCTGCCGAACGCCAGCTGAGCTGCGGCGTGTCGCACGGTGCGAGCTTGAGGCGTTTGTCGACAGCCGCGCGCGCGCCGCCCTCGGCGCCGATCGGGGCTCCGGCAAAGCGTTCGACGAGCTGGTCGAGCGCCTCGGTCGATTGAAAGGCCCCGGTCGGGCCGGACAGGGCGATCAGGAGTGCGATCATTGCGGATCTCCAGCTTGAAGTTCGGGATCGCCAGCAAAGCCGACGGAGAGCGTCACAGCACGGCGATGGCCGGGCGCGATGCGAAGGATCAGGCGGTCGGGCGACACCGCGCGCTGTGCGACCAAAGCCGCAGCGACGGTCCGCGCGCGATCAGCGGCGAGGATGGCGGCGCTGCCAGTTCGCGGATCGACATCGCCGGTCGGCGCGGTCGATCCGGTGATGGTGATGGCAGTGCGTTTGTCGCGCGCGACATCGCGTGCCCAGGCGATCGTGGCGGCGAGGTCCGCATCGGCGCTGCCCGGGGCATAGCCATCGACCCGCGCACGGGCGACCGCCATGGGGTCGATCGGGGCCGGTGCTTCGACCCCGAAGCCGTTACGCAAGCCCGCGAAGAGCCGCGCGCGATCCGCCTCACGATGCGCCTGGAGCAGGACGAAGAATCCGACCAGCAGCAGCGCCAGATCGGCGAGCGTGATCAGCCACACCGATCGCGCCGGGGCGATCTCGTCCCAGCTGTCCGGGGTCAGCGCCGCGCTCAAGCCGCGATCTCGCGTTTGCGCGCGCGTTCGAGCGTGGCGAGGCGCGCCAGCGGGGCCGCCAGCCGCAGCCGTTCGGTCGCTTCGACGCGTGCGAGGCGCTTCAGGCGTGCGACGATCGGCATGGCGACAAGGTTGGCAAGCAACGCACCATAAAGCGTAGCGAGCAACGCCACCGCCATCGCCGCGCCGATGCGGTCCGGGTTATCCATTGCGGCGAACATGCGGACGAGGCCCAGGATCGTGCCGATCAGCCCCATGGCGGGCGCGGCCTCGGCGACACCGCTCCACAGTTCGATCACCGCGCGGTGGCGTTCGACGCGGGTCGCTACGCGGTCGCGGATGACTGCCTCGATCTCGGACGGAGTTGCGCCATCGACTGCCGCCGCGACCGCTGCGGCCATGTCGGAATCGTCGATCACCGACCGGTAGAGCGCGATCAGCCCGTGGCGCTTGGCAATCTTCTCAAGCGACCCGGCCTGCGCGATCAGCTGCGCGGCGTCGAACGGGCGGCGCAGCAGCGTCTTGAGTGCAACCAACCCACGCCCGACATCGGCCAGACGGTGGCGCAGCAGCACGCTTATCGCCGTTCCGCCCAGCACGATGGCCAGCGCCAGCGGGTCGAGCAGCACGGATGCGTCGAGCGGGGCCAGCGCGGCGAGATCGGTGGGTGCGGCACTATTCATGCGCATATGCTCTGCAAGCGCCGGGCCAATTCGCGCCCCGGGTGGGAAACCCCGGCAAGCGCACGCCTGACCGGCAAAAGCGGCAAATCCGCCGCCGCCGCCCGGCAAATCCTTGCCGCCCCTACTCGCCAAAACGGCAAATGCGGCGATTCCGGCCCGCTCCCCGCAAACTGGCACGCCCATTGCTAGGAACCGTCCGAACATTGGCATGAGGACCGTCAATATGGGCAGCAACAGTCTCTTCGGGGTGCACGGCGCGGCGCTTCAGGTGCGTTCGCAGCGCATGGGCGTGCTCGCGTCGAACATCGCGAACGCCTCGACCCCCGGCTTCAAGGCGAAGGACATCGACTTTCGCGAAGCACTGAATGCGATCGAAACGCCCGGCATGGCCGGCACCGATCCGATCTCGGGTGCGACCAAATATCGCGTGCCGCTGCAGCCCAGCCTGGACGGCAACACCGTCGAGCTCGCCACCGAACAGACCGCGTTCGCCGAGAATGCCGTCGCCTATCAGACGACGCTCGCCTTTCTCAACGGGCGCATCGACACGCTCAAGCGCGCGCTGAAGGGAGAATAACCCATGTCCGACCAGCCGCTTTCCATCTTCCAGGTCGCGGGTCGCGCCATGTCGGCGCAGCTCGTGCGGATGAACACCACCGCCTCCAACCTCGCCAATGTCGGCCAGGTCGCGTCCAGCCCGGGCGAAGCCTATCGCACGATGAAGCCGGTGTTCCGCACCGCATTCGACGCGGCGAGCGGGATGGCGACGGTCGATGTCGAGAATGTCGTCGTCGCGGGCGAAGCGCCGACCAAGCGCTACGACCCCGGCAACCCGATGGCCGACAAGGACGGCAATGTCTGGGAAAGCGCGGTCGATGAGACGCGCGAGCTGGTCGACATGATGGAGACCGCCCGCACCTATCAGAACAATGTCGAAGTGATGCAGACGGCCAAGACGCTGATCACCCAGACGCTCAACCTGGGACGCAGCTGATGACCGCTTTTGACACGACGCTGAGCAATCTCGGCATCGGCCGCACCGGCACGACGACGCAGGCGGATACCAATTCGCTGGGTTCGTCAGCGATGGACCAGTCCGACTTCCTGACGCTGATGACCGCGCAGATGAAGAATCAGGACCCGTTCGAGCCGGTCGACAACACCCAGATGGTGGCGCAGATGGCGCAATTCTCGTCGCTGGCCGGGATCAGCGAGATGAACACGACGCTGCAGGCGATCGCTGCCAAGCTCAACGCCACCTCGACCACCGATCTGGTGTCCTGGGTCGGCCGGACGGTGCTGACCGAAGGCAATGTCGCCTATCCGCGCACCGATGGGTCGCTCGGCGGGATGATCGAGCTCGGCGCCGCTGCGGCGGAGGTCAATGTCGTGATCGAGGGGCCGAACGGCGAGATCCTCAAGAGCGTCTCGCTCGGCGCGGCGCCGGCGGGTCGCACCGAATTCGAATGGGATGGCACCACCGACACCGGCGAACCGGCCGGCGATGGCCCCTTCACCATCCGCGTTGCCGCGCGCGACGCCAATGGCGCTGCCGTTTCCGCACAACCGCTCGTCTGGGCCCCCGTGACTGCGGTCGCGATGGGCAGCGACGGCAACCCGGTCCTTACCCTGCCTGGCATCGGCCAGGTGTCCACCACCGCCGTCCGCCAGATCGGCTGAGTCCAAACAGGAGCCAATTTCGATGTCCTTCTATACCTCGCTCTCGGGTCTTCAGGCGGCGCAGACCGACATGTCGACCATTTCGCACAACCTGTCGAACGTCTCGACCAACGGGTTCAAGAAGAGCCGGACCGAGTTCGCCGACGTGATCGCATCGAGCGTATCGCTGAACCCGAACCAAATGATCGGGTCGGGCACCGTGGTGAAGGCGATCCGCCAGCAGTTCGGTCAGGGCGGGATGCAGCAATCGGCATCGAGCCTCGACATTGCGGTCGCCGGCGACGGCTTTTTCGCGGTCAAGCCGAGCCTGGATGCAGCAGGCGTCAACTTCACCCGCAACGGCAGCTTTCTGGTCGATAGCAACCGCTATGTCACCGATTCGCAGGGCGGCTATCTTCAGGTCTATCCGGTCGACGGATCGGGCGCGGTAGTCGCCACCGGCCTCGGCTCGACCGTGAACCTGCGCCTTCCGCAGACCAGCGGCGTGCCCGAGGCGACCGAGAATGTCGCGCTGTCGCTCAACCTGTCGGCCTATTCGTCGGTGCCGTCGGAGGCGTCGCGGTTCAGCGAGGAAACGCCCTATGCGTTCGACCGCTTCGATCCGGGCACCTACAACAACTCGACCCAGACCACGATCTATGATGCCAGCGGCAACCCGCTGACGATGACCAGCTATTTCGTGCGCGAGACGACCGACGCGCCGTCGACTTGGTCGGTCTATACCTTTGTCGGGGACAAGCAGCTCGGCACCGATGCGGCCAATCCGCAGCCGGTGACGCTGACCTTCGACGCCAGCGGCGCGCTGACCGATCCGACCGCGCCGACCCAATTTGCGCCCTTTACCGTCGGATCGAGCACGACCGAACAGAGCATCGCGCTCGATTTCGGCGGACGCACCACGCAGCTTGGCGCGCCGTTCAGCGTCGACAGCCGTAGCCAGGACGGCAAGGCGGTCGGCCAGCTCGACGGCGTGACGGTGGGCGAAGACGGCATCGTCCGCGCCAGCTTCTCCAACGGCGACAGCCTGGCGCTGGGCAAGGTGGCGCTGGCCAACTTCTCCAATCCCTCGGGCCTGCGCCAGCTCGGCAACTCGACCTGGGCCGCGACCGGCCTGTCGGGCGAACCGCGGCTGGGCGAGCCGGGCGTCAACGGCTTTGGCGGCCTGATGTCGGGCGCGATCGAGCGGTCGAACGTCGACATTACCGAGGAGCTGGTCGGGCTGATCGCGGCTCAGCGCAACTTCCAGGCGAACGCCAAGGCGCTCGATACCGCGAGCCAGATCTCGCAGACCATCTTCAACATCCGCAGCTGATTTCAGCGATTTAGGAGGCATTCGCGATGGATAGACTCGTCTACACCGCCCTGTCCGGCCTCAAGGGTCAGATGCAGGCGCAGGCGACCATCGCGAACAACATCGCGAACGCCTCGACCATCGGCTACCGCGCCGACCGCATCAACTTCGAACGCCTGCTGGTGCAGGGCGACGGCCATGACAGCCGCCAGCCCAGCGTCGAGACGGTGGTCGATATGGACCGCCGCGCGGGCGCGATCACCCAGACCGGCCGCGGGCTGGACATCGCGATCACCGGCGAAGGCTGGCTCGCGGTGCAGGCGAGCGATGGCAGCGAAGCTTACACACGGCGCGGCGATTTGCGCGTTGCGCCGAGTGGCGTCTTGGAAACCGGCGACGGTTTCCCGGTGATGGGGTCGGGGGGCCCCATCACCGTGCCGCCGCACGACAAGATCATGATCGCCGCCGACGGCACGCTGTCGATCGTTCCGCCGGGCGCCGATCCGACGCAGCCGCCGCAGATCATCGATCAGATCAAGCTGGTCAGCGACAAGGGTAGCACCACCGTCAAGGGGCTGGACAATCTGCTCCACGTCCGTGGCGGCGGCGCGCTGCCGCAGGATCTGGACGCGACGGTGATGACCGGCGCGCTCGAAGGATCGAACGTCAATCTCACCCAGGCGCTGGTCGACATGATCGAGAACCAGCGCAGCTACGAGGTGCAGGCAAACCTGCTCCGCGACGCCAAGTCGATGGACGAGAGCTCCGCCTCGCTCATGCGCGTCAGCTAAGAAATTTCAGGAAGGATTAGACCCATGGGTTCCGCAGCAATGCACATCGCGCGCACCGGGCTTGATGCCCAGGACATGCGCATGCGGGTGATCTCGAACAACCTCGCGAACGTGAACACCACCGGGTACAAGCGCGACCGGGCGAGCTTCGAGGCGCTGGCCTATCAGGTCGTGACCGCCCCCGGCGCGGCGAGCACCGCCGAGACCCGCTACGCCACCGGCACCAATCTTGGCACCGGCGTGCGCATTCAGGGGACGGCGCGGATCGACACCCAAGGCGCGATGCAGACCACGGGCAACGCGCTCGACATGGCGCTCGACGGCAATGGCTATTTCCAGGTGCAGATGCCCGGCGGCCAGCTCGGCTATACCCGTGCCGGCAACTTCGCGCGCTCGCCCGAAGGCATGCTGGTGACGAGCGAGGGCTATCAGGTGATGCCCGGCATCACGATTCCCGAAGGTGCGACGTCGATCACCGTCGGCAGCGACGGGACGGTCAGTGCAACCATCGCGGGCCAGACCGAGGCAAGCCAGGTCGGCCAGATCCAGATCGCCGCCTTCCCCAACAGCGCGGGACTGCAGGCGATCGGCGACAACTACCTCGTCGAAACCGCGGCGAGCGGCGCGGTCAATCTCGGCATCGCCGGGCAGGACGGGCGCGGCAACATCCGTCAGGGCATGCTCGAAGGGTCGAACGTCAATGTCGTCGAGGAACTGGTCGACATGATCGAGACCCAGCGTGCGTACGAGGTCAATTCCAAGATGATCTCGGCGTCCGACGAGATGCTCCAGTACATCAACCAGAACGTCTGAGGGCCAGATCATGCGCACATTATCCGCCCTCGCCGCCCTCACCGCCTGCGCGTTCGCCGCACAGCCGGTCGACGCGAAGCTGTTCGGCAAGAAGCAGCCGCCGGAGGATTTCACCGTCACCCTGCCAACGCCGGCGCCGGCGCCGCCCGCTGCCAATGGATCGATCTTTCAGGTGAGCGAGGGCTATGCCGCGCTCCACGAAGGCACGCGCGCGCGTCGCGTCGGCGATCCCGTGACGATCGTGCTGGTCGAGCGCACCAGCGCATCCAAATCGGCGAGCACCGATCTCGACAGCGGCGGCGGCTTTTCGCTGACCCCCCCGACCACCGGTGCGCTGAGCCTGTTCAGCCAGAGCGACGCCAGCATCAGCGGCAAGCGCGGCTTCAAGGGAGCCGGCGCGGCCGACCAGTCCAACGCGCTGTCGGGCGAGATCAGTGTGACCGTCGCCGCCGTGCTGCCCAACGGCACGATGCTGGTGCAGGGTCAGAAGCGCGTGACGCTCAACCGCGGCGACGAGTTCGTGCAGATCAAGGGGATCATCCGCCCCACTGATATCGATGCGAACAACCGTATCGCGTCGACCCGCGTCGCCGATGCCCGCATCGCCTATACCGGCAAGGGCGATGTCGCCCGCGCCGCCCGGCAGGGGTGGTTCAGCCGCTTCTTCCAGGCCATCAGCCCGTTCTGAGGATAGCATCGATGATCCGCTTTCTCCTCGCTCTGCTCGCCACCCTGATCCTCGCCCAGCCCGTCGCGGCCGAGCGGATCAAGGATCTCGGCAATTTTCAGGGCATCCGCACCAACCAGCTGACCGGATACGGCATCGTCGTCGGTCTGCCGGGCACGGGTGACGACAATCTGGAATATACCGTCCAGTCGATGAAGGGCGTCACCGCCCGCTTCGGGCTGGCGCTGCCGCCCGGCGTCAACCCGGCGCTCAAGAATGCCGCCGTGGTGCTGGTCACCGCCGAGCTGCCCGCCTTTGCCAAACCGGGGCAGAAGCTCGACATCACCGTTTCGTCGATGGGCAAGGCGAAGAGTCTGCGCGGCGGCACGCTGGTGCTGACCCCAATGATGGGTGCCGATGGTCAGATCTATGCGATGGCGCAGGGCAACCTTGCCGTCGGCGGTCTGGGTGCAGAGGGTGCAGACGGGTCGAAGATCGTCGTCAACATCCCGTCATCGGGCCGCATCCCTGAGGGTGCGACGGTCGAGCGTGCGGTCGAAACCGGCTTCGCCACCGCGCCGACGCTGACCTACAACCTCGCCCGCGCCGATTTCACCACGGCACAGCGCGTCGCCGATGCGATCAATGGCCGCTACGGCTTCGGCACCGCGCGCGCGATCGACGCGGTGTCGGTCGCAGTCACTGCACCACAGGGTGCCGACGTCCGCGCGCAGATCATGAGCGAGATCGAGAATCTCAACGTCGAATCCGCCGAGGCCGCGGCCAAGGTAATCGTTAACGCGCGCACCGGCACCGTGGTCATCAACTCGGCCGTCCGGGTCAGCCCCGCCGCGGTAACCCATGGTAAACTTACCGTTCGTATTGATGAATCCCAGCGGGTCGTTCAGCCGCTGCCGTTCAGCCAGGGCGAGACCCGGGTCGAGCAGCAGAGCGGCGTCGGCGTCGAGGAGGAGAAGCGGCCGATGTTCCTGATGGATCCGGGTCCCAAGCTTGCCGATGTGGTCAAGGCAGTGAACGCGATCGGCGCATCGCCGGCCGATCTGGTCGCGATCCTCGAAGCGTTGAAGCAGGCTGGCGCGCTGAAAGCGGAGCTGATCGTCCTGTGACCGACCTTCGCGCCCCCGCCCCCGTATCGCTCAAGCTGACCGGCAGCGTATCCACGGATACCGCGCGCCTTGGCACGCGCGACAACCTGGATGCGGCGGGCGAGAAGTTCGAGGCGATCTTCACCAAGATGATGCTGTCGTCGATGCGCAAGGCGAAGCTGGCCGACAGCCTGTTCGAAAGCCAGGCGCTCGACCAGTTCCGCGACATGCAGGACCAGAAGCTGGCCGAGAATATGGCCGCGCACACGCCGATGGGGATCGGCAAGGCGATGACCGAATTCCTGGCGAAGGCGGGCAGCGTCACGGAGACCCCGGTCGCGGATAGGGACAAGGGTAACACGCCATGACCGACATGCTCTCGATCGGCGCGAGCGGGGTGCGCGCCTACCAGACCGCGCTGACCACGACGTCCGAGAATATCGCGAATGCCGGGACCGCCGGTTATTCGCGCCGCATCGCATCGACGCGCGAGGTGGCAGCACCGGGCGACGCATCGGGCCGAACGCTGAACGGCCTTGGCGTCACCGTCAGCGGCGTGACCCGCACCGGAAGCGACCTGCGCAATGCCGAAGTGCGCGCCGCCGGATCGGATCTGGCGCGGAGCGAGGCGGGGATCGTGTGGCTCGACCGGATCGAGAGCGCGCTGACCGGCAACAAGCTCGACGAGCGGATGACCGCATTCTTCAACGCCGCGACCGCACTCGCCGCCGATCCCTCGGCCAGCGCGCCGCGTGCGACCTTCCTGCAAGCCGCCGCCACGCTGGCGCACAGCTTCACCGCGACCGCCAGCGCGATCGAAGGCGCGGCCGCCGATCTCGACGGCACCGCCGACGCCGCAGTCAACGATCTCAACGCGCTCACCGCCGGCCTCGCCAAAGTCAACGGGTCGCTGGGTCGCACCGCACAGGGCAGCAGCGCGCAGGCAGCGCTGCTCGATGAGCGCGACCGGCTGCTCGATTCGATGGCGGCGCTGACCGACGTTGCGGCCAGCTTTGACGCTGCGGGCCGCGCCACGGTGCGCGCGGGGGGCGGCGGGCCATTGCTGGTGCAGGGCGACCAGGCGGCGATCGCCACCTATGCGCGCAGCGACGGCGCGGTGTCCTTCGCCGTCTATGGGATCGAAGGGTCGCAGGCGCTGACGCCGAGCGGCGGCGCATTGGCGGGGGTTGCCGAAGGCGCGGCCCGCCTTGCCGATGCCAAGGCCGCGCTCGACATGCTCGCCACCGATTTCGCCGACGGCGTGAACGCAGTGCAGGCGGGCGGCGAGGACCTCGATGGCGCGACCGGCGAACCGATGTTCGAAGCGACCGGCGCGCGCGACTTCCGCCTCGCCCTGACCGATCCGCGCGGCATCGCTGCGGCGGCACCGGGCGGGGGCCCGCGCGACAATGGCAACCTCACCGCGCTCGCGACCTTGCGCCGCGACGAGGGCTTCGAAAGCCAGGTCACCACGCTGACCACCGGCAATGCCAGCGCGCTCGCGGGCCGTCGCGCCATTGCCGAGGTCCAGTCGACGATCCGCAGCAACGCGGTCGCGGCGCGCGATTCCGTGACCGGCGTCAATGTGGACGAAGAAGCGGTCGACCTGATCCGCTTCCAGCAGGCCTATCAGGCGTCGAGCCGGGTGATCCAGGTCGCCCGCGAGACGCTCCAGACCCTCTTCGACATCCGGTGATCCCCATGCGCGTGACGACCAGCCAGAGCTATGATCGCCCCTCGCTGATGATGGCGAGCCTGAGCAGCCAGGCCGACAAGCTGCAAACGCAGGTGGCGACCGGCAAGAAGATTCTTGCCCCGTCCGACAGCGCGTCGGGATGGCAACAGCTGTCCAGCCTCAAGCGCGCTGGCGCGGACGACAATGCCTATGGCGCCAATATCAAGGCCGCCCAAGCGCTGCTCGGCGCCACCGATACCGCGCTCGACCAGGTCGAAACCCAGCTCCAGCGCGCCCGCGCGCTTGCGGTGCAGGCGGGCAGCGACACGGTCAACGCCGAGGGTCGCGCCGCGATCAAGGTCGAGATCGAGGCGATCCTCGCGGATCTGATCGGCGTCGCCAACAGCACGGATACGCGCGGCCATCCCCTGTTCGGGGGGACTTCGGGCGACGCAGCCTTCACCGTGCAGGGCGACGGGAGCGTCGCCTGGACGGGAGGCGGCGACGCCGCCGCGATCCCGATCGGCGAAAATGAATCGATCGCTGCGACTACCAGCGGTGCGCGTGCGTTCGGCGGCATCACGGGGTCCAGCGGGGCCACCGACATGTTCCAGATCCTTTCCGCCTTCGCCGCGGCTCTCGGGCCGGACGGAGCGGCGGGCGGCGTCGAGACCGCGATGCGCGACCTCGACGCCGCCCTCGACCATGTCGGCACCACCCGCGCCTCGGTTGGCGCACGCGCCTTCCGCCTCGACCTCGAGGCCGAACGGCTGGGCGAGGCCGAGATCACGCGCGAAGCGGCGC
>FWWL01001612.1_pt1 | contig 52136 bp, 44 predicted proteins | sample 2228331 | NCBI WGS metagenome assembly FWWL01 (sample SAMEA103939775, study PRJEB20133) | metagenome | reverse complement strand
CTGTCCTCTGCGCCACCGATTTGCGCACCTGTCTGAGATTGAGCCGCATTGTCCTGACCTCCTGAAAAGAATGACCGCCTAAATATATAGCCCATCGGGAGGGGTTTTGTCAAGGGGGACGCCTTTGAGTTCAAGAGGGGTCAAAGGGGGGTTGAAGACGCAAAAACAGGTTGGCAAATGCCTCACTTTTTACACAGGCAACTGCCAACACATCTTACCCGCGCTTCCCTCGCCCCCTTCCGCACACCCCCTCGCCCATCGCCACAGGCATCGTGCCCTTGGCGCATTCCCTCAGCAGGCGTCCGCCTGCTTTGGCATTCCACGGCACTATGTGCACCCCTCAAAATCTTTGGCAAGAGGTGGCGTGCTTCCAGAGTGGCAGAAGTTCAGTGACCTCTATCTGTCACCTCCTGATTGGTGGAGTTATTCGCTCAAGGGGTGGAGGTTCCTGCTTTTTCACTGGAAAGACGGGTTTCGCGGGCGGGACGCTCGTGTAATCCCCCCTTTGATTCCCCCCTTAGTAAGGGGGGCAGGGGGGATGGGCAGGATGCCCAAGCCACACTTGCACGGGCGAGACGCCCGTGCTACAGTTGCTTTTCGCGGGCGGGACGCTCGTGCTCCTTGATGGGCAGGATGCCCAAGCCACTTGGGTTCACGGGCGGGACGCCCGTGCCACGCTTGATGGGCAGGATGCCCAAGCCACACTTGCACGGGCGGGACGCCCGGGCTCCATTTGGTCTTGATTTTTCGGTCAAGGGCAGGGTATGATGAAAGACACCACGCTGGGCATTCAGCAAGGAGGGACGCCGATGCGAAGCCTAACAGGAGGGTGGATTATAGTGCTTATCGGAACGGCGCTCGCGCAAACGCAGTTGCAACTTATCCCACAATCGCTCACCATTCGCCCCAATCTGGTGGGCAACGGCAGCTTCGAACAGGTGCAAAACGGCTTGCCCGTCGGCTGGAGCTGGGATAAGCGCAACACCGATGCGACTCTGCAGGTGGTCGAAGGCGAGTCGGCAACGGGTGCACGCTGTCTGAAACTGACCAGCACCACCCCCTTCGGTTCCGATGTCTATGGACTGCTACGCTACGAGGGCGGTGTGCCCATCAAGCCCAACACGGTCTACACGCTCAGCGTGCGCTACAGGGCGAAAGGCGGTTATCAGGGCTTTGTCGGCGGTGGCAAGAATTGGCGCGTGCGACTGCCCTTCGAGGACACGGGTGGGGCATGGAGGCGTGCCTCCATCACCTTCGCCACTGCCAGCGACGAAACGAATTTTGAACTGGTCATTACCGTCGAAGCGCCCACCGATGGGCTGTATATCGATGACCTGAAGCTGGAGGAGGGGCGCGAGCCGAGCTTTTTCATACCTGCCGAAACGCCCGACCGCCCTCTGCTCTACCTGAGCGAGCTGCCCGATAAGGTCTACCTGACCGAACCTGGATGGCGCGGCACCATCGAGTTCTACCTGCCCGTGGAGGCGCAAGATGCCCGTGTCGAGGTGCAACTGGGCGAACAGCGTGCCGAGCAGCGGGCGCATCTGCCTGCAGGTGTCGTCCGCGCCGAGTTCGAGTTTGCCGAGCCGCCCGCCCGTGAGCAGACCCTGCAAGTTCGTATCGAGGCGCCGAACCTGCCCGCTGTCTCTGCAAACCGCCCGCTCACCTTCTTCACCCGTCGCGAGGCGCAACAGCGGCTCGACGCCATTCGTCAAATGCTTCCCCGCTGGCAAACCCAGCTGGACACCATCCGCCAGCGTGGGCAGGATACTGCCTATCCGCTCGCCACCTTCACCATCTTGCAGGAGTTCGTGCCCTATGTGCAGAGCGACCTGCAGAAAGGCTTACTGCAGCGCGCTTTCCAGCAGTTGGACGAGATGGAGCCGATGGCGCGACGGCTCAGCGAAACGCTGACCGAGGTGCTGAACGGCAAGCGTCGGCTGCCGACCGTGCCCCGCTATGTGACCTCGCCTGTGCAGATCGAGGGTGCGTCGCTGATTGCCGAGACCATCGACCCCGTCACGGGCAAGCGCGAGCGACGCCCCGTGTTTTTCGTGGGCTTCGGACACTTCGGCAAGGTGCGCGCGGACCTGGAGAAGTTCCCCCGCATGGGTTTCAACCTCATTCAGGTCGAGATGGGCGTGTGGGACATCCTTCCGCGCAAGGGTGAGGTCGATCTCCAGAAACTGGAGCGGGACATCCTGCCCCTGTTGAGGCGCGCAGCGCGGGCGAATGTGCGGGTCGACCTGCTCATCAGCCCACACTATATGCCCGACTGGGTTCTGCAGGAGTATCCTGAGCTGCGCCAGGAGCGTGAGGGTTTCATTCAATACAGCCTGTTCGCCCCGCAGAGCCTGCAGGTTCTGCAAGACTACATTCGGCAGTTCGCACCGCGCCTGCGCAACCAGCCCGCGCTGAACAGCCTCTGCCTCTCGAACGAGCCGATGAATGTGGAGCACCCGCAGTCGCCACCCCAGCTCAGGGCGTGGCGTGAATGGCTCAAGGCACGCCACAAGACGCTCTTGACGCTCAACGCGCGCTGGCAGACCAGCTATCAAAACTGGGGCGATATTCCCATTCCGACCGAGGGTGCGCCCTATGCCGAGTTCTGCGAGTTCAATCAGGAATGGACAGCGAACTGGCATCGCGCGTTGGCGCAGGAGCTAAAGCGCTACCTGCCAGGCGTGCCCCTCCACGCCAAGCTGATGAGCTGGCTCTTTCTGAGCGACCGTGAGCAACATCGGGGCATCGACCCGCAGTTGTTCGCCGAGTTTTGCGACTTGAGCGGCAACGATGCGATAACTTTTTACAACCATGCGCCCAGTTCGCCCTTCGCGTTCGGCTGGGTCGGCACGATGATGGCACACGATTTGCAGAGGTCTCTGCGCGACGCCCCCCTGTTCAACTCCGAAAATCATGTGATTCCTGACCGCGAACAGCGTTCTGTACCGCCCCAGCATGGGCGTGCTGTGCTGTGGGAGGAGGCGATTCGGGGGCTGTCTGCCACCACCTTCTGGGTATGGGAGCGCACCGACGACCCGCAGAGCGACTTCGCGGGCAGTCTGTTGCACCGCCCCGCGTTTATCGAGGCGCTGGCGCACACCGCGCTGGATCTCAATCGCCTCGCGCCCTATGTTGCTGTGTTGCAGAACCAGCCGCCCGATCTCTATCTCTATCACTCGCCGCTTGATCTGGTGTTGCAGGGCGCCGATGCGGTGCTTGCTCGCGACAATCTTTACATCGCGCTCACGATGTTGGGCGTGCGGGTCGGGTTCCTTACCGAGCGTCAGGCGTCCGCACGCCAGCTGCCGAAGGGCAACAAGCCCATCCTTCTGCCCGGCGTGCAATATATCTCGGATGATGCCCTGCTCGCGCTGGACGCCTATCGCCAGCGTGGGGGCAGGCTCGCCGCGCTGGGCGAGCCAATCTTGCGCTTCGATCGGTATGGACGCCCGCGCAGCTCGCGTTTACCTGTACAGACCATCGACCGCGACACTCAGCTGGACGCTCGCATCCTGCATCAGAAGCTGGGTCGCTTCCTGGACGAGTGGGGCATTTCGCGCCCTCTGCGCCTGCTGAACGAGGCGGGTCAGTCCGTGTGGGGCGTGGCTTATCGAACCGCGCCCTACCAGAACGGATTCGTCGCCAGCCTGTGCAACTACACCCAGAAACCGCTCACCGTGCGCCTCGTGAACGACAAAGGTCAGCCGATTCAGGCGGTGAACCTCTTCACCGGCGAGCGCATCACGGGGGCACTTACCCTCGAACCTCTCCAACCAGCCCTATTGCGCTGGGAGAGCAGGTAAACTGGCGGGCTTAATCCACTGAATTTGCCCAATTTCGGGCATTTTGCCCGAAATTCACGCAGGAAAAAGCAGGAATCGGCAGGAGGGTATAGTATCCAGAGAGTGCAGGCAGGTTGAACCTGTCTGTAATCCAACCATAAGGAGGGAGGCTGTATGCAGTTCTTCAGCGTGAAGGACCGCAAGATGATTGATGTGCCGGACAATCAGGTGAAGGCGGTCAAATATGAGCGAACCACCAAGTCCGGCAAGAAGCAGGTGCGCTACGCCCTGAAAGCCGAGTACAACGGGCGCAAGCTGACCAAGTTCGTGGACGAGGCGACCTATAAGAGGTACGGCGGTAAGTAGGGGAGGTGCCACTCAGGGGGAACCCCTCAACGGGCTGAGAGCAGTGGCTCGTCGTCTCTGGTCAGCCGTCATGGGGGGGTTCCCCACCTGCTTCTTTCCAAGGGCGGTGGCGCGGTCGCCCCTCAGCGGGCTGTCGCGCGGCTGTTAGAGGGTAATTCGCTCGATTTCTGAAGTTCCTCCTGCAGCTGGCGCGAGGGTGCATGCTGAGGGTTCAGCGCTAGCGCCTTCTGCAGTTCCACGAGTGCGTCCTGCCTCCTGCCCAACTTCGCATAGACCGCAGCAAGATGATAGCGCAGGTCGGCAGTGGTCGGGGCAGTGTCCACCGCCAGGCGCAGGTCTTTCAGCGCCTCCTCGTAGCGTCCCAACTTGTAATAAATCCAGCCGCGCGTATCATAGTAGGTGCCGAGATTGGAGCGAATCGCTAAGGCGCGGTTCACCATCTGCAGGGCGCGCTCCAGCTCTTTGCCCTGTTCCGCCAATGAGTAGGCGTAGTTGTTGAGGGCAAGATGGTTCTGATTATCGAGTTGTACGGCTTTCTCGTACCAGCGCAGTGCGTCATCATATCTGCCCAGATGATGTGCCAAATCGCCCAGCACGCGATAGTAGTCGGAGCGGTCGATCTCCACCTTGATTTCGTGGGCGCGCGGCTCGTACTGGATGAGGAATTCGTAGGCGGGCTGAAGGGCGCGCTGTCCGGTATACACGCGATAGACGCGCGGGAGCGCAGAGGTCAGATTGCCCGACTGCTTCACATACTGATGAAAAGTCTGCGCGGCGCCCGCATAGTCGCGTGCCTGCAGTTTCTTTTCGCCTTCTTTGAGCAACTGCTCTGCCGCCTGCCGTTCATCCGCCCGTCGACATCCGCCTAATATTAGCGCCAGTGCAAGCAACCACCCGAACACTCGCATGGCTCATATTATACTTCCTCTGGCTCCTTGTGCGCGGGGCGCACCACCCAGCGGATGGGCGTGCCTGTGTAAGCATAGCGAGCGCGTACCCGATTTTCTAAGTAGCGCAGATAGGAGAAGTGGGCAAGCTCAGGGTCGTTCACGAACAGCACGATGGTGGGTGGGCGCACCTCCGCCATCGTCGCATAGTAAATCTTGAGCGGCTTGCCCTTGCGCGAGTAGGGACGCTCGTAGAGAGCATCGCGGATGAGGCGGTTCAACTCGCCCGTCGATATGCGCATGCAGTGGAACTCGGCGACCTGCAGGGCGGTCTCCATCAGCCTTTCGATGCCCGCCCTTTGCAACGCCGACACGAATACCAACGGCACGAAATCGAGCGCGGGCGCCTGCTGTTTGACCAGCCGCAGAAAGTCGCGTTTGGCAGGTGTGTTCCGTTGCAGATTGCCATCAGGCGGTTCGACTAGGTCCCACTTGTTGGCGACCCAGATGCAGGCGCGTCCCGCCTCGATGGCGAGCTGGGCGATTCGGCGGTCGCCATGCGTCAGCCCCACTTTCGCATCGATGACCACGAGCGCGACATCGGCACGCTGGAGAGCGCGTTCCGCCCGCAACTGTGCATAATACTCCAGCGAGCCTTGTACCTGCCCTGGTCGGCGGATGCCCGCCGTGTCGATGAGCACCATCGGCTGGTCGTTCCAGCGGAACGGGGTATCGAGGGCGTCGCGCGTGGTGCCGGGCGTCGCGCTCACAATCGCGCGTGGCTCGTTCAGGATGGCATTTAGCAAAGAGGACTTGCCCACATTCGGGCGTCCCACGATGGCGAGTTGCAACGGCTCCTCATCGGGCGTGGCTGTGTCCCCTTCCTCGTGGGGAGCGCACCTCTCGAACGCCAGTTCCAGCACTTCCGCGAGATTGTGCCCGTGAATGGCAGAGACGGGGATTGGCTCGCCCAGTCCCAGCCGAAAGAACTCCGCGCGCTGCGCCTCCCAGCGTTGGGGGTTATCCGCCTTATTCACCAGCAGAAGCACCGGCTTACCGCTCTTGCGCAACAGGTCGGCAATCTCCTCGTCGACGGGGTTCAGCCCCTCCTGCGCGTCCACCAGGAACAGAATGCAGTCCGCCTCGTGGATGGCGATTTGCGCTTGGATACGCACCTGCTCAAGCAGGGGGTCATCGGCACCGAACAAGATACCGCCTGTATCGATGAGGATAAAGGGCTGACCTTGCCACTCGGCTTCGCTATAGAGGCGGTCGCGCGTGACGCCTGGGATGGCTTCCACAATCGCCACGCGCCGACCGAGCAGGCGATTGAACAGGGTCGATTTGCCCACATTCGGTCGCCCAACAATCGCCAGCACAGGTCGTCGCCCCGCACCCATCACAGAGGGATTGTACCCGCTTGGCAGGAAACGCAGGAAAAGCAGGGTATACTATGGAATAAGAGTGATTGCAGGCTCGTTTTAAGTGGAGGCGTGGCGAAAGATGCCGACACAGCGGGATCAGACGGCTGGTACACCAGCACGGCAGACAGCAGGGTCGCCCTATGAGCAGGTCCACACCAGTGGATCGAGCGCGTACCGTCTCTACTGCCTCGCCACCTTCTATACCCGCGCCCGCCAGCCCCTGCTGGATGAGGAGGTTATCCCCTTTTTTAATCAGGCACTGCGGGAAGTGTGTCGTCAATACGAGTACCAACTGATTGCCTTCTATCTGAAGCCCAATCAGGTTAACTTGCTTCTTGGCTACAAGCCGACGGTCGCGCTGACCGAGTTGGTGGGCAATATCAAGCGTGGCACGGCGCACCGCCTGTTCGAAGCGATCCCGCGCCTAGAGCGACGCATCGGCAAGCGCAGCTTCTGGGCAGAGGGCTACTATGTGGAGACGGTCGGCTATCGGCAGGTGGAGGCACTGGTGCGAATGTGGCACGAACGCGAAAAGCGTGGGAAAGCAATCTTGGCTGCCCAAGCCGAGTCGTTCAACCCGCTCAACATCGATGGCAAGACCCTCGAACGCGCGCTGGCGGAACTGCTCCCCGCCGAACGCGCCCTCATCAAACTACTGCACGGACTATATGGCGAGCGCGTCCATACCCACGAGGAGGTCGCCGAGATGCTCGCGCTGAAGGTCGAAGAGGTGAGGCAAATCGAAAAAGAAGTTCTGCATAAACTGCGTGAATTGCTGACAGGCGTGCGAATCCCACAATCGGAGGGAGGTGAAACGCATGAGTGAATGCCTCTTTTGCAAAATCGCCTCGCGTGAGATACCCGCCACGATTATCTATGAGGATGAGCAGGCGGTCGCCTTTCGCGATATTAATCCGCAGGCACCCGTGCACCTGCTGGTCATCCCACGCGAACATATCGCCAGCCTTGCCGAGTTGCGCCCAGAGCAGACGGCACTGATGGGGCATCTGCTATGGGTGTGTGCGGAGCTGGCACGGCGCGAGGGCGTAGAAGCGGAGGGCTACCGCGTGGTGCTGAACACCAACCGCTCAGCGGGACAATCGGTATTCCACCTGCATCTGCACCTGCTGGGCGGACGACCGATGAGCTGGCCTCCCGGTTAGCCCCACCTCAGTGCCGCAACTCCACACGCCCATCCGCGAAGGCGATGTTGTTGCCCCCAAGGTGACGAGGGGGAGTTGGGAGAGTGGTGAACGGGTCGCTGGCATTCCAACTGAGATTCGAAGAGTCGTACAACAGGGGCGTGCCTGCGGGGTCAGCGAGTTGCCCCAGCGCATGCATCGATAGGTTCGAATTCATCGCATAACCATACCCCTGTCGTTCAACGCTGGGACAGCGATATACCCTCTCTGATGAAACATAAGGACGCACCGCGTCGCTCCACTGCGAGGCGGGTGGCAGGCTCCCTCCATGGTCGTGAGCGTAGAGAAGCATCGCTTGCGAAAGTTTCTTTAGGTTGTCCATGCATCTATCGATGTAGGCTGCTTCGCGAGCTTGCTTGAAAATGGGGAATTGTGTCAAGGCGGGCAATAGAATTGCCCCGCCCATCAGGGCACAGAAGCACATACCCAATCCTATCGCTCCCAAGGTGACCGCCAGTACCAGATTGCGTGAGCGATTTCGGTTCATCGATATCGGAGACCCTCTTGGGCACGGGCAGGATTAGGCATTTATTTTCTGCAACGCCCACGATGCTTCACAACGAACATACTCATCCTCATCGTTGAGAGCATTCAGAAGCACTGGGACGGCTTGCAAGTTGCGTATTTTGCCTAGTGCCCATGCCGCCGCCCTGCGAATATACGCGTTCTCATCGCTGAGTGCCTCGATGAGGAGTGGAATGGCGCGCGCGTCGCCTATCCTCCCCAAAGCATACAGCAACTCTTCCCGAACATGCGTGACTGTCTCATTCTTGAGAGCTTCCATAAGAGACGAGGTAGCTTGCGGGTCACCAATCTTGCCTAAAGCATATGCAGCCCTTCTCCGAACAAGGTCGCTCATGTCCCTAAGCATTTCCATCCATTCCTGTGTTGATCGCTCTTGCATGGTCGAACCTCCATAGCACTTACGCGGTTGCTCACCTGTACCTATATTATAGCACATCCTAACAGGGAATTCAAGAGTGAGGGGGAATTTGCCCTTTTAGGGCATGGAGAGGGTATCATATCTCACGGATGTCAACGCCACGAATCGAACCCAACCACATCTACCTGATGGACTGCAGGGAAGGGATGAAAGGTATCCCTTCCGAGACGGTTGATCTCATCGTCACCGACCCGCCCTTTGCCATCGATTTTCGCGCCCATCGAACCAACTACAACCGCACAGCAGGGCGCGTGTTAGAGGGCTACAACGAAATTCCAAAAGAGGAGTATTACCCCTTCACCCTCTCTTGGATGCGGGAGGCATCTCGTGTCTTGAAATCGTCAGGCAGTATGTATGTCTTCTCAGGCTGGAATAACCTCAAAGATATTCTGAACGCCTTGGACGAAATAGGCTTTGAAGTCGTCAACCATATCATCTGGAAGTACCAGTTTGGAGTTTATACGCGCCGACGCTTTGTGACCTCGCATTATCATTGCCTCTATGTATGCAAGGACGATAATCTGCGCGTGTTCTACGCAGATAGCCGTTTTCCCGCAGATGCACGAGATGAGAGCGGGGGCAGTGCGCGCTACAAAGACATGGAAGATGTCTGGGTTATCCCACGCGAGTACTGGAACGGCGATGTCAAAACACCAACGAAACTGCCTTATGCGCTGGTGGAGAAAATTCTCCAATACTCTTCCAAAGAGGGCGATCTGGTGTTAGACCCCTTTTTAGGCTCGGGGCAGGTAGCGGTTGTCGCGAAGGCGATGGGGAGACGTTATCTCGGATTTGAAATTGTGCCTGAATACTACCAGTTTGCCTTGCGCCGGCTGGAAGAAGGCGTGTACCGAATCAAGGCAGAGGAGACCGCTAAAGATAATCCTACGCTCCCCCTTGAGTAGGCTTATGGCAAATAGTGTTTCAATATTTTTGTCTTCGCGAGAATCTCACGCGCGACCACTCGGCTCACGAGTTCACTCCGCGACTCCTCTTGGAGTGGAGCGGGCACGGAAAGTGCGATGAGATATTGTGGGTTGGCGGTGAGGAATTCCCGAACCGCGCGACTGCGAATAACGATAGCGTCGGCAACCGTGCGTGCTTGGTTAGGAAGCAGCTCAGGGTCCGCATACCCTATGCCCAGATTATAGAGCACGAAAATCGTGGCGGAATCCCAGCGCGCATAACCCGAAGTGCCCAAAGTATTAATCAGCCGAATATCCCCCGTTCGACTGAAGTGCCCTTTCACGGAGAACCCGCCATTACCGCGAATGCGGATATCAACGCGCTCATCTGTCGTGCCAACATCTTCAGCGTCTATTCCACAGGCAAGCAAGAGAGCGGTAAGAAACATTTCCAACGCGCCCCCGACGATAAAGCGATTCTCCCGTATTTTGGTAGCGAAGCGCGAAAGCAGATTGGATAAACAATCCTCAAAATCTGCTTTGAGCTCCTGTTTGGTTTCCAAAACATGCTTCATCTGAGCGAAGGCGGAGCGCTCCTGCTCATACATCGCGCTCCATGATACCTCTGTTTTCACGGCATCAAGTCCGCCACTCTAATCGTGGCGTGAGGGGCGTGCAGGGGGCTGAGGGTGTCCGTTTCACCCAGCTTCAGCATGGTCTGATAGCCATATCCGAAGGCGCGTCTCTGCATCGGCACAGGGTCACGATAGACCTCCAAGACCCGCTCAGGTAGGTTCAGTACCCAGTATTCGGGGATGCCTGCCTCTGCATAGAGGCTTCCTTTCGTCTCGCGATCCATCTTGAGTGTGGCTTCGGAAACCTCTACGACCAATAGAGCGCTTGTCGGGTGTTGGTGAACATAGTCGCGCGGTGAGCCAACCACGACCGCCACATCAGGCAGAGGCTCATCATACTCGCTCAGACGAAGAGGGAGCTGACATCTTACGCTATACCCGCTGTGAAAAACTTCCCGTAGAACATTTTCTACCAGCTGAACCGCCGTTGCATGGGTGCTTTTCACGGGAACCTCCCTTTGGACTATCTCTCCTGCAATCAATTCCAGCCGCTCTTCGGGTGCGAAGACGCCACTATCGACCAACTGCTCGAACTCGTCGCAAGTAAGCAGTCGGCGCGTGGGCAGATAGAGGCGCCGCCGTACGATTCGTCTCTTCGGAGCTGTTCGCACCTTTTCCATCACAGTGAATTGTACCCCCACAGCGCACTTACGGGGAGTGCGTAGAAATCTTTCCCGAAGGGAACAGCCTCGTTGCCCAAGTACAACACGATTCCGCGCAGGAAGCGCTCGCCAGAGATGCTTGCGAGGGTCTTCAAACCTTTGAAATCGTCGGTGGAGACTGTTCCGCTGGCTTTCACCTCGATGCCGACAAGGCGCCCCTGGCGGTCTTCTAAGACGATATCGACCTCGCGCCCCTCTGCCATGCGGAGGTGGAAAGGAGCGACACGCACCTGATTCCAGCCCATTTGCTTCCACAACTCCATCAGCACAAACGACTCCAGCAGGCGACCGAACCACTCTGGGTCTTGCTGAAGACGAACGCTATCCATCCCCAACAAGTGGCTCATCAACCCTGTGTCCGTAAGGTAGAGCTTGGGCGCTTTGATAAGGCGCTTCTCGATATTGCGAAACCAAGCAGGCAACGGCACCACCAGATAGGCTGTCTGCAACAGGGCAAGGTAGCGGTCGAGTGTTCGGCGTGCGACCCCGATTTGCTGAGCGAGACCTGCCACATTGAGGGTAGACCCCGTTCGCAGAGCGATAGAGGTGAGCAGGCGAGGCAGTTCCAGAAGCCCCTCAATATTCGAAAGTTCGCGTATCTCGTGGTAGAGGACAGTGGTCAGATACGACTCGAACCACTCCTGACGCCGCTGTTCATCTGGGCGCTGAACGGCTTCTGGATAGCCGCCCGTGAGAATACGCTGAATCAGCTCCTCGCGATGGATGGGGTTGAAAGAGGGGAGGGTGAACTCTTCCCCAAACACACGGTCGATGAACCGTTCCTGAACACCTAACAGTTCGCCCTGGGAGAGGCTCCAAAGCGTGAAAATCGCCACACGCCCCGCGAGGGTCTCCGCGATACGGGGCACGGTGAACACATTCGCTGAGCCTGTCAACAGATACTGCCCAGGGACACGATTTTCGTCCACGCGCCGCTTCACCGCTAATAGAAGTTGGGGCACACGCTGAACCTCGTCCAAGATGACCCGCCCTGAATAGCCTGCCAAGAAACCTTCTGGGTCCTCACGGACGCTTGCAAGGGTCGTGGCGCTGTCAAGGGTCAGATAGTAATCAAAATAACCTTCTTGCATCAGCATACGGGCGAGGGTGGTCTTCCCTGTCTGGCGCGCACCGTGAATCAGCACGACAGGTGTGTCTGCCAGCGCCTTCACAATCCGCTCGGTAAGATGGCGACGGTACATACGCAGATTGTACCCTCTAATGCCCGAAAATCGCGCACTTGGTGCGCACTTTGCAAGTTAGGTGGTCACTCCAGCCAGATTGTGCCCACATGTTCTGGGAGGGCATCGAGGTCGACCATGATGCCCTCGGCGGTCGGTTGCAGGGGAATGTCGTGCTGGGTGGCGGGGTCATGAAAGCGGGCACGGCGCGGTTTCAGCCAGCGCGGAAGCCGAACTAACACGCGAATATCGCGCTGGGGACGGAAGCGATAGCCCTTCGGGTGCATCTCATACGCCAGATTGGTCAGCCAGAGCACTGCCCCGCGTTCGCCCATCAGCAGGGAGGCGTCCAATCGCTTCGGCTCGCTTGCCCGCTCCACGCGCGCCTTGCCCATCCATTCCATGCGTATCAACTGCTCGCGCACCGCCCTCAGAAAGCGGTTCAGGCGCGTCTGTTCTTCATATGCCTCGCGCCCATGCGCCACCAGCTCCTCCACGAGGCGGGCGCGCTCCGATTCGGGCAGTTGGCGCAGGGCGGGAATGTCGCGCGCCTCCATGTAGTAGCGTCGGAACCCCTCTTCCGAGAAGCCCGTGAACCATAACACCCCTTTCGCGCCGCGACTGAGCTGGAGCCAGAGCTGAACGCGAATCTCCTCTGGCGTGGGGCACGCCCTGCCCAGTTCTCCATTCACCCACACGCGCTCGTCCCAAGTGTGTGCGCCCTGCGCCCAGACCCAGAAGGGCAACGGCTCACAATTGGCACGCAGGTCTTCTGTGTAGGTCGCAGTGAGCTCCAGCAGATTGCCCCACGGCGCGGGCGAGAGGTCGGGCATCGGCGCGCCCACGCGATAGGCGTCGTAGCAGGCGATGTCGGGGATGGTGGCAAACTCACCGAACCGCCTCGAACGCGCCAAGTTCAAATAAACGGGCGGGCGCACCTGACGGTCGCGAAACACCTGTGCCACTCGCTCGCACAGCGTCGGCAGATGCCAGTTGTCCACCTCGTGCGGCTGTTTCCAGTCTGGTTCGTCCTGAATCATGTAGGCGATGATATGGGAGTTCCGTGCGTGGCGTTCGATGAAGCGGATGGCAGGGCGCGGGAAGCCCGCGAACACCAACGCGCGAATACCCATCTGGGGACAGAGCGTCTCGAACATGCGTCGCTCCTGCTCGTCGGGTGTGTCGGACGCGCCTGCTATGAATGTATCGAAGCCGCGCTCCACCAGCTCGCGCATTAGCGATTCGTCGCGCCACGCCTCTGTGCGCCAGATGCCGATGGGGAAAACGCGCTCCCAGGGTCGCACCACACCCGCCGTCATGGTGCTCGTATCGCGTGTGCGCCCATCGACTTGCAGGGCAAGCATCTCGTGTGGCTCAGGCTCGTCGGGCAGGTGGGCGTGCAGGAAGGCAAGCTCACCTGGCATCAGGCGCGTCGCTTGGGCGCGGAAACGCAGGGGCTTGCCCCACACGCGCAGCCGCTCAATTTGCCATGGGCGCTGGGGGTCATCGTTGCGCACGACGACCGTCAACTCGCGCCCGTCCAGCCACGCGCTCGCCAAGGTAAGGGGCGACGATTCCATCGGCAACACCCACTCATAACGCGCCCCATCGGACAGCCACAGCTCAAGTTTAAGGGGCAACTGGCGCAAAAGCGACGCCTGCGCGTTTAGGATAAGTAGGGCAGTGCCACGCGGTGGTATCGGCTCTGGCATTAGGCGGAACCAGTTCAGCCCGTTGCCGTTGGTGCGCGATTCGGCAGGGGTGCCATTCAGCCGAATCGCGCTCACATGGCGTGCCCGACGCTCTGGATTGTGCAGAAAGACCCAGAAGGTGCCGCCCAGCTCGCTCAGCGGGGGCGACGGCTCCCGAATCGCTGGGCTTGATCGATGTGCCCGATAGTAGACCTCTATCTGCATTTTGCTCGCTCCTATTGTTAGCCATTGTGCGTGGCTTGGGCATCTTGCCCATTTAGCCTATGGGCAGGATGCCCAGGCTACGGTTATTCCACCCGAAAGCGCACATTGCCGAAGCGCACCACATCGCCCGGTTTGAGCGGCTGGCGCGTGATGCGCTGTTCGTTGACAAAAGTGCCGTTTGTACTGCCTTCGTCATACAACACGAGCGTGCCGCCTTCCTGCACGATGCGGGCGTGGCGACGGCTGACGGTCGGGTCGGAAATAATCAGGTCGTTGCCCGCTTCGCGCCCCACCTTCAGCCCTGTGGGAGGCACCACGACGCGCATGCCCGACACCACAGGGTCAAGCCCGACGAGCGTGGTCGCAATCGTTGACACGACAGCGGTTGCTGTGGGTAGGGCGGGTATCGATGCGGTGCCGCCTGGCATGGGCGCGCCACCCACAGGCACAGCGCAGGCACATGCGCCCGTGATGGGGTCATACGGCTGACCGCAGTAGGGACAACATCCAGCGGGCACGGGCGGAGGCGGCGGCAGGGGCGAGCGCACCACATCGCGTGGCACAGGAACCGCTGAACCCTCGCGCAACTGGAACAGCAGCTGGAAGGAGCCAATCTGGAGCTGGTCACCATCGTCAAGTGCAACCTGCCCGCTCACGGACGCACCGTTCACCTTCATCGGCGCGTGCGCCACCAATAGATACTGACCGTTCGCAATCAGAATCTCAGCATGGCGCGGCGCGACTCGGGGGTCGCCGCGCAGGGGCACATCCGCCAGCTCGTCGCGCCCGATAATCGCGCCCGAACGGTCAATTGGGTAGTCCTTACCCTCCTTGCGCCCGTAGAGCACGCGCACCCACGCCTGCCGCGAGACCCACTCCAACAAGCCGATAAAGAGACCAATCCCCGCGCCCATCAGCACGAGCGCGACGGCACGCGAGAGCGCGCCCTCTTTGCCCTCCGCGCGCAGTGCAGCACTAAACGCACCACCAAAGGTGAATGCCAGCGCATCGAACAGCAAGCCGCCCAATGCACCGCCCAACGCGCCCCCAATCGCGCCCTGCCGAATGCGCTTGGGTGACCGCCCCACTATCCCCTCTGCCATGCCGACGAACAAGCCGAACAAGCCCCAGCCCAAAGCACGCCCGATGATGATGCCAATAATGGGAATCGCAAATCTTATGATATTGAAAATTATCTGCCCCAAGTAGATGCCGACCAGCCCGCCGGGTAGCCCAACAAGCGCGCCCAGTAGCAATCCACGCAGTGCATGGGCTGATGTGCCCAGCGACAATCCGCTGGCAAAGCCAATGGCGGCGCCGATGAAGCCCCCCGACACCAGCCCGAACAGAGCCAAATGCCCCCAATCCACTGGGCGACTCAGGTCATCAGTCGTGAACGGCTCCATGACCGCCCATGCCAGCAGACCGCCAATCGCGCCAAACACCATCAGATAGAGCAGTTTCTGAATCATGCGCTTTTACTCTACCCGAAAAGTTGCCATGCCGAACTGCACGGTGTCGCCCACATGCAGGGGTGTGGGCACGCTGATGCGCTGTCCGTTGACAAAAGTGCCGTTCGTGCTGCCAAGGTCTTGCACGATGAGTTCCCCGTTCTGGCGCATCAGTTGCGCGTGGCGTCGGCTGACGGTGATTTCCTCGCTCAGCACGATGCCGTTGCCCGCCTCGCGCCCGATGGTGATGAGGTCTGCGCTGATATCGAACACCTGTCCCGCGTAGGCGCCCTGCAAGCCGACCAGCCGTGTGGGGACGGCACTGATGGCGGTCGCGACGGGTGCGGCGGTAGGTGCGACGCCCGCCGTCTCCAGCGGGGGCAAATCGGGTTCAGGAGGGGCAACTGTTGCCGTGCCGCCCGCCGTCGCTGGCGTTCCGCCTGTATCCACTTGGGGCAGCTCCACACCCAGCCTCTGCATCGCTTCCGTAAGCGGCTTCTCCTTCTGCAGGGCGAGGCGCACCAGCAGGATAAGCACGCCAATCGCCAACGCCAGCACGAGAATGAACATCAGAATCGCGCCGATTCGGCTGGGTGTGGGCGCTGGCTCCCCTTCAGCGGTTTTCGGTGGGGCGACAGTAGCCACCTCACCGCTGAGCGCGATATTCAGCACGGGCACGCGTTCCTCACGCTCGGCTTTCAGGCGCATCTCCTGCGTTGTTTTATTGTCGTCGCCATAGCGCACCTCCACCGTGACCTTGCCGAGCGGCACGCGCTCAAAGAGCAGGATGCCCTCGGCGGTCGGCTCCAGCACCTGCGTCTGACGATTGCCCGTTTCATCGGTTAGGCTCACAAGGGCGGTCGCGACGGGTCGCTCCTGCGCACGCACATTGACTTGGAGCCGCGCTACATGCGTCCAGTCGTTGGAGCCGATGGTGAGTGTCTCCTTCAGCTCACTCACGGTGTACCGCGCCATATTGCCCGTTTTGCTGTCCAGCACCCAGAGCGTGGCAGTGCCTTCGGGCAGTTTGATGGTCTCCGTTTTCTCGCTCAGCTTCTGCGGGATGTTCAGCGGGTTGCCCTTCTCGTCTTCTGCCCACCACCAGCGTTCGCCCTCCGCGCGGAACTCCAGCTTAATCTCGCGGGGAGCAGGGGGCTTCTTTTGGGTCTGTTGTTGTGGAGGTTTCGCGCCTGCCGTCTCACGGGCGGGCGGTTTGCTTGGCGCTCCCCCCGCTGACGGAGGGGCAGAGGGGGGTTGTTGAGCCAGCGCACCCGTTGCCAAACTTGCCACCAGCACCCAAAGCCAAACCGTTCGCATGGTGTCCCGATTCGTCAGACGGTGCGCGATTCCTGTTTGTTTCCAGTTTGTTTCCAGCGTGCTGACCCTCTGAGCCAGAGCATGCCCGCGAGCCAGCCGAGCAGGCTGATGCCAGAAATCGCCAGTCCCGCTTCCCAGCGAGGCGGACGGAAGCGCAGCCGAACCTCATGGTCACCTGCAGGGACGAGCAGGGCGCGGTGGATGCCGTCGGCATACAGCAAGGGTGCTGGCTTGCCATCGATCCACGCTCGCCAACCGGGCAGGAGGGTCTCGCGTATGACCAACACTGCCTGCTGAGGGCACGCAGCGCGCAGCCACAAGGTGTTATTCGCCTGATGAACCAGCTGAACGCGCCCGCCTGCTGAGTGTATCTCGCTCGGCAAGCCCTCCACCAGCACGCGCTCACACGGGTCATGGGGTTCGCGACGAAAGCGCGACAGCATCGCGTTGAAATCCCGAACCGGCAGGGCGTGCGGCACAATCTGCATCCGCTGGCAGGGCGGCTGGAGACGCTCAAAACGCACCCCTCCTGCCCCAAGGATTGCCCGCCACTCGATGCCCAGCGTCTTGAGCCAGCGTGCGTGCCTTTCGGGGCGCGAGAAACGCACTGCACGCTCCACACGACTCACCCGTTGAGGCACCAACGGCTCATACGCGCCCCACACAGAGGCGGAAGGCAGCATCGGCAGGTTCGGAATCCACGCCTGAACCATCTGCTGGGGGCTGGTGTCGGCATAGGTAAGGTAGGAGATGTGGCGTCGCCAGCCGTCATAGGTCTGTGGATACCACCAGCGTCCGTCGGGCGCGTGCATCATGCGTTTCGCCTGCGCCCAACTACCCGGAGGCGCCACTGGGAGCGAGCAGTAGACCGCGTAGACCTGCATCGGCACAAAGCCCAGCCAGAGGGGCAGGTGGCGCGAGCGTGGTCGCACGAACGCCAGCCCCAACAGCAGAAGCGATGCGCCCAGCCACAGCGCGCCCTGCCACCAACCCCGCTGAGCCACCTTCAGCATCTGCTCCACCGATGGCTGAGGGTAGTCTTCACGGGCGCGTGGGGTCAAAAATGCGCGCTGCCACTCTGTGCCCACGCGCGTCGCCGGCACCAACACCATCAGCAGGCAGAGCATACCAGCGAGCACGAAGGGCACATGGCGAAGAGCGATGGGCGAAGTAGTACAGGCATCGCGCCTGTGAGACGCAGTATAGCGGGTCAACGCATCGTAGCCGAACGCGGAGAGCGCGGACATCATCAGGCAGGCAATGAGCAACCAGCGTGCGGGGTCGTGGAACATGCGCATACCGGGCAACCCATGGAATGCCAGAGTGTAGAGACCACCCGATGTGCCCAGCGCGAGCCATATCATCAGCAGGGCAATCCCGCCCAGCCCCCAACGCAGGCGCGCCTCGTCGCCCCGCCCCAACGCGAAGGGCACAAGCAACAGCGGAATCGTGCCGATATATGCTGTGACCTCCCAATAGTTGCCCTTCGCCACATACAAGCCCATCGGATTGCCCCACAGGAACGGGTAGAACAGCGTGCCCAGATGGGGCAGCTCCCAACGGAATCGCTCCGCCTCCCCAATGCTCAGCTCGTTATATCGAGAGAGCGCCCCGACCGCGCTGGCAGGTAGCCAGTAGAGCGCGCTCAGCAGAAGCGCAACTATCGTTGCTATGAACAGCCAAAGTATCGGGGCGAAGAGCGAAGGGCGAAGGGGGAAAGCGACCGCTTGCCACCCGCGCACGCCCGCATAGAGCACTGCGCCCAGCCCAATAATGTACGCGCCCTGCGGATGCGCTGCGAAGATGCAGAGCGCACCCATCAGCGCGAGCCAGAGCGCATTATGCAATCCCGGCTTCTGCCACACGCGCTCCACACCCCACAGCACCCACGGATACCATGCGATGCTCATCAGAAACGGGGGAAACTGGGCGCGTGCCACCACCGCCGTACAGCCCATCCATGCGCATGCGCCCCACGCGCTCGCCAGCGGACTACTGCCCAGCGTACGCAACCACAACGCCATGCCTATCCCGCTCCACAGCAGGTGCAACGCGGAGACAAGGCTCAGCCAGCGTTCAGTGGTCAGCCAGAGCAGGAGCAAAGTGGTGGGGTAGAACACGCCCATCTGCGGATTGCCAATTAGGGGCTGACCGCCATTGATATAGGGGTTCCAGAAGGGGAGTTCACCCTTCAGCAGACAGCGGCGCACAAACTCCCACATCGGATAGAAGTAGATACCCGCGTCGCCCCAGTAAAGCTCGCTCACCAGCAGGCGTCCATGCGCCAGCAACCAGAATCCCAAAAGGATTGCCCAGGGTCGCAAACTTTCCCGATCCATAATCCAACCTGCTACTCATTGCCCTTCACGCGCTCATAGTAGAGTTCCAGCACGCGCTGGAGAGTCTGCTCTTTGGTCAGGTGGTCGTTCTCGATGCGGATGGCGTCGTCCGCTTGGCGCAGGGGCGAATCGGCACGGGTACTATCGCGCTCGTCGCGCTCACGAATCTCTTGCAGAACCTGCTCAAAGGGCAGTTCGATGCCCTGTTCACGCAGTTGTGCCTGTCGGCGGCGGGCGCGCTCCTCGGGCGATGCGGACAGAAAAATCTTGAGCGTTGCGTGGGGGAACACCACTGTGGTGGTGTCGCGCCCTTCCGCCACCAGCCCATGCACATGGCGGGCAATCTCGCGCTGTTTGGTGACCATCACGCGGCGCACACCCGAATAGACCGAGATTTGCGAGGCGAGCTGCCCGATTTCGGGACGCCGAATCGCATCCGAGACATCCTCGCCGTTGAGCAGGACGCGCTGTCCGCCATCCGTGCGCTGGAACTCCAACTGCATCGCAGAGGCAAGGCGTGTCAGGGCAGGCTCATCGGCAGGGTCTGTTCCCTCGCGTTGGGCAAGTAGTGCCAACGCACGGTACATCGCGCCCGTGTCCAGATAGACGAAGCCGAGCGCGTCTGCCAGCTGGCGGGCTAAGGTGCTCTTGCCCGACCCCGCAGGTCCATCGATGGCAATCACAATCATTCCAGCTCGGCTCGAATCGCCTGCAGTTGCTCGGCAATCACCTCCAGCAGCTCCTCCAGCTCCTGCTCTAAGGGGGGCAGATGGCTCGGATGGAGCGCGGTGATGTCCAGCCCCTCCAGATAGCGGCGAAACTGGCGCACTTGGAGGGCGGGACCCGTGAGCGGCGGCGTTTTCTGAAGTACCTCCTCAGCGGGGCGCTCCAGAATCTCCTCAGCGCGTTCGGGTTCCTCGCGCAGGGTGCGCACCAGCGCGGCGGTCTCGTCGCTGGTCAGCTCCTCTTCGCGTATCTTGGTGGCGACGCGCGTCTGCAGTTCGGGGTCTTCCAGTTCAATAAGACTGCGGGCGTGGCTGGTGGTGATACTGCCCGAGGGCGGGCGTCCGCTGGTCGCAATCACCTGCTCGCCAATCTCTTCGGGCAGTTCCAGCAGTCCTAACCAAATGGTGATGGTGCGCTCGCTCAGCCCCAGCATCTGCGCCAGCTCACGATTGGTCAAGCGCCTCTGTTCCTTGAGCAGCTTCAGCGCACGCGCCTTGTCGATGGGCGCGAGGTCTTCACGCTGGAGGTTCTCGCTCAGCTGCTCCAACATGGCGGTCTCATGGTCCATCGGCTTAACGATGCAGGGGATTTCGCTCAGTCCAGCCATCATCGCAGCGCGCCAGCGCCGCTCGCCCGTCACAATCTGGTAGGTCTGACCGTCAGGGAGTGGGCGTACCGTGATGGGGTTCAGCACGCCATAGCGACGGATGCTCTCGGCAAGCCCATGCAGTTGCTCCTCGTCGTAGCCCCGACGGGGCTGGTCGGGGTCTTCCACAATCTGGTCAATCGGAATCAGCTTGACCTCCATATCTTGCGCCTCCTCACCCAGAGTCTACCCTAAATCGTAGCACGGGCGTCCCGCCCGTGCAAAGCGTGGCTTGGGCATCCTGCCCATAAAGTGGCACGGGCGTCCCGCCCGTGCAAAGTAGCTTGGGCATCCTGCCCATAAAGTGGCACGGGCGTCCCGCCCGTGCAAAGTAGCTTGGGCATCCTGCCCATCAAGCCTTATGAGCCAGAGGCTCTTGCCAACTATCAAGGTCGGCATCCCGCTCAGGAATATAGTCTCTGCGTCGCATAATCTCATTTTACCTGTTCAATGCGCATGTCAGTGGACGATTCGCGGACATCAGGGGATGAGTCACGGACATCAGGGAATGAGTCACGGACATCAGTGGACGATTCGCGGACATCAGTGGACGATTCGCGGACATCAGGGAATGAGTCACGGACATCAGTGGACGATTCGCGGACATCAGGGAATGAGTCACGGACATCAGGGAATGAGTCACGGACATCAGGGGACGATTCGCTGAGGTTCACCCCCACCCTGTCCAAATAGCCCTCATCCCCCCAGCCCCCTTCTCCCACAAGGAGAAGGGGGAGTCCGATTCTCCCCTCTCCCGCTGGGAGAGGGGCAGGGGGTGAGGGCTAAAAAGAGGCACGGGCGGGACGCCCGTGCTACTTTTTCGTGGCTTGGGCGTCTCGCCCAAGCAGGCATGGGCTTGCACGGGCGAGACGCCCGTGCTACGAAGGGAGAGGGGCAGGGGGTGAGGGCTAAAGAGGGGCAAGGGGTGAGGGGTGAGATTCTTCGCTACGCTCAGAATGACGAATAAGCAGGAGAGAACGCGCACATCTTGAAATAGAAAACAGGGAGGTGCCAAAAGTGATTGTGGATACCTTGCCAAAGGCGCTCCTGCGCAGTGTGGAACAGCATGCGGACAAACCCGCCCTGCTGGTCAAGCGCGACCGCCAGTACCATCCCATCACCTATCGGGAGCTCTATCGGCGCGTCTACGCATGTGCACGCGGTCTGCAGGCGATGGAGGTGCATGCGGGCGACCGCGTGGCGATTCTATCAGAAAACTGCCCCGAATGGGCCATCATGGATTGGGCAGTTCTTTGCTTGGGCGCAATTACCGTGCCCATCTACCCTACGCTGACCGCCCAGCAGGTCGCCGACATTCTGCGCGATGCCGAGCCGACGCTTATGCTGGTCAGCGATAAACGGCAGCTGCGCAAGGCATGCGAAGCCATAGAAGGAGCAGGGCTATCGCTCAAGTTGGTCAGCATCCAGCCCGATGAGACGGGCGAGACGACCACCTTCGAAGAGCTGCTCCAACTGCCCGGTGAGCTGACCGAGTCGAGTTTCCAGCGCATCGCCTGCAGTATCGAGCCAGACGAGGTGGCGACCATCATCTACACCTCAGGCACAACAGGCGAACCGAAAGGCGCGATGCTCACCCATCACAACTTCATTTCGAACATCACCGCCTGCCTTGAGGTGATCGAGTGGAACCCGAACGATGTCCTGCTCTCCTTTCTCCCGCTCAGCCATGTGTTCGAGCGGTGCTGTGGGCATTTCTTGCCGATCTATGCAGGGCTGACGATTGCCTATGCCGAGAGCCTGTTCACGCTGTCAGCGGACATGATGCTGGTGCGCCCGACGCTGATGCTGGGCGTGCCCCGCTTCTTTGAGTCGGTGCGCGACCGCATTCTGGGTTCGATTCGGGAGCAGACCCCCCTCAAACAGCGACTGTTCTGGTGGGCACTGAGTGTAGGGAAGGAGGTCTCGCGCTGCTGGCGTGAAGGACGTCCCTGCCCGCTTCCGAAGCGGTGGCTCCATCGGGTGCTGGATCGGCTGGTGGGCGAGAAGATTCGGGAGCGCACAGGCGGGCGGTTGCGCCTGTTCATCTCTGGTGGAGCCGCCCTGCCCAAAGAGAGTGCAGAGTTCTTCCATGCCTTCGGCATCCTCATACTGGAGGGCTACGGCTTGACCGAGACCAGCCCCGTGTTAACCGTGAACCCCGCACACGCGCCCCGATTCGGCAGCGTGGGCAAGCCGATTCCAGGGGTGGAAATTCGCATCGCGGACGATGGCGAGATTTTGGCGCGTGGACCCAACATCATGAAGGGCTACTACAAGAAGCCCGAAGCGACCGCCGCGGTGATGGACCCCGATGGCTGGTTCTACACGGGCGACATCGGCTATCTGGACGCGCACGGCTACCTCTATATCACCGACCGCAAGAAGGATATTATTGTGCTGGCGAACGGCAAAAATGTAGCACCCCAGCGCATCGAGAACCTCTTGCGCGCCAGCGAATATATTCAGGAAGTGGTCGTGTTTGGCGATGGGATGAGCGCGCCCGTCGCGCTGATTGTGCCCGACCTGGAACGGGTCAAACAGTACGCACATCAGCAGGAGCTGGACACCACCGACATCCGCAGCCTGCTGGAACACGACCTGGTCCAGCGACTGTTCCGCCAAGAGATTGAGAAGGTGAACCGCGAGTTGGCAGATTTTGAGCGGGTGAAGGCGTTTCGGCTCCTGCATGCGCCCTTCAGCATCGAAAGCGGCGAGCTGACCCCCACGCTGAAGGTCAAGCGGCGCGTGGTCGCCCAGAAATACGCCACCCTCCTGCAAGAGATGGCACGATAACACCACTCTCCAGCTCACACCACTCACAGCGTGTGTGAACGAGGTATAATCCAAATGGCTATGCACCATCGTTTTGTGGGGATGGATCCGTATATCGAGGAGCAGTTGTGGCACGATTTCCATCCGAATATGATTGTGTCCATCCAGTCGTTGCTGATGCCGCAACTGCTACCCAAATATGCTGCCCAAATAGAGGAACGGGTCTATGTGGAACATGCCGAAGAGACCCCCGTTCGGCGTGTGTTCCGCCCTGATATTACCGTTCATACGGAACGCCCTGCTGAGACCATCACGGGCAGCGCCACCCTTGCTCTTGCCGAACCAGAAATCCTGACCCTCCCAATGCCCGTCGAGCATCGTGAACCCTATATCGCGATTGTGTCGCTGCCGAATCGTCAGCTGGTGACAATTATCGAATTGCTTTCACCTGCCAACAAGCGAGCAAACTCTGACGGCAGGCGTGAATATCTGACCAAGCGGGAGCAGATTATTCAGAGCGCGGTGCATCTGGTGGAGATAGACCTCCTGCTAAAGGGGGAACGGATGCCCACGGTAGAGCCACTGCCAGATGGGGATTATTATGTTTTCGTATCACGCAGCTACCACCGTCCTGCAGTTCAGGTGTACCATTGGCGGTTGAATGAGCGGATGCTTGTTGTGCCCATTCCTCTGCTTCGGGGTGACCCCGATGTGTACCTCGATTTACAGCAGGCATATGAGCAGACTTATGCGCGAGCGCGATACGATATGCGTCTGGACTATCCGTCAGAGGGAGAGACAAGCGAGCGATGCTAACGCAGATATGGCAGGAACCTTTGCCAGTGGACACGCTGAGCTTCGATGTGCTGGTGTTGCCTCGCCAGCCGACGCAGTTGGTGACGCTTACAGAGCATGAGTTGCGCTTCTGGCTCTGGCAGTCGGGCAAATTTCAGCCCGTGCGCACCGAACGCTGTTTCTTTCAGCGCGACCTCTACTGCCTATCCAATCCGCCGGGCGGCAAGCCGATTCTCTATACCGATGGCAGAGGCTTTGAGTGGGGCGAGAAGTCGCTGACGCCTCTCATTCCCACGCGCAAAGTGCCTATCGGGCGCATCGTGGACAAGGACGGGCTAACCCGCATCCTCTGCTTCGATCACGAGGAAGAATCGCCCGTCTACTACATTCCCGATAAGCCAGAGGCGATTGACGACACGGTGCTATTCACGCCCGATGACCTGTTCGGGGGCAAGGTGCAGAGCGCGGTCATGTCCATTCCGCGTCTTGCGCGGGCATACAGCGCGCTCTACAGCGCAGGCTACCGATTTCTGTGCCTTTTGCGCCGGGATAAGAAGGAGCCTGTGCGCGTGTATGGGGTTGCACCCGACCGAATGGCATTGCTGGAGCTGCGTGGCGGACGCCCCTACCCCCGTTGGCGTAGCCAGCTGGAGCCGATTGGCACACCACGCAAGGAATCGCCCCTCGTGGTGCGCATGGGCGATGTGAAAGATGAGGGCATACTTGCCCTGCTGGTGATGCAAGCCACGCGCGACCGCGTGCTTCTACGCGCCTTTCGCTCTGGATGAGAATTGTGCCCATGTGCTATAATAGAGCATTCATCTCAAGAGCGAGGTTGAGCAATGGAACGAAAAGGTAGAATGGTGAACGCTGGACGAACGCCGCTGTTTCGGCTGATACGACGCTGGCTCAACGCGGCAACGCTGGAGCCAGAGCAACTGGAACGCGCTTGCGAACGGGCGACCCAGCGCCCGCTTTCTCGCCGTGAATTTTTGAAGGTGAGCGGCGCACTGACCGCCACAACGCTTGCAGGCGGTCTCTTGCACCGCACGGGCTGGACTGCCGATGGGAACGACCCGCGTATCGTGATTGTGGGCGCGGGCATTGCGGGGCTGAGCGCAGCGTACCATCTTCGGCGCCGCGGATTATGCGCCACGCTCTACGAAGCCAGCAACCGCACAGGCGGACGCATCTTCTCCGCTCAAAACCTCTTCGCGCCTGGTTTGACCACCGAGTTGGGCGGTGAGTTCATCGATAGCATCCACCGCGACATGCTCCACTTCGTGCGGGCATTTGACTTGGAACTGATTGATCTGGAGTCGCCCTCCGAGAGCAGTCTAGAAACGCGCTACTACTTCGATGGTCAAGGCTACACCGAAGCCCAGATTATCGAGGCGTTGCGCCCGATTGCCCGGCAGATTAAGCGCGATGCCCAGCAGGCAGGCTATCCCGTGACCTATAACAACTACAACGCGCATGCCTATGCGCTTGACCACACCTCGCTGGCAGATTACCTGACCCAGATTGGCGCGACAGGTTGGCTGTATAAGCTCCTCGAGGTTGCTTATGTCACCGAGTATGGGCTGGACGCAGGCGAGCAATCGTGCCTGAACCTCATTTTCCTGATTGACACTCAGCTCAACGATGGCTTCGAAATCTTTGGCGACAGCGATGAACGGTACAAAGTGCGTGGCGGCAACCAGCAGATAACCGATCGCCTTGCCCAGATGATGGCGAACCAGATCCATCTGGAGCATCGCCTGATAGCGATTCACGAGGGTTCGCACGGCTATCGGCTCACCTTTGAGCGAGCAGGGGGCGGGCAGGTGGAGGTACAAGCGGATTTCGTGCTGCTGACCTTGCCGTTCACCCTCCTGCGGGAGGTGGACATTCAGGTGGCGCTGCCGCCTGTGAAGCGTCGCGCGATTAATGAGTTGGGCTACGGCACGAACGCCAAGCTCATTCTGGGCTTCACAAGCCGATACTGGCGTGATCAAGGCTATAACGGCGACTTCTTCACCGACGAACCGTTCCAGAGCGGCTGGGACAGCAGCCGTTTGCAGGCAGGGAATGCAGGTAGCCTGACCCTCTTTCTGGGCGGCACGCCAGGGGTGCAAGTGGGGCAAGGCACACCCCAATCGCAGGCAGCAAGGTTCCTACCGGGTGTGAATCGGCTCTTTCCTGGCGCCACTACGCAATACACGGGCAACGCGGTACGGTTCCACTGGCCAAGTTATCCCTTCACCAAGTGTAGCTACTCCTGCTGGAAAGTGGGGCAATACACTTCGATTGCGGGCGCGGAGTTCGAGCCGGTGGGACGCCTGTTCTTCGCGGGCGAGCACACGAGCATCGACTATCAGGGCTATATGAACGGTGGCGCTGAGACAGGACGACGCGCTGCACGGCTCATCCGTCAGCAGGTGCGCGGACGATAGGGTATAATAGGGTGGCAGAGTGGGGGGCCCGTAGCTCAACGGCAGAGCGGGCGGCTCATAACCGCTTGGTTGCAGGTTCGAATCCTGCCGGGCCCACCAAGCTCACAAGACCTCTTGACAAAGGGGTACATCGAACGGGTATATATTAAACGCTTTCAGCACTCGCCCCTTCGCGAGTGCTAATTTTGTGAGTTTTAAGCCGTACAGCAAGCCATAAACCGAAGGAGGTGTAGAAAAATGCTCAAACCGATTGGTGATCGCGTGGTGGTCCGCCCAAAAACGGCGGAAGAGATGACAAAAAGTGGGATTATTTTGCCCGATACAGCGAAGGAACGCCCCCAAGAGGGCGAAGTGATGGCGGTTGGTCCAGGGCGTGTGCTGGATGATGGACGAGTAGTTCCGCTCGAGGTCAAGGTTGGTGACCGCGTGTTGTTCTCCAAATATGGCGGCACCGAGATTAAACTGGGCAACGAGGAGTATATCATCCTGCGCGAAGACGACATTCTCGCCATTCTACAAGACTGAGGAGGTGAGCAACAATGGCTGCGAAGGAGATTCTTTATAATGAGCAGGCACGCCATGCGCTGGAGCGCGGAGTCGATGCGATTGCAAATGCGGTGAAGGTCACCCTCGGTCCGCGTGGGCGCAATGTGGTTCTGGAGAAAAAGTTCGGGTCCCCTACGGTGATTAATGACGGCGTAACGATTGCCAAAGAGATTGAATTGGAAGACCGTTTCGAGAATATGGGCGCACAACTCGTGCGCGAAGTCGCCTCTAAGACCAACGATGTCGCAGGTGACGGCACCACCACCGCCACCCTGCTGGCACAAGCCATCTTCAAAGAAGGGCTGAAAGCGGTCACCGCAGGGGCGAACCCTGTGCAAGTCAAACGGGGCGTCGAACGCGCGGTGGAAGCGGTGGTCAGCTACATCCGCCAAGTTGCCATCCCTGTAGAGGGGCGCGAGTCGATTGAGCAGGTCGCCACTATCTCCGCGAATGACCCCGCCATCGGCAAAGTGGTCGCCGACGCCATCGAAAAGGTCACCAAAGACGGCGTGATTACCGTCGAGGAATCGAAAGGCACGGAAACGACCCTCGAAATCGTGGAGGGTATGCGCTTCGACCGCGGCTACATCTCGCCCTACTTCATCACCGACCCGGAGCGGATGGAAGCCGTGCTGGAGGAGCCGTATATCCTGCTCTATGAGAAGAAGATTAGCGCGGCACAGGACCTGATCCCCGTTCTGGAGCAGGTGGTGCGCGCGGGCAAGCCACTGCTGGTCATCTGTGAAGATATGGAGGGCGAAGCGCTCGCCACGCTGGTGGTGAACAAACTGCGCGGTGTGCTCCAGTGCGCAGCGGTCAAAGCGCCCGGCTTCGGCGAGCGACGCAAGGCGATGATGGAAGACATCGCCATCCTCACCGGCGGCACCTTCTTCACGGAAGACCTCGGCATCAAACTGGAGAACATCCGCTTAGATCAGCTCGGGCGCGCCGAGAAGGTGATTATCGAAAAAGAGTACACCACGATTGTCGGCGGCAAAGGTGCGCCCGAAGCCATTCAAGGACGCATCAACCAGATTCGCAAGCAAATTGAAACCACCGAATCGGACTATGACCGCGAGAAGCTCCAGGAGCGACTGGCGAAACTCGCGGGGGGCGTCGCGGTGATCAAGGTGGGCGCTGCCACCGAGACGGAGCTGAAGGAGAAGAAATCGCGCTTCGAAGACGCTATCCACGCGACCAAAGCCGCGGTGGAAGAGGGCATCGTGCCCGGCGGGGGCGTCACGCTGGTGAACGCCATTCGCACGCTGGAGGAGCTGCAAGCGGAAGGCGACGAGCGCATCGGCATCAACATCGTGCGACGCGCCCTCGAAGAGCCACTGCGCCAAATCGCCCATAACGCCGGCGCGGAAGGCTCCGTCATCGTGGAGAAGGTCAAAGAGCTACCGATCGGGCATGGCTTCAACGCGGCGACGGGCGAGTTCGTCGATATGGTCAAAGCGGGTATCGTCGACCCCGCCAAAGTCGCCCGCACCGCACTGGAGAACGCCGCGTCGATCGCCTCTATGCTGTTGACCACCGAAGCGCTGGTCGCGGAGCTGCCCGAAGAGAAGGAGAAAAAGGCTTCTACCTCCCCCTACTGACACACAGACCACTCACCCCCCAATAGCCGGGGCTGAAAAGCCCCGGCATTTTTTTAAACCCCTTGATTCGTTTGCCACAGGCAGGGTATACTCTGCTAAACAAAACAATCAGGGGGAGCAGAATGCTGAGAGCACTGGCACGATTATGGCGCTATCTCGTCGCGTGGGTGACGGGCAAGGTGGAACAACTGGAAGACCCAGAAATCCTGCTTGACCAGGCGCGACGCGAGATGCAGGAGACGCTGGCACGCAATCGTGAGCGCGCCATCCAAGCCATCACGCAGAAGAACCTGCTACAGGCGGAAGTGGATAAACTGGAGAAGACGGTGCGCGACCTGGAGCGCAAGGCGGAACTCGCGCTTCAGCAGGGCAAGCGCGACCTCGCGTTGCAAATCATTCGGGAGAAGAAGGCGCAGGAAGGTGCCCTCGAATCCCTGCGTGCCTCGCTCCAGCAAGCTATCGACACCGTCGAATCGGTCAAGCAGGCAATCCGCCGCCAAGAAGAGGAGGTGCGCGTCCGAACCGCGCAGGCGCTCGCGCTCAAAGCGCGCTGGAAACAGGCACAGATTCAGACCGCCATCAATAAGGCGCTGGAGGGCATCTCGGTCGAATCGCTCGAAACGAGCTGGGGCGCCGCCGAACAGCGCATTCAGAGAGCCGAAGCCGAAGCCGCCGCCCGCCAGGAGATGGCAGCCCAGAGCCTGCAGGGACGCATCGCCGCTCTGCAGGACGCCCAAATCGATCAGGAGGCAGAAGAGGAACTCAAGCAGATGGAACAGCGGCTGGGACTGCGCCCCGCATCTGCCGAGACCGCACCCGCCGTTCAGCCCACCGCCGTCGCCGAGGGCGATGTGCTCAAAGAGCTGGAAGAGCTGGAACGCAAACTGCAAAGCGGGCAAGCCAGCACCGACAGCCGCGACGGCGGCTAACACGCAAGGGGCTGGCTCGTTCTGAGATGTTCCTTTATGGTTCGGACTCTGCTGATCGCCGGATGGACAGCCCTGCTGGGCACACTGCAAGCACAGCAGCCGACGGTCTTCTTTGGGGCACGGCTCCACAGCCAACTGCGCGCTGATGAGCGCACCACCCAACTGCGCTGGTACGATGACCTCGCCCGCCACTCGGTGGTCTATCTCCAGCTCTATCACGATGCGGGCTATGGCGCGTATATCGCTCAGCGCCTGCAGAACATCCCCCACGACCGTACGCGCACCGCGCTCGACGAGGTGTACCTCGAAAAGCTCGAAGGCTGGCGGTTCGGCAGGTTCTATGCGCCCTTTGGCATGGGGCTGTTGCTCAGTGAAAGCGTGCTGGCGGTTCAATCGCCCACCCGATTCGCAATTGGCAACCTACCGATGCGCGTCGCCTACCTGTTCAACGGCAGGGAGCGCCAGCAGGGGTTCTATGTGCGGGTGGGCACGGCGAATGGCGGTATCTCTGTGGGTGCCGGACGACATTTCGGCACGGACCCGCACGCTTTCGCTGGGTGGGCATTGCCCGAACAGCCGCGCCACCCCGAAGGCTATCAGCAACTCTATGGAGCCGACCTCACACGCGAGCTGGGCAACCATCGCCTGCAGATGGAGTGGCTCTACAGCGGAGGCAACCGAATCATCGATACGCACTGGCTCGCGTTCCGCTGGCAACCGCTCACGATGCCCCTCCAACCCGAACTCCTGCTGACCTACCAGACCGCCACCGAGCAGATGAGCTGGCGCGTGAGCCTGCAACAGCGGATGGGCAATAACTTCAGCGTGAATCTGGTAGTGCGCGGTCGGCAGGGTACACTTCAATTCGTGGCGATTGGACTGCGAGGTGAACTCTGATGGCGCTGGGCAGACGAATCACCCGATTGATGCGTGCCTTTATCGAGGAACAGTGGGAGCGGCTCGAATCGCTGGTGCGCGAAGAGGAGGCAGAGGCACAAGCCCGCGCGGAGGCGATGCGCGAGCTGGAACGCGACCTGAATGAGCACCGTGTTCCCGCCGCACCGCGTCCCTCAACACGCCCACCCGACCCTGTTGACCCTGTGCGACACGCTTATAAGGTGCTGGGACTGCCCGAAAACGCCGATCTGCCCACCATCCGGCGCACCTATCGCGAACTCATTACCAAAAGCGACCCGCGCCGCTTTCCCGAAGGCTCACCCGAACGCGCTAAAGCCGAACAGATTCACGCCCAAATCGAGCAGGCGTATCGCACCCTTCTGAGCCATCTGGACCCCTCAGCTGACCGCTTCCGCGATCTGGAACTGCCATAATAAGGGGAATGCGCTCGCTCATCTCCACAGCGAGGGTGGCTATCCACAGGGCGCGGAAAACCGCAGGCAGATAGTAATAGTGCATCAGAGGGATGACGGGCGCGAGCGGCAGGTAGGCAAGCGTGGAGCCGAGCAATCCCAGCCAGGCAAGGGAGTTGCGCCATACCCGCGCCAGCACCACCAGATACCCACCCAATACCAGCCATGCATACCAGAAAGCGGGCATCAGAAGGGCAAGCGGGACATCAATCAGCAGGTTCAGTTGATCTACTACTCCCAAAAGGGGTGGGCACAACCAGCGAGTGAGCGAAGCACCCAGCGAATAGAAGCGACGCAATCGCTGTTGGTGATACTCGGTCTCGGTGGGAATGGTCGCCAAATAGAACCACAGATAGAGCTCCAGTAGGATAAGACCCACAGCAGGCACCCACCAGACGAACTGCCCACCCTTTGCACGAATTGCCAACCCGCATGCCACCATGAGGAACGGTAAGGCAATCGCTTGTTCATAGCTGCCCAGTGCCCCCGCAAATCCAACAAGGCTCAGCATTCCCCAGACCCAGCCACCACGCCAGCAGAGGCGACAGTATGCCCAGAGCGAGAGCAACACAAAGGCGGTCATGAGCGTCGCGGTGCGCCCTGCAATCCAGCCCATCGCCCGGTAGGCAAATAACGCTTGATGCAAGTCGGGCAGATTCGGAATGAAGCCCAGCTCTAACCCCAGCACCAGCGCAAAGCAACCCAAGATGAGCGCCTTCCGATAATCGCCCGTCAGACGCCAGCCCAGCCCGATGCCAATTAAGACACCGCTCCAGAGTAGCCATTCAGGCAATCCCCTCAGCAACCCGGTCTGCCAACCTGTGAAAATCACACCCGTTAGCAGGGCGAGCATACGCGAGCGACTCAACTCCCATACCCACCCGATTAGGAGCAAGGCGCAGGCGAGGCTCAGCAAGCCGTTTGTCCATTTGTAGCTCATCAAATCTCGCCCCCAGAGGCGATAATCCAGCTCATAGAGCAAGCTGGGCAGAGGGCGATAGAAGCCATTACCCAGCACCCAGTCGCCTATGAGCCAAGTTAGGGGCGAATGGGGCTGTTCCAGCCGCGCGAGAATAGTGCGCACATCGAGGTTTTCAAAGCTGTCCCATAAGCCGTCATCCCGATGCCAATAGAGGATGGCAGCTCCGTTCAGCACGACAACAAGCGTCAGCCCGACCAACCACGCACGCACAACCGCTCGATTCGCTACAGTGGGCAGGCGTTCCTCTATGCTACGCCGCCGATTTCTGCTCGGTGCGATGCACGCTCAGACGCTGTTCGGCAAGCGTCAGCAGCGATTCGAACTCCTGACCGTCGCATGGATAGTACGCCCAGCCATAGCGCACCTCGAAACGCGCGGTCATGCTGGTGGAGAAGTTCGTTTGTAGCCATTCGTTCAGCGCTTCGTACACGCGCTGGGCGACGGTGGGGGTATGCTCGCCTGCGTACGGTAATAACACGCCCAGCATCGCCTGCCCATATCGCCCGATGATGTCCGCTTTGCGCACTGCCTGCCGCACGATGGCGGACGCCTGCAGGAGCAGTTCGCCCAGTGCCAGCTCGCCTAACGAGTTCAACACGCGCGGGTCGCACACGAACTCAAAAATGGCGAAGCCGACCGCATTATTGTAGCGGGCAGAGCGCTGTACCTCCTCGCGCAGGCGCACCTGCAGATAGTCCGCCGAATACAGCCCCGTCTGCGGGTCTAAAATCCGTGCTTCGAACTCACCTCGTGCTTCCGCGCGCGCCCGCATCCGCTGCTGGTCGAGCCACTCCTCCTCGCTGATGATGCGACGCAACTTCTGCGTGGCGTTGCGCAGAATGTGCGACACATAGTTGCACGAGATGCCCAGCCGATGGGCAATTTCCGTCTGGTTATAGCCCTCGTTGAAAAAGAGGTGCAGAACCTGCTGTTCAATTTGTTTGAGGCGCTGCATCGCGTTCTCCACCACGATGCGCTCCTCGATGGGCAGGTTGAACCCCTGCGAGGCGGAGATGGGGAGCTTCTCCAGGTCGTAGCCGCTCCATTCGTCTTCGTCTTCCTCTTCCAGCGCGTCCAGCGAGCTGACCTTGAATACCTCGCGTGTGAGCAGAACCTCTTCGACCGCTTTGGGGGTCATGCCGAGGAACTCGGCAATCTGCTGGATGCTGGGCGGCTGTCCCAGCTTCGCGGTCAATTCGTTCACCACGCGATTGATTTTGGAGTTCAGTTCCTGCAGCCATGCAGGTTCCTTGATAATCTTGCCCTTGTCTCGCAGATAGTGTTTAATTTGTCCGATGATAAGGTGGGTGGCGTAGGTGGTGAACTTAACGCCCTTTTGCGGGTCGTACAGGTCGAGCGCGTTCAGCAAGCCGAGGTAGCCCTCTTGAATAAGGTCCTCAATCGGTTCGCCGGAGCCGATAAATTTGCGGGCGATGCTCTCGACCAGACCCGATAGTTGGACAGTAATGGCATCGCGCAGGCTCAGGTCGCGCGTGCGACAATATTCCTGCACCAGTTCCTCCGTGTCTAACTTCCTCATCGTTGCTCCTCCTGAGCAGAAGTGCTGGATGACTTTGTTCGCCTCCTGCGTTCTCTGCACGGGCGGGACGCCCGTGCTACTTGATAGGCAAGATGCCCAAGCTACTTGGGTTCACGGGCGGGACGCCCGTGCTACATTACTGAATCGCGCTGACCAGCTTGAACATCGGCATCATGATGGAGATGGCGATGAAGCCGACGATGCCCCCCAGAAACACAATCAGCAACGGTTCAATCATGGAGGTCAGCCCCTTGATGGCAGCGTCGACCTCCTGCTCGTAGAAGTCGGCGATGCGCACCATCATTTCCGAGAGGCGTCCCGATTCCTCGCCGATGTCCATCATATGGATGACCATCGGGGGGAACAGTCCTGTGGCGGCGAAGGGCGTGCTGAGCGGCTGTCCCTCGCGGATGCTGGCGCGTGTGCCTTCGATGGCGGCTGCCAGCACCGCATTTCCCGATGTCTCACCAACAATCTCCAGCGTGCGCATCAGCGGCACACCGCTGGCGACCAGTGTGCCGAAGGTACGGGCAAAACGCGCCACCGCCAGCTTCAGCATTAGTTCACCAATTAGTGGCACTTTGAGCTTGAGGTAGTCGTACTGGTAGCGACCCCTCGGCGTGCGAATGTAGCGACGCAGAACCATCAGACCGCCCATGATTGCCCCTGCAATCGCCCACCAGTAGCCCACCACGAAGTCGCTCGCTGCAAACAGAAATTGGGTGGTGGCGGGCATCTCCACATTCATGCTGTCAAATATTTCCTTGAACTTCGGCAGAACGAACATAAAGATGGCGACCAGCACCAGAAACGAGAAGATAAGCACCATCACGGGGTACATCATCGCCGATTTGACCTTCTGGCGCACTTCGAGGTCTTTCTCGAGGAAGGTGGCGAGCCGATCCAGTATCTGGTCAAGGATACCGGCGACCTCCGCCGCGCGCACCATGTTCACATAGAGTGTCGAGAAGACCTGCGGATGCTTCTCCAGCGCTTCGTTCAGCGCCATGCCTGCCTTCACATCCTTGCGCACGGTGTCCAGCGCGTTTTTGAGCGCCACATCCTTCGTTTGGCTATGCAGAATATCCAAACAGCGCAGGATGGGGATTCCCGCATCGATCATGGTGGCGAACTGGCGCGAGAAGACCACCATCGCCTGCAGTTTGGGCTTTTTGGGTTTGCGTAGGGGGCTGAAGAGCGCGCTGCGTGCCTTCTGTGGCTCCACCTTGACCACATGCAGTCCCTGCTCGTGCAGGCGACTGATGAGCAGTTGCTCGCTATCTGCTTCCAGCGTGCCGCGCAGGATACGCCCGCTCGCGTCAATCGCTTCATATCCGAACAGTGGCATCGTCTCGCCTCCTTGTTAATCCCGCTTTATTCTCCCTTAGTAAGGGGGCACGGGGAGTTGCAGGTGTGCTCTCGCGTCATCCGTGCGCAAGGGGTTAGCCCGCCATTTTCAGCAGGTGTGTGAAGTTCTCTTTGTCCATCGCGCGGTTGATGGCTTCCTCGAAGCTGATATAGCCGTTGCGATGGAGGTCGGCTAAGGCGCGATCCATCGTAATCATGCCCTGATTCGCGCTGGTCTCCATAATCGAATAAATCTGGTGGGTTTTGCCCTCGCGGATGAGGTTGCGAATCGCCGCGTTGGCGACCATCACCTCGATCGCTGCGATGCGTCCACCGCCCAGCATCGGGATGAGCTGTTGGGAGAACACCGCCTCGATGGTGTTGGCGAGGAGCACGCGAATCTGCTCCTGCTGGTGCGGTGGAAACACATCGATGATGCGGTCGATGGTCTGGGGCGCGTTGCGGGTGTGCAGGGTCGCCAGCACGAGGTGTCCCGTCTCAGCAAGTGTCAGCGCCGCCTGAATGGTTTCCAAGTCGCGCATCTCCCCGATGAGAATCACATCGGGGTCTTCACGCAGAACCGCCCGCAGGGCATTATGGAAACTCTCAGTATCGCTGTGAACCTCGCGCTGGTTGACCATCGCCCGCTTGTGCGTGTGTAGATACTCAATCGGGTCTTCGATGGTCATGATATGGCAAGGGCGGGTCTGGTTGATTAAATCAATCATACAAGCCAGCGTGGTCGATTTACCGGAGCCTGTCGGACCCGTCACCAGAATCAGTCCGCTGTGCTTTTTGACCAGCTCATAAATCACGGATGGCAGGCGCAGCGATTCGATGGACGGGATTCTGGAGGGGATAACGCGCATTGCAGCACCGACGCTCCCGCGTTGCATGTACACATTGAATCGGAAACGCGCGACCCCATGCACCGAGTAGGCGAAGTCCAGTTCGTGATGACGCTCAAATTGTTCCAACTGACGGTCGTTCAGCACCTCGTAGACCAGTCGGCGCGTGTCGCTGGCGGTCAGCGGCTTGTAGGGCAGGGGTGTCAGATGCCCGTTCAAACGAATCGTGGGTGGCAATCCCACGGTGATATGCAGGTCGGAGCCGCCGCGTTCCACGCACTGGCGCAACAGGTCGTCCAGCGTGACATCCTCGATTGGCAGTTCCTCGCCTGCAACGCTCAGCTCCACATCGGCAGCTTTGTTCGAGTCCTGTGTTTCGTCCTCTGGCTCCAAGCCGACCAATTTTCTCCAGTCGAAGCCGTCCATAGCGTTGACTCCCTCTATTGGCGCGAGTGGTGAAATGGCGAGTAGCGGGAGCGAACTGCCCTGCCTATCCACCGCCTCGTCGCCACTCGCTTATTTTGGGCAGTCCGCGTCGGAAACTTTACGGGGAAACCCCGCTCATCGGCGCACTAAACGCCCGCCTTTGCAAGAAATCCCGTATTTTCACAGGGACGCGCAGAGTGGAGATGAGCCTGTTGTCGTGGGAGATAGATTGGCGCGATGAGTCGCGGGGCAAGAATGTGCTGGTATCGGGCAAGGCGCGTCGCCCGCGCGCCCTGCGCCTGATGCTGGGCGATAGATGTCCCCATAGGCGGACGCCTGCTGAGGGAATGCGCCGAGGGCAACTTGCCTGTGGCGATGGGCGAGGGGGGTGCGCTGGAGGGGGCGAGGAAAGAGCAGGTAAAACAAGCTCCGTCAGCATAAGCGACATGGCGGGAATGTGGTGGTGCGTCGGGTGAATGGGGAGAGTTGGCAGTTGTGGTCTGCTTTAGTATCGGAAAAACGGTGGGGCAAGGTGCACTTTGTTGCTGAGCGGGCAGGGTAAAATAGCCAAGATGTCTGAACTGCGCTGGCATCCGCTGCTGGAGGAGTGGGTCATCACGGCGACCCATCGGCAAGAACGCACCTTCCATCCACCGCCCGAATATTGCCCGCTCTGCCCCACGCGCCCAGGCGAGACGCCCACCGAAGTGCCTGAACCCGATTACCACATCGTGGTGTTCGAAAATCGCTTCCCGTCGCTATTGCGCGAGCCGCCCGAACCTGCCGTCCGCTCCACCCCCTTTTCACCCGTGCGCCCGTCCGAAGGGGTGTGCGAAGTGGTGCTCTACACGCCTGACCACCACGCCACCCTGACCGATCTGCCTGTGGAGCGCATCGAGCAGCTCATCTATGTGTGGTGTGAGCGGTATCAAGCGTTGAGCGCGCGCCCCGAGGTGCAGTATGTGTTCATCTTTGAGAACAAGGGGCGCGAGATTGGCGTGACGCTGAGCCATCCGCACGGGCAGATTTATGCCTATCCCTTCATCCCGCCCAAAATCGAGCGGGAGCTGCACGCCCAGCGGCGCTACATGCGCCACACGGGAAACTGTCTGCTGTGCGAGATGCTCGCCTATGAGTTGAGCGAGCGGGAGCGGTTGGTCGATGAGAACGCCTACTGGGTCGCGCTGGTGCCCTTCTTCGCACGCTATCCGTATGAGGTCTGGCTGATGCCGAAGGCGCATCGGCGCGACCTGCTCGACCTGCGCGAGGGGGAGATGGAAGGGCTGGCACAAATGCTCAAGCGGGTGCTCCTGCGCTATGATGGCTTGTGGGGCTTCTCGATGCCCTATGTGATGGCGCAGCACCCGCGCCCTTGCGACGGCAAGCGCCATTCCGAATGGCACTTCCATATCGAGTTTTATCCGCCCTATCGCGCGCCCGACAAGCTCAAGTATCTGGCAGGCTCCGAATCGGGCGTGGGCGTCTTTATCAACGACACCCTGCCCGAACAGACCGCTGCCGAGTTGCGCACCGTGCCCGTGCCCGAACCGTGAGATTCAGGCTTATTAATCCACTTAATCCACCAGCACACGCAAGCGCATAGCAAGAACCTATGCAATTTCGATTCCGAAAAGTCGAAATGCGCGCCCCTTGTGCTATACTGCTCATAGGCGAACAACTCGCCAGAGGAGGCAAAACGATGAGAAACCCATTCGGATTGGGTATCGCGCTTGCCACCCTCTTACAGAAATTGCGCGGAGTGGATGGAATCTTATCCGGCGGAGGCTGACAAATGATGCATAAGGACAGACGGCACTTTGGTTTCACGCTTATCGAGCTGCTGGTCGTGATTGCTATTATTGCGATTTTGGCAGCGATATTGTTCCCCGTGTTCGCGCAGGCGCGAGAGAAGGCGCGTCAGACGCAGTGCCTAAGTAATTTGCGTCAGTTGGGCACGGCTTTCCGCGCCTATGCCTCGGACTACGACGAGCGGCTACCTGGCGCTGCGCCGGGCGACTCGAATACCTATCCACGTCCCGGATTGCCTGAATGGATGAACACGCCGTATCGCTGGGGCATCGAGGGGCACTGGGTGCCTGGCATGTGGGTGTTCGCCTATGGGTGGAACGACCCTTCCCGAGCACCCATCAACCCGTGGTGGCGCGACAACGGCGGACCTGTGAAAGGCGCGCTCTATCCCTATGTGAAGAACCCCGGCATCTATGTGTGTCCTTCAGACCGCCGCCCCGAGAAGATGCTCAGCTACTCGATGAACTATTTCATGGGCTTTATTCCCGATGCGGTGGTTCAGCGTCCTGCCGAGGTCATCGTGCTGGTCGACGAGCAACTCACCCTGAACGATGGGTTCTTCGTGCCACCCCCTGTGGACTGCCCCTCGATTGTGCATAACAACGGCGCCACTTTCCTGTTCTTTGATGCCCATGCGAAATGGGGGCGTGTGACGGGCACACCGCGCTACAATAATGCAACCGACTGCCCGAATGTGATTCCCCTCCGCTCCTTCTGTCCGTTCTTGCCCTTCCCCTGGATAGGGGAGTGTACATGACAGGTTAGCCCTCACCCCCTGCCCCTCTCCCACAGGGAGAGGGGAGTCTGCGGTCTGGCTCCTCCTTCTCCTTGTGGGAGAAGGGGGCTGGGGGGATGAGGGTTTCACGGGCGGGACGCCCGTGCTACGCTGGATGGGCAGGGATGCCCAAGCCACAATCGGGCTCCATTAATGCAACAGTTCGCTAAGCAGCATGTGCAGGTAGTCCATGCGGTGGGTTGCCAGCTCGATCTGCTGTTGCACGGCTTCGGGAGCGGTGCCGCCGTAGGAGGTGCGAGCGCGTAGAGCGACTTCAGGCTGAACCGCTTGCAGGGCGTCGGCTTCAAAAAGGGGCGAGTAGCGCTTGAGGTCTTCTAAGCTGAGCGTCTCCAGCCTCTTGCCCTGCTGGAGGCAGTCGCGCACTATCTGCCCCACCAGATGGTGCGCCTCGCGGAAGGGCATCCCTTTGCGCACCAGATAGTCCGCCAGCTCCGTCGCGGTGGAGAAGTCGCCCGTCACCGCCTGACGCATGCGCTCGGTGTTCCAGCGGGTCGTCTCCAGCATTTGCCTCATCAGGCGCAGGGCAGGGATGACCATATCGTTCGTGGCAAAAAGCAGGGTTTTATCGTCCTGCAGGTCGCGGTTGTAGGTCAGGGGCAACCCCTTGAGCAGGGCGAGAATGGCGGTTAGGTTGCCAATCGTGAGTGCACTGCGCCCGCGAATCAGCTCAGCAATATCGGGGTTCTTTTTCTGGGGCATCAGGCTACTGCCTGTCGTGTAGGCGTCGTCCAGCTCGATGAAGCCATATTCGGGCGTGCTCCAGAGGATAAGCTCCTGCGCCAGACGCGACAGGTGAACCATCAGCAGGGCACAGATGAACAGATGTTCCGCGATAAAGTCGCGGTCGGACACGGCGTCCATACTGTTGGGCGCGGGTTCGTCCAGCTCCAGCTCGTTGGCGAGCAGTTCGCGGTCGATGGGGAACGAAGTGCCCGCTAACGCGCCCGTGCCGAGTGGGCAGACCTTGATGCGCAGGACGCTATCGCACAGCCGTTCGAGGTCGCGCATCAGTGCCCATGCGTGCGCCATCAGATGGTGCGCCAGCGACACGGGCTGGGCATGTTGCTGGTGGGTCAAGCCGGGCATCAGCGTTTCGGTGTGCGCTTTCGCCAGCTCGACGAGCGTCGTGATTAGCCCGATGAGATTCCCGCCCAGCGTGCTGAGGCTCTGCTTGAGGTAGAGGCGTGTATCGGTGGCGACCTGGTCGTTTCGGCTGCGGGCGGTGTGGAGCTTGCCCGCGAGTGCACCCACCTTCTCATACAGGCGGTTCTCGATGGCGGTGTGGATATCTTCGGTGTTCGGGTCGGGCTGCCATAGCCCTTTTTCCAGCTCGTGCGCAATCTCCAGTAGCCCGTCCACCAGCAGGTTCGCCTCTTGCGGGCTGATGATGCCCCGAATGCCCAGCATACGGGCATAGGCGAGGCTCACCTGAATATCCTGTCGCCAGAGCCGGATATCGACGGGGAGCGATTGAGCGAAGGCTTCCGCTTCGGGCGCAGGCGCCTTTTCGAACCGCCCGCCCCACATCCGTGCCTGTTCCTGACCCTGCATCGGTGCAGGGATTATACCCTGTATAAACCGCAAAGCCTTGCCGATAATCAGGCAGAGAGGCAAGGGATGGCTCCATTCGGTTGCACGGAGGCGAGAGGAGGAATGGCATGCCTTCGCCTGTTCAGACGGGTTATCGCACTTTCTGGGACACGCCAGTTCTGCAGGCGGCGGAACAGGCGCTTACTCATGCCGCCGCGCGTCAGCGACTACTAACAAACAATCTGGCGAATGTGAACACACCGGGCTACCTGCGCTACGATCTGCCCTTTCCCACGATGTTGACACGCGCCCAGAATCGGGCGGTGGAGCTGGCGCGTCAGCATGGCATACCCACCCCGCAAGTGCTCGATAGCCTCGCCCAACATTCTCCCACACTGACGGGGGGGATACCGATGCCGACCGCCATGCGCCTCGATGGCAACACGGTTGACCCCGAACATGAGTTGGTGGCACTTGCCGAGAACGAGCTGCGCTATGCGATGTTAGTGCGCATCGCGGGCGGGCAGATACGCGGGTTGCTCGATGCCATCACGGGCGGACGCACACCCTAAACGGAGGGCGAGACGATGGGACTCATCAATACGATGAGAATCAGCGCGAGCGGTCTCTCAGCGGAACGGTTGCGCATGGAGCTGATTGCAGACAATCTGGCGAACGCGAACAGCACGCGCTCGGCAACCGGCGAGGTCTATCGGCGGAAAGTAGCCATCTTACAGCCGATACCACCCTCGCCCGCGATGCCCGGGGGCGTGCGGGTGGCAGGCATCGCCTACGACATCACCCCACCCCGCATGGTCTACCAACCCGGTCATCCCGACGCCGATGCAAACGGCTATGTGACCTACCCGAATGTGGATGTGGTGCACGAGATGGTCGATATGATTACCGCGAGCCGCGCCTATGAGGCGAATTTAGCGGCTTACAACGCTGCAAAGAGCATGTTCCTGCGCACGCTCGATATGGGACGGGTCTAAGGAGGTTGGCTAAATCACCATGCGGATAGAGAACCTGGATCTGTTCAAGCCCTTGCCGCGCCCAGAGATGCGCAACATTGAGCCGCCGAAGTTGCTGGAGCCAGAGGCGGTTGAATTAGAGCCAGAGGCGGACTTCGGCAAGATGTTGCGCGAGGTCATCGGGCAGGTGTCCGAGGCACAACAGCGGGCGGGCGAATTGGCGCAACGATTCGCCGCGGGTGAGCCAGTAGACGAGCATACGCTGGTGCTGGCGATGGAACGCGCCAACCTCGCCTTCCAGCTCACCCTGCATGTGCGCAACAAAGTGCTGGAGGCATATCAGGAGATTATGCGCCTGCAGGTCTAAGAAGTCGCCCGGGCGTCCTGCGTAGCACGAGCGTCTCGCTCGTGCCATACTTGCTTGGGCGAGACGCCCAAGCCACTCTGTAGCCCGGGCATCTTGCCCATAGGCTAAATGGGCGAGACGCCCAAGCCACTATGTAGCCGGGCATCTTGCCCGTGAAAAAAAGACGAAACGATGCAAAACGCTTTGGGTCAGCTGCGGGATTGGTGGACGAATGCGCCGCGCCCGACACGCATGGGCGTGCTCGGCGGCGCGATGGGGCTGCTCGTGCTGTTCCTTGCGCTGGGCTTCTGGGCAGCCACGCCGAGCTACACCACACTCTACACGGGACTAAGCCCCGCCGATTCCGCCGCCGTCGTGCAAACGCTCAAAGAGAAAGGGATTCGCGTGCGCACGGCGGGTGGCGGCAGTATCGTGGAGGTGGAAAGTGTGCGGGCGGAAGAGGCACGGCTCGAACTCGCAGCGAAAGGACTGCCCAAAACGGGCGCGCCCGGCTATGCCCGCCTCGAAAAGACACCCTTCGGCATCACGCAGGCGATGGAGCAGACCACCCTGCGCATCGCGCTCGAAGAGGAACTGCAGAACACTATCCAGCACCTCGAACCCGTCGAGAGCGCGCGCGTGCATATCACGCCGGGCAACGACTCGCCCTTTGCCGACTCACGCACCGAGCCGACCGCCAGCGTGGTGGTCAACCTTAAGCCGAACGCCTCGCTGACCCGCGACCAGATCCGGGGAATCGTGCATCTGGTGTGCCACAGCGTCGAAGGGCTGAAACCAGAACGGGTCACGGTGGTGGATGGCGGGGCACGACCGCTCTGGAACGGGGGCGACTCGACGGCAACCGACAGCGAATTGCTACGCACCCGCCACGAGGCGGAACGCGCCTATGCCGACGAACTGCGACGCCAACTTCAGCAGGAGTTAGACCGCGTGCTGGGACCCGGCAAATCGAGCGTGGTGGTACAGGCGGAACTCGATATGGATCGGGAGGAGGTGCAGGCACAGCGCGTGGAGCCGTTAGACCCCAATCGCGCTGCCGTCGTGAGCGAGACCTCTTCCACCGAGCGACTGAACGGCAATATGCCCGCCGCGGGCGGACCTGCGGGCATCGCCGCCAACCGTGCCGATACCCCGATGTATCCCACCACACCACCTGCCAGCCCCGCAGGCGAATACAATCGCGAAGACCGCGTGCGCAACTACGAAATCAACAAGCAGGTGGAGCATATCATTCGTGCGCCGGGACGCATCGAACGGCTGAGTGTGGCGGTGCTGGTCGACCAGAGCGTGCCCCAGCAGACGCTGACCGCCATCCGCGATTGGCTACAGACCACCGTCGGCGTCACGCCCAACAACCCGTCGCGTATCGCCACGGTGCAGGCAGTGCCGTTCGACACCAGTCAGGCACAAGCTGCGGAGCGAGAACGCAAGGCACGCGAGAGCGCGCGACGGCTCGCCCTGCTGTGGCAATTATTGCCCTTCATCGTGCTACTGATGGTCTTCTTTTTCTTGGCACGGGTGATTGGCAAGCAGTTGAGGCGTTCCGCTGCCCAGCCTTCCCGCGCCATCGCTGCTTTGCCCGGCGCAGGCGGGTTCGATGTCGCCATCGGCGAGGAGGGGGCGACCCCTATGCACACTCATGGGGAGCCAGATACCCGCGGCACACTGCCCGCGCGCCGCATCCCGCACCGTGAGCAGGGATTGCCTGAGGAGCATCTGGCGCCACCCATCCACGAACGCACTCAGCCTGAACTGATCGAGATTCAGCGATTCGCAGAGCACAAGCCCGAACATGTGGCTGCCCTGCTCAAAAACTGGCTCAAGGATTAATCGTAGCACGGGCGAGACGCCCGTGCCATTGTGGCTTGGGCATCCTGCCCATAAAGCCTGATGAGCAAGATGCTCAAGCCACGCGCTTGGGCGTCCCGCCCATGAGAGGCAAACAACAATGCTGAAACTGGCGGAAAAGAAACTGACGGGCAAGCAGAAGGCAGCGATTGTGCTGGTCGCGCTCGGCACCGAGATTGCCGCCCGTATCCTACCGCATCTGAGCGAGGCGGAGGTCGAAGAGCTGGGGCTGGAGATTGCCCGACTGGGCAGTGTCCCCGCTGAACTGCGCCAGCAGGTCATCAAAGAGTTCTACGAGGTCTGCCTCGCGCAGAACCTTGCGCTGGAGGGCGGTCTTGACCACGCCCGCTCCTTGCTGGAGCAGGCGTTCGGGGCAGAAAAGGCGAACGAGATACTCGGTCGGCTCACCCGCGCCCTGCAGATGTTGCCCTTCGATTCGATCAAGCGCGTCCATCCCGCCCAGCTCAGCACCTTTCTGCAGGACGAGCATCCGCAGACGATTGCGCTGGTGCTGGCATATCTGGAGCCACAAGCTGCCGCCGCGGTGCTGAGCAGTCTCCCGCCCGAACTGCGCCCCGAGGTCGCCGAACGGCTCGCCACGATGGGTAGTACGCCCCCCGAAGTCATCCGCCGAGTGGAAAGCGTGCTCCAGCGCAAACTCTCTAGCCTCGCCAGCCAAGAGCTGACCGCGGCAGGTGGCGTCAAATCGCTCGTCGATATCTTGCAGTGGGTCGACCGCAACACCGAGCGCACCATCTTCGACGCGCTCAGTGAATCGAACCCCGAACTGGCGGAAGAGGTGCGCAAACTCATGTTCACCTTCGAAGACTTACTCCAGCTCGACGACCGCGCCATCCAGCAGGTGCTGAAAGAGGTGGAGATGAAGGAACTCGCGCTCGCGCTCAAGGGCGCCAGCGACGCGCTCAAAGAGAAAATCTTCCGCAACATGTCCGAACGCGCCGTGAACATGCTCAAAGAGGAGATCGAGTTCATGGGTCCCGTGCGCGTGCGTCAGGTGGAGGAGGCACAACAGCGCATCGTGAGCATCATACGCCGTCTGGAAGAGGCTGGCGAAATCGTGCTCTCACGCGGCGGCGAGGACGAGATGCTGATATAGGATAGGCTATAATAGAGGCATGCGACGGATACAGCTTAAGATTTCGGCGATGTTAGCCTGTGTGACAGGCGCGCTGAACGCGCAAACGCTGGTCGACTCATCGCTCGTTGTGGAGACGGTGATTAGTAGCGGCGTGACTCAACCCATCGCCATCGAGTTCCTCAGCCCCGACAATCCGAACCGCTTCTTCCTGATTGAACGCACGACGGGACGGGTCAAGCTGGTAGAGAATGGGGTCGTGGTGGCAACTGTGCTGGATCTACCAGTGAACTACAACAGCGAGCGGGGCTTGCTGGGGATCGCTCTCCATCCCGATTTCGCCACGAACGGCTATGTCTATCTCTACTATTCACGCTCCAGCACAGGAAGCGACACGAACACCCAAAGCGCGTGGACAGACAACCGTGTGGAACGATACACATGGAACGGCACTGCGCTGGTGAATCCATCGTTAATCGTCTCGTTCCCGCGCGACCCCTCCCAGGCGAACGGTCCCAATCATGACGGCGGGGTGATTCTGTTCGGACCCGATGGCAAGTTGTATGGGGTGACAGGTGACCTCAATCGCGGACGGTTCAGCAACCCACGCATCGAGCAGAACACCAGCAGTACGGCGGTCGCGGGTGTGGGCGGTATTTTCCGCCTCAACCCGGACGGTTCCATCCCCGCTGACAATCCCTTCATCGCGCATAGCGACCCGCGTATTCGACAATTGTGGGCGTACGGCATTCGCAACAGCTTCGGGCTAACCTTCGACGCGCTCACAGGCAAACTCTGGCTCACCGAGAACGGTCCTGATAAGTATGATGAGATTAATCTGGTGGAGCGCGGCTTCAACAGCGGCTGGCTCAAGATTATGGGACCCGATTCGCGCAACGCGACCTATACCGAGAACGGCAATACCCCCTTCGACGCAAGTGACTTGGTCTACCTTCCCAACGCCTACTATGCCGACCCCATCTTCTCGTGGCTTACCCCGATTGGCGTGACGGTAATCACCTTCCTGCGCAGTGCGCGCTTTGAGCCGGGCACGCGCGATCAGGCGGTGGTGGGCGAGACGAACAACGGGCAGCTCTACTTCTTCCAGATGAACGCCACGCGCGATGATTTCATCCTCACAGACAGCCTTGCCGATCGGGTGGCGGATAGTGGCACGGAGCGCAACCTGTCCCGCTGGGGCGCAGGTTGGGGCGTCGTGACCGACCTCAAGATTGGACCCGATGGCTATCTGTATGTCTGCTCGCTCTTCGCGAACCGCGTCTATCGCATCCGCCCTGTCAATCCGCCTGCCATCCTGAACGGCAGGGCACGGCTGGAGGGACGGCAGGGGCTGCCGTTGGGCGTGCCGCTTACCCTACAACTGCTCAGCGGGAACACGGTGGTTCAATCGATTACCACCACGCTGGACGCCTACGGGCGCTTCTCAGAGCGCATCGCCAACCCTGGCAGCTACACCCTGCGGGCGAAGGCAGGGAGCTACCTCTCGGTTAGCCTCCCGAATGTATCCATCCCTGTGCAGGGCTTCGCCTATCGTGAGCTGGGGTTCACCATCAACGGCGATGTGAACGGTGACGACCAGATCGATGATGCCGATTTGCTCGCGGTGCTGTTTGCCTTCGGGCAGACAGGCTCGAATCTTGCCGAGGACCTGAACAACGATGGCGCGGTGGACGATGCGGACTTGTTGACGGTGCTGTTCAACTTCGGTGCGGGCGGATAAATCCGAGGGGAGCGGTGTTGCCGCTCCCCTCACTCCTTTCAAAAGGGCAGGCACATACTCAGATTGCTCTGCCCTCCCTTTCGCTGCCCTTCGCTCCATCAGAAGCCTGCTGTCTCCCTTTCATTCAACGCAAGCTTCCAATGGAGCATGCAGCAACTTTTGTGCCATTAATCCTTGCTGAACAGCTCTGCGACGCGCAGCCATGGCGGATTCTGCTCGGCAATCTGTTCCAGAGTGACCGTGTGGAGCGCCTGTTCCGCATCCTCACGCAGGTTCTGCCAGAGATAATGCGCCGCGCATGGCTTGTCCGCCCGACAGGGCGCGCGATGGTCTAACAGGCAGTGGTGCTTTTCGATGGGTCCTTCGATCGCCATGAGGATATCGTAGAAACTAATCTGGCTGGCAGGACGGGTGAGTGAGAAGCCACGAATGACCCCGCGATGCAGGCGCACAAGCCCTGCGCGCGTGAGCATATCAAAAATGGTGTAGAGGAAATGCACCGAGATGCCCGACTCTTCCGCCAACTCTTTAACGGTCACGATGGCGCCTTCACCGCGCTGCGCCAGATGCGCCAGCGCCCGAATCGCATACTCTGTCCGCGCTCCAAAATCCAGCAATCTTATCATGCCGTTCACCTCATTCGGTTGACTCGCCTTATAATACCATGAAAAGGGCGCGAAATGGTAGTGGGAAAAGGGGAAATTCCCTCGATATTGGCGTTCAGGAGGCTCAGCTTCCTGAACGCCCATTAGGTGGGGGCGCGGAATCCCTCCCGCGATAAAGGTCGGGTCTCTATTTTGACAGCCGCTCCAGTAGCACCTCAATCGCCTTATCCAGTTGGCGGTCGCGTCCCTCCGAGAGGTCGCCGGGCAGGTCTTCGATGAGGTAATCGGGCTGGGCGCCGTTGCCTTCCAAGTTGATGCCCTTATCGATGGTGTACCAGCCTCGTCCGGGCGTGCTGACTCGGCTGCCGTCCATGAGGGTGCGCTGACCTGTGCTGATGACCCCGCCCGCGGTCGGCATGCCGACGAGCGGTCCGCGCTTGAGCGTCTTGATGGCGTGGGCGAATATCTCGGCGTTGCTGAAGCTGGCGGAGTTGCACAGCACGGCGATCGGCTTCGTCCACTCGGGCAGGGGCAGGCGGTCGTGCGGGTAACCGGGCTTGCCGCCACGCCCGACGGTATAGGCATGGCGCGGCACATGGAGAATCGCCAGCAGGTAGTCCGCCGTGCGCCCGCCGCCATTAAAACGCACATCGATTATCAGCCCCTGCTTGCCATACGCGGCGGCGTAAAGGTCACGAATAAACTCGCGCAGGCTCACCTCGCCCATCGCCTGAATATGCACATAGCCGAGCTTGCCCCCGCTCTTGCGCTCCACATATTGGCGGTTGCGCTGAACCCAGTCGCGATAGCGCGCCGTGTTATACTCACTCAGTGAGATGGGGCGCAGGGCGACGCCTCGCTCCTTGCCGTCTGGCTGGCGTATCAGCAGTTCCACGCGCTCGCCCACCTTGCCCTCCAGCAGTTGCCACACATTGGTGGTGGGGGTCAGTTGCTGTCCGTCGATAGCCATCACGCGCTCGCCGGGCTGGAGGTTCACCTCTTTGCGCGCGGCGGGCGTGCCGGGCAGAACGCGCTCGATGAGCAAGCCGTCGCCATCGCGCCGATTGCTCCACACCACGCCGAGCATCCCCGTCGGACGCCCGCTTTCACCCTCCGCACGGGGCAGGCTGAAACTCACATGCGACGAGCGCAGCTCGCCCAGCATCATATACACCAGCGCGGTGAAGTCGCGGTCGCTTTGCGCGTAGGGCAGGAAGGGGCGATATTTGATGCGCATCGCGCTCCAGTCGACACCGTGAAAGTTCGGGTCATAAAAGGTCTCGTTCAGCGTGCGCCACACGGCGTCCAGCAGATAGGCGCGCTCAGCCCCGGGCTGAATGCGAATCTTGACCTCGGTGCTGGTCGCCTGCGGACTGCCGCCGGTCGTCGTGAGGCGCTGGAGGCGTCCACGGCTCAGAAAGTAGAGCATTTTGCCGTCGAGGCTCCAACTAATCTGGCTGGGCGACAGCCCGCCGGTGGTGAGCCGTTTCTCGTCCGTGCCGTCCCATTTGATGGTGTAGAGGTCCGATTGACCCTGATAGGCGGTGCGGTAGGCGATTCGCTCGGCGTCGGGCGAGATGACCGCCTCTTGCACGCCCTCTGCATAGCGCGTCACGGGGCGGATGCGCAGATGGATGTCCTCGAAATCTATCTGAACAGGTTTCTCTTTTGGCTCGCTGGGAGTTCGCGCCCCATCTTGGGCTTTCGGCTCGCCCGTCGGTTGCGCTTTGGGCGGGTCGTAGCGGGCGTCCTCTTCATCTTCGCGGTCGGCGCGGGTCTTTTCGTCGTCCTCTTTGCGCAAGAAGACGAAGTAGATGTTGGGGCTGTCGGTGTCGCGCTCGGAAAGAAACGCTAACGCCCGCCCGTCTGCCGACCATGAGGGCGAGGTGTCGTTGCGCGGATGGCGCGTGATGTTCACTGGCTCGCCCCCATCCGCCGAGATAATCCAGATGTCGGCATTATAGTTCTCGTCTTCCTGCTCGTAGGCGAGCCAGCGGCTATCGGGCGACCAGACGAACTCGCCCAGGTTCCACGAGCTGACCAGCACGCGCCCGCGACGGGTTTCCAGTTCCATCACCACCAGTTCGCCCCTGCCGCGGCGGAAGGCGAGCTTTTTGCCGTCGGGCGAGAGGCGTGGTGACGACTCGTCCGCAGGGGTCTGAGTGAGCCGTTCGGTTTTGAGCTTGCGAGCGCGGCGCAGGCGCGGCTCGTTGGGGTCATCGGAGGTGACAAGATAGAGATCGCGCTGACCGTCGCGCTCGGATGAGAAGATGAGCGCGCGGCTATCAGCAGACCAAGTCAGCCCCGATTCGGGTTCCACGCTCTCGCTCAGGTTGCGCGTGACACCGCCGTCGGGGAAGCGCGTGACGAACACCTCGCCGCGTACGATGAAGGCGACCTCTTTCCCGCTGGGCGCGACGGCATATTCGGAAAGGTTGCCCGTGAAGGTGCGCACCTCTTCCTGAACCCCGCGCTCATCGTGGGCGGGGATGGTCAGTGGAATGGGTTCGGGCGTGCCGTTGGGCAGTTCCAGCCGCCAAATCTCCATGCCCTGCTCAAAAGTGACGACTTTGCCGTTCGCGCTGATTTGCGGGAAGCGGACGCCGTCCCCTTTGAAACGGGTGAGTGGGCGCGTGCGCCGGGTGGCAAGCTCCATCGCGTAGAGGTTGTATGTGCCATCGCGCTCGGAGAGGAAGTAGAGCGTGCGCCCATCGGCAGACCACATCGGGCTGGTGTCGGGCGTGTCGGTGTCGGTCAGGCGGGTGAAGCGGTTCGTTTCGAGCGCGTGGAGCCAGATATCGCCCGTCGCACTGCCCTTGTAGCCCTTGCGCCACCATGCGCTGTCGCGTCGCACGAAGGCGACCTGCTTCCCATCGGGCGAGAGCGCTGCGGGCGTGCCCTCCACATCGTGCAGGCGGTAGGGCGTGCCACCCTCCAAACGCGCCACATAGGGCACAAATCGCACCCCATACGGCTCCCAGTCGCGCTGGGACTCGAAAATCACCGCCTTGCTGTCGGGTGTCCAGCCCAGCGTGCGGTCGCGCCCCGAAAACCATGTAAGCTGCTGAATGCGCCCCGTGTCCAGATAGAGCACGAAGACATCGTCGTTGCCGAAGCGGTCGGAGGTGAAGGCGATTTTCGTGCCGTCGGGCGACCAGATGGGCGCGAAGTCGTAGCCCTCGTGAACGGTCAGCCGCTGTGCCTGCCCGCCTGTGATGGGCGCAAGCCACAAATCGCCCTGATAGGAAAAGATGATTCGCGTCCCATCGGGCGAGGGCGCAGGATAACGCGCGAACTTAATAGGAGCCTGCGCCAGACCGAACAGCCCTGTCACAACGAACAACCCTGCAACAAGCCAACCACGCCTGTACATCATAGGCTCCCCTTTCGCTCTGAGGCGCGAATCCCCTTCCAAGGGGCAAGGCGGGTATAATCATCGCCACACATGACGCTGAGCGAGTTGGGTTGGGCGCTGGTGCGCGTGGCAATTGTGCTGGGCTTCCTGCTCGGCGCTCTGCCGCTGGTCATCTGGTTCGAAAGGCGGGCAGTCGCCTGGTTTCAGGACCGTATCGGTCCGAACCGACTGGGACCGTTCGGCTTGTTCCAGCCGATTGCGGACGCGGTGAAGCTCTTTTTTAAGGAGGAGATTGTGCCCGCGGACGCCGATCGCTTCATCTGGTCGCTGGCGCCTGCGCTCTCGCTGTTCCCTGCGCTGGTGGCGGCTGCGACCATCCCCTGGGGACCGAACCGCCTGCTGACCCCTGTAGCCGATGTGGAGATTGGCATCCTCTACTTTCTGGCGATGTCGTCGCTGGCGGCGTATGGCGTGCTGTTGGCGGGCTGGTCATCGAACAATAAATATTCGCTGTTGGGTGGGCTACGGGCATCAGCCCAGGTCATCAGCTACGAGCTGGGGATGGGGCTGGCGTTGGCGACCGCGATTGTGGCAAGCGGGAGCCTGCGCATGACCGAGATGGTGGAGGTTCAGGCTCAACCGCTGTGGGGCGTTGTGCCCCTCCTGCCGAACTGGCTGGTCTTCACGCCGTGGGGGCTGGTCGGGGTGACCCTCTTTTTCATCTGCATGCTGGCAGAGACCAATCGCGCGCCCTTCGACCTGCCTGAGGCTGAAAGCGAGTTGGTAGCAGGCTACCAGACCGAATACAGCAGTATGAAGTTCGCCGCCTTCTTTATGGGCGAATATATGGCGATGGTGACCATCAGCGGGATCATGACCACCTGTTTTCTGGGAGGCTATCTGGCGCCGCTGAACTGGTCGCCTCTGCAATCGTTGGCGGAGTCGGTCGGCGGTCTGTTTGTGCCGTTAGCGAGGGTCACGGGCGCGCTTGCCCCACCCCTCTGGTTCCTGCTCAAGGTGGCGATGCTCGTGTTCGCCTTTGTGTGGGTGCGGGCGACACTCCTGCGCTTGCGCTATGACCAGTTGATGAACCTCGGTTGGCGCGTGCTGATCCCTGTCGGGCTGGTCAATCTCGCCCTGCTTGCTGTTTATCTGCTGGATGGGTGGCTGACCGCGCTGATGGGCTATGTGCTGGCGATAGCGGTGTATGCTCTCTGGTCGGGGGCGCGTGCACGCAAGGTGGAGCGTCGTCAAGTGATTCTCTACGCTCAAGCACAGCCGTATTACCGCCCGGCATCCGATGGGCGAGGTATCCCTGCCTCTCAGGAGGTGCCCCATGGTTGAGCGTGCGCTTTTCTTTCTCTGTGCGCTGATTGCCATCAGCACGGCGGTGGGCGTGGTCGCCTCGCGCAACCCTGTGCGCAGTGCGCTCCTCTTGGTGCTGAACTTCTTCTGCCTCGCGATGCTCTACTTCATGCTGACCGCCCAGTTCGTGGGCATCATTCAGATAATCGTCTACGCGGGCGCGATTATGGTGCTGTTCCTGTTCGTGATTATGTTGCTCAATCTCGGTTCGCCTGAAGCGCAACAGCAGGAGCGCGAACTGCGTCGCCCGGTGGCGTGGCTGTTGGCGATGGGGCTGTTCGTGGCGCTGGTCAGTCAGGTCTTTCTTGTGGCGAGCGCACAGCCTCAACCGCGAGTGGAGGCGGGCACGGCGCGAACGATTGGCTACGCCATGTTCACCCAGTGGTCGTTCCCGCTGATGATGGTGGCGGTTCTGCTCACGGTGGGCGTGATTGGCTCGATTCTGCTGGCACGAAGGAGGTCAGCATGACAACGGTTCCGATGAGCGCGTATCTGACGCTGTCCGCGTTCCTGTTCGCGATTGGCGCAGCGGGCGTGATAATTAAGCGCAACCCGATTGTGATTTTTATGTGCATCGAGCTGATGTTGAATGCAGTCAATCTCACCTTCTTGACTTTTGCGTTTCATCAGCCGAGCCTGCAGGCGCAAGTGGCGGGGCATGTGTTCGTGCTGTT
>FWWL01001609.1_pt1 | contig 52220 bp, 54 predicted proteins | sample 2228331 | NCBI WGS metagenome assembly FWWL01 (sample SAMEA103939775, study PRJEB20133) | metagenome | reverse complement strand
CCCGTTCCGGGGAGGATTTTATTGCTTCAACCGCTCTGCCAGGAAGGCGAGGATGTCGGTTTCGGTCGCCGCCTTCGCCGTTACGTTCGCCTCGACCGACTGGCGGGATTTGGTGGGGGTGTCGTAGCTGTGGGTGGCGCCTTCGAACATGCGGAGCGCAATGTCGTGGCCATTGCCCTTGCTGCGCGCGACGAAGGTTTCGCAGAGCTTGGGGGAGACTTCCTCGTCCGCCTTGCCCATGAACACGCGGACGGGGTGGTAGGGTTTGTAGCCGTCCTTGTCGAAGCGCTTCTTGAGTCCGCAGCCGGGGTAGAGCGCAACGCCGGCGGCGAAGCCGATCTTGCGCATGTCGCCGGGCTTGTCGTCGGCCATGGCGGCGAGCGTGGCGCTGGCGCCGTTGGACCAGCCGAGCAGGGCGACGCGGTTGGGCACGACGTCGGGGCGCGACTGAAGGTAGCGCAGCGCGCCATAGGCGTGGAGCGGGCGGAAATTGACTTCGTCCACTTCGGGAGGGCGATCGGCATAGGTGCCGGCGGCAAAGCCGGTGGGGTGGCCGACCGCGCCGAAGTCATCGACCATCAGCGCGAGATAGCCGTTCTCGGCCAGCAATTTGCCCCATGCCTTGTGCCGCGAGGCGAGGGTGGAGGCGTCGTACTTGCCCTTGGCGAGCGATGAGTAGGCGCCGCCGCGGCCGTGCATCATGACGACGGCGGGGGCCTTTGCGGGCGCGTGGGCGGGTTTGAAGAGATAGCCCTTTACCTGGGTCTTGCCGTCGCGGCTGAGGAACTGGACTTCCTCGACCTGCACCTGCTGGGCGGCGACGGGGGCGGCGATGATCAGGGCGATGGGGGCTACAGACAAACGCATCCTATTTCCTCGCTGGCAGGGTGATGGTCTTGGCAACGCCGTCGCGGCGGGGGTCGGCGCCGCCGTCGAATGTGCCGTTGCGGATCATGACGCCGTGGAGGCCCGAATCCTCGCCGGTGCCGCCGCGCACGGTGACGCCGCGTTCGGCCATGGCGGCGCGCAAGTCCGGGCTGAACTTGTCCGCCTCACCATTGAAGCTGGTGCCGCGGGCGACGAGGTTGGGCAGGGCGATGGCGTCGGCGACGGGGAGTTTCCAGTCGATCATGCCGACCAAAGCCTTCGACACATAGCCGAGGATCGCGTTGCCGCCGGGCGAGCCGATCGCGCCGGCGAGGCTGCGGTCGGGGTTGAGGATGACGGTCGGCACCATCGACGAGCGCGGGCGCTTGCCGGGGGCTATCACGTTCGGACCCTGCGGTACGAACGAGAAATCGGTCATCTGGTTGTTGAGGAAGAAGCCGTCGACCATGCGCCCGGTGCCGAAGAAGCTTTCGACCGTGGTGGTCATCGACACCGCGTTGCCGTCACCGTCGATGACAATGAAGTGCGAGGTGCCGGCGACTTCGTTGGTGGCATCGATGCGCGCGGCGATGGCACCGGGGGGCGTGCCGGCTTGCGGGGCAGGACCGGCGCGCTCGCCGATCAGCGCGGCGCGGCTGGCGACATAGCTGGGGTCGAGCATGCCCTTGACCGGGACGGTGGCGATGTCGCCGACATAGGCGTCGCGGTCGGCATACATCAGGCGGCTGGCTTCGGCGTATTTGACCCAGGCGACCGGGTCATTGGGACCGCGTGCGCCGATGTCGGTCCGCTCGATCATCGCCATCAGCTGCAGCAGGCCGACGCCCGAGGAGGGCGGGGGCGGGGCGCAGAGGATGTAGCTGCGATAGGGGTTGCACAGCCCTTCGCGCACGACCGGCTTGTAGGCGGCGAGGTCCGCTTCGGTCATGCTGCTGGCGAGATCGCCTTCGCGAACGCGGGCGACGATGCGGCGGGCGGTTTCGCCCTTGTACATCGCGTCCGGGCCTTGCGCGGCCAAGCGGCGGAGGAAGGCGGCATAGGCGGGATTGCGCAGCGTGTCCCCGGTCTTGATCTTGCTGCCATCGGCGTTGCGGAAATAGGCGAGCGAGTCCGGGGTGTTCGCCTGCGGCCCGCTGGAGTTGATGAAGCGGCCGAGGCGGGCGGTGACGGTGAAGCCGTTGGCGGCGGTCTGCTCCGCATCGGTGAACAGGTCGCGCCATTTGAGCTTGCCATGCTGGCCCTGCGCGAGTGCCATCATGCGGACGACGCCGGGGACGCCGGTGGCGCGGCCGGAGAGGACGGCGGTGCGGAAGGACAGCGGCTTGCCGTCCGGGCCCATCAGCATGTCGGGGGTCGCGCCCGCCGGAGCCGTTTCGCGGCCGTCATAGACGGTGACGGCTTTGCTCTTGGCGTCATAGCGGACCATGAACGCGCCGCCGCCAAGGCCGCTGCTCTGCGGTTCGACCAGGCTGAGCATCGCCTGCACCGCCACGGCGGCGTCGACCGCGCTGCCGCCCTTGCGCAGGACATTCAGGCCAGCCTCGACCGCGAGCGGATGGGCGGCGGCGACGAATGCCTGGCGTTCGGGCGCTGGAGCTGGCGCGGGGGCCGCGGTTTCGACGGCGCCGCGCGGGGCGCAGGCGGTGAGGCCGGTCGCGGCGAGCGCGAGCAGGAAGTGGGCGCGGGTCAGCTTCATGGTTCGATCGCTTTCGCGCCGGGGCGGCGGGGGTCGGCAGCGCCGAGGAAGAGATTGTCGGTAATCATGATCGAGTGCGCGCTTCCCATGGTTTCGTCCGAGGTGACGCGATGCCCCTTTGCCTTGAGCGCCGCAACCGTGTCGGGGTTGAACCCGGGTTCAACGCGCAGCGACGCATTGTTGCCCTGATAGATGCGCGGGCGGTGGGTGGCTTCATCGACGTTCAGGCCATAGTCGATCGCGTTGACCACCACCTGAACCACCGTGGTCGGGATGGTGCTGCCGCCCGGCGTGCCGGTGACGAGCCACGGCTTGTCGCCCTTGAAGATGATCGTGGGCATCATCGTGGACAGCATCCGCTTGCCCGGTGCCATGGCGTTGAGCGGGGGCGGGGTGCCGGTGCGCTGCGCCTCCCATGCCTGTTCATGGCTGAAATTGTTCATCTGGTTGTTGAGCAGGATGCCGGTGCGCGCGATCATCACGCCGGAGCCGAAGTCCGAGCCGAGCGTGGTGGTGAGCGAGACGGCGTTGCCTTCCGCGTCGGCGACCGAGAGGTGGGTGGTCGAAGGGCTTTCGAACTTGAGCGGATCGCCGACCGGGGCGTCGGCACCGGGGATGACCTTGTCGGGCGAGATCAGCTTGGCGCGTTCGATGGCATAGGCTTTCGAGGTGAAGCCCTTGACCGGGGCGGTGACGAAGGCGGGGTCGCCGAGCACGCGGTAGCGGTCGGCATAAGCGAGCTTCATGGTTTCGGCGAGGAGGTGGAGCGAGGCGGCGCTGCCCTGACCCGCGGCCTTCAGGTCGAATTGCTCGAGGATATTGAGCATGTTGAGCAGGGTCGCGCCGCCCGCGCTGGCCGGCGGCGGGGTATAGACGGTGTAGCCGCGATAGCTGCCGACCAAGGGATCGCGCTCGACCGGCTTGTAGGCGGCGAGGTCTTCCATGGTGATGAGGCCGCCATTGGCCTTCATGTCCGCGACGATGCGCCGGGCGATTTCGCCGGTGTAGAAGGCCTTGGCGCCGCCCTTCTGGATCTCACCCAGCGTCCAGGCGAGGTCGGGCTGCTTGAGCACATCGTCCTTGGCATAGAGGCCGCCATCGGGCTTGTAGAAGGTTGCCTTGCCCGAGACGCTGTTGCTCAGGCGCTGACGGCCCCAGCCGAAGACGAAGGCTTCGTCGGCGGTGAGCTTGACGCCGTCGCGGGCGAGGCGGAGCGCGGGTTCGACGACCTTGGCCCAGGGGAGCTTGCCCCATTTGCGGTGCGCGTGCTCGAGGCCGGCGACGCTGCCCGGGACCGAGGGGGCGAGATAGCCATAGGAAGCGATGCCGCGTTCCTTGCCCTTGTTGTCCACGAACATGGCTGCGGTGGCGGCGCGCGGGGCGATTCCGCGGAAATCGATGACGCGCACCTGTTTCGACCTGGCGTCATAGACGGTGATGAAGCCGTCGCCGCCGACATTGCCGGCGCGCGGCAGGGTGACGGCGAGCGCAAAGGCGACCGCGACTGCGGCGTCCACCGCGTTGCCGCCGTCGCGCAGGATCTGGGCGCCGACGCTGCTCGCCATCTCGTTCTGGCTGACCACCATCCCGCGCGTGCCGACGACGGGGGAGTGGATCGAGGGATATTCGAGGAGGTGGCGGCTTTGCGCCAGCGTTGGCGCGGGGAGGGCGAGGCCGAAGGCGGCGAGGGTGAGGGTGAGTTTGCGCAGGAACATGGTTGGGGTCCGTTTCACTTTCTTGGATCCTCCCCGGAACGGGGAGGGGGACCAGCGAAGCTGGTGGAGGGGGGGCGAGCCACCGGAAACCCTTGCCTCGGGCCCCCTCCACCACGCCCTGCGGGCGCGGTCCCCCTCCCCGTGCCGGGGAGGATTGCAGACTACTTTACCCGCGCCTTCTCCGCCGCAATGAACGTATCGATCTGTGCGTCCAGCACATCAAGCGGCACCGCACCCTGCTCCAGCACCGCGTCGTGGAAGCGTTTGACGTCGAACTCGACCCCCAGCGCCTTTTCGGCCCGCGCGCGCAGCTCGCGGATCTTGATCTCGCCCAGCTTGTAGCCCAGCGCCTGGCCCGGCCAGCTGATATAGCGGTTCACCTCGGCATCGATATTCGCCGCCGACAGCGCGGTATTGTCGAGCATGAACTGGACCGCCTGTTCCTTGGTCCAGCCCTTGGCATGGATGCCGGTATCGACCACCAGTCGGCACGCGCGCCACATCTCGTACGACAGCCGCCCCATTTCCTTTTCGGGCGTGTCGTAAATGCCCATCTCGATCCCGATCCGCTCGGAATACAGCCCCCAGCCTTCGGTAAAGGCGGTGAAATTGGCGAGGTAGCGGCGGAATTTCGACGTCTCCAGCTCCTGCTGCAACGCGATCTGGTGGTGATGCCCCGGCACCGCTTCATGCGCGGTCAGCGCGGGCAGTTCGTAGAGCGGACGCTGGTCGAGTTTCGAGGTGTTGACGTAATAATGGCCGGCCAGCCCCAGCTCGGGGTTGCCGGGGCCATAATAGGCGGTCGTCGTCCCCTCCGCCGTCTCCGCCGGGATGCGCTTGAGGCCATAGGGCAGCCGCGCCATGCGGTTGAAAAATACCGGCATCTTGCCGTCGATCTCCTTGGCCTGCACCGCGGCGGCGGCCATCAGCTCTTCCGGCGTCCTGGCGTAATATTTGGGGTTGGTGCGCAGCTCGGCAACGAACGCCTCACGCGTCGCGAACCCCGCCTTCTTCGCCACCGCCTCCATCTCCGCGCGGATGCGGGCGACCTCGTCCAGACCGATCTTGTGGATCTGCTCGGCCGAGAGGTCGGTCGTAGTCAGCTGACGGATGCGGAAGGCATAATAGCGCGCGCCATCGGGCTGCGCCGACACGCCGACTGCCTTGGCACATTTGGGGGCATAGCTGGTGCGGTAGAACGCCGCAGCCTTAGCATAGGCCGGGTTGATCACCTCGGTAACGGTCTTGCGCGCGCGTTCCTGCAACGCTGTCCACTCTGCCTCTGTGGCATCGACAGGGCGCTTGCGGGTAAATGGCGCGTAAAAGCGCGACTTGTTCGCATCTTGTTGGATTACGCCGGTGATCGTCTGCTCAAACCCGACCAGGCTGACACAGGGCTGGATATAGCCGCCCTTCAATGCCTGTGCCGTGATATCGATCAAAACGTCGTTCGTTTCCGGGAACTTAGCCAACCGGTCGAGATAATGGCCATAATCGGCCTTGCGCCGAAAGGCAGTGCGCTCCCCCTGCCCCGCCGCGCCCTGCCACGGGTTGGAATAGCTGGTGAACAGGATCATGCGCTGGCCAAAGCCATTGTTTTCAATGCTTTCCGCCAGCAAGCGGCGCAGGATCGCCTTGTCGGTCCGCTGCGCCGGGGTGAGGCTGGCATCGGGGATGGCGTCGAGCCGCTTGAGGAACACCGCCTCCGCCGCCGCGCGCCGGTCTTCGGCAGCAAGGCTGACATCGCCGACCGCGATCGGATCGATATCGACGCCGACCGAGCGGGCAAAGCCCGGGTTCTCCTTGAGAACCCAAGCGAAATGTTCGTCGAGCAGCGCCTTGAAATCATCCGATGGCGACGCCTGCGCCGGCGCGGCGGCCACCGCCAGTACAACGGCACCAGCCGACAAAGCTGACAAAAATGCGCGTGTATAAGGCGCGGACGGTTGCGTGCGGGCGGCTAGGCGGGGCTGGATTTTCATGGCGTCAGGCAAGCAAATGAACTCCAACATTGCAAGCGCCACCGACCGCTAGACCCTTGTTCCGCCACGTCTCTTGCCGCAGGGGTGGCGCGACGGGCGATCAAGTGCCCCCGTTGAGTGAGGTGCCCACCGCGTGACTCCCGCCGCCGCCCCACGCCACACGCTGCGCGCCGTCGATGTGTTCGCCCTGACCGTCGGCATCGTCATCGGCGCCGGCATCTTTCGCACCCCGGCGCTGGTCGCGGGGGTGGCGGGCGATGCCACAACGATGATCCTGGCCTGGATCGCGGGCGGCGTGCTCTCGATCATCGGGGCGCTGTGCTATGCCGAGATGGCGGCGGCCTGGCCGCATATGGGCGGCGATTATCATTATATCGGACGGGCGTTCGGACAGAGGATCGCGTTCCTCTACGCTTGGGCGCGGCTGGCGGTGATCCAGACCGGGTCGCTGGCGCTGCTGAGCTTTATCGTCGGCGATTATCTGCAGATCCTGTTGCCGCTCGGCCCCGCCGGACCGGCAATCTGGGCCGGGATCGCGGTCGTCGCGGTGAGCGCGATCAACTGGCTCGGCGTGCAATGGGGAACGCAGGCGCAACGCTGGCTGACGCTGACGGAGGTGATCGGCCTGATCGCGATCATCGTTGCCGGGTTTTCGCTGGCGCCGCCCGATGCAGTGCCCCCTCCCCCGGGTGGCGGCGCGCTGGGATTGGTGATGGTGTTCGTGCTCCTCTCCTATGGCGGGTGGAGCGAGGCGGTCTATGTCTCGGCGGAAATGAAGGACCCGCCGCGCCGGATCGCCGCGATCCTGTGCGCGGCGCTGGCGCTGGTCACCGCGCTGTATGTGCTGGTCAATCTGGCGTTGCTCAACGGACTCGGCATGGCGGGAATGGCGGGCAATGACGCGGTGGCCGCGGAGGTGATGCGCCGCGCGTTCGGCCCGGCGGGCGCGGCGGCGATCAGCGCGGCGGTGGCGGTGGCGGCGCTGACCAGTGCCAATGCCACCGCGATCGTCGGGGGACGCACCGCCTGTGCCTTGGGTCAGCGGATCAGGCCGCTGCGCTGGCTGGGCCAATGGGATCATCGCCGCGACACGCCGGGCAACGGGCTGATCGCGCAGGGCGGAATCGCGCTGCTGCTGGTCGCGCTGGGCGGGTTTGCGCGCGACGGGTTCCGGGTTGCGGTCGAATATACCGCGCCGGTGTTCTGGCTGTTCCTGCTGCTTGCCGGATTGTCACTGTTCGTGCTGCGCCGGACCGAGCCCGCGACGCCGCGCCCGTTCCGGGTGCCGCTCTATCCAGTACTCCCCGGGATCTTTTGTGCGACCACTGCGTATCTGCTTTGGTCGAGCCTCGCCTATACCGGATGGGGCGCGCTGGCCGGCGTCGCGGTTCTCGGCGTCGGCGCATTGATGCTGTTGGTCGTCACCCCTCAAGAGGAGCTTGCGCCATGAAGCTGTTGATCCTCGCCGCCGCCACCTTCGTCGCCGGAAGCGCGGTCACGCCGCCTGCGGCGCCCGTTGCTGTGCCACCCAGCCAAACCCCCGACGTGATCTATGTCCCGACCCCGCCCGCCGTGGTCGAGGCAATGCTGGACATGGTGAAGCTGCGCGACGGCGATGTTCTCTACGACCTCGGCTCGGGCGACGGGCGCATCCCGATCGCAGCGGCGAAGCGCAAGCAGGTCCGCGCGGTGGGGATCGATATCGACCCACAGCGGATCGCAGAGGCCAACGCCAACGCCAAAACGGCGGGGGTGACGGGTGAGGTGTCGTTCAAACAGGCGGATCTGTTCACTAGCGATTTCAGCGACGCGACCGTCGTCACCCTCTATCTGCTCGACACGTTGAACGAGAAATTGCGCCCGAAATTGCTCGCCGAACTGAAGCCGGGGACGCGCATCGTCAGCCACGCATTCCGCATGGGTGATTGGGAGCCGGAGAAGGAAGAAACGATCGACGGGCGGACGATCTATTACTGGACGGTGCCGGAACGGTAGCTGGCGCGCCATCCCCATCCTCCCCCGCCAGGGGGAGGTGGCGCCGGAGGCGACGGAGGGGGAGGACGGCAACGTCCTCAGGCCTCTTGCCGAATCCCTTCCGCCCCCTCCGTCAGCTATGCTGACACCTCCCCCTGGCGGGGGAGGATTAGTGACAATCCTCGGGAATCGACCCGGAGCGGTTTCCGCGCTAGGGCGGCGAAATGCATCATCTGTTTCTCGTCATGCTGGGCGGCGCGATTGGCGCTGGCGCGCGGCATCTGGTTGGGCGCGCGGCGCTCGCACTTTGGGGGCCGGGGTTTCCGGTCGGTACGCTGTTCGTCAACGTCGTTGGCGGCCTGGCGATGGGGGTGCTCGCAGGCTGGCTGGCGTCGCGGGCGAGCGGGGATGAGGCGTTGCGCTACCTGCTCGGCGTCGGCGTGCTTGGCGGCTTCACCACCTTTTCGGCCTTTTCGCTCGAGACCGTGCTGATGATCGAGCGCGGCGAGTTGATGACCGCGCTGTTCTACATCATCGCATCGGTCACGCTTTCGATCGGCGCACTGTTCGCCGGGCTGCAGGTCAGCCGGATGGTGGCGGCATGAGCACCGAGAATGTCCGCCAGTTCACCGTCGCGCTCGACGATGACGGCATCCGGCTGGATCGCTGGTTCAAGCGGCATCTGCCCGACACCAGCTTCAACATCGTGTCGCGCTGGGCGCGGACGGGGCAGCTGCGGGTCGATGGCGCGCGCGCGACGCCGGGCGACCGGATTCAGGCGGGTCAGGTGATCCGCGTACCGCCAGCCGACGCCACGCCGGTCGCGACCGCCAAGCCCAAGAAGGCGCGTCCGGTGCTGTCGCCCGAACAAATGGAATTCGCCGAGTCGATGGTGATCCATCGCGACGCGCAGGCGCTGGTGCTCAACAAGCCGCCGGGCCTTGCGACACAGGGCGGGACCAAGACGCACGACCATGTCGATATGCTGCTCGACGGGCTGTATTTCGACCTGGATACGCGGCCCAAGCTGGTCCACCGGCTCGACAAGGATACGTCGGGCGCGCTGGTGCTGGCGCGGACGGCGCGCGCGGCGGCGTATTTCTCGAAGAGCTTTTCGGGGCGGACGGCGCGCAAGACCTATTGGGCGATCGTCGTCGGCGTGCCGAGCATCGAGGACGGGTTTATCGACCTGCCGCTGGGCAAGCAGCCGGGCACCGGTGGCGAGAAGATGCAGGTCGACGAGAAGGAGGGCCAGCCCGCGCGCACCCGCTATCGCGTGATCGACCGCGCCGGCAACCGCGCCGCCTGGGTCGAGCTGCAGCCGCATACCGGCCGCACGCATCAGCTGCGCGTGCATATGGCGGCGATCGGCCATCCGATCGTCGGCGATGGCAAATATGGCATGGCCGAAGCGTTCCTGTCGGGCAGCATCAGCCGCAAGATGCACCTGCATTCGCGCCGCATCCGCATCGACCATCCCGATGGCGGCAAGCTGGACGTAAAGGCTGACCTGCCGACGCATTTCGCCGAGACGTTGGTCCAGCTGGGCTTCAACCTCGAGGATGGCGACAATCTGCCGCCTGACGAGAAGGTGCCGTTCACCAAGGAACAGGAAAAGGCGAAGGCCAAGGCGCACGCCAAGACCTATCGCAAGGAACGCCGCGGCGAGCGCCAGGGGCGCCGCGACACGACGGCGAAGAAGAAACCCGCGCGGAAGCCGACGAAGAAGCCATGACCCGCCTCGCCGTGTTCGACTGCGACGGCACGCTGGTCGATTCGCAGGCCAATATCTGTCGCGCGATGGAGGCGTGTTTTGTCGCGCACCGGTTGGGGCCGCCGACGCGCGAGGACATCCGTCGGATCGTGGGGTTGAGCCTCGTCCCCGCGATCGCGCAGCTGCTGCCGCATGCCGATCCGGCGATGCACGTTGCCATGGCAGAGGCGTACAAGAGCGCATTCCACGCGATGCGGATGGACGCGGCGCTCGATCCCGAACCGTTGTTCGACGGCGTGGCCGAGGCGATCGAGGCGTTGCGTGATGCGGGGTGGCTGCTCGGCGTTGCGACCGGCAAGTCGGATCGCGGGCTGGCGCTGATCCTGGAGCATCACGGGCTGACCGACCGGTTCGTGACGCTGCAGACGGCTGACCGGCATCCGTCCAAGCCGCATCCGGCGATGCTGCAGGCCGCGATTGCCGAGGCTGGAGGCGATCCGCTGCGCACCGCGATGATCGGCGATACCAGCTATGACATCGCCATGGCGGTGAACGCGGGCACGCACGCGGTCGGGGTTGCGTGGGGCTATCACGAGGCGCATGAACTGCACGCCGCCGGGGCGCATCATGTGACGACGCATGCACGCGAGCTGCCGGCGCTGTTGGAGGCGTTATGACCGAGGATCCGGCCCGCAACCGCTATTTCGCGATGGTGTTCGCGCAGATGATTGCGGTCGCCGGCGCGGTGTTCGGGCTGATCATCATGGGCCGTGCCGAGGATATGGTGATGCGCCTGCTGGGCGCGGCGATCCTGTTGTCGGGCCTCTATTGCATCGCCGTGGTGCCGCGCGCGCTCGCCCGGCGCTGGCGCACCCCGCCGACGGAATAGGATCATGCGACGGTTCTGGAAGGAGGTCGCGCTGGTCGCGGCCGATGGCGGGCATGACGTGCATCTTGACGGCAAGCCGGTGCGTACGCCGGGGCGCGCGCCGCTGACGCTGCCGAATCCTGTGGTGGCCGAGGCGGTGGCGGAGGAGTGGCGCGGCGTGGCTGAGACGATCGACCCGCGCGCAATGCCGCTCACGGGCCTGGCCAATGCCGCGATCGACCGGATCGCGCCCGACCCCGCCGCGTTCGCCGCTGGCCTTGCCAAATATGGCGAGAGCGACCTGCTCTGCTACCGCGCAGACCATCCGCTGGAGCTGCAATTGCGGCAGGCGGCGAGCTGGGACCCGCTGCTGGGCTGGGCGCGGGAGCGTTATGGCGCGGCACTCACCATGACCACCGGCATCGTGCATGTCGCCCAGCCCCCCGAAGCCGTGACGGCGCTGGCCGAAGCGGTCGCGGCGCGGTCGCCGTTCGAGCTGGCCGGGCTGTCGCCGATCGTCACCGTCACCGGGTCGCTGGTCGCGGCGCTGGCGCTGATCGAGCGGGCCGCAGACCCCGAGGATATCTGGTCCGCGGCCAATCTGGACGAGGACTGGCAGGTCGAGCATTGGGGCGAGGACGAGCTCGCCCGCAAGGCGCGCGATGCGCGGCGGGCGGATTATGCAGCAGCGGTCAGGTTTCTGCATTTGCTCTGAATGAGTAGGGTGGTAGCGATACCATCATAAAGCCGCCGCCAGAGGGCTGGTCGGTCGAAGAGGGGATCACGGGGTGTTCGAGAAACTGCTCGCCGACACGTTGCGTGCGCTGGGCGACGTCATGGGTGCCCATGGCCCGGCGGTGAATGCCGCCGCGAGCTTTACCCCGAACGACCACAGCATCCATTTCTTTCTGCAGCTTGCGCTGATCATCCTCGCCGCGCGCGTCGTCGGATGGCTGGGGCAGAAGTTCCTGGGTCAACCGCAGGTGGTGGGGGAGATGATCGCGGGCGTCGTGCTCGGCCCGTCGCTGTTCGGGCTGTTCTTCCCCGAGTTGCAGGCGACGATCTTCCCCAAGGAAACCAAGAACATGCTGTATGTCGGCGCGCAGTTCGGCGTCGGCCTGTACATGTTCCTGGTCGGTTGCACGCTGCATCTCGACCATTTCAAGACCAAGGCGAAGAGCGCCGCCACCGTTTCGGTCGCCGGCATCGCCACGCCCTTCGTGATGGCCGCACTCATCACGCCACTGTTGCTCGATGTCCCCGGCCTTTTTGCCGAGGGGATCAGCCAGTGGAGCGCGACCTTGTTCATGGGCGCGTGCATCGCGCTGACCGCGTTCCCGATGCTGGCGCGGATCATCAATGAGCGTGGCCTGGCCAACACCTCGCTCGGCACCTTGTCGCTGACGGCGGGTGCGTTCGACGACGCAGTGTCGTGGTGCGTGCTGGCCATTGTGCTCGCAACCTTTGGCGGAGGGCCGGGTATCGCGGTGATCGCGATCGTCGGGGGCGTCAGTTACGCGATTTTCATGCTGATCTTCGGCAAACGGCTGCTCGCATCGCTGGGCCGCGCGGTCGAGGCGCGCGGCGAGATGAGCAATCTGGTGCTGGCGATCACGCTGATGCTGTTCTGCCTGTCGGCATTTCTGATGGACGCGATCGGCATCCATGCGGTCTTCGGCGGCTTCCTGCTGGGCGTGTGCATGCCGCGCGGGCTGTTTGTCGAGGAGCTGAAGCGGAAGGTCGAGCCGCTCGCGGTGGTGATGCTGCTGCCGATGTTCTTCACCTATTCGGGACTGAACACGCGGATGGACATGGTCAACAGCCTGTCGCTGCTCGCCATCGCGCTCGGGATTCTCGCGGTGTCGATTCTGGCCAAGCTGGGTGCATGCTGGGCGGCGGCGCGGCTGTCCGGCGAGGACAATCGCACCGCGCTCGGCATCGGCGCGCTGATGAACTCGCGCGGGCTGATGGAGCTGATCATCATCAATATCGGCCTGCAAAAGGGGATTATCGGGCCGACGCTGTTTTCGATGATGGTGCTGATGGCGATCGTCACGACGATGATGGCCGGGCCGCTGTTCGAAGCGGTCTATGGCAAGCGCGCGCGAGAGAGCGGTGAACTGGACGCGCTGCGCGGCGAGGATGGCGACGCGCGTGGCGCCGCCATCGCTCCGCGGCCGGCTTGAACCTTACACTCCCGGGGCGGCAGGCTTTGGCAGCAGCCACGCGATCACTGCCCCGGCGGCGAGCCAGCCGGCGACTTCGCTGATCCACAGATAGATGAAATAGCCCCAGGGCGCGTGGTTGAACACCGGCTGCCCCAGCTGGCTATAGGCGGTGAAGGCGACGGCAAACAGGCCGACCGCAGTCAGCCGCTGCGCGAAGCTCATGCCAGTGGTCAGCCGCGCCAGCGCGAACGCCAGCAGCAGCGCGCAGAGGATGCCGAGGATCAGCCCGCCGACCAGTGCGGCGGTATCCGGCAGGGCGAAGCCGTTGGTGTTGAAGAGGATGAGTGCGGTCGGCCCCTCACCATAGGCCTGCGTGCCGAGCGGCGTGCCCGGCCACGGGATTGGATAGGCGCCGCTGCCGTTGGGGCCGAGATGCTGCGCGAGCGCGGCCTGCACGGCGACGCTGGCGCTATCACCCGCATTGCTCGTCGCCAGCATCGACAGCGGCGTGCCCCAGAAGATGAACCCGACGATCCACATCGCGACCCCGCCCAGCAGGCCGCCCAGCAAGACTCTTGGCATTTGCGCTCTCCCCATCGTTTCGGCGCAGGTTAGTGCAACCGTAACAATCTGAGGACAGGAAAGTTCAGCGCGTGGCTAGGCCCATGTCGATGGCTTCCTCCGCCCGTTCGCGGATAAAGCCGATCAGGCCGGGCTTGCGCGAACGCTTTTCGCGCTCGGCTTTGAGGATCGTGTGGACCTTCTCGAAGCACGCATCGAGATCGTCGTTGACGACGACATAGTCATAGCCGTCCCAGTGGCTCAGCTCACGCTCGGCGCGCTTCATGCGATACTGGATCACATCTTCGCTGTCGGTCGCACGCGCGCGCAGGCGCTTTTCGAGTTCGGTCAGCGATGGCGGGACGATGAAGATGCGGACGACATCGCCGCCCTCAAGCTGGAACAGCTGCTGCGCGCCCTGCCAGTCGACGTCGAACAGCACGTCCTGCCCGGCGGCGAGCATGCGCTTCACCGGCTCGCGCGGGGTACCGTAGCGATAGTTGAAGACGTGCGCCCATTCGAGGAATTCGTGCCGCGCGGCGCGCGCCTTGAACTCGTCGGTGCTCAGGAAATGATATTCGCGGCCGTCCTGCTCGCCCGCGCGGATCGGGCGGGTGGTCGCAGAGACCGAAACGCCCATGCCGGGTTCGCGTTCGAGCAGCTTGCGCGCGATGGTCGACTTGCCCGCGCCCGAGGGGGAGGACAGGACGAACAACACGCCCCTGCGGTCGAACTCATATTTGGAATCGCGATGCGCCATGCGCGCCATTGGCGCGGGCGAGGCGGTTACGTCAAGGCTGGGAGGCGGTTAATAGCGGCGACGGCGCCCCGTGAGGAGCGACCAGAGCAGGATCACGCCGCCGATCACCCAGCCGAACGGGCCCATGCGTGTCAGTGCGCGCTGACCGACTGCACCGATGATCGCGCCCTTCATCCCGCCGCGCCCGTCGCGGCGATCGATCGCCCGGCCCAGCAGCGCGGCAAAGATGGTGCGAATCATGCCGCGCGCGCCTGCCACCGGCGGCGGACATAGCGCGCGCCAAGTGCTGCGGCGCCAAGCACGATTGCGGCCGGAATCACCGTCTTGCCGACACGCCAGGCGGCGATGCCGGCGATGGTGCCGAGCGTACCGCCCTCGCCATCGCTCTCATCGATACGCTTGCCGATATAGCCTGCCACCAGATCGCCGATCATCGTCCAAACTCCTTATTTCCGGTTGCGAGGTCGAACACCTCGCCCATTCCGCGCAGTCCGGTCCAGAAGGCCGCGCCCGCAAATGCAACCGCGACGCCGCCCAGCAGCGCTCCAATGATCGATCCGTCCATTAACCAAGCCTCCGTTCGGAGGAGGAAAAGCGCGAAGCCGCAATGGGTTCCGCGTCGACGAGTCAGACCATCGTTTCGGGACGGACAAGCCGGTCGAAGGTTGCGGCATCGACCAAGCCGAGCGCCAGCCCCGCCTCGCGCAGCGTCGTCCCCTGCGCATGCGCGGTCTTGGCGATCTTCGCGGCATTGTCATAGCCGATCTCTGGCGCGAGCGCGGTGACGAGCATCAGCGAGCGCTCGACCAGTTCTGCAATGCGATCCTCGTTCGCGGTCATGCCATCGACACAGCGCTCGGCGAAGCTCTCCATCCCGACACTGAGCAGATGGATCGAGCGCAGCACGTTCGCGCCGATCAGCGGCATGAACACGTTCAGCTCGAAATGCCCCTGCATCCCCCCGACGGTCACCGCCTGATGATTGCCGATCACCTGCGCCGCGACCATCGTCAGCGATTCGCACTGGGTGGGATTGACCTTGCCCGGCATGATCGAGCTGCCCGGCTCATTCGCGGGGAGCGACAGCTCGCCCAAGCCTGAACGCGGACCCGAGCCAAGGAAGCGGATGTCGTTGGCGATCTTGGTCAGCGCCACCGCCAGCGTGTTGAGCGCGCCCGAGAAGAAGACGAGGCCATCCTTGGCCGCGAGCTGCTCGAACTTGTTGGGCGCGCTTTCGAAGGCGGTTCCGGTGATGTCGGAGATGGCGGCGGCCATATCCTCGGCCCAGCCCGCTGGCGCATTGAGCCCGGTGCCAACTGCGGTCCCACCGATCGCGAGCTTGCGCAGATTGCCGTTCAGCGCCCCCTCGATCCGCGCTTTGCAACTGATCAGCTGCGCGGCGTAGCCCGAAAACTCCTGTCCCAGCGTCAGCGGGGTCGCGTCCTGCGTGTGGGTGCGGCCGATCTTGACGATATGCCCCCACGCTTCAGCCTTGGCGACCAGCGCTGCCGTCAGCCGATCGAGCGCGGGCAGCAGCGCGTCGCGCGTCGCCAGCACCGCCGCGACGTGCAGTGCGGTGGGGAAGCTGTCGTTCGACGACTGGCTCATGTTCACATGGTCGTTGGGGTGAACGGGCGACTTGCCACCCCGCGTCCCGGCGAGGCGTTCATTGGCGTAGCCGGCGATCACCTCATTGACGTTCATGTTGGTCTGGGTGCCGCTGCCGGTCTGCCAGATCACCAGCGGAAACTGGTCGTCGAGCTGCCCAGCGACGATCGCGCTTGCCGCATCCTCGATTGCCGCGACGATCTCCGGCGCCAGGCCGTGCTTCGCATTCACCCGCGCCGCCGCCTGTTTGACAATCGCCTGCGCGCGGACGATGCCGATCGGCATCCGCTCCATCGCGCCGAACGGGAAATTCTCGATGCTCCGCTGGGTCTGCGCGCCCCAATAGGCGGTGGCGGGTACCTCGATCGCGCCGATCGAGTCGGTTTCGGTGCGGGTATCGGTCATGCAGCCTCCATCATCCCCGCCCAAGCTGGGATGCGCGGCCGCAAACGCAAGCCTTACTTCTTCCGCTTGAAATCCACCGCGACGACGTTCGACCCGTCCTCGACCGGGGTCGCGATCGGCGGCTCGTCATTTTCCGCTTCGTCATGCGGGTCGGGACCGTCTGGGTCTTCCGCCGCCTGAAAGCGCAGCTCGAAATTGACCGCGGGGTCGTGAAAGCCGGTGATCGCCGCAAACGGGATCGTTAGGATCGACGGGATCTGGTTGAAGCTCAAGCCCACCGAGAAGCGGTTATCGTCGACCTTCAGGTCCCAGAAGCGGTGCTGAAGGACGATCGTCATCTCGTCCGGGAAGCGTTCGATCAGCCGATCGGGAATGTCCACGCCGGGCGCGCGCGTCTTGAACGTGATGTAGAAATGGTGCGCGCCGGGCAGCGCGCCGGTCGCGGCGACCTGATCCAGCACCCGGCCGACGACCGCGCGCAGGGCCTCCTGCACGATCTCGTCATAGGGAATCAAGCTGTCAGGTACATTGCCGGTCATGCCCCTGACCTAGCGACGCCAGCGGAGCGGTCAAGATTTCTTGCCATTCACCAAAGTGCAGGGGTGATTGCGCCCGCCCGCGCAACCGCTATGGGGACGGCCATGCGTACCGCCACGATCAGCCGCAAGACCAGCGAGACTTCGGTCGATGTGACCGTGAATCTCGATGGCACCGGCAGCTACACGATCTCCACCGGGATCGGCTTTTTCGACCATATGCTCGAGCAGCTGTCGCGCCATTCGCTGATCGACCTCGACGTGAAGACCGTCGGCGACCTGCATATCGACCAGCATCACACGGTCGAGGATACCGGCCTTGCGATCGGCGAGGCGGTGGCGAAGGCGCTGGGCGACAAGCGCGGCATCCGCCGTTACGCCGATGCGCTGAGCCCGATGGACGAGACGCTGACCCGCGTCGCGCTCGACATTTCGGGGCGGCCCTTCCTCGTGTGGAAAACCGAGTTCAGCCAGAAGCGCCTCGGCGAGATGGACACCGAGATGTTCGAACACTGGTTCCACAGCTTCGCCCAGACCGCCGGCCTGACGCTGCACGTCGAGACGCTGTACGGCAGCAACAACCACCATATCGCCGAAGCCGCGTTCAAGGGCCTGGCCCGCGCGCTGCGTGAGGCGGTGGAGATCGACCCGCGCAAGGCGGACACGATCCCGAGCACCAAGGGGACGCTGTAATGGCGCGGCTCGACGCTGCACCGGTCTGTGTCATCACCCTTACCTATGTCGCGCCGATCGAGCAGGTCGATGCGCAGATGGCGGCGCATGTCGCCTGGCTGGAAGCCGGGTTCGACGCCGGGCTGCTGCTGATCGCCGGGCGTCAGGTGCCGCGCACCGGCGGCATCATCCTGTGTCGCGGCCATCGCACCGAGGTCGAGGCCTTTGCCGCGACCGACCCGTTCGTCAGCTCCGGCGTTGCAACCGCGAGCGTGACCGAGATGGCGGCGAGCTTCGCCGCCGACGCGCTGGCGCCGCTGCTGTCATGACGATTGCGCTGATCGATTATGGCGCGGGCAATCTTCATTCGGTCCATAATGCGCTGAAAGCGGCCGGAGCGAGCAATATCGCGGTGACCGCCGATCCCGACGTGCTGGCGCAGTCCGATCGCATCGTTCTGCCCGGCGTCGGCGCGTTCGGTGCCTGCGCCGCGGGGCTGCGCGCGATTCCGGGCATGGTGGACGCAATGGAGCGCCGCGTGCTCGAACAGGGCGCGCCGTTCCTGGGCGTGTGCGTCGGCATGCAGCTGCTCGCGACGCGCGGCGAGGAACATGGCAGCCATGATGGCCTGGGCTGGATGGACGGCGTGGTGCGCGAGCTTCCGGCTGGCGATGTCCATGTCCCGCATATGGGCTGGAACGACGTGACTCCGCTCGCAGCGCATGCGCTAATCGAGCCGGGCGAGGCCTATTTCCTGCACAGCTTTGCCTATTCGGGCAGCGGCGTGCTGGCGATCACCGACCATGGCGGTCCCGTCACCGCCGCGATCGGGCGCGACAATATCCTTGGGGTGCAGTTCCACCCCGAAAAGAGCCAGCACTATGGGCTGGCGCTTCTCCAGCGTTTTCTAGGGTGGAAGCCGTGATCGTTTTTCCTGCCATCGACCTCAAATCCGGGCAGGTCGTCCGCCTTGCCGAGGGGGATATGGCGCGCGCCACCGTCTATGGCGACGACCCCGCAGCGCAGGCCGGCTTGTTCGCGCAGGCCGGGGCCGAGTGGCTGCACGTCGTCGATCTCGATGGGGCGTTCGCGGGTGAGTCGATCAATGGTGTCGCGGTTGCGGCGATCGTCGATCGTTTTCCGGGCAAGGTCCAGCTGGGCGGCGGCATCCGCAACCGCGCGTCGGTCGAGCGCTGGCTCGATCTCGGCGTGACCCGCGTGGTGATCGGCACCGCCGCGCTGGAATATCCCGACTTCGTACGCGAGACGGCCAAGGCGCATCCCGGCCGCGTCGTCGTGGCGGTGGATGCGCGCGACGGCTTTGTCGCGACCAAGGGTTGGGCCGATGTCTCGACCGTGTCGATCGCCGAACTGGGCCATCGCTTCGAGGATGCGGGCGTTGCGGCGTTGCTGTTCACCGATGTCGGCCGCGACGGACTGCTCAAGGGCTGCAATGTCGAGGCGACGGTCGCGCTCGCCGCTGAGGTGTCAATCCCGGTGATCGCCAGCGGCGGAGTCGCGGGGATTGCGGATATCCATGCGCTGGTCGGAAAGCCCGGGATCGAAGGCGTGATCACCGGGCGGGCGCTGTATGACGGGCGGCTTGATCTGGCCGAGGCGATCAGGGTCGCCGCATGACCGTCCGCGCGCGCGTCATTCCCTGTCTCGACGTCGCCGGGGGGCGGGTCGTCAAGGGCGTGAACTTCGTCGATCTGGTCGATGCCGGTGATCCGGTCGAGCAGGCGCGCGCCTATGACGCCGCCGGGGCGGACGAATTGTGCTTCCTCGACATCACCGCCAGCCACGAGGCGCGCGGCACGATCCTCGATGTCGTCCGCCGCACTGCCGAGGTGTGTTTCATGCCGCTGACCGTCGGCGGCGGGGTGCGCAGCGTCGAGGATGCCCGCGCACTGCTGCTGGCCGGAGCGGACAAGGTCGCGGTCAACAGCGCGGCGGTCGTGCGGCCCGAACTGGTCGCGGACATTGCCGAGAAGATGGGCAGCCAATGCGTCGTCGCTTCGGTCGATGCGCGGCAGGTGGAACCGGGCCGCTGGGAAGTCTTCACCCATGGCGGGCGCAAGCCGACCGGCATCGACGCGGTCGAGCACGCGCTAAACCTTGCGCGCCTTGGTGCGGGCGAATTGCTCGTCACGTCGATGGACCGCGACGGCACGCGCGACGGATACGACCTGCCGCTGATCCGCACCATCGCCGATCAGGTGCGCGTGCCGGTCGTCGCATCGGGTGGGGTCGGCGGGCTTGCCGATCTGGTCGCGGGAATCGTCGAGGGGCATGCGAGCGCGGTGCTCGCCGCGTCGATCTTCCATTTCGGTCAGGCGAGCATCGCCGATGCGCATGCCGCGCTGGCGGGCGCGGGCATTCCGGTGCGAACCGTCGGTTAACTTGACAGTTACCGGTTGCAGCATCGCTCCATTAACCCTTGAGTTCCGCCAATCTTGCGCATTCCCGCGCGCTGGCAGGCTTTTTGCTCCTTTCCCGCTAACCACCGGGAACGGGAGAAACCCATGATTCGTACCAGCCTTCGCCTCGCCGCGCTCGCCGCCGCCTTCGCCGCCGCGCCAGCGCTGGCCTATGACAAGCCGCCCAGCTCGACCCCGCCGGGATCGTCGTCGGGCGGCGGCACCGGATCGTCGGGCGGCAGCCCCACTTCGATCCCCGAGCCGGCCGCGATCGGCCTGTTCGCGCTGGGGATTGCTGGCGCTGCGATCATGCGCCGCCGCAAGCGCGAGGATTGAGCTTAAACCTTTTGGCAGGGTCGCGGGTTTAGGCTTCGCGCATGATCCGCGCCCTGCCCCTGATCCTGCTGACCGCCGCACCCGCATTTGCGGCGCATAGCGGCGAAATCAGCCGGCGGACGATGCCGGAGCTGTCGGATCTGGCGCTGGCGGCGATGGCCGCGGGCGGACTGTGGCTCGCCCAGCGCGCGATGCGGCGCCGTGCCCGCGCGCGGCGCGAGGGCGGTTCGCAGGATTGACACCGGCGCTTCGCTGACCGACTGCGCGACGATGGCCGACGACATTCTCGCGACGCTCGAATCCGTGATCCGCGACCGCCGCATGCGCGATCCGGCGTCATCCTATGTCGCGAAACTGACCGCGAAAGGCCGCGCCAAGATCGCTCAGAAGCTGGGCGAGGAAGCGGTCGAGGCCGCGATTGCCGCGGTGCAGGACGACCGCGCCGGGTTGACCGGTGAAGCGGCGGACCTGATCTTCCACTTGCTCGTCCTGCTCGCCGACATGGACCTGTCGCTTGATGATGTCCGCGCCGAACTGGCGCGGCGCGAGGGGGTGTCGGGGATCGAGGAAAAGGCGAGCCGGAACGGCTGAGCTGATCGTCACCCCCGCGAAAGCGGGGGCCCATCTCCCGGATTGTCCACCGGCTGCACCGGATTTGAATTTGGCCAGCGCAGGAGATGGGCCCCCGCTTTCACGGGGGTGACGGGCTGGCTATGACAGGCGGAAAGGAGACCCTGATGCCCGTCGATGCCACTCAACCCTATGACGACAGCAACATCTTCGCGAAGATCCTGCGCGGCGAGATTCCGGCCAAGCGCATCTATGAGGACGATTACGCCCTCGCCTTTCCCGATATCGCCCCCGTCGCGCCGACCCATATCCTGGTAATCCCGAAGGGCGCCTATGTCAGCTGGGACGATTTCAGTGCGCGGGCGTCCGACGCGGAGATTGCAGGCTTTGTCCGCGCGGTGGGCAAGGTGGCGCGCGAGGCGGGGCTGGTCGCGCCGGGATATCGCCTGCTCGCCAATGCCGGGACCGATGCGCACCAGACGGTCGGGCATTTGCACGTCCACCTGTTTGCCGGGCGCAAGCTGGGACCGATGCTGGTCGAGGGGGCGACGGTTGACGCGATGCTCGCGCGCGGCGATGCGATTGGTTAAGTCTGCCGTATCATTTGTAACAAAGCTGCAATTCGGGGATTGCGTGCGACCGATTTGCGGCTAGGCTCTCCCAGCTTTCGTATCTGCGGCGACCGGTCACTCCGGCGTCGCCAAGGGGGAAACCTTCATCATGATATTTGGTCGCGTTAAGCCACTCGGCGCGATCCTGGCGACGGCGGAGAAGAAATCGCTCCATCGCTCGCTCGGATGGTTCCAGCTTACCTTGTTCGGCATCGGTTGCGTCATCGGCACCGGTATCTTCGTGCTGACCGCGGCAGGCGCGCAAAAGGCCGGTCCGGGCCTCATGCTGGCCTTTGCCATCGCTGGCCTGATCTGCATCGTCGCCGCGCTCTGCTATGCCGAGATCGCAGCGATGATCCCGGTCGCGGGCTCCGCCTATACCTATACCTATGCGACGATGGGCGAAGTGCTCGCCTGGACCGTCGGCTGGGCGCTCGTCCTCGAATATGCGGTGGCGGCAAGCGCCGTGTCGGTCGGGTGGTCCGGCTATTTCACAGGGACGATATTGAACGAGTTCCTGGGGATACAGCTGCCCGCATTCCTGTCCGGCGCGCCGCTCGCGCTGGGTGGTGTAGAGGGCGGGTTCATCAACCTGCCGGCGGTGGTGATCGCGCTGCTCGTGACCTGGCTGCTGATGATCGGCACGACCGAGAGCGCCCGCGTCAACGCGATCCTGGTCGCGATCAAGGTGACGGCGCTGACCGCCTTCATCGTGCTGACCCTGCCGAGCGAGTATTTCTCGACCGACAAGTTCAACCCCTTCCTCCCCGCCGGCGTGTTCGGCGGCTTCGGTTCGGGCCTGGGCGCGGTCGGCGCGGCGGCGACGATCTTCTTCGCCTATGTCGGCTTCGACGCGGTTTCGACCGCGGCTGAAGAGACCAAGAACCCGCAGCGCAACGTGCCGATCGGCCTGATCGGGTCGCTGCTGTTCTGCACCGTGTTTTACATTCTTGTCGCCGCAGGCGCGATTGGCACCGTCGGCGGTCAGCCGATCGTGGGTCCAAACGGTGTCCCCTTCCCCGCCGGTTCGGAAGAACTGGCGCGCCAGTGCGCCACCTATGCCGCAGATGCGCTGCCGTTGGTCTGCTCGAACGAAGCGCTGGCGCATGTGCTGCGTCAGATCGGCTGGTCGGGCGTAGGCAACATGCTGGGTATCGCCGCCTTCGTGGCGCTGCCGTCGGTCATCCTGATCCTGCTGTTCGGTCAGACCCGCGTGGCGTTCGTAATGAGCCGCGACGGCCTGCTCCCCGAATCGTGGAGCAAGGTGCACCCCAAGTGGAAGACCCCGCACATCATCACCGCCATCACGGGCGGTGCGGTCGCGGTTGCCGCGGCGTTCCTGCCGGTCGGCAAGCTGGCCGACATCGCCAATGCCGGCACGCTCTATGCGTTCATGATGGTCGCCATCGCGGTGATGATCCTGCGCAAGACCGCAGCCGACACGCCGCGCAAGTTCAAGACGCCGATGCTGTGGCTGATCGGACCGGCGACGATCGCGGGAACGATCTTCCTGTTCCTCAACCTGCCGCTGGAAGCCATGCTGGTGCTGCCGGTCTGGGCCGCCGTCGGTCTGGTGATCTACTTCCTCTACAGCCGCAGCCGCAGCCATCTGGGCAAGGGCATCGTGGAGAGCCACGAGGTCGAGGCGGTGACGGAAATAGAACCGCACACCCCCGGCACGCACTAAGCGCCGGGGCGACTGCCCGAAACAGAAAGGGCCGGGGTTTCCCCCGGCCCTTTTTTATCGCGATACTGGCGGTTCAGCCGAACTTGGAGGCGATTTCCTTGAGGTCCGCCTCGGGCCGCGCGCCATAGTGCGAGATGATTTCCGCCGCGCAGGCCGCACCGAGCTTCAGCGATGTTTCGACGTCCCAGCCCTGCGCCTGGCCGTGGAGGAAGCCGGCGGCGAACAGGTCGCCTGCGCCGGTGGTGTCGACCACCTTCTCGATCGGCTCGGCCGGAACCGCGACGCGGGTACCGTTCTGCACCGCAATCGCGCCCTTTTCGCTGCGGGTGACGACCAGCGTCGGGACCTGCGCCGCGACCTTCTCTACCGCCGCGTCGAACTCTTCGACCTGTGCGAGCGCGAGCAGTTCGTTCTCGTTCGCGAACAGGATGTCGACGAGGCCCTCGGCGATCAGCGCGCGGAAATCGTCGCCATGGCGGCTGATGCAGAACACGTCCGACAGGGTGAAAGCGACCTTGCGGCCAGCGTCGCGCGCGATTCCGATCGCGGCGCGCATTGCCTGGCGCGGTTCTTCCGGATCCCACAGATAGCCTTCGAGATACAGGATCGCGCCGCCCGCGATCAGGTCGCGGTCGAGCGCCGCTTCGGGCAGGAACTGCGATGCGCCGAGGAAAGTGTTCATCGTGCGCTGGCCGTCCGGCGTCACGAAGATCAGGCAGCGCGCGGTGGTCGGCTGGCCGGGGCGGACTGCGGTGTCGAAGCCGACGCCGGCAGCGCGCAGGTCGTGGCCGAATACCTGACCCAGCTGGTCGTCGGCGACCTGGCCGATAAAGGCGGTGCGGCTGCCGAGTGCGGCCATGCCGGCGACGGTGTTCGCCGCCGAACCGCCCGAAACCTCACGGCCCGGGCCCATCTTGGCATAGAGCGCGTCGGCTTCTTCGGGCGAGAACATGAGCTGCATCGAGCCCTTGGCGACGCCGATTTCTTCGATGAAACTGTCCTCGGCCTGGGCGAGAATGTCGACAATGGCGTTGCCGATTGCGACGACGTCGTGGGTGGGTGCGGTCACTTCTGTCTCCGGAGAATAGATGTCGCGCGCCTATAGCGCCATCCGGCCTGGCGCAACTGCGTTGACTTGGGCGACATCGCCCAGCAACGATGTCCACATGGTCCAGGCGCTGCTTCTTTCGATCGGCCAGTTGTTCGACAAACGCATCGTCGCGGTGTTCGCCAAGTCGATGCTGGTGACGCTGGCGATCTTTGCCGCATTGGGCGCGGGGCTGTGGTTCGGGATCGAGTATCTTGTCGCGACCCATTTTTCGGCCAGCCAGAGTATCGCGAGCCTCGCTGCGGCGACCGCGATCCTGATCGCGCTGCTCGGCGCGTGGCTGTTGTTCCGTATCGTCGCCATCGCCGTGATCGGGGTGTTCGCGGACGAAGTGGTTCATGCGGTCGAGGCGAAACATTATCCCGAGCGCTTCGCCGCCGCGCGCGACGTGAGTTTTGCGCGGTCCGCCGCCATGGGGCTGCGCTCCGCCGGGCGGGCGTTGCTCGTCAACCTCGCGCTGTCGCCCCTCTATCTGATCCTGCTCGTCACCGGAGTCGGGACGGCCATCGCCTTCTTCATCGTCAACAGCTGGCTGCTCGGCCGCGATCTGGGCGACATGGTCGCGGCGCGGCATATGCCTGCAGCGGAGTTACGGCGCTGGCGGGCGAGCACGCGGCTGGCGCGCTTTGCCACCGGCGCGGCGGGAACCGGATTGTTCTTCATCCCGTTCGCCAATCTGATCGCGCCGATCGTCGGCGCGGCAATGGCGACGCACATGTTCCACCGGAGAAACGCAAAGTGAGAGTGATTGCGGCCCTGTCCGCCATAGTCCTGCTGTCCGCTTGCGGCGGCGGCGGGGTCGTTCCGCCGCCGGGCCGCGCCGCCCCGGTGCCGGTGCCGGTGCCGCAGCCGGGCATGGCCGCGCTGACCACGGTGATGGGGGCGAGCGCCAATGCGTTGATCGCGCAGTTTGGCCGTCCGGTCCTGGACGTGACCGAAGGCCCGGCACGCAAGCTGCAATTCGGCAACGGCACCTGCGTGCTCGACGCCTATCTCTATCCGCCCAAGTCCGGGCGCGGCGATCCGGTGGTGACCTTTGCCGAGACGCGCCAGCGTGACGGGTCGCCGATCGATCAGGCCAGCTGTGCGGCGGCAATCCGGGCGAGCCGGGCGGGGCGGTAGGGCGCGGCTCAGGAAGAAGAAGACCCTCCCCAACCCCTACCGCAAGCAAGAGGGGCTAGGAGGCGCGCACGCCCAGCAACACCCGGCGCATGTCGCCGTGGGTGCTGATTGTGAGCCACAGCAGATAGGGCAGCAGGAAGCCCGCGCCGCCGAAAAAGGCGACCAGCGCCAGTGCGAGGCCGCCAGCCGAAAAGCCGTTACGCCATGCGGTCCACAGCGCCGAGAGGACCAGGAAGCACAGGAAATCGAGGTTGAACTGCCCCGGCCAGGCGAGCTTGGCCATATCGCCGAAGAAGATCGGCAGCAGGTCGAGCCCGTGCCGCGCGATCACCACGCCGGTATAGCCCGCCAGCACCAGCCACAAAGCAATCAGCAACAGTTGAAACGCGCGCATCGTCCCCTCCCCTATCCGCCGAGCTTCATGAGTGCCCAGTCCGCCGCCTCGCTTACCACCGGATCGGGGTCGGTCACCAGTGCCGCAACCGCAGGGCGCAACGCCGGGTCGCCGCTGTTGCCCGCCGCGATCAGGCAGTTGCGGACCATGCGGTCGCGGCCGATGCGCTTGATCGGGGAGCCTGAGAAGACTTCCCGAAACCCGGCATCGTCGAGCGCGAGCAGGTCGGCGAGTTCGGGCGCGGTCAGCTCGGCGCGCGGGGCGAAGGCGATGTTGCGCGCGGCTGCTGCCGCGAACTTGTTCCACGGGCAGACCGCGAGGCAATCGTCACAGCCATAGATACGGTTGCCGATGCCTTCCCGGAACTCCTCCGGAATCGGCCCTTTATGCTCGATCGTGAGGTACGAAATGCAGCGCCGCGCATCGAGCGTGTAGGGCGCGGGAAAGGCGTCGGTCGGGCAGGCGCGCTGGCACGCGTCGCACGATCCACAACGGTCCCGGCCGGGCGTATCGGGGGCGAGATCGAGCGTGGTGTAGATCGCGCCGAGGAACAGCCAGCTGCCATGGCTGCGGCTGACGAGATTGGTGTGCTTGCCCTGCCAGCCCAGCCCAGCGGCTTCGGCGAGCGGCTTTTCCATCACCGGCGCCGTGTCGACGAACACCTTGAGGTCGCAGCCCGCCTCCTGCGCCAGCCAGCGGCCGAGCGCCTTCAGCGCCTTCTTGACCACGTCATGATAGTCCGCGCCCTGCGCATAGACCGAGATGCGGCCGCGGTCGCCCTCCCCCGCCAGCGCGAGCGGGTCGAGCGCGGGGGCGTAGCTCATGCCGAGCGCGATCACGCTGCGCACCTGTGGCCACAACCCGGCGGGGCTTTCGCGATGGTGCGCGCGCTCCTCTATCCAGATCATGTCGCCATGGCGGCCCTGTTCGAGCCATTCGCGCAGGCGCTTTCCTGCCAAGGGTGCGGCGTCAGCCGACGCGAAGCCGCACGCGGCAAAGCCCAGCTCCGCCGCCTTTTCGCGAATCCGGTCCTCCAGTGCCTTGCGCTCATGCATCACCCCCCGCTACCACGGTAAGCCAAGCGAGGGGATTCCAGTTGCATCACGAATTGGCGGTCACCGCCCAAGGCCTCGTCAAACGCTTCGGCGACCGCCGGGTGGTCGATGGCGTCGATATCGCCGTGCCCAAGGGCATGATCTATGGCGTGCTCGGCCCCAATGGCGCGGGCAAGACCACGACGCTGCGCATGCTGCTCGGCATCATCGAACCCGATGAGGGCGAGCGCACCATGCTGGGCAGCGAGCGCCCGCGCGAGATGAGCGACCGGGTCGGTTACCTGCCCGAGGAGCGCGGCCTGTATCCGAGCATGAAGGCGACGCACGCGATTGCGTTCATGGGCGCGCTGCGCGGGCTGGACTGGAAGACCGGGCGCAAGCGCGCGGTCGAGCTGATGGAAGCGGCGGGGCTCGGCCACGCGACCGACCAGAAGATCCGCAAATTGTCCAAGGGCATGGCGCAGCTGGTCCAGCTGTTGGGGTCGGTGGTGCATCAGCCCGACCTGCTGGTGCTCGACGAACCCTTTTCAGGCCTCGACCCGGTCAATCAGGAGCGGCTGGAAAAGCTGATCCTGGCCGAGCGTGATCGCGGCGCGACGATCCTGTTTTCGACGCACGTCATGGCGCATGCCGAGCGGCTATGCGACCGGCTGACGATCATCGCCGGCGGCAAGGTACGGTTCGAGGGTAGCATGGCCGATGCGCGCGGGACATTGCCGCACAAGGCACATTATGTGCCGCACAATCCCGACGCGGGCATCGCTGCGCTGCTTCCCGCCGACGCGGTTTCCGATAACGAGGACGGCTGGCGCTTCACCCTGCCGGATGAGGGGATCGAGGCGTTGCTGGTGCGGCTGATCGACGCGGGATACGGGATTTCGGGCCTGTCGATCGAGCGCCCGTCGCTGCACGATGTGTTCGTGCGGATCGTCGGCGCCAAGGCATTGGAAGAGGCAGCAGCGGCATGAACGGCTTTTCCCGACTGGTGCGCCAGACGATGACCATTGCCCGCCGCGATTTCGTGGCGACGGTGTTTACCCCGACTTTCCTGCTGTTCCTGCTCGCGCCGCTGCTGATGCTGGGGTTCGGCACGATCGGCGGGCTGGGCGCGGCGACGATGGCCAAGAGCAGCGATTCGAAATCGCGCATCGTGTTCATCGCCAGCGGCGAACAGGCGCGGACCGTGGTGGCGATGGACAAGCAGTTGCGCCGCATGTTTTCGCTCGCAACCCAGCCCGCCGATCTGATCGTCGAGGCACCCAGCGCCAATCCGCGCGCGCAGGCCAAGGCGCTGATCGATCGCAAGGGGATCGATACCTATGCGGTGCTCTACGGCCCGCTCGAGCGGCCGCAGATCCTGCACGTCGAGAATGGCCCGCGATCGGCCGAATATCTCGCCGAGCTGGCGAGCCAGGTGCTGCGCGCCGAGCGTGCCGGCACCGACGCACCGCTGAGCGAAGCGACCAAGACCGTCATTTCGCGGACCACGACGTCGTCGAGCGGACAGGGTCAGGCGGCGTTCTTTACCGTGTTCGCGCTGTTCATCGTTTCGCTGATGCTCGCCGGCCAAGTGGTCGGCACGATGGCGGAGGAACGGTCGAACAAGGTGATCGAGATCCTCGCCGCCGCGGTGCCGCTGGAAAGCGTGTTCTTCGGCAAGCTGCTCGGCATGTTCGGGGTGGCGTTGCTGTTCCTGCTGTTCTGGGGGACGGTGGTGATCAATCTCGGCGCGAATGCCGCCAGCGTGATGCCGCCGCGCCTTGCCGCCGGGCTGTCGGATATCGGGCCTGCGGTCGGGCTCGTCTCCTATGGCATGCTGTTCCTCGCCTATTTCGTGATGGCGTACATGCTGCTCGGAGCGGTATTCTTGGGGCTGGGCGCACAGGCGAGCACGCAACGCGAGTTGCAGATGCTGTCGCTGCCGATCACGATCTTTCAGGTCGCGATGTTCGGCTTTGCCTCGGCCGCAGCGGCGAGCCCGGACAGTTGGGTCGCGACGGCGGCGGAACTGTTCCCGTTCAGCTCGCCCTTTGCGATGGCGGCGCGCGCGGCCAATTCGCCGGAGCTGTGGCGGCATTTCGCGGCGCTGGCGTGGCAGGCCTTGTGGGTGGTGATCACCGTGACGATCGCGGCGCGGCTGTTCCGGCGCGGGGTGCTGCAATCGGGGAGCCCGAAGATCCGGCGGAAGAAGGTGGTGGCTGCCTGAATAATCCTCCCCCGCCAGGGGGAGGTGGCGCCGAAGGCGACGGAGGGGGAGGACGGCGACGTCCTCCCCCTTTATGCGTCAGCCTTTCCTCCCCCTCCGTCAGCTGCGCTGACACCTCCCCCTTGCGGGGGAGGATTGGGCGAACCCCGCTATTGACATTCCTGTAAGTTAATTCACTCTCCCGGAAAGACAGAATCCGGGAGAGTATCGCCATGGCCACCCTTGCGCCCGAAACCGCGCCCGTCGTCGATCCGCTCGACGTCACGCGCGCCGAGCTCTACCGCGACGACACCTGGCACGAACCGTTCCGCCAGCTGCGCGCCGAGGCGCCGGTGTACAAGTGCGAGCAGAGCGGGTTCGGGCCCTATTGGTCGATCTCGACCTACAAGCCGATCGTCGAGGTTGAGTCTCTGCCCGAGCTCTACTCGTCGGAAGCGGGCGGGATCGTCGTCGCGGACCTGATGCCCGAAGACATCCGCATGCCGATGTTCATCGCGATGGACCGGCCCAAACATACCGGCCAGCGCCGCACCGTCGCCCCCGCCTTTACGCCGAGCGAGATGCTGCGCATGACCGGCGACATTCGCCAGCGCACCGCCGAGATCCTCGACGGCCTGCCGATCGGCGAGACGTTCGATTGGGTCGACCGTGTGTCGATCGAGCTGACGACGCAGATGCTGGCGCTGCTGTTCGACTTTCCGTGGGAAGAGCGGCGCAAGCTGACCTATTGGTCCGACTGGGCCGGCGACATCGAGATCGCCAAGGACCCGGTGAAGAAGGAGGAGCGCCGCGAAATCCTATTCCAGTGCGCGGCGGAGTTCGGCGCGCTGTGGAACAGCAAGGTCGGCAAGGACCCGACGCCGGACCTGATTTCGATGATGATCCATTCCGACGCGATGAAGGAGATGGATCAGTTCGAGTTCCTGGGGAATTTGATCCTGCTGATCGTCGGCGGCAACGACACGACGCGCAATTCGATGAGCGCCTATGCCTGGGCGCTGGAGCAATTCCCGGAGCAGCGCGCGAAGCTGGAGGCCGATCCGTCGCTGATCCCCAATGCGACGCAGGAGATCATCCGCTGGCAGACGCCGCTGGCGCATATGCGCCGCACCGCGACGGCGGATGCCGAGCTGATGGGGCAGCAGATCAAGGCGGGCGACAAGCTGGTGCTATGGTATCTGTCGGCCAATCGCGACGAGAGCGTGTTCGAGCGGCCCGACGAGATCATCGTCGATCGCGCCAATGCGCGGCGGCATCTGGCGTTCGGCCATGGCATCCACCGCTGTGTCGGTGCGCGGCTGGCGGAGCTGCAGATCGGCGTGCTGATGGAGGAAATGGCCAAGCGTCGGCTGCGGCCCAATGTGGTGGCGGAACCGGAGCGCGTCGCGGCGTGCTTCGTCCACGGGTACAAGGCGATGCCGGTGGAGCTCAGCCGCTACTGACGCAGGCATCGGGGGCTGCGGGCATGACGGCGGGGCGCTTGCGGCCGAGCGTCCAGTTGCCCTGCATCCGCACCAGCGGGTTGGGGGCGCACCAGATCTCGCCATTTTCGTCGAGCGCGGTGACCCAGATCAGGTTATGCTCCGGGCCATAGTCGATGACGGCGAAGGCATAGCCCTTCCCCTTGTCGATCACCTGGACCGGGATTGGTGGGTCAAGCTGTTGAAATGCCATGTGTCACCCGCATTTGCCCCCGCGCTGCATGAAAGCCGGGGGAAGGCGTTGGTTCCGGGCGCGCTGGGCGATGCCGTGAAACCATTTCGCGATCCGCACCGTATCTGTTGCTGAGGAGAAGCAGGATGCGCGTTCATCGTCGTCAGTTCATCGGGGTCGTCGGTACGGCGATGATCGTCGGGTGCAGTCCGGACGCGAGCGAAGCGGCGGCGCAGAAGTTCGAGTTTACGCTAAGCGATGCGGAGTGGCGCAAGCGGCTGAGCCCGGCGCAATACCGCATTTTGCGGCAGGAGGGGACCGAGCGTCCCTATTCGAGCCCGCTCAACAAGGAAAAACGCGCGGGCGTGTTTGCCTGTGCCGGGTGCGGGTTGCCGCTTTATGCGTCGAAGACCAAGTTCGACAGCGGGACTGGCTGGCCGAGCTTCTGGCAGGCGCTTCCCAATGCAGTGCGAACCAAATCCGATTTCTCGCTGGGGATGGTGCGGACCGAGGTGATCTGTCGCCGCTGTGGCGGGCACCTTGGCCATGTGTTCGATGACGGGCCGCCGCCGACCGGTAAGCGGCATTGCATCAACGGGCTGGCGCTGAACTTCAGGCCGGCCTGACGCTCACTTCTGGAGCGAGGTTTCAATCCCGAACTGCGACAGGTCGGCCTGCGCAATCGTGACATTGTCGAACGGGGCGGCGTTGTTGCGCGGTGCGCCCTTGGCATAGATGAAGCCATTGACCGGGTAGGTCGAAGTGCCGAGGCCGTTGTTCGACGCGAACCATACCTTGACCCGGCTCCAGTCGCCCGCTTCCGACACATCGACCGCGATCACGTCCTTTTCGACGCCGCCGCGACGCGACCAGTTGGCGTGCGTGAGCAGGACTTCGCGGTCGCTCAGCACCTTCGACACCATCGCGACATGGCCGAGGCGCATGCGCTGGGTGGGCGCGAAGGACATCACCGCGCCTTCGACCGGGGCATCGCCGCGGGCGTAGCGGCCCTCGGCCTGCGCCCACCAGGTATGGGCATTGCCATAGATTTCGACGCCGGAGATCATGCGGGCATAGGGGGCGCACTGCCAGAACTGGGCCTGGGCCGGCGTGGCGATGGTCGCCAGGCAAAGCGCGGCCATCAGCGCGAAACGCGCTTTCAGCGTCTGAAACATGGTGGAAAATCCCTTCCCCGAACTCTTAGGATGGGGATTGGCAGGGCGGTCGCGGACTGACCACCCCTCCAACCTGTATATCCGATGAATCGTTTCGTCGGGGCGATGACTTGCGGAACGACCCGTGTTGCGCCGCAGCGGATGGCTAAGGACGACTACCTAGCCGCGCCGAATCCGCCATTTCAGCGACCATCGGCACCTTATCCCGCCTAAGGTGAAAGAGCCGGTCAACCACAAGGCGATCGGTCGCGATGTTACGGACCCGGAGCATTTTGTTGCGCCAAAGCCGCACTTCGCGATCGTTTCAAAAGTGACTGACTCGGTTCGCCGCAGCCATGTTGCGTTGCGACATAGGCTGTGATCACATGCTTAACGCGCGACGACGCAGCATTATCGCGTCGTTAACCATGCGGGGAGCATGATCGCGGAGTGGGCAATTGAGTGGGGTGGGAGTGTAGGAGATGAGTGCACGGAGCAAGCCGGCCGAAGGGGCCATGACCCTGGCCGAGATGAAGGAATTTGCGGGGTTCGCCGCAGCGACGCAGCGCTATATCCGCCGCGCGCTCGACATCGGCCTCGACCGCGACGACGCACTGGAGCGCTGGTCGCGCGACGTGGTCGAAGCCGCCAGCATCCGTGCACAGGCGCATATCTATGACCGCCTCCCCGAAATCCGCGCGCTGATCCCCGACGATACCGGGCTGGATGCGATGGAGCCGTTCCTTGCGCCGCTGATCACCGTGACCGCGTTCGACCTGTCGCAGGGGCGGCTGACCAGCTTTTCGGCCTATCGCTTCCTCTATGAGCGACTGGTCGGGGCCGAGGTGCGCCCGTGGCTCCCCGCCGCCTTCTGCTCGGCCGCAGCGTTGCCGCATCTTCACCCGGACCTGCGCCGCAAGCTGCTCCAGTCGATCAGCGAAGCCGCCGCGACCGCATCGGGCTGGTCCAACCGCCAGCCGGCCTTCTACCCGCAATGGGTGGAGAAGGTGGACGCCGGGGCGCTGCCGAATTGAGTTGATTGCACTGAACCAACCCCGTTTGTGCTGAGCTTGTCGAAGCACCATTCCTGCACTCGGCGAGGGTGGGAACGGCCCTTCGACAGACTCAGGACTGGCCCTTCGACAGGCTCAGGGCAAACGGGGGTTAGGAGCCTACCGACACGCCCGCCACCCCATCGCGCCGCGCTCGGCCTGGTCGAAGTGGAAATGGTCGCGGTGCGCCTCGTTGTAATCGGGTGACAGCACGGTCGCGAACAGGTCGCAGCCGCCGTCGCGCACCGCGCGCAGGAATTGCGCCTTCTTCCCCTCCCCCGCCCAGTCGCCGATCAGCGTGATGCGCGTGCCATCGGCGAGGCGGAAGGCGGCGATATCGACCGCGTCGGCGGTGGCGTGCTCGCTCCAGCTCGCGCCTTCGCGATTATACATGCGGCGGCAGTTGTAGCTGCCGAAATGCTCGATCTCCGCAACGCGCTGGCCGAAGATGCGCTGGGCGGCGGGCTGGACGACTTCCCATTCCCACACCGCCAGCCCCGCCGCGACCGGGCAGGAGACGCCGAGGTCGGCGGGGGCAAAGCCGATGCGCCGCGCGCCGCCCTTGGTGAAGCGTACGGCGTCGGTATAGCCGCAGCCCTCCCCTTCGGTGCGCGCGGGCAAAGCGGCGTAGCGGATGCCTGCCTTGTCGAGCGCGGCGCGACAGGCGGGGAAATCGTCGGTCAGGCCAGTCAGCTTGCGCCCGGTGAACATGCCCACGGGCTGCGACAGGTCGAGCTTCGTCCAGGGCAGATCCTGGGGCCGGTTGCGCAGCATCGCATAGACGAGCAGCGCCAACGTCAGCAGCAGCGCGGCGATGATGACCGCGCCGACGGTGGTGCGCAGCGCCTTCATGCGCGCAGTGCGGCGGTGAGCGGCTGGGATGTGACCGGATAGCCAAGCCCGTCGGGAATGCAGAGATGGTCCACGCCGTCGCGCACCTCGATCCAGGGGGTGATGGTTTCGATGGGGTGCGCCCGCGCGTCGGCGACCGCGTCCTCGAAGCTGTTTAACAGCGCCAGCCGCTCAAGGTTGCGTCGCGTCGGAAAGATCATCCGCACCTTGCCCGCATCGGCGGCGGCGAGCGTGTCGCGCGCGCTCGACCAGAAGAGCTGGCTATTCTCATTGCCGTCCACCGCCGGATCGGGCGCGCCATCGGGCCAGCGGGCAAGGTAGAAGCGCGTGTCGAAGATGCGATGCGCGACGCCCTGATGCGGCAGCCAGCGGGCGAAGGGGACGAGCGCAGCGGGGTCGAACTTGGTCCCTGCGATCACCTCCGCGAACGGGGTGCCGTCATAGAGCGCGCGCCGCGCGGCGGGCAGGTCGGGCAGGTCGACGCCGATCGCCACCCCCGCCTCCTCGATGGTTTCGCGCACCGCCGCCACCCGCGCGGCGAGGTCGTCGGGGTCTCCGGTCAGGGTCGCGGCAAAGGCATGGTCGCCCGCATCGACCCTGCCGCCGGGAAACACCACCGCCCCACCCGCAAACCGCATCGCCGCCGAGCGTTCGAGCATCAGAAGCTCGGGCGGGCCGTCGCTCCCTTCGCGAAACACGACGAGCGTCGCGGCGGGGATGGGGGTAAGGTCTTCGGGCATTGGGGATGGGTGTATGGGGAGTGGGGCGGATGGGCAATGATTGCTCGGCGCTGTGTGCGAGTGTCGCCGCTCAACCCATTGCGGGCATCGCAATTCAGCGGCAATCTCAGCTTGTGTACCGAACATTGAAAATCACGGTCGAACCGAGCCCGGAGCACCAAGCGCGGATTCTGATCGACGGCGCTGACTGGTTGGGGCCAGACGTCATGGGACTCGACCCGGAGATGCTCGAGACCGAACTTCTCGGTAAACGTTCGGGCCCCACTCTGCTCGGGCGATGTTGGAGCGGCATTCTCGGCTGCCACGATCTCAACCTCGACGTGGCTAGGACCGCGCGATCAGTGGTGTGGACCGATCATGGCGCAACCCTGATCAGGTTCAAGCCGGACCAGTATGAAGCGGAGGTCGCGCGGTTCGCGTCTGACAAGTCGTGGGAATCTGTCGAGCGCACGGTGGAGCGGAAGCTCAGACCCATCTTTCACGGCACTACCATCAAGGGCGGATTCGAATTTAATTGGGCTTCGGCGCGGGAACGCCGCGGGATCGTGCGTCTGTCGTATCGGAAGTTCGGTAGACAGAAGTTTCTGAAGTTCGACTGGGACGGCGTGAGCGTGGCCGATGCCGTCGCGCGTGCCGAGGCGTTCCGCGCTGAACGCCTTTCGCATTGTGGCTAGCGGTTTCTGGCTATCGGGCGGCTCGAGCTCTCTTCACCGTGATTAGTGGGCGACTGGATTGTCCGCTAATCAAACCGTTAGCGAGCCCGTGCGGATGTGATATTCGAGAATTATGCGGGCCCTTGCCATCATTTCTGTTGCACCCTTTCTGATCGGGGCGAGCTCGCTACCTGCGAGCAAGGCAGAGGCTCACACCATATACTGTGGCGGAGAAACAACGAGCGTCGAAGTCGAGGCGTATTTTTCGCGCCTGAAGGACACACTGGCTGAAGGTGGGTCGGGAGCACGGTTTAAGCAGTTCGTTGCCGACAGATTCTCGATAACAGATGCTCGCGGAAGGTGGCTCTCGTTCCGCTTGGGGGATTTCAGTTCAATCACTCCTGGCCGCATTACTCGCGCAGAGTGGGGCGAGATTGCCAAGCGAGGTGCGAGCGGCCTTCAAAATGCGGGTTGGCGTGGCTGTTTCCTCGATCACGGAAAAGTCTGGTTCGAGGCCGATGAGAAGGCTGGCTTCAAGCTGACATCAGTCGCCAAAAACATGCCGTGGGTCCCGGAGAAGCAGCGCGAAGCTCAATAACTCGCGGCGGCGATCCTGCACACAAATGGCGGCGACCTCAGCTCTAAATCAACACCGCCTGCTCCCCACCCACCCGCTCGCGCGGCGCAGTCCGAAACGCCGCCGCATGGTCCACCAGCGGAATGTCCGGCCGCCGCCCGCGGAACAGCTCCTCGACCGTCAATATCTGCATCCGCGCATAACTGCGCCCGGTCGCCTCGCTGTGGAACCGCCCCACCGCCGCCGCTTCGCGCAGCATCGGGGCGGAGGGGGTGGAGCGGGTGAGGACGACGCCGATCGGGGCGCGTTCGCGTTCCATGGCCGAGTGCAGGTCGCGGACCACGCCGACGCCGACGCGCTCGCCGCCCTTGACCGAGACCAGCGCGCGCGCGGTCTGGCGGCGGTCGGGGCGGAAATAGATGATGCCGTCGATCCCGCCGTCCGCGCCCCTGCGCCGCCCGCCGAACGGCACCGCGTCGATCATCGCCACCGCCCACCATTGGAACTGATACGGGTCGCGCCGGGCGAGGTCGGCGGCGGCGGCGCAGTCGCGCGGCGTCCCCTCCACCCGCAGCGCCACGCCGGGGAATGCGGCGCGCATCCGCTTTTCGATGAGGCCGATGGCAAGGTGCGTGACGTCGATCCCAGCCCAGCGCCGCCCGAGCTTTTCCGCCGCATGCACCGCAGTGCCGCAGCCGCAGAACGGGTCGAGCACCAGATCGCCGGGGTCGGACGATGCGGCGATGATCCGCTCCAGCAGCGCGATCGGCTTTTGCGTCGGATAGCCTAGCCGCTCCTGCGCCTGTGAATTGAGCGCGGGGATGTCGGTCCACAGCGCCTGCACCGGCGATCCGCGCGCTTCGTCGAGATAGCGTTTGAGGCGGATGCCGCCGGTGCGGGTGAAGTGCAGCCGCCCCTCCCGGTCCAGCCGTTCCATCGTCTCGACCGGCATCCGCCAGTATGAGGTGACGCCCTTATAGGCATAATGATAGCCACCGCCCGACAGCCCCTTGGCGGTGAGGTTATCGTCCATCCATAGCCTCCCGTCGGGGTCGCGGTTGCGGAAGCGCGCGGCGTAATCGGGGTCATAGGGGGTGAAGAGTGGGTTCCAGCGTGGCTTCGCGCCCTTGGCATAGAAGAGGATCGTGTCGGTGTTGCGCCCGTAGCGCCCGCCATCGCTGTGCGCTGACGTGCGTTTCCAGGTGATCTCATTGCGGAACCGCTCTGCCCCGAACACCGCGTCGAGCAGCAATTTGAGGTAATGGCTCGCGGTCGGGTCGCAGTGGAGATAGAGGCTGCCCTCTGCCTTGAGCACGCGGTGCAGTTCGATCAGGCGGATCGCCATCATCGCGAGATAGGCCATCATGTCGTTGGTGCCGAGCGCGCTGCGAAATGCGGCGAGCAGGTCGAAGGCGCGGGCGTGCCCGCTCTGCATCACCTGGTCGAAGGCATCCTCCGCCGCGTCATTCCAGTGCCAGCTGTCCTCGAACGCCTGAACCTGTGCATCGGCGTCGCTGCCGGTCGGGGATCGGAAGAGGATATTGTAGCTGGCGTTCGAGTTGAACGGCGGGTCGAGATAGACGAGATCGACGCATCCATCCGGGAAATGCGCCCGCATCACATCCAGATTATCCCCGTAGAACAGGGAGTTGGCTACGGTCATCCGCTCCTCCCACCGCGCCGTGCGGTCGGGGAACGTTACCGGAACATGCGCGCGTCGGGGCGGTGATCCCATCCGTTGCGGACCCAATTGCTGCGGGCGACACCCTAGGGCCGCGCGCCTGCCGGGGACGAACGGAGATGCATCGAAGGTGGAGCAGATCGCGCCCGCTTTGGAGCGGATGCGTTACGATCGCGGCGGCGCAGTGGAGGCGCGCACGGTCAGGCCCGGCGTGACCACGACCGGGTCGCCCGGTTCCGCCCGACCGGACCGCGCGCCGATGATCAGCTCGACCCCACGCGCGGTGACGGCGGCGATCGGCTGTTCGACTGCGGTCAGCGGCGGGTGCGAAAAACGCGCGACCGGGGTGTCGTCGAAGCTGATCACCGACAGATCGTCCGGGACCGACAGGCCGCGTGCGCGCGCGACTTCCAGTGTGGCCAGCGCCATCTGATCGTTGCTGGCGATGATCGCGGTGGCGCCGGCGTCGATCAGCTGCGGCGCGCATTCACGGCCGGATTCGATGCTGAAATCGCCTTGGGCCAGCAGCCCCTCGGTCGGCAGCCCCGCTTCGTCCATCGCCGCGCGCCAGCCATCGACGCGCCAGCCGCTCAGTTCATATTCGAGCGACCCGGCGATGAAGCCGATCCGCGTGTGTCCCAGCTCGATCAGGTGCCGGGTCGCCATTGCGGCGGCAAGGTCGTCGCCCATGGTCAGCCGGAAGCCCGGTCCCGGAGACAGCGACCCGATCCGCGCCATTTCGATGCCCGCCGCGTCGAGCAGCGCGATAATCTCAGGGTTGGCCGAGTGCGGCGGGGTCAGCAGCACGCCGTCGGGCTGGAGCGCGGCGATGGCGGCGGACAGCTCGCGCTCGATATGGTCGCTATGCGTGTCGACCAGCTCGACGATCAGGCGATAGCCATGTTCGGCGCAGGTGAGCATGCCGCCGAGCAGCATCTGATCGACCCAGTCGGTGCCTTCGCGCGATTTCCAGCCCTCAATCGTGCGCTCGCGATCGTTGAGGGCCATGATCAGGTAAGAGCGCGACCCGCTCATCCGCTGCGCCGCGATCGACGGGACATAGCCGAGCTTGGCAATCGAGGCCTGCACGCGTTCCATCATCTCGGGCCGGACATTCGGCTCCTTGTTGATGACGCGGCTCACCGTCTGCAGCGAGACCCCGGCGTCCGCTGCGACATGCTTGATCGTGACCGCTTGCTTGCGTCGTGCCATCAGGCAGCTGCAGGCTCGGCGGCGCCGCAATAGCGGGCGACATAATCGGCATGGGCGGGCAGGCCCGCGACGGTGCGGGTCACGTCCTGGCGGATCATGCCGAGCAGGCGGTCGAGCTCGTCGTCGTTCAGCTTGCCCGCGATCGGGTGCCATGACTGGGGCTCGATCCCCTGCCCCAGCATCACCTGGACCCAGCTGTTTTCGGCGAACAACTCCTCGTTCCGGCGGAAGACGCGCGCGGTGTCGCGGAACAGTTCGATCTTTTGGCGCAGCGTGTCTGGCACGTCCATCGCGGCGCATTGCCGCCAGAAGGGAGAGTCGCGGCGGTCGGTGACCTTGTAGTGCAGGATCAGGAAGTCGCGGATCTGCTCCATGTCCTGGAATTGCTGGTCGTTGAATTCGGCCACGTCGCGCGGGCTGATCGCGCCCTGCGGCATCATCCGGATCAGGCGCAGGATCGCGCGTTGGATCAGGTGGATCGAGGTGGATTCGAGCGGCTCCATGAACCCGCCCGACAGGCCGATGGCGATGCAGTTGCGGTGCCACTGCTTGCGCCGCGCGCCGGTCTGAAACCGGATCTTGTTAGGCGGGGTCAGCGGCTCGCCCTCGATATTGCCGAGCAGCCGTTCGAGCGCGGCGTCATGGTCGAGATAGCGGCTGCAATAGACGATGCCGTTGCCGGTGCGGTGCTGCAGCGGGATGCGCCATTGCCAGCCGGCGTCGTGCGCCATCGCGCGGGTATAGGGCACCGGCGGGCGGACATTGGGCGTCTGCAACGCGATCGCGCTGTCGCACGGCAGCCAGTGGGTCCAGTCGTCATAACCGGCGTGCAGCGCACCCTCGATCAGCAGCGCGCGAAAGCCGGTGCAGTCGAGGAACAGGTCGCCCTCGACCCGGCGGCCGCCGTCCAGCTCCAGCGCGGCGATGTCGCCGCTCTCGCCGTTCAGCTCGACGCGGGCGATCTTGCCCTCGATCCGGGTGACGCCATCGGCCTCCGCCATCTGGCGCAGGAAGCGGGCATAGAGGCCGGAATCGAGCTGATAGGCGTAGTTGACCTTGTTGTCGGGCAGCTGCGCGAATTTGCTTTGCAGCGCGGCGACCAGTTCGAGGCAGTAATCGTCATAGGACTGGGTGTGCCCGCGCGCGCGGCCCTCCAGCCAATAATGCTGGAACCCGGCGGCCCAATGGTCCTTTCCGGTATAGCCGAAGCTGTGGAAATAGCGGTCGCCCGGCTGTTTCCAATTGTCGAACAGGATGCCCAGCTTGAACGTCGCCTGGGTGGCGCGCATGAACTCCGCCTCGTTGATGCCGAGCAGGCGGTTGTAGACGACCAGCGGCGGGATCGTGGACTCGCCGACGCCGACCGTGCCGATCGCCTCGGATTCGACCAGGGTCACATCGACAGTGTGGCCCATGGTGCGCGCCAGTGCGGCGGCGGCCATCCATCCGGCGGTGCCGCCCCCGGCAACGACGATGCGCTTGATCATAGAAGTCCTCATCGGCTGAGCTGCCGCAACAGATAGGTGCGGATGCGCGACGCGGTTTCGGGCGTCAAAGGCGCGAGAATGCTGCGCCCGCCCTCCGGGATATGCGCGGTGACGGCATCGTCATTGTCGAACACATAATGGTCGAACAGGTCGCGCCAATGCGCCTTTTGCGCCGGGGGCAGGTCACGGATCGCGAGCAGCGCGTGGTTCAGCGCATCCTGCGGCGTGCCCAGCCATGCCGGCGTGTCGCGCCACCAATAGTTGAGCAGGATGTTGAACGACTCCAGCCCCTCGACATGGTGATACCACATGGACGGGATGTGCAGCGCGTCGCCCGGCTCCAGCTCGACCACCTGCGCATGCGCCAGCGCCTCGCGGAACTTCGGGTGCGCGGAGAAGTCGGGATTGCTGAAATCGACCATGCTGACCGCGCGCCCGGCGGGGGTGTTGTCGAGCGGGCCGAGATAGAGGTTGCGGAACTGCTCCGGCGGAAACAGCGTGAAGCGGCGGCGTCCGGCGGCGACGCAGGCAAGGTTCGCCGGCATGTCGTTATGCGCCGCGATGCGCGTCCGCGTCCCGATCCAGATGCTGGCCAGGCATTGCCGATCGCCCAGATCGACGTGGTTCGCCTCATGCAGCCCCTGGAAGAAGTCATGCACGTCGATCGAGGCGAGATAAATGGGTGGCGCGGCGGGATCGCCCTCGGTCTCGTCGATCTTCGCGAAAATCTCGGGCAGCTTGGCGCGCACGACCTGAAAGTTCATGCCCATCGCCGCGTCGTAGAACAGCCGCCCGTCGCTGCCCGGCTGTCCCACCGACACGGTGAAACGCGTGTCGCGGCGGCGGCGCAGCAGATAGTCGCGCGCGGCGCGGCCCGATTCCAGCCCGGCCTGAACCAACGGCCAGTCGCGTACCAGCCCGCGCACCACGAACGGCGCGGTCGCAGCGCGCAGCTGTGCATCGAGTGCGGCGGCGTCGGCCACCGCGACCTCGGGCACCGCCGCCAGGCCTGCCAACGCGCCCGGATCCGCCTCAGCCATCCGCGATCCGCCGGTTCTTGCGATCGACCAGCGACGCGATGTTGCCGATCGACGCCACCGCCATGAACAGCGGCATCAAATGCCCCTCTTCATGCAGTTCGCCCAGCGCAGCGGCATCCAGGCCGCGCAGCCGGTCTTCGTTGATCGCATGGAATCCGACCAGCCGGTGGGTCGAGCCGTCGTCCAGCGTAATCTCGAACGTCAGCGGTTCGAGCAGGTCGTGGCGACGCAGCGCGGCGTAGAAGCTGACGGCCCCCTGCCACCCGGCGTCGAGCGCGCCGAGTTGCTCGGCGACGGTTTCGAGATACGGGCTGGGGCGACCGAATTCGTCGAATACCCGCACGCCCTCTCCCGTGCCGATGCGCGGGCTGGCGAGATCGACGCAGACCTGCTTCGCCGCATCGCTTTCCGGCGCTCCGCCGATCAGGAAGGGCTGGATGTCGATCGCGAGCGGGACGTAGCCCGCGTCCCAGCGATCGTCGGTCAGGAACAGATTCTCACCCTCTTCGAACCCGAACAGGGCGACGGCGACGACCTCGTCGCGTTCGATATTGCGGCGGAACAGGATCGGATAGTGGGCCTGCACCTGCCGGAACTCGTCGGGCACGGTGACGCACGACATGACCGCATCGCCATAGGTCGCGCCGCGTTCGCGATGCACGCGCAGATCGGCATGGGCCTCGGGGGTCAGCAGCTGATGGTCGGTCATAGGGTCTCCAGCGCCCTGCGTGGCGCGGCGGCGTGCAGCGCGTCAAGATAGGCGCGGTTGGTGGGAAGGCTGGCGGCGAGCGCCCGGCCGCGCTGCGCCGCTTGGGCCATGGCGCGGATCGCCGCATCGGGATCGACCGCGACCGGGCCGGGCGGCGGCGCGGAATGGCCCATGCCATAGAGGACATATTGGTAGCTGGCGGCGGGGAAAATCTCGTCCACCGCGGGAAAATCGGCGATCGAGGGGGGTTGGTGGCGCCACAGCATCAGCAGCTCGTTCAGCCGATCCGGGATCGAGGACGGGTCGCGATGCGCGCGCCAATAGGGCTGGTCGCGGCGGCTGAGCACATAATGGAGCTTGAGGAACTCAACGATCCGGTCCCAGCGATAGCGGAACAGGGTGTTGAAGCGGCGCGCCTGAATGTCCATCGCCGCACGGTCGGCGGGGAAGCCCTCGATCAGCGCCCCCAGCGACAATTCGATCAATACGATCGCCGACGCCTCAAGCGGTTCGAGGAACCCGGCCGATAGGCCGATCGCGACGCAATTGCGCTTCCAGAACTCGGCGCGATGGCCGGAGCGGAAGCGGAGCGCGCGGGCGCCGAGATCGGCGGGGTCGCGACCGAGATAGCGGGCCAGTGTGACCGCCGCTGCGTCATCATCGATGAAGGCGGAGGAGTAGACGCAGCCGACGCCGCGCCGGGTAGGCAGGCCGATATCCCAGATCCAGCCAGCATCATGCGCGGTCGCGTCGGTCTGTGACCGGATCGGGCTGGCGGGATCGACCGGCACCTGCACTGCCAGCGCGCGATCGTTGAACAGCACATCGCCGCGATCGATGAAGGGAACGCCGAAATGCCCGTCGATCAGCAGCGCGGCATGGCCGGTGCAGTCGATGAACAGGTCGCCGGCAATCGCGCCCTGCTCGCGCGTCAGCACCGCGCGCAGATCGCCGTCAGCGTCGGCGTCCACCCCGGTGACATGCGCGCGCACATGCTGCACGCCGAGCTTCTCCACCCCATGCTGCGACAGCAATGCTGCAAGCTTCGCCGCGTCGAGGTGATAGGCATAGTTGAGCGCACCAGCATAACCCGACATCGCGCGCTGGCGCGGGGCGAGGTCGAGGTCGCAGATGCGCGGCTGCACCGACACGGCGGGTGCAAACGCCTGCCCTCCGGCGGCATCGTGCCAGCCACGGACCAGGGCGCGGGCGTCAGCATCGACCGGCGGGGTGAAGGGGTGATAATAGCTGTCGTCGGGCGCGCCGCTGGCCCAGCCGATGAAGCGTGATCCCTGTTTGAACGATGCGTCGCAGGCGGTCAGGAACTCCGCCTCGTCCAGCCCGATCGCCTGCAGCGTGCGGCGCATCGTCGGCCAGGTGCCCTCACCGACCCCGATCGTCGCGACATCGGGAGATTCGACCAGGGTAATGGATGCGCCGGGCACGCGCGCGGCGAGCAGACATGCCGACAGCCATCCGGCGGTTCCCCCACCGACGACGACGATCCGGACCGCTTGCTGCTCCACCGTGGTTTCCGTTTGCTTCAGTGACGCCCCGACTTGTGCATCCCCGATGAAAAAAGGGCCACCCTCGAATGCACGAGGGTGGCCTTGGGGGGAGGTCAGAAGTTGAAGCGGACACCGCCCATGTAGCGGGCGAAGCCGGGCTGGGCGAAGGTCACCATATTCTCGTTACGGCGGTGACCGCGGCGCCCTTCGCCGGTCAGGTTGATGCCTTCGACATAGGCGGTGAGTCCGGGAATGAACTCATAGCTGATGCTGGCATCGAACTGGCCATAGGCTTCGACATAGGTCGGGTTCGGGTTGCCGCCGGCGTAGAATTTGTCGCGCCAGTTATACGCGACACGCGCCTGCAGCCCGCCCTTGTCGTAATAGACGACCGCGTTCGCACTGTCGCTCAGCCCCGCCAGCGCGAACTGGCCGATATTGGGGTTGGCGGCATTGTCGAACTCGGCATCGCCGCGCACGATCGTGTAGTTGAGCTGCGTGCCGAAGCCGGTGTCCCAGAAGGCATGCTGGATCGCGAACTCGAAGCCATAGAGCGTCGCCGTCTGGTCCGAGTTGAACGGCGTGCCGACCCGGAAATCGACCAGTCCGTCTTCGGGCAGGCCGAAGATGCGGCCTTGATAGTAACCGTTCACGTCGAGGATCGGGTTGCCCATCGCGTCGCGTGTGACCTCAACCCCGCTGAAGTTGCGCAGGATATAGTCGCGGATCCGCGAAACGTCGGTCGTGCCGCCCAGCGCCGCCTGTGCCGCGCGGAAACGCGGACCATCGGCCGGGTTGCGCAGATCGAACGCCGAACGCTCGACTTCCTGCGAGTTGATGAAGTTCTTCACCTTCTTGCGGAAATAGCCGGCCGAAACGTAGCTGGCGGGGGCGTAATACCATTCCAGCGACACATCGATGTTGCGCGACAGGAACGGCACCAGGTTCGGGTTGCCCTGAAGCCCGCCGCCACCTGCGATGCCGAACTGACGGTTGAGCGTCAGGCCGCCCTGCAGACTGTTATAGTCGGCGCGGGTGATGGTGTGGCTGTAGGATGCGCGGAACTTGACGTTCTCGATCGGTTCGATGTCGAAATCGACCGCCGGGAGCCAGTTCTGATAGCTGCCCTTGGTGGTCAGGAAGTCGCTGGCGGTGCCGTAGTTGATGTTGAACTCACCCGCCGCGTTCCACGACGTGCCGACCGGGATCGGCGTCAGCGATGCCGATGCGACCGTGGTCTGGTCATAGCGGACACCGGCGATCAGGTGCGCGTCGCCCGCGCCAACCTCGAACTTGGTGTTCACCTGGATGAACGGCGAGATCGTCTTTTCCTGAATCCGCCGATCGGTTTCATAGGGCGCGAGGCAGTCATTGTCCCCGCCGCAGACGCCGAAGCGGCTGTTGAGGATGCCCACCATCCGCTCGAAATCGAACCGGTAATAGGCCGGGATGATGCCCGCATCCGATCCGGTCAGGCCCGGGAACTTGTCGGGCAGGCTGACGCGGGTGAACAGATCGTCGGGTAGGTCCGCCGCGGTGCCGAGGCCGCCCCAGGTATCGTTCTGAACGAAGCCATAGGCCGAGCGCACCTTGTTCTCGACATAGGAGAAGCCGAAGTCGATCGAGTCGAGGAAATCGCCGTCATGGTCGTAGCGACCATTGAGCTGCACCTGATTGATCTCGTCCTTGAAATACGCGTTGCGGAACGAGTTGCCGGTCGCGGTGATCAGCGCCGGGTTGAGCGCGTCGATCCCCGGCTGCATCACCACCGAGATGACGGGCAGTTCGTTGGTGAAGTCGACCGTCTGCGACGCGACGCCGAACACCGCCGAACCGACCGAGGTGCTGGTGCCGTATTTGTTGGTCGGCTTCGACTCCGCGGTCGAATGATGCGCGTCGAGGCTGATGGTCACGCCACCCGGCGCTTCCCACTTCAGGTTGCCGCCGAACGACTTGTTCTCGGACTCGTTCGCGGTCAACGACCCGCTGTACGACAGGTCCTTACCCGGGCCGAACCGCTCGGTGTAGAAGACCGGACCCGCCGCCGGCCCGTCGGTCCACTCGGTCGAAGTGTCGCCGAAGTTGAACCAGATGCCGACGCTGCTGTCGCGCGCTTCGACGCGGTTGCGCGAATAGGTGAAGTCGAACGTCGCGGTGAGCGAATCCGCCGGGCGAACCTGCAGCACGACCTGACCGTTGATGCGCTCCCGATCGATGTCGGTGAGGTTGTAGGCCGCGCTCTGCGGGACTTCATAGACTTCGTTCGCGCCGGGGCGGTTGACGACGTTCGGCCCCTCCGGCCCGAGCGTGCCCCAGTCATTCTCGTTACCCAGGAACGAGTTGCCGAACCCGACCGAGCCGGTGTTCACGCTCGCCTTGCGCTTCTGGTAGACGCCCGAGACGAGGATACCGAACTGATCCTCATTGCCGAAGGTGGTGCTGAACACGCCCGACACTTCCGGCGTGATCTCATTGCCTTCGTTCAGCGACGTGTCGAGCACGCCCTTGACCGAGACCGACCCGCGCATGCCCGGACGATCGAGCGGACGCGGCGTCTTGATGTTGATCGTCGAACCGATCCCGCCCGAGGCGACGGCGGCGCGGCCGGTCTTGTAGACCTCGACCGCCGAAATGCCTTCCGAGGCGAGGTTGGCGAAGTCGAACGAACGCGAGGCCGGCGCGCTGGCACCGTCGCCCAGCGTCGAGGTCGGCATCTGGCGGCCGTTGAGCGTGACGAGGTTATATTCGGGGCCGAAGCCGCGCACGGTGACGGTCGAGCCTTCGCCGTTCGAACGGTCGATCGACACGCCGGTGATGCGCTGAAGCGATTCGGCGAGGTTGGTGTCGGGGAACTTGCCGATATCCTCAGCCGAAATCGCGTCGACCACGCCCTGCGCGTCGCGCTTGATGTCGACCGCAGCCTGAAGGCTGGCGCGGATGCCGGTGACGACGATTTCCTCGGCCTCATCGGCCGGTGCCGCAGCGTCAGTTTCTTGTGCAAATGCCGGCGCGGTCGCGATGGCCAGCGTCGAAACGCCGATCACCAGTCGCGAAAGCGCGCGTGCCTTAAGGTCACGCATTTCCCAATCCTCCCCGTTCGGCGCGCCATTCGCGCTCAAATTGAGAACGTTCACTTGAACCCGTTGTACAACGTTGTCAAGCGCCCGCAGCCATGCCATTCAGCCATTGAAAACGCGCAAATCTGCTATTGTGAACGTTCTCAATCTATGCTGTCTGCGTGTCGAACAGCGGGGCGAGGAACGTCCGGCGCACTATTCCGGAGGGGAAGCTCGATGTCGAAACTGATCGCCGCACTCATGTCTGCGGCCGCCATTGGTGCGGTTGCAACCAGTGCCAGCGTTGCGCAACAGGCCCCGAAATCCACCGCCGCCACGCCTGTTTCGGCAAAGCAGGCGCGCGCCCGTGCCGACGCGATCGTTGCCAAGCTCACCCTCGATGAGAAAATCCTGCTGGTCCACGGCCTGTTCCCGCCCATGGCCGGGGGCAAGACTCAGGAAGAGCTGATCCCGTCGGCCGGACATATCGACGGCGTGCCGCGCGTCGGGATTCCGCTCGTCCGTGAAAGCGATGCCTCGCTCGGCGTCGCCAACCAGGTGGAGCAGCGCAAGGGCGATGTCGCCACCGCCCTGCCCTCCAGCCTCGCGACCGCCGCCAGCTTCGACCCCGAGATCGCCCGCGCGGGCGGCGCGATGATCGGGGCGGAGGCGCGCGCCAAGCGCTTCAACGTCCTGCTCGCCGGCGGCGTCAATCTGACGCGCGACCCATGGGGCGGGCGCAACTTCGAATATCTGGGCGAAGACCCGCTGCTCGCCGGCGAGCTGGCCGGCGCGCATATCGCGGGCGTCCAGTCGAACCGCATCGTCTCCACGATCAAGCATTTCGCGCTCAACGCGCAGGAAACGGGCCGCATGGTCCTCGACGCGCAGATCGACGAGGCAGCGCTGCGCGAAAGCGACCTGCTCGCCTTCCAGATCGCGATCGAAAAGGGCAAGCCCGGATCGGTGATGGCCGCGTATAACAAGGTCAACGGCCATTGGGCTTCGGAGAACGACTTCCTGCTCAATCAGGTGCTCAAGCGCGACTGGGCCTATCCCGGCTGGGTGATGAGCGATTGGGGTGGCGTCCACACCACGGTGAAGGCGGCCAATGCCGGGCTCGACCAGCAATCGGGGCAGGAGCTGGACAAGGCGATGTTCTTCGACGCGCCACTCAAGGCCGCGGTCGAGAAGGGCGAGGTGCCGATGGCGCGCCTCAACGACATGGTTGCGCGCTATCTGACCGGCCTGATCCTGACTGGCGCGTTCGACACGCCGATGCCCTCCGCCGCGCAACCGATCGATTACGCCGCCAATGCCGATGTCGCGCAACGTGCCGCCGAGGCGGGCATCGTCCTGCTCAAGAATGACGGCGGCATCCTGCCGCTGGCGGCGAGCGCGAAGAAGATCCTGGTCGTCGGCGGCGGCGCGGATATCGGCGTCCTGTCCGGCGGTGGCTCCAGCCAGGTCCGCTCGGTCGGCGGCGCCCCGATCGAGATTCCGCTGGCCTATGGCGGCTCGGCCTCGTTCGCGCGGATCACCTACCATGCCTCGTCGCCCGTCGCCGCGCTGCGCAAGGCGGCACCGGGCGCGCAAGTCGACTTCACCGACGGCCGCAACCTGAACGCGACGCTTGAAGCCGCAGCCAAAGCCGACATCGTCATTGTCTTCGCAACGCAATGGACGACCGAGGCGGACGATGTGCCGAACCTGCGCCTGCCGGATCATCAGGACGCGCTGATCGGCGCGGTGTCGCGGGCACAGCCCAAGACCGTCGTCGTGCTCACCACCGGCGGTCCGGTGACGATGCCGTGGATCACGCAGGTCCCGGCGGTGGTGCAGGCCTGGTATCCCGGCCAGCGCGGGGGCGAGGCAATCGCCAATATCCTGACCGGCAAGGTGAATCCGTCGGGCCGCCTGCCGATCACCTTCCCCGTCCGCGAGGCGCAGGCGCCGCGTCCGACGCCGGTCGGGCTCGACCTGCTCACCGGCCTTGAGCGCGATGCCGCGTCGAACCCGGCGGCGGGCGGCGATTTCAGCCTCAAGACCTTCCCGGTCAAATATCAGGAGGGGAGCGACGTCGGCTATCGCTGGTATGAGCGGCAGGGCAGCAAGCCGCTCTTCGCCTTCGGCCATGGCCTGAGCTACACCAGCTTCGCCTATGCCCAGCCGCAGGTCACGGGAGGGAAAAAGCTGATCGTCAGCTTCACCGTCACCAACACTGGCCAGCGCGCCGGGGCGGACGTGCCGCAGCTTTATGTGACCCGCGACGGATCGGGCAAGCCGATGCGCCTTGCCGGGTTCCAGCGCGTGACGCTGAACCCCGGCGAATCGCGCCGCGTGACGCTGACTGCCGAGCCGCGCATCCTCGCCGATTACGACACCAGCCTGCCCGGCTGGCGGATCGCGGGGGGCAGCTATCGCGTCGCGATCGCCCGCGATGCGACGGACCGGTCGATGACGCTCGCCACGACGCTCGACGCGGCGACGATGAAGCCCTAGCCATCGGAAAACGGGCGGCCTCCAGCGCGCCCGATCTGGTGGAGCGGGTGACGGGCGATCAGGCGACAGGCGGCGGGGCGCGGCGCGGGGTGGGCTTCATCCTGCTGGTCGCGCTCGCCAATGCCGGGGGCGTGATCGCCTTCTTGCCCCTGCTCAGCCTGTTGCTGCCGGTCAGGATCGCGGAGATTGCGGGCGAAGCGCGGATCGGCCTGTTCACCGCGACGGTGATCGCGGGAGCCGTCGCCGCCAGCCTGTCCAACATCGGCTTTGGATGGGCAAGCGACCGGACGCGCGCGCGCGGTGGTGGGCGGCGATCCTGGGTGGTCATCGGGCTGGTGCTGCTTGCCTTGTCCTTCGCGGTCGTTGCGCTCGCGCGGACCCCCGTGACGATCATCCTCGCGGTGATCCTGTTCCAGGTCGCGGTCAACGCACTGCTCGCCCCACTGTTCGCGATCATGGCGGACGAAGTACCGGGGACGCAGATGGGGCTGGCGGGCGGCCTGATTGCACTGGGCTCGCCGCTGGCGTCGGCGGTGGGCGCGGCGATGATCGCCCTCGCCCTGCCCGGCGACGGCGCACAGCTGGCCTTCATCCTCGTCATGGTGCTGCTCTGCATCGTGCCGTTGCTACGCGTGCCGTCGGTGGAGGCCGGTGCGGTTGTCTCGACCACACCGCCACGCCTTGCCGGCCGCGATCTGGCCGTTGCCTGGCTCGCGCGGCTGCTGGTGCAGATTGCGGGCAATGTCCTGTCGCTCTACCTCGTCTATTATTTCGTGAGCATCGCTCCCGAGATATCCGCCGCCAAACAGGTCGGTCCGATCGGCCAGCTGATGACGATCGCCTACCTCCTGCCGCTGCCGATCGCGGTCCTGCTCGGCCGCTGGTCCGACCGCATCGGGCGCCGCAAGCCGTTTCTGGTCGTCGCCGCGCTGCTCGCGGCGCTCGGCCTGCTGGGCCTTGCGCTGGCGCGTGACTGGACCACCGCCGCTGCTGCCTTCGCCCTCTATGCCATGGGCTCGTCGGTGTTCCTGTCGATCCATTCGGGCTTCGCAATGCAGTTGCTGCCCAGCGCGGACCATCGCGGTCGCGATCTGGGCCTCATCAACCTGACCAACACCCTCCCCGCGCTGATCGGCCCCGCGCTCGCCTGGGCGCTGTCGACGCCGCGCGATTTCGGCCCGATCATGCTCCTGCTCGCCGCCCTCACGCTGGCCGGCGGGGCGCTGGTCCTCGGCATCCGTCAGCAGCGCTGACCGGCGCGTGTGAAAAAATCGAACGCGCGCACGAATTTGCCCGGCTTCGCGGTTGACAGCCCCCGGACGCCCCCGTAGAGGCGCTCGCCTACCCCGTGCCCAGATGGCGGAATTGGTAGACGCACCAGCTTCAGGTGCTGGCGATCGCAAGGTCGTGGAGGTTCGAGTCCTCTTCTGGGCACCATTTTTCAGTCCGAGCGCGTCCCCAGACGTCCACCAACGGACTGAAAAACAAGCGCTTTTTCTGCTACTTTGTCCGACGCTGTTCGGGTGGATTTGTCCACAGATACCACCAGTTGGTGGTACATTTGGGCACGTTTTCCACCCGGTTTCGGATGGAGATACCCCCATGGCGCTTACCGTTCTCAGCATCAAAAATGCCAAGCCCCAAGCGAAGGCCTACAAGCTCTCAGACGAGCGGTCGCTCTTCCTCCTCGTGATGCCCAACGGCTCCAAATACTGGCGCCTTCGATACCGGTTTCTCGGCAAGCAAAAGACGCTCGCACTCGGGGTCTGGCCGGATATCGGGCTCGCCGAGGCGCGCGAGCGGCGCGACGCGGCGCGCAAGATGGTCGAGGAGGGGCGTGATCCCTGCGCGGAAAAGAAGCTCCGGAAAATCCGCGCGCAGTTCGATGCGGACACGACGTTCAAAGCTGTCGCGGAAGAGTGGATCGCGAAGATCACGCGTGAAGGCCGCGCGGACGTAACGCTCGACAAGGTGCAGTGGCTCCTTGCAAAGGCCTACCCCCTCATCGGCGATCGCCCGGTCAATCAGATCGAGGCGCTCGAAGTGCTGGCAGTCCTGCGCAAGCTGGAAGCGACCGGGCGGTACGAGAGCGCGCGCCGTATGCGCAGCGTCATCAGCCGCGTCATGCGCTACGCGATCGCGACTGGTCGTGCACAACGCGACGTGGCAGCCGATCTACGCGGCGCGATCGTGGTTCCCAAGACCAAGCATTATGCCGCGATCACATCGCCCAAGGGCGTGGGAGAACTCCTTCGCAATATCGAGGAATTTTCCGGCTACGGCATCACGAAGTTTGCGCTGCAGATGTCCCCTCACGTCTTCGTCCGCCCGGGCGAGCTGCGGAAGGCAGAATGGTCCGAATTCGATTTCGAGCGTGCCGTCTGGTCCATTCCTGCCGAAAAGATGAAGATGCGCTGGCCGCACCAGGTACCGCTCTCAAGTCAGGTGCTCGAAATCCTGGACAAGGTGCGCCCGCTCACCAGCCATGGCCCCTTTGTGTTCCCCGCCTGCCATACATGGAAACGACCGATGTCGGAAAACACCATCACGCTTGCGCTGCGGCGCCTTGGCTATGGACCGGAGGAAATGACGGCGCACGGGTTCAGGGCGATGGCAGCAACTCTCCTCAACGAGATGGGCATCTGGAACCCGGACGCCATCGAACGCCAGTTGGCGCACATGGAGAATAATGGGGTTCGGCGGGCTTACGCGCGCGGGCAATACTGGGACGAGCGCGTGCGGATGATGCAGCACTGGTCGGATTATCTCGACCAGCTTCGCAGCGGCGGCAAGGTGCTGTCTGTCGATTTTGGTGAGCGGAGGCAGATTTAGTTTCTCGGTTCGGTCTACTTTAAGCGATCACAAGCGCCGTCTTTAACAACAGGTCGAGGAGCTGCGGTCGCGCTCACCGCAGCCCCCGATACGAAGGGCAGCGATGATCTTGCGGGTTCGTAGTGGCAGGTGATGGGCCGCTAGTCGCCTGTCCGCTTTGAGGACTACGCCCCTCTGAAGCAACATGCATCCTCTCCGTCTGACACGAATCATTCCGCAGCAATCGCGTCCAGCCCGCTTCGGTCAGTCGAAATCATTCTCTAGGTCTGCTCCGAGTCCGACCTCGGTCAACAGCATCCGCCCAACGCCCGACACCTCGACAGAGTGCTTGAAGTCCCCGCTCCTCGGATCGAACTCAGGCACTTGCCTGATCTGCCCCCACCGAGTGGACCGATAGGTTTGTTAGTGGATTAAGCCCATCGCCGCCATATCCGGACGGAGGTGGAGCGAAGCGGA